>Ga0209501_10000542_pt1 | contig 45921 bp, 44 predicted proteins | sample ArcticOcean_MG_C_4_FD_187434 | JGI IMG/M metagenome (GOLD analysis project Ga0209501, IMG submission 187434) | Marine microbial communities from western Arctic Ocean - ArcticOcean_MG_CB4_134 (SPAdes) (version 2) | ecosystem: Environmental > Aquatic > Marine > Oceanic | place: Arctic Ocean...
CGGCCGCCGACACCTGAGGCAATCATGCCCAGGCTTCAACTGGTCGTGAATCCGAGATAATAAGTGGTAACGCTATCGGGGGCAGGTCACTATCACGCAATGACAGAATAGAGCCAGCTCCTCGACTAGCCCTTCAGTGCCGACCTCAACGCTGGCATTAGGTTGCCTTTGCGCCCTGTGCCTACTCGTTTTAGGCCCAGCCAGGTTGCCATCAGGCGTAGCTCTTCGGCGAGGTGTGCTGCAACGTATTCGTGGTCCTGCATTTCTTCAGCGAAGGCTCCTTTTACCCGAAGAATCCCTTTGTCTCGCTCGGCCTTTAGATCCACCCGCGCCACGATTTCTTCGCCGAGAACAAACGGATAGACGTAGTACCCGTACTGCCGTTTTTTCTCGGGAACATAAATCTCAATCCGATAGAAGAAATCAAAAATCCTCTCGATACGATCGCGATTCCACACCAACGGATCAAACGGCGTCAAAAGTGCGCGGGCATTGGTCGGCTCCAGCGAAACCAACTCACTCGGAACATACGCCGCCTCATCCCAATCCTCGACCTGTGCCGACTGAATCAACCCTTGGTCAACCAACTCAGCCAACCGCGCTTCGGCGTCACGTTTTTTAACGTGGTAATAGTTGCCAAAATCCGCTGCCGTTCCAACACCATGAGCTGTAACGGCCAATCGCATCATCTCTCGATGTGCGTCAACGGTAGAGAGAGTAGTTCCGTTCAGATGCTCCTCTGGAATCACTCGTTCAGTAAGATCGTAATACCTTGCGAAATTCTTGCGATCGGCTATCGATACTGACCCAACCGAAAAGTGCCACTCCATCGCAATTTTGCCCGACGTGTGACCCCACCAGGGTCCCGCCCTCTTACCTGCACCATTCAACTCCGAAGCAGTAAGCATCCCGCGTTCTCGAACCTGCTCAAGCACCTCCTCCAGAAAGCCTGGTTTCTCGGTGACAAGCTTTGAAACACGGTGATTCGGCTTTTCCTTCACAAGACGAGCGACGCGTTTCGTGAGGTCTTCGGTTCCCATCCGCTGACGGAAGAGCTGGTGGTGTTCAACAGGCACAAAACAGGCAGCATGCGCCCACGTTTCGAAGACTGACTTATCTTCGTACGCCAGCTTGTCGAGCAAGTTCCGGTCGTAGTCACCTAATCGAGAAAAAAGCGGGACGTAGTGCGAGCGTTCACACACGTTAACCGAGTCGATCTGAAGCAGACCCATCGCCCGAATCGATCCACTCACATCATCGATTGTTATCTGTTTATCGGGCCGTTCGCCCGCGAGGCTCTGGGCGCGAATGGCGACTCGTTTGGCTTCTTGTTTTGAGAGAGTTATGGGCATATTTGTTTTCGAGCTAAACCATTGGCCAGGGGATGTTTCGATCGGGATCGAGGAAAGGATAATGCCTAACCTCGATCATCTCTTTGGCCCGTGTCACAAGATCTACGATTTCTTGTTCTGCGAGCAGATCGTTTAGCTCGCCACTCAGATCCGAATCAGACTCCAAAACATCTACCAACGACTCGACATCGGCAAGCAAATTCGCCGGGTACTCAGTTCCGTTGAATTCGAACATCACCGTGCGACGGCGAGCCATCTGGTTGAAAGTCAAACCATGGTCTATCGCCCACAATTGCCCGTCTTCCGAGACGATGCACGAGCCACCTTTGCGGTCGGCGTTGTGAACGAGAGCATCGAACATTGCCATGTCACGAAAGTCGTCGAGTCGTTCGTCTCGCAGCGAGAAATAGTTTTCCGGCTCAGCCTCTTCTTCACCGGAATCGTCAGCAACATCGCCATCCGCAATCCCAGCAACCGCAACAACAGGCGCGGCGTCAATGAAAAGTTGCACACTGCCTTCGCCGTGCGGACCCGGCCGAATAACGGTAGGTGGAATTTTCGGCCAGCCCAGTTCTTTCGACACCAGAAAAGCCGCGCGTTCACGAAAGTGAAGCGTGCCACCCGGAAAGTCTCTGAGTGGCCGTTCGCCGGCCTGTGGTTTGTAAATGCCGAATAACGACGCCGACTCATCGACCTCTTCCGGCGGATTCGACTCGTCGTACTTTTCGGGGTCGGTTAATCGAACGACAAATACATAATTCGAACCGCCGGGGTGAAGTCCCATGCCAGATATCGGCCATTCGGCCAACCGGTTCAACTGGGTACGTTCGTCGACCTCGGCAATACCCGGCACATGCAAGCTCCGGTCACCTGCTGCCTCGGTACTCACGATCGATCTTCACCCATTGGGTTTTCCGTCGGGTTGTAACCGTTCACTTTGACGCAGAAGTGGTTTTCGCCGGGAGTTAGCGGCGCTTCGCATAGGGGACACGGCTTACGTCCGGCTGCCACAACGGATACCGACCGGTTAGATATTTCATCGGCCTGCGATCGCTGAAAACTGAACGTGATTTCAGCGAGCAATGCCGTTTCCGGCTCTTCCCTCGGGATGTCGGCAGCCACGAGCGTGAAAACATCGGATGCGGGGTCGTGCTGCAACGATATTTCACCGGCTTTGAATTCGACATGAACGGGAACTGGTGAATCGATAGGCGGTGCAGAGAACGGAGCCGGATCGGGAGTCGATTCTCTGGTTGCCAAGAATTGCTTTATCGATACGCCAACCTGAAAAAGTTGTTCCTTTTCCATCCACACAACTGCTTCGCCGCGCTCGCTGCGTGCGGTGATATTGAACGTTCGTTGGCCTGGTTCACCAATCGATTCGCAATGGAGATAGTCGACAAGACCCAGATCGTTGCGTTCGAACTCGCTCAATCAATGCTCCAAGCCCGTATAGGTGCTGAACCTATCGAAATGATTTCACTCACGTTATCGCCACATTTTAGGCATCGTTCGGCCTTCTGGCTATTCGCTCCGGCCGTTCTGGAATCAAGTTGGCTTGTTTTGACCATTCCGTGCTCTATCTCCCTAGGTGATAGGATTGGTGTTCAAGGCGTTGTGGAACTCAGGTTCTACACGACGGAGAAGAGTAGGTCGAATTTACAAGGTTCGAGCGAGCCCGATACGGTGAGAGCGGGCACCTTATAACCGACTAAAAATCACTCCTGAGCTGTTGTCTGAAAGTTGATTCAATACTTGAACCAACAAGTAGGCGCAACCGGATTCGTGTTCCGTTACAACACACGAGGACATAGCGATTGTGTCCTGCTGAGTGGCTGGTGATATCTGGTTGGATTCACTGGCAACGAGGGTGGTAACGCGAGTCATTTCGACCCGTCCCTTACTGGGATGGGTTTTTTTGTGCCCTAAAATAGACCGGGTCTGCTAAGGATCTGAGCGCATATATCAGGAGTTCGAGCGCGCCATGACTAATAAAGTTGAGCTTTACGACACGACACTTCGTGACGGAACCCAGATGGAAGGCATTTCGCTTTCCGTTGAGGACAAGCTTGCTATTACGGAGCGCCTCGATCAACTCGGAATCGATGTGATTGAAGGTGGATACGCCGGCGCAAACCCCAAAGACGACGAGTACTTCCAACGGGTGCAGTCGCTTGATTTGAAGCACGCCAAGATCGCCGCGTTCGGGAATACTCGCCGCGCCAACGTTGATGCCGACTCAGACCCCACGTTGAAGGCTTTGCTCGATACCGACGCACCAATCCTGACGCTCGTGGGCAAGTCATCTGAATATCAGGTCCGAGACGTCCTCCGAACGTCGCTCGAAGAAAACCTGGCGATGATCGCCGATTCCGTTGCGTATCTGAAAAGCAAAGATCGCCGAGTATTCTTCGACGCCGAGCACTTCTTCGACGGCTACAAGATGAACCCTGAATACGCGGTTCAATCACTCGGTGTCGCTATGGAATCAGGTGCTGAACGCCTGATTCTGTGCGACACCAACGGCGGCACCCTTCCAAGCGAGGTCGCCGAAATAGTCACTCAGATCAAGAAGGATCTCGGCGATGAAGCGGTAATCGGAATCCACTCCCACAACGACACCGACACTGCCGTGGCCTCAGCAATCGCTGCGGTTGAAGCGGGTGCGTCCCAGGTGCAGGGCTGCATCAACGGTTACGGCGAACGAACCGGAAACGCCAACATGGTGAGCGTGATCGGCAACCTGCATCTTAAAATGGGCATTTCGTCAATCTCCGACGATCAACTGGCCACCCTAACCGAGGTCGCAAACTTCGTATCGGAAAAGGTAAATCGAAGCCCGTTCCCATTCCAGCCATTCGTTGGTTCGAGCGCGTTTTCGCACAAGGGCGGACTTCACGCAGCCGCTACTCAGAAGTCGGTTCAGGCATACCAGCACATCGAACCTTCACTGGTCGGGAACTCAAACGACGTCGTGATTTCAGAGCTTTCGGGACGAGGCAACATTGTCCACCGAATTCGTGAGATGGGACTAGAAGCCGAACTCGATGATGCTGATGCACGTCGGATTGTTCAGCATGTGAAGGATCAGGAAGCGAAGGGGTTCTCGTACGAAGGCGCTAACGCTTCGTTCGATCTAGTTCTTCGTCGTGCGCTTCCAAACTACGAGGCGCCATTCGAGTTGGTCGACTTCATGGTGGTTATCGAAAACCGCCGTCGTTCTTCGTTTGGCACAGGCTGGCGAAAAGACGGCGCAGAACACCCGATGCTTTCAGAGGCCACAGTAAAAGTGCGCGTTGGCGATAACATCCTGCACACCGCTGCTGAGGGCGACGGGCCGGTTGGTGCGCTAGACGGCGCTCTACGCAAAGGCCTAACCGACGCCTACCCCGAGCTCAAGGCGATTCGCCTAACCGACTACAAAGTTCGAGTCGTAAACGAAGGTGTCGGCACCGGTGCAGCTGTTCGGGTAGTGATCGAATCAGCCGACGACAAAGACGTCTGGTACACCGTAGGCGCCTCGACGAACATCTTAGAAGCAAGCTGGCTGGCACTCACCGATAGCTTCGAGTGGTGGCTGTTCAAGAACGGGATTGTTAGCGGAAACGACTAGTCAGATGCCCGGTACGGCTCGCCGTCGGTCTGAATCACCAGCTCCGTAACCTCGGAATTTCCGTTGATCGAAAACGCCCGCACCACAGGTCGCGTCTTTTCGACTAGCGAAATTATGACGTGACGAGTCGCGATACTCGCAACCTCGACGGCGTTCTTGATATCGGTTAACGACGGATAGCCCTGGGTAAACGTGTGCGAGTGGTAGATCGCTACAAACTCACGATCAGACTTCTTCACCTTTTCCTGCGCCTCAACAAGCTCCCTCGGCTGCATGGTGTAGCGGCTGATCGGCTTGCGAGCCACGTTCGACATGCGATGCAACTCATCGGCTTCGTCGCCCTTGCCAAGTAGCAACCCACAACATTCGTTGGGATCGTCTTGCAGTGCGTGGTTGATGAGCTCGGCCAGTAACTGGCGGGGAATATTAATCGACAAAGCTATTACAAAATACTCGGGTTCAGATAAAGAGAAATTGAAAAAGGATCAGCGGAGTGCAGACGAGTGCTGCGCGATTATACGTACAGCCATAGAATCAAATGCCTGCAACCACACTGCGATTTCACCAGTCCCAGTCATAATTGAATCCCAACAACCTGAACTAAAAGTAAATGAACCTAGAACAACAGAAGCAAGCGGCCGCAATACTCGCGCTCAACAGAGTACGAGTGCAGACAATGGACGGACTCCCAGAAGATGCGCGACCGGCTGACGAAACCGAAGCCTACGAAGTTCAGGAACAACTCCACTCGCTCCTAGACGAAGCCGGGTACGGCAAACGAGTCGGCTACAAGATTGGTTGCACAACACCAGTGATGCAGGAATTTCTTGGCATCGCTAACCCCTGCGCTGGTGGCGTGTTCAACACATCAACCAATTACATTGCGACCTCCGCCCAGTACCAAAACTTCTCTCACCCGGGAGTCGAATGTGAAATAGCCGCGTTCATCGGCACCGATCTCACACCAGCCGCCGACGGTTCGCCGTTCACCATCGATTCGGTCACTCCAGGAGTGAAGGCGTTGTTCGGTGCCATCGAGATCGTTGACGATCGATGGACCAATTACAAAGAAGTTGATACGCCAACACTAATCGCCGACGATTTCTTCGCTTCAGGCATCGTTCTAAGCCAGCCGCTACCAGTCGCCGACGCTCCGGATCTAGCCAAAGCAATTGGGCACATGACGATCAACGGCAAGCGAGTCGGTGAAGGCACAACCGGCGACATTATGGGTCACCCCTACGAAGCGCTGGCGTGGCTGGCCAACTCGTTAGCAGCCCGCGGCAAGTACCTGAAAACCGGCGAAGTTGTCATGCTCGGCAGCGTAGTAGAAACCCAGTGGGTGATGCCGAACGACGAAGTCCAGATCGATATCGAAGGCGTCGGCGGCGCACTCGTAAAGTTCGTCTAGGTAGGTAGCTAGCTACTTTTTCTTGTCGGCACTTTCTTTTCTTCACCTGCTGTTTTCTGATATATGATGCCGCTGCGCCACTGAAGGCGTTGAGCACATGACACTGGAGCGGCACGTTGAAAATCACCGATGTTGAAGTAATTAAGTGGAATCCGGGCACCGGCAAAAACTTCATCTACATAAAGCTTTCGACCGACGCAGGTATTACCGGTTGGGGCGAGGCGTACTCGCAGTCGGATCGTGACACGCAGGTTGAAGCACATGTTGACCAACTTGCTCGCTATCTAATCGACAGGGATCCGTTTCACATACGGCATTTCATGCATGTCGCCCACGAAGACTTCGCAACAAAACGTTCAGCTATGGACCTGCACTGTGCGTTGAGCGGAATCGAAATAGCGATGTGGGACATCGTTGGCAAGGCCCTTGATCAGCCGATCTACAACTTGATAGGCGGACCTGTTCGACCGAATATTCGGGTGTACGCGAACGGCTGGAGCGGCGGTTCACCTGATGAAACGGCTCAGAAAGCGGCAACTATCGTCGCAGAACGTGGCTTCAATGCGCTGAAGTTCGATCCTTTTCCAGGCCCTTGGCGGGAGTACGTGAACCGTGACGAACTCGCAGAAGCAGTGTCGACGGTCGGGAAGGTTCGTGAAGCTGTTGGCCCAGATGTAGAACTGCTAATCGAAGTGCATCGTCGATTGGCGCCGATGAACGCTATTCGCGTTGCGAAAGAGATGGAGCAGTACAACCCCTACTGGTTCGAAGAGCCCTGCCCTCCCGACAATATCGACGCTATTCGAGAGGTGAAAGACAACACGACGATTCCGATCGTGACCGGTGAGGCGCATTACACCCGCAACGGGTTCCGAGAGATTTTCGACAAGCGTGCGGTCGACATTATTAACCCTGATATCTGCAACACTGGCGGAATTCTCGAGATCACTCAGATCGCAGCGATGGCTCAGCCGCATTACATCGGCATCTCGCCACACGGCTACAACTCGACGTCGATCGGTCTTTCGGCTGGGGTTCACGCCTCCGCCACAATGCCAAATTTCTTGATCTATGAATATTTTGTGAATGTCGAAGAAGTGTGCCGTAGTTTCACAAGTGGTTATCTAGACCCTCACGACAGCTATATCGAATTGCCAACGGCGCCGGGTTTGGGAATTGAGATCGACGAGGCTAAGTTGGCCGAGCATCCATACAAACCGTTCCCACCGCGACCGATTCGCACGGTCGAGGATGAGCGTCAGTGGCACTGAACCCGGTGGGGTGGCTGGCATACCACCTGTCCTGAGTGGAGTCTTCGGAATCGAAGGATCTGGGGTTGGGACGCGCAGAGTATTGTGACCGGTTCCACGTTTGCATTCCCCCTCAACCTAACCTTCTCCCTAAGGGAGAAGGAATTAGGGGAGATGGTGACAGTTTGGTGGGCTGATTTGTACATATGCTCCAGCGCTGTCACTGATTGCCACGTCGGAGGCCGCCTCGCAATGACAAAAATGTCTTCCACAGAATTAGCCCGGTTAACGTAAAAAACCTCGTCCTTTATGGGCGAGGTTTTTTATTTTCAGTACGCAACGACGAACCGTTACCGAACCAGCTGGAGGTATTAGCTGAGTCGGTAGCTACGGCGAGACTTGATCGCGCTGTAGTGGCTGTGCCGTGCTACTTGGTCTCCAAGTAATCGGGCTTGGTTCAGCTCTTTCGGCGACACTAAACGTGTGTCGAATGCGTGGCCAAGCCGTCCAATTGCGAGACGGATGACGTTAGTCAATTTGAATTCTCCGCGAAAACTACTAAACGGATTAAGTACCGCTTAGCGTCCTACCAGTGGACTTCGTTATTACCCATCCGGTGGACTTCCTTAATAATATCACGAATTTCGACGAATACCGTCATGTGAACGCTTGAACACAACGCCATACGTGCTATAATCGTGGGTAGAGTGTTATTATATTACGATTTTAGGCGTACGTGCTCTCTAACATGAATGATTACGGTCGATTGTGATCAATTTCACGAATATGCTAAGTAATTTAGCTAGTCTTCTATGTGATCGCGTGACAACTGCCGAGATTTGCCGCTCGGAGTTACGTTTAACGATGATTTTGAGAACGAATTAGCTGGTTTAGCCGTGTGTTAGCCGCTGTGTCGATTCGGCGCTGCTGGCTATTTCATCCCAGTCCCAAAGCTGCGGAATCGTGTCGATTTTCGCCCACATGTCTTGTTGGTCCGAGAAATGCGGACTTGCCGGATGGCCGGATGAACCCAGCGGTACGATCCAGCGACCGTTGCTCCAGTTCGATGGATCGTGGATGTATCGGTTTATCGGGCCTGATTTAATTGCGAATTCAGCTGGTGTCGGGCTTCCGCTGGCGAACGGAACATCGCCATCGCCTGATGCCTCGACCCTGGGCGGATTAAGTTGATCGGCTGCTTCCGGGAATGCTCCGCTTAAAGGATGAACGTGTCCTGTCTTGTGCAGGTCGCCCCAACGCCACTTGCTTACATCGTCGCCAAAACGGCCTACGAGATAGTCGACACCGGCCTTGAACGCTCCCTCGACGAGATCATCGGTCTCGAAGCCATAGTTCGCTTCCGAAAGCGATCCTTCGCCCAGCCTGCGGATGAAGTCGGGTTTGAGCTGTCGACGAAGTTGATCTTCAGCCCCGGCATCGACAGCTTCGCCGGTCACGCCTCCGGCCAACGAGCCGAACGCACGTATTGCCAGAAGTTTGTTGAGTTCTCGGGTAGAGGCGCCATAAATGGCAGCCGCGGTTGAATCTTCCTTTAGATCGTGATCCCAGTTGCCAAGTAATCCTGAAGCGTTGGCATAGATGCCGTCGAGCCCGCTCAGAGCCTGAACGGCGCTACTGAGCGCCGCTGCCGGTATCGACACGGTGTCGGCGTGGATCGACGACATGTCGGCAACAGTTGCTTTGCGATCTTTAAGATCTTCGATGCGGCCTCGTATTCGTTTTGCTCTGTAGTCGGTGCCGTACATATTGGTTAGATAGTGCTCGTAATCATGGTCGACCACTCGCTGGTTGCAGGTGACTATCCAGCCGGAGTCAGGGTTTTTCGAGCGAGGAAGATCGGGATTCGGAACGAAACCATTCCATTCGTGTTCGCCCGTCCAGCCGGGAATTGGGCCCCATCCATTGACCGACTCACGAGACGGTACGCGCCCTTTGAACAGATATCCGAAGTTCCCGTGCACGTCGGCATAGGGATAGTTGTTTACGCGGTCGGTCCACGTATCGAACGCTATTTCGAGCTCATCTGCCGATTGAGATTTCATTGCGCCGTAGGCAGCGTCGACCCAGCGAGTTCCACCGCGGGAGCCGGGATCGGAGATTGCAATGCCCCAGCCTGAATCGACACTTCCGGAGATGATCGGACCGTGATGCGTTTCAACGATCTCTACTTCTTCGGATTTGCCGTTTCGCACAGATATTTTTTCTACCGAACGAACCGCTTCGATCCAGCTGTCTTTGAATAGATACTCGACCTTGGTTCCAGATCGTCTTAGCTGCTCAACGAAAAGATCCTGCGTGTCGGCGCCGCCGTGAGTCATGCCCCAGCCCACGTGATCGTTGTGGGCGAAATGCATAGCCATCGGAACACCGGGTATCGAATGACCCAGCGTCTGGAAATCAGAGCTTTTCAGATGGACCTGGTAGTAGACGTTCGGAACCTCGAGTCCACGGTGGGAGTCACCGGCGACTAGTGGCAATCCCGACTCAGTACGATCGCCCGATATCGCCCAGCCGTTGGAACCACCCTCGGTTTCTCTGAGCGATTCTGTGGCGTTCACTACGTTGGTTAATTCTTCGATTGCGTTCAGCGCCTCACCGGAATATTCGGCTCCTGGAGGTACGGTCATTAGTGCGCCGGGTTGGCTTCCGGGTGAGATAGCGGCGGCACGTTCGGGTCCGATTTCCGCTGCGAGTTTTGCGAGCCAGAGTTTTGCCTGAAACGATCCTTCTGCGGTGTTTCGAACCTTGTAGACGAGGATGCAGTGCCAGTCTTCCCAGTGTTCTGGTTTGGTACCGGTGAGCTTGTATTCGACCGGGAGTGGGGCGCCAGAATCGATAAATGCGTTCACACCGGCTGTGTATGCGGTGATCATTGCCTTTGCTTCGGGGCTGCAGACATCGAGATCACGCTTCGAGACGATCTTCAGCGATCGACGTCGCATGAGTCTGTCTTGCGCCAGACCTCGAGCACCTAGATGCTCGGCTGATCGACCCAGACAGCGCAGCCTGTCGTAGTCCATCTGGAACAGTCGGTCCTGAGCGGTTGCAAAGCCCTGTGCGAAAAACAGATCGGCTTCGTTGTCGGCCGAAATGTGCGGAATCCCCCATTTGTCACGATGAATGGTTGCTTCACCAGCGATGCTAGGCAGTGTTAAATCCGATTCGACGTCGGGCAGTGCGTTTTTAAGATCGGCGTCGGTTATCTGGTTGGTCATGTTTCCCCTGAGGCGGCTGGTCGGCGACCAGTCGCTTTTTGGATTGGGATAAGGAGGACGGGGTTGCTCTCTGACAACTCGGCGTACTTTAGATGGCGGTTCGCCCGTGTCAAGGAACGTCAGGGCACAAATGCGGTTGACCGGAGCGAAAACGAGCAGATAATCGGCGGTGCGTGACCCGCGGGCTCTTGTTGGGGCCATAGGGTGACCGACGTATGCACACCACATCCATAGGAAACGAACTTTGAAGATTACTAGCGCTCGATCATGGGTAGTAAAAACGCCGTGGGACAATAACCCCGGGGCTGGCGAGATTCGAGAAAAGACCGACAGGACATTTGTGTTCATTCAGGTCGACACTGATGAGGGGATTACTGGCTGGGGTGAGATTACAACCTATCCCGGTCCTGTTGCGAACGGGGCAATTGCGGCGTTTGTCGATCAGATCGGCAGATGGCTTGTTGGCGAAGACCCGGCAGATATCGAACGCATCTGGGCAAAGATTTTCAGAGGCATGACGTATGTTGGCACCCGTGGCGCAACGACCGCGGCAATTAGCGGGATCGACATTGCGTTGTGGGACATTCGAGGCAAGGCACTGAACCAGCCGGTGTACAAGCTTCTTGGCGGTTCAGTGCGCGACAAGATTGCGCTGTATACCCACCCGCCAAGTGTTGATAATCCGGACGATATTGTTCAGCCGGTAAAAGACATCGTCGCTTCAGGTCATCGTGCCTTCAAGATGGATCCGATGATGGCGAATCTCCACGTCGGCAACGATTCGTTCCTCGATGGTGAAATCAGTATCGATGCCGAAAACACAGCGATGGATATCCTTGCTGCGGCTCGTGAGACGGCGGGTCCTGATATCGAGATACTGATCGACGCTCACGGTATGTACAACGTACCGACTGCTATTCGACTGGCGAATCAGATGGCCGAATGGGACATCTTCTGGTTCGAGGAACCGGTTCCAGTGGAAAGCTGGAAGGCGCTAAAACAGGTGAAAGAACAGATATCACCGTTGGTGTCGGTCGGAGAGCGGCTTCACACACGGTGGGATTTTGTACCGATTTTTGAGAACGGACTGGCCGATTACATCATGCCGGACGTTACGTGGACCGGTGGTATTACCGAGCTGAAGAAGATAGCGACAATGGCTGAGGCGTACTACATACCGATTTCGCCGCACGATGCGGCAGGCCCTATCAACGTGATGTCGGGTGCGCAGGTGATGATGACGGTTCCGAACTTCTACAAGCTTGAGACCAGCAGGTACGATCTTTCGGGCTACAACGTGATGATCGATCATCCGCTGGATATTCGAGAAGGTGATCTTTACGTTACTGATCGACCTGGAATCGGCGTGAATCTGGACCCCGAGTGGCTGGCGGCGCACGCTATCGACCCGACCAAGGAGTTTGCGGGTAAGGATTCTTAGACTTGGGAGTAACTTGGTAAATTTCGAATCCTCGACCGTAGCGAAGAGCTGCGGTCGGGAAATGAAGCGAGCGCAACAACGCTAACGCTCTTCCTTGCATCGAACCTGTATGGAAGTTCTTATAGGGAAGCAGGTGGGGTTGTTACGGTCGATGGCTTCTGGGCGCGTTATATCTCTGATCGTCGGCGTTTCAGTATTCGCTACGGTTATTTCCTGTGCGTCTGAAATAGTGCCGACAGTGGGTGATGCTGAGGTGAATTCCACGCCGGTCACAGAGGTTACGGTTTCCGCGGAATTCAATGCCGATTCGTTCGCTGCGATAAATCCTCAGCCCGAAATCCGTGAACTCGATCTTGAGATTGATTTGGGGTTTTACGAGCGGGAGCGGCTGCCTCGGGACGCTATCGAGCCGATTTACACACCCAAGTTCGTTTCTCCAGAAGAATCAGTGTTGCGGCCTACTGAAATGGTGATGGGGCTCGAGATCAACGGAGATGCCAGAGCGTATCCGACCGGAATGCTGAGAGCGCGTGAGATGGTTAACGACGAGGTGGGCGGCACTCCGGTTCTCGTCAGCTGGTGACCAATTTGCTACACCGGTCTCGTGCATGACCGGCGAATCGACGGAGTGGTTCACACTTTCGGCAACGAAGGTGCGCTATTCAAGAGCGCGATGACATGGTGGGACTGGGAGACCCAGAGCATATGGTCGCAGCCGTGGGGAGCGGCGATCGACGGTGAACTTACGGGCACGCGACTCACCCTGCTGCCATACGAACTCGTTCCGTGGCAGACATGGCTAGATAGTCACCCCGAAACTAAAGTGCTGATTGATGAGCGCGCTAATCTGGTCTACAACGGCCTGGCACCGATAGATCGGTTCGTCATCGGTGTTTCCATCGGCGAGGATGCAAAGGTTTTTTACTTTGCGTCATCGGCTATAGAAGGAGTCGTGAACGAAACGGTTGGCGAATACCCTGTCGCTGTATTTGCTGACGAAGACACGAGACGCATCCATGTTTTCCTGCGATCGCCTCAGCCAGGGTTGAGCGGTTCGCAAGAACTACCTGATCAACTGACATTCGAGTTGGTCGAGATCCCAGAATCTCCGAAAGTGACGAAAGTTCAGGACCTCGAAACGAATTCGACGTGGGATCTTGAACATGGAGTGGCGACCGAAGGGCCGCTCAAGGGTGCGCTATTACAGCGGGCACCCTGGGTTTCGGCCTACTATTGGGCGTGGGAAGACTTCAACCCACACACCCAGTTCTGGGGCGACCGATTCGACGAGCTGGACTAGCCAACTCGTCTCGCCATACTATCCAGCGACGAGGCCAGCGATCATGTCACCAACCTGGTTCGTTGTGAGCGGGCGCTCGCCGGCTGTGGCGATGTCGTTGGTGCGGTAGCCTTCGGAAAGTACAGCGTCGACTGCACCTTCAATGGCTGTAGCTTCGGTCTCGAGGCCTAGCGAGAGACGTAACAGCATGGCTGTGCTGAGGATAGACGCCATCGGGTTGGCAAGTGACTTGCCTGCGATGTCTGGTGCAGAACCGTGAATGGGTTCGTACAGCGCTGGCTTTCCACCACGTCGTCGTCGGCCGTTCTTCGGCGGGAGCGACGAGATTGATGCGGAAGGCAGCATTCCCAATGAGCCACCGATAACGGCTGCTTCGTCGGAGATGATGTCGCCAAACGTATTTTCTGCAACGATTACGTCGAATATCACTGGGTTCGTGATGATCTGCATTGCTGCGTTGTCGGCGAGCATGTGGATGAGTTCGACATCCGGGTACTCGATTCCAACCTCGGTTGCGACCTCGCGCCAGAGTCGGGAAGACTCCATAACGTTCGCTTTATCGAGTGAGTGGACGCGCTTCTTGCGGTCTCGGGCGAGTTCAAATGCGACACGGACTACTCGCTCGATCTCTTTCTCAGAGTAAGCGAGGGTGTCGACTGCTCGGCGACCACGGGAGTTCTCCCAGCGGCGTTTCGGCTTACCGAAGTACAGGCCACCAGTGAGTTCACGGACGATGATGAAATCGACATCCTTGAGGAGCTCTGGTCGCAGCGGTGATGCGTCGATGAGCTGTTCGTAAACCTTGGCGGGTCGGAGGTTTGCAAATAATCCGAGACCCTTTCGAAGAGCGAGAATCCCGTCTTCGGGTCGAACCTTGGCCATTGGGTCGTCCCATTTTGGGCCACCAACGGCACCAAAAAGAACAGCATCTGAACCAAGAACAATGTTCATGGTGCCGTCTGGAAGTGCGCTTCCAGTTTCGTCGATTGCTACACCGCCGACTGGGCCAGTCACATATGTGAACTCGTGGCCAAAACGACGCCCAACAGCGTCGAGAACTTTTACTGACTCGGCTGTAACTTCCGGACCAATCCCGTCACCACCAAGAACTGAGATCCGTGCGTCCATCTACAGGCTCCACTTTCGCTTATAGAAAAGGGTTCATCCCTAAAAAACAACCTTGAAAGTCTACCATCGGGTTGGCATATAGACCACCTGAATTTTAAGGCAGTATGCCAACCAACACGATTCGACTACCAGCGGGCGGTACGATTTTCCTCGAATGAGTCGATTGCTTCGCCGAGGTCGAGCGTCATTCCGACGTCGTCGAGACCTTCCAGCATGGAGTTCTTTCGGAAGGGGTCGACTTCAAAGCTGGCGTTCAGACCTTGAGAATCGGTCACGGTTTGCGATTCCAGATCGATAGTTACCTTGTAGCCTGAGCCTCGAAGTGCGCGGGCCATGATGGTGTCGACTTCGGAGTCGCTAAGTACTACCGGCAGCAAACCGTTTTGCATGCAGTTGTTACGGAAGATATCGGCAAAGCTCGTGGCGATGATGGCGCTAAAGCCCATTTCCATGAGAGCCCATGGGGCATGTTCTCGTGATGAGCCTGAACCAAAGTTTCGGCCACCAACCAGAATGTTTGCCTTACGGTAACGATCTTGATTCAAGATGAAATCGGGGTTGAGAACGCCATCTTCGAGATATCGCCAGTCGAAGAATGCAAATTCTCCGAAGCCAGTTCGTTCAATACGCTTGAGGAACTGCTTGGGGATGATCTGATCGGTATCGACGTTGGCTCGATCAAGTGGTGCAACGATGCTCGTGAGCTTCGTGAACTTTTCCAATTTAGTTAACCCTTGCCTTTTTCACTTTTGTCGACTCGTCCCCTTTTGGAACGAGCTCTTCTATTTTCAGAATCTTTGCGCCTGATGCCATCTTTTAGAGCCTCTTCGAGAGGGTCAACCGGGAGTGGAGGCGTAACAGTGATCTCGCCCACTTTTTTGCGGCGAGCTTCCTGTGTACCGTGAAGCCCTACCGCAACGTATATCGCTGCAATTCCAAGAACAGCGAGCAGGATATCGGCGTAGACCAGTCGCTGGTGAGCGACGATCACATCGTCGAGCGAATCACGAACCGAGTACCAGAACCAGCCGATGCTTCTGGGATTGAATATGAATACAGCAACGAAAATTGCGGCCCAAACATGAACCCGTAAAGGAACCTTGCCTTTTTTCTGCCAGTCAGTTTCATCCATGGTCGATACCGTAGGATCGCTACCTCGAAATAACTCTCTGAACACAGCCCACGGCTTAATCAGATTGAACACTGGGATGAAGAACCACATGACTGCTTTCTCGGGAGAGAAGCCTTGCTTGGCGCTCTTCAATGTGAGCAGGTTCCGGCTAGCGCGATGAGTGAACGATGCGAATGCAAAAATGTTCACAAGCAGCAATCCCATAAGTGCGACGGTCAGGAACGAACCTGTGCCCTTTACGGACCCATAATCGCTCTGAACGGAAAACAACCGAGTGCACTCGGGAATTGAAATGAACGCGCCGTCTGGATCGGCACATGTCAGGCCTTCCCTCTCGGCGAAATCGATCATCGAAGAAGGTGAGAGGAACGCGGGAGGTGCGCTAACTATTCCCTGATCTTGAAGCTCCACAAGGAGGTTCGCCGTCGCTCTATCTTGAAACGCCAGTGCAACAGCGATTACTGACCAGGCGAGAAGCACAATAACGACCCATTTGAGTTGGGTGCTGTTCGATTCGTACTTATACGGATCGTATCGCTTGATCTTGGCCTTATCCATCTCGTTTCGACCGGTAAGACGGCCGAAAAAGCCGTGACTACCAGGCGCAACCCTGAGTCCGTTTCGAGTACGTCGGTCACCGCCGGAGGTTTCTCCGCGGCGAGAGCCGCCTCGACGTCGCTCGTCGGGTGGGCGAGGGTCGAAGTTCGGTGTTGGATTTTCTCCAGACTCTGGCATTACTCTGTGTCCCAGTCCCTAACATCTACAAAATGACCTTCGATGGCTGCTGCTGCTGCCATTTCCGGGCTTACCAAGTGTGTACGTCCGCCCTTGCCCTGTCGGCCTTCAAAGTTACGGTTTGAAGTTGAGGCACAGCGTTCGCCGGGCACGAGAATATCGGGGTTCATGCCGAGACACATCGAACAACCTGACTCGCGCCACTCGAAGCCAGCTTCCTTGAAGATCTCGTCGAGTCCTTCTTTTTCAGCGAGCATTTTTGTGAGGGTTGATCCGGGCATGATCTGAGCTCGAACAGTTGAAGCAACTGTGTGGCCCTTGACGATCAATGAAGCGGAACGAAGATCCTCGATTCGAGCGTTTGTGCAAGAACCGATGAATACTCGATCGATCTCGATATCCTCGATTGCCGTACCGGCTTTGAGGTCCATGTATTCGAGTGCTCGTTCAGCCGAGGACTTGTCGGCGGGGTCGTCGAAATCTTCTGGTGAAGGAACCCGAGCGGAAATCTGAGTCACCTGACCGGGGTTGGTGCCCCAGCTTACGTGCGGCTCCAGTTCATTGCAGTCGATCTCGATAAGTTCGTCGAACTCTGCGTCTTCGTCGGTAGCAAGCTCACGCCATTCGGCTACGGCTGCATCGAAGTCTTCGTCCTTGGGAACGAACTTTCGGCCACGCATCCAATCGAACGTGGTGTCGTCGGGGGCGATCAGACCGGCTCGTGCGCCAGCTTCGATCGTCATGTTGCAGATAGTCATTCGACCGGCCATGCTGAGGGCTTCGATCGGTTCGCCGGTGTATTCAATTACATATCCGGTGCCGCCAGCAGTGCCCATTTCGCCGATTGCGGCGAGGATCATGTCCTTCGCTGTTACGCCCTTCTGCAGCTCGCCATTGAAACGAACTTCCATCGTTTTTGGCTTGCGCTGGCGGAGGGTTTGAGTAGCGAGAACGTGCTCGACTTCTGATGTACCGATACCGAATGCCAACGAACCGAACGCACCGTGGGTCGATGTGTGCGAGTCGCCGCAAACAATGGTCATGCCGGGTTGGGTGTAGCCCTGTTCCGGACCGATGACGTGAACGATGCCCTGCGCTGGTGAATCGACGTCGTACAGGACGACCCCGGTGTCTTCACAGTTCTTGCGGAGAGTATCGACCTGAATCCGAGCGATAGGATCTTTGATCGTTTCGGCTCGTGTGTCGTCTGTCGGAAGGTTGTGGTCGACCGTCGAGATCGTGAGATCGGGTCGGCGCACCTTGCGATTTGTAATACGTAGGGCTTCGAACGCCTGCGGCGAAGTGACTTCGTGTACCAGGTGTAAGTCGATGTAAATCAGAGCTGGCTGGCCTTCAGGCTCGGCAACGATGTGTTGCTCCCAGATCTTTTCAAACATGGTTTTAGCCATGTGCGCGTAACCCTCCATAAAAACATTTTGGCCACAATAAATTAATGCGAGCAGAAATAGTAACGCAAAAGCGGCACCCCACTAATTGTTTGCCAATTTTGGGGGATGCCGCCTTTTTATGTTTAATCTTGCGATTTGCTAACTAGACCGCACCCGTCGTTGCAGAACGATCTTGAATGCCGATGGTAATCAGCCTGTTGATTGCATTTACGTATGCCTTGGCAGATGCCACAACGATGTCGGAATCGGAACTTCGACCGGAGTAAACCGAGCCGTCTTTCGCAACCCTTATCGTTACTTCACCCAGCGAATCGATGCCTTCGGTGACTGCTGTGACAGCGAACTCAGTGAGTTCGATATCAAGGCCAACGACTTCGTCAATTGCTTTGCAAACGGCATCGACAGGACCAGTGCCCTTCGCCTCAACCGTGCGTGATTCACCGTCTGGGGTCTCGAGTGTGACCCTAGCCTGAGGCTCGGTGTCGTTACCGCACACAACGTGAACAGCGCCAACTTTGTAGGTGCTGTCGGTGTCGATATTGCGGTGCTGCTCCGACATGAGCGCCTCGAGGTCCATGTCGGTAATTTCACGTTTAGTATCGGCCAGATCCTTGAACGTTACGAACACACTTGCGAGTTCGTCGTCGCTGAGATCGTAGCCGAGTTCGTGCAAGCGAGATCGCAATCCCGCCCTACCCGACAGCTTGCCGAGCACGATCGCCTGACCACGCCATCCGACGGTGTCGGGTTCCATAATTTCGAAGGTCGTGCGTTCTTTCAGGTACGCATCCTGGTGAATACCAGATGAGTGCCTGAAAGCGTTTTGACCGACGATAGCCTTGTTCGCCTGAACGGGTATGCCGAATATCGAACTAATCATTCGGCTTGAGTTGCCGATTTCGGTTGAGTTCACGCCCATGGTCACGTTGTAGTGATCAGGTCGGGTTTCGAGCGCCATGATTACTTCTTCGAGAGCAGCGTTACCCGCACGCTCGCCGAGTCCGTTTATACAGCCTTCAACCTGACGTGCACCGTTTTCGATCGCAGCGAGCGAGTTGGCCGAAGCCATTCCCAGATCGTTGTGACAGTGAACACTAATCACCGCCTGATCGATGTTCGGCACGTTATCTATGATGCCTTTGATCAGCACACCAAACTCTTCGGGTGTTGAATACCCGACAGTGTCTGGAATGTTGACCGTGGTTGCGCCTGCCTTGATGACAGCTTCAACCATGGCGTAGAGATACTCTGGCTCGGTACGCGAGGCGTCCATCGGCGAGAACTCAACGTCATCGACGTAGGTTTTCGCATGGGCGACTGCCGTCACGGCCATGTTCATGATGGCTTCACGGTCTTTCCGCATCTGGTGCATCAGGTGGATGTCGGAAGCTGAGAGGAACGTATGAATACGTGCGTTCTCAACCCCTTCGAGCGCCTTGCCTGCAGCATCGATATCGGCTTTGACTGCCCGGGCCAGTGAAGTAATAATCGGGCCTTTCACTTCGTTGGCGATGCGGCGCACTGCCTCAAAGTCACCGGGTGAACTGCCAGCAAATCCCGCCTCGATCACGTCGACGCCTAGCTTGTTTAGCTGGTGAGCGATACGAATTTTTTCTTCAACAGTTAGACCAGCGCCGGCAGATTGTTCGCCGTCACGTAGGGTCGTGTCGAAAATAATTACTTTGTCTTGTGTATCGCTCTTTCGCGCCATGTGAATACCTCCAGCGCTCGACCATCTTTGACGGGCTACACCCGCCGGGTTTGAACGCCGATCCGATAGTTAGTGGATCGGCGTTCTCTCTAAACAGGAGTGACTATGTAGTCGACTCCAACCAGGGCATCATGTCTCGGAGTTCTTTACCGACTTTTTCGACTCCGTGAATTTTGTTGTCGGCACGCATCTGCTTGAACTTGTGCTGACCTTCGTCGTTCTCAGCGATCCATTCTCGGGCGAATTCGCCTGACTGAATTTGCTTGAGAACTTTTTCCATATTTTTCTTCACATTGGCGTCGATGATGACCGGGCCACGTGTGTAGTCGCCGTACTCAGCTGTTTCACTGATCGAGTACCGCATGTGACCGAGGCCACCCTGGTACATCAGGTCGACAATGAGCTTGAGTTCGTGAAGAACCTCGAAGTAGGCAGATTCCGGCTCGTAGCCAGCTTCAACAAGAACGTCGAATCCGGTCTTCACCAGTTCGCTCACACCACCACAGAGAACGGCCTGCTCACCGAACAAGTCGGTTTCAGTTTCTTCCTTGAAAGTGGTCTCAAGAATGCCGGCTCGTCCACCACCGATGCCCTTGCCATAAGCAAGTGCAAGTTCGTGGGCTGTGCCTGATACGTCCTGGTGAACGGCGATGAGACATGGAACACCAAGTCCTCGCTCGTACACGGCCCGTACGCGGTGACCGGGGGCCTTCGGGGCGATCATCACAACGTCGATGTCGTCCGAGGGGTTGATCTGATCATAGAAAATAGTGAAGCCGTGGGCGAAGAGGAGAGTCTTTCCTTCAGTCAGGTTAGGCTTTACGTCTTCTTCGTAGACACGCTTCTGAACGGTGTCGGGAAGGCAGAAGGAAATCAGATCGGCACGCTTGGTTGCTTCAGCGTTCGATACAACTTCCAGGCCAGCTTCTTCAGCGGTCTGCTTACTGCGGCTGCCTTCGTAAAGGCCAACAATTACGTTGAATCCGCTTTCCTTGAGGTTTAGCGCGTGGGCGTGACCCTGCGATCCGTAACCGAGTACTGCGATTGTTTTGTCACGCAGTATCGAATCATCAATATCTTTGTCGTAAGTGAGAGTAGCCATTTCGAATTGTCAGCCTTAGGGCTCGTGATTTTGTGTGTCGTTCTCTTTTGGTGGCAGTCCCACCAGAAGTTGTTTTGTAGAAGCGTTCTTACTTAGACGCTTCCAGATTCACCGGATATAACGGGCAGGATATAGGTTGGCTTGCTGGCATCGGATTGGAACAAGCCATCGTCTTCGCCTTCGATCAGGGTTCCACGTAGCGTGGCGACCCGACCGGTGCGGATAACTTCTTCGAGTCCGAATTTGCGAACCAGTTCAATAAACGAATCGATTTTCTGGCGGCCACCCGAGATTTCCACGGTGAGGCTTTCAGCTCCGATATCGATAACGTTTACTCGGAAAATGTTTACAAGCTCGAGGATTTCTCTTCGAGCATTGGGGTCGGCGGTTACTTTGATTAGTGCAAGTTCTCGCCAGACGATGTTCTGTTCGGTGATGTCGTGAACACTCACAACATCGATCAAGCGATCGAGCTGTGCCGCAACGTGGCGTACAACCTCGTCGGGTCCTTCGACAACGAATGTCATTCGGGACAGGCCAGGTGTTTCTGATCGGCCAACTGCCAGACTGGCGATGTTGAATCCACGCCTACGGAACAGGCCTGAGATTCGAGCGAGCACACCGGGCTTATCCTGCACGATGGCAGAAATGGTCCGCTGGAATGAGCCGTTCGTTTGGGCTGAATCTGCCATTAGTTAGGATCCTCGATCAGTTCTTGAACACTTTGGCCGGCAGGAATCATTGGGTAGAGGTCGTCGACCTTCTCGATAACGAAATCGACGATAACCGGACCGTCGTGGGCGTTGGCCGCGGCAATAGCACTCTCGAGTTCATCCTGCTTCGTGACTCGAATTCCCTTGATTCCGTACGCTTCTGCAAGCTTCACGAAATCGGGGTTGCGAGTGTAGGTTTCGGCCTGGTAGTCGCCGTTGTAGAAGAATCCCTGCCACTGGGTGATCATTCCCAAGTGGTTGTTGTTCAAAATTGCGTACTTCACAGGCAGATCGTTCTCTGCAGCTGTTGCGAGTTCCATCATGGTCATCTGGAACCCGCCGTCACCGCAGATCGACCAGACGAGCTTGTCGGGGTTTCCGACCTGCGCGCCGATTGCCGAAGGAACTTCGTAGCCCATCGTTCCGGCTCCACCTGAAGAGAGCCATGAGTTGGCGTTTGTGAACTGGTAGTGCTGAGCGGCCCACATCTGGTGCTGACCAACACCAGTTGTAATGATCGCATCACCCTTGGTGACATCTGAGAGTGCCTTCACGACGTGCTGGCCCATCAGGCGATCCGTTTCGGGGATGCGCAGTGAAGGGTGTTCGGCCTTCAGGTGCTCGACGTGCTGCAGCCATTCGACGTGTGTGGTCTGCTTCACTTTTGGAATGAGCTGAGCGAACACGTCTTTGATATTTCCGACAACCGGTGCTTCCACATGGATTGTTTTGTTGATTTCTGCGGGGTCTATATCGACGTGGATCTTCTTGGACTCGGTCGAAAATCGCTTGGCGTCGCCAACAATTCGATCGTCGAAGCGACTGCCGAAGTTGATTATCAGGTCGGCCTGATCGATTGCGAGAGATGCGTATGCCATGCCGTGCATTCCCGGGAAGCCAGTGCTGAGCACATGATTCTCAGGGAATGAAGATATTCCGAGCAGAGTTGTGACGACGGGGATTTGAGCCTTTTCGGCCAGTTCCCTGAGTTCGTCAAATGAACGTGAAAGTACAACGCCATGACCTGCGAGTATCACGGGGCGCTCTGCCTCGTTGATCAGCTTCGCCGCTGCTTCAACTTGAGATTCTTCAGCCTTACCGGGTACGTGATAGCCGGGCAGATCAACCGGTGCGTCGGGATCATAGGCACCCAATTCCATGAATACGTCTTTGGGGACGTCGATCAGCACGGGGCCGGGTCGGCCGGTTCGGGCGATGTGGAACGCTTCGTGGATGGTCGCACCGAGGTCGTCGGCTCGCATCACGAGGTAGTTGTGCTTGGTTACGGGGAGCGTTGCTCCGGTGATATCGGCTTCCTGAAAAGCATCGGTTCCGATCGCTGCTCGACCGACCTGTCCGGTTATCGCAACCATTGGGACAGAGTCCATCATGGCTGTTGCGAGACCGGTGATCAGGTTTGTTGCGCCAGGACCTGAAGTGGCGAACGCAACTCCGACTGTGCCGGTTGAACGTGCGTAGCCGTCGGCTGCGTGTGCTGCGCCCTGTTCGTGACGGCAGAGGATGTGACGCAGGTTGGGGTACTTCGAGAGAACGCCGTAGAGAGGAAGAATTGCGCCACCGGGAATGCCAAATACGACGCTTACACCCTCTTTGAGGAGCGCTTCGCAGACTATTTGACTACCGGTCAGGTGCTTTGTCATATCGGTTTCCCGGAAGGGTTTTGTGCCGAATGTTCGTTCGGCAGTTCCTTCCTATTCACTACTTATTTCTATCGTTCCCTGTATCGCACAAAAATCATTTATCGCGGGCAAAAAAAAATCCCGCCCTCACAAAGGACGAGACTTGCATCCCGCGGTACCACCTTCGATTGCCAGGCGACCATTTTACTTTGGTACACCTGACCACTCAAATGCCTTTACGGGGCAAGCCGTTTGACCCTAATTTCTTAGATGTTCAGGTCAACCGCTCCAAGGTGAGTTCTCGATTCGGTACGCACCGGTTTACACCAACCACCGGCTCTCTTTAGCGCACCATGTTCGGTACTAGTCCCGTTCACAGCGTTTCACACCGGGGTAATTATAAGTCGCCGAGGTATCTGTATGCAATGTCTTGAGGGTGTAACGTACTGATTAAAATGAACTACGTGTGAAATAGCGCACAATCACAGACCGCAAAGCCGGTCACGGGAATAGACTTCTGCAGTTGCTCCCAAACAATTCGATACAAATCTTTGTCAACCAAGACCAACAGTCATTTACGCAACTTCAAATGGTCCGATATTGAAGCGCTTCAACGGCTGCTGAACGATATTGGCAGGCACGGTCACAGAGATTGGCCGAGTAATGTTGATGAACTGCGGGAGGAACTTGAGTACCCACGAGTTCAGCCGAAGCGAAACATTGCGCTAGCAATAAATGGCGACGGCGTGACTGGCTATGCAATTGTCGAGCCCGAAGCGAATATCGGGCGTTCAGTGATCGGAATTGGCAGTAGCAAAATTGGTCTCGCAACTCGAAACAAGTTGCTGGATTGGGCCACTACTCGTGCGAAGCAAGAAGCGCCAATTGCCCACCTTTCGACACGCGACAATGAAACAGAGCTCGAAAAGTTGGTTGAGCAGCTTGAATGGGCGAAGGTACGAACGTATCTCAAGCTCGAACTCACGACTGACATTTCTCCGGCCAAAGCAACGCTGCCCGGCGGGTTCTCACTCAGAACAATGTTGGGCTTGGATGAAGTTCCAGAACTCACTTATTTGCAAAATGAGGCGTTTAGCCAACACTTTGGATATTCGCCTAATACCGAAGACGAGATCAAGGCGCGCTTGCTTGCGCACGATACGAGCATCAATGACATCGTGATGATCCACGATTCTCACGAACAGCTCGTGGCCTACTGCTGGACACTGACGCAAGACCGAGAAGGCTTGAAGATCGGTCGTATTGGGATGACCGGTGTACTGCCGTCGGTTCGTAAACAAGGACTTGGTAGATCGATAGCCGAGGCCGGGTTTAATCACCTGCTGAAACAAGAGGTTGGTGCGCTTGAACTCGATGTCGATTCGGTGAATGCCCCTGCGATAAAGATTTATTCTTCGCTTGGATTCACGACCAGCAGCGAGGTTAGCTGGTGGGAACGCTCGCTCTAAACCCGTTCTAGCCACCTGCGGCGGGTACGGCGGTAGCTGGCGGCACAGGTATCAGCTCTCGGTAGCGATCCAGCAGCGAATCGGCCGATCGTTCCCAGCCTAATGTTCCGGCGTGCCCTCGTGCTGCAGTGCCCATGCGCGATCGCAACATGTCATCGCCCAGAAGTTCACAAAGTCGTTCGGCCATCACATCGCTGTGCTTTGGCGGCACCAGGAATCCTGTAGAGCCGCTTTTGACGATTGTTGGCAGGCCACCTACTTCTGAGGCTACGACGGGTCGTCCGCAGGCCGCTGCTTCGAGTGCTGCCAGCCCAAAGCTTTCGTAGTGAGACGGCAGTACGCATACATCGGCGGCGTTGTAGTGCACGGGAAGTTCGTCTTGTGAAACGGACCCAATAAATCGAATCGAATCAGTTAGCTTCATTCGACCTGCAAGTTCCTGCAATCGAGCTTTTTCCAGAGAGTTTTCATCACCACCAACAATGTTTAGCGTGATGTCGCCGATGTTTTCAAGGCTGGCAACAGCTCTGAACAGAATATCGAGGCCCTTGAGAGGCTCCAGACGTCCAACGAACAGAATGTTCTTTCCTTCGCCGTAGCCTAGGTAGTCGCGAGACTGTTGCTGAGACATTGGCCGGAATCGGCTGAGATCGACTCCGGGCGGGATGACGCTGACTTTTTCTGGAGTGATATCGCAGAAGTTGACGATTGCTTGTTTTTCGTCGTCAGTCCAGACAACGATTGAATCGGCTGAGCAGGCGATTTCAGTCTCTGAGCCGTAGCGTTGGGTAACTTCCATCTCTTCGGGTCGACCACGGCGTTTCATTTCGGCCATGGTGTGGAAGCTTGTGGTGTGCGGGACGCCCCATTCGGAGGCAAGCCGCATGCCTACAAGCCCCGAGAGCCAGTAGTGGGAGCTAACGAGATCGTAGTTGAGTCGGTTGCTGATACAGAATCGGCGCATCTGGGTCGTGAAGCTCGGCAGCAGTTCGTACACGCCCGACTTATCGAGTGAGGGTGCTCCGGCGGGCAAGTGAATTAATCGTGCTCCGGGTGCCAGCATTACTACTTGAGGATCGAGCGGGTCATGATGTCGCGTAAATACGTCAACCTGCACACCACGCGCTGCAAGGCGCTTGGCCATTTCGAGAATGTATATGTTCATTCCACCGGAGTCTTTGCTGCCTGCCTGGCGCAAGGGACACCCATGAACTGTAATTACTGCGACGTGCATATTAACGTTTGATGCTTCGTTGAGGACTGATGATTGGATTTAGCGAGATGCGGTTAGTGCGAATACTTCTGTATCGACGCCACCTAAGTGGTATTTGTACGACTCGTTACCTCGCATGAAATCGAAAACTCTGTAGCCTTTTTCGATTGACGATTTGATTGCCAAAGCGTGGTTCAACAACCCAACCGATAGCTTTGACTGGGCGGGATTGTACCCGCTGTTATACAGGTAGCGCACATCCTGACAGACAAATGACAACGATGTAGCCACTCGTTCGCCGTCTATTTCAAGGAAGCAGAGCAGGGTTGAGTTCTCTTTTGCGAGTTCGATTGCGATCCTGGTGAAGAACTGCTCTCGCTCGGGTGTCATGAACTCGTTTTTATCGGGTGTGCTCATGCGATGTAGTCGCATGAAATCGCCCATGGCCGCTATAATATCTTCAGGGCTTGTGAGTTCTACTTGCTCGGCGTTTCCAGCTGCATCCAACCTGCGCAATTTACGACGCAACTCATGGCGATCTTTCTTGCGGAGCCCCGAAACGTATTCGTCCCATGTAGCTGGCAGATCGATGCGGGGTGCGACGTCTTCCTGTTCTATTTCGACGTTCCAGCCTGCTTGTTCTGCGGCTTCCCGGAACTGGGTGATAGTCGGAGAGCTTCCACGAAGAGACTGAAGTGAAATCGTTTTGATTTCGGGCATTTCGGTGACGGCCTTAACCACCGCTTCAATGCAGCCTGAGGAAAGGCGGTCGCGACTCAGGAAGTCGTGATAGTCGACAAGATCGGTGCTTCCAAGAAAACTTATCTCGGATCCATCGACCATCAGAGGCGCGATGAAATTTACTTCGCCTGAGTCGGCACGCACTACAAGAAGCTTAAGTTCGGATTCGCCACCGAACTCAGCCCACCAGGTTTTCTGCCATGTTTGCTGATCGAAGAATGTGGGTTCAGTACACCCAGTGATCAGCTGTTGCCAGTGATCTGCGAGGCCTTCGAAGGTCCCCTGCTCAATCCCGGCGCTGCAACAAGTCAATTTTGTGGCTGTCCTTATATAAAGAAGTTTTGAACGACTCTAATTATGGTCGGTAGTTTATTACTTACCGCTATTTAAGAGATTCATTACTGAATCGATGTCGGGCTCGACGTACTCAAGTTCGACTAGTGCCCGCTTCTCGGCGGTGCTTGGGTCCTTCAACCCATTACCAGTTAAGATGCAAACAACCGTCTTGCCGGTCAGGTCGACACCCAATTCAGGTAGCTTAATCAACCCTGCTACAGATGCGGAAGATGCTGGCTCACAGAAAATACCCTCTTCTCGCGCTAATCGAAGGTAAGCGTCGATAATCTCGTTATCGTCGACCATATCGATCATGCCCTCTGATTCGTCTCGGGCCGCTTCGGCCTTCTCCCAGCTTGCGGGATTTCCGATTCGAATTGCAGTGGCGATTGTTTCTGGCTTCAGTATCCGTTCACCCCGAACTATTGGAGCTGCACCTGCTGCCTGAAAACCCATCATTTTGGGAGTGGTTTCAGATTTGCCCATGGCCTGATATTCATTGAAGCCCTTCCAGTACGCGGTGATATTTCCGGCGTTGCCTACTGGGATGCACAGTAAATCTGGGGCTTCGCCGAGTTCATCGACAATTTCAAATGCGCCGGTTTTCTGGCCTTCGATTCGGTATGGGTTTACCGAGTTGACCAGTTCGATATCCATGACTTCGACGATACTTCGGACAGTGTTTAGCGCATCGTCGAAGCTACCGTTAACTGCGAGGATACGCGCGCCGTAGGCCATTGCCTGAGCGAGCTTGCCAAGTGCGATTTCGCCAGCTGGGACTAGCACTAGAGTTTCGAGGTTATATCGAGCGCCGTAGGCCGCTGCTGCTGCGCTTGTGTTGCCTGTTGAGGCGCAGATGATGCGTTTTTTGCCGGCTTCGAGTGCCTTGGCGATTGCCATAACCATGCCGCGATCTTTGAACGATCCGGTTGGGTTGCAGCCTTCGAGCTTGAAGTAGAGATCTTTGCAGCCGAGCGAATCGCCAATGTTCTGGGATCGGACGAGCGGAGTGCTGCCTTCACCGAGAGAAACGGCCGGGGTGGCATCGGTTACGGATAGAAACTCGCGATACCGTTCAATTACACCGGGCAACGTCGACAACGAGAAGTTCGCTCCTGCTCAAGCTGGGCTGGGCCCAGGCTGACTAATTTATCCGAACACTCAGGTTACTCTGCGTATGTTTCCACACGGAGCAAACTGTCGAGCCGAATCACTGTTTCGAGATCGTTGATAGCGCTCACAGCTTTTTGCATATTAGCCTCTCGCGCAGGGTGAGTCATTATCACCAAATCGGCTTGAACACTCTCAGCATCGGTATCTTTTTGCAGTATTGAATTGATGCTAATGTCTGCGTCGCCCAGTACTTTTGCAACTCCCGCCAGCACACCAGGTCGGTCGGAAGCGGTCAGGCGCAGGTAGTACTTACATGTGTGATCGCTCATTGGGGCGATCGTGAACGGTTCCGGCGCTGCGATCGATGAACCACTGTTCACAGTTCCTGAGGCAATTCGCAAAATATCACCCATAACCGCGCTTGCCGTTGGGTTTGGGCCGGCACCGGGTCCTTGGAACCATAGCGGGCCGACGAGATCGCCTTCCACTTCGACAGCGTTTAGTACGCCGTTTACTGAAGCCATTGGTACATCGACCGGAATAAGAGCCGGGTGCACGCGAGCAAGTAAACCCGATTCCCTGTTCGCCTGCGCTACAGCCAGAAGCTTAATGGTGAACCCGAGTTCACTTGCGTACCGGAAGTCTTTGGCGTGAACGCTTCGAATACCCTCACGATGAATTACGTCGACTGGCACTTCGGTGTGGAAGGCAAGACGGGCAAGTACTGAAATTTTGTACAGGGCGTCGAAGCCGTCAACGTCGGCCGTGGGATCAGATTCGGCGTAGCCAAGATCCTGAGCTTCGGACAGAACGTCGTCGAAGTCGGCACCTTCGTGCGCCATCTTGGTGAGAATGAAATTTGTAGTGCCGTTGATAATGCCGCGCACGCTTTGAATATTGTTCGCTGTCAGATCGTTCATCAGCGGGCCGATGATCGGGATGCCGCCAGCGACACTGGCTTCGTAAAGCAGCTGCACGTTGTTTTCTGCAGCCGTGGCGAGCAGTTCACTGCCGCGTTTGCACATGACTTCTTTGTTGGCAGTTACGACGTGCTTGCCAGCTTTGAGTGCAGCCGTAATGTAATCGAATGCGGGGTTTTCACCGCCCATCAGTTCGACAACTATCCCGACTGCGGGATTTGCGATTACAGACTCAGGATCAGTTGAAATTGCCGATCGATCGAGATCTACTGATCGAGTTCGTTCGATATCTCTAACTACCGCAGTTACAACATTCAACGGAATGCTGGGGTCTTCAGGTCGGTGCCGGTCGATAATGACGTTTGCCACTGCCGATCCCACAACACCGAGCCCTAACAGACCAATTCCCGTGGCTTTGTTCATGCCCCGTGCAGATTCGGTCATAGAACTATTCACCAAACTGACTGGAGATTTGATCTGCGACAGGAACCGGTGTTGGTGTCGGGATCAAAGCTGAAAGCCTGACCTGTGCGTTGACCCAATCGAAAATGTCGCTGTCGAGAACCATGTGCAGATCGAAATCTTTTCGACGATCGTTGAAGAAAATCCCCATCGCACGGGTGGCCAACGCTTCGAAGTTGGATTCATTCACCTCGCGGGCATCGTTCACTTCGGCTACCACAAGGTAGCTCCACCAGTTCGAATCAGTATCAAAGCGAGCGTCGCTTGGCATGCGTAAAGGTAGAAGACGGTTTCCGTCTATGTCTAGTCCGAACAACAAAGCGTCGAGTTCAGGGGTGACACCGAATGGGAACCAGCCCAGATCACCAGAGCCACGTGGAGCGTTCGGATCTTCCGAATGTTCCAGTATCACTGCTTCGATCGGGGTTCCAGCCTTCAGATCACGTTCGATTAAGCGGCGGTCTTCTGGAGATCGGTCCCATTTGATTATCTGGTAGACGTGGACCTGCGCCTGTACTCGCGGAATTTGATCCGCAACTACGTTTCGCAAACGTTCTTTGAACATACTTTTGCGAATAAATTCGCGGAACACTACTTCGTCGATACCGATTTCCTGAATGAACTGTCGTTTTGCTTCTTCGACGTTGTCTTTGAATTCCGAAGATTCACGTTCAGCGACTGTCACGGCGACGAATCCGAGAATTGCATCGAGACGGTCGTCGACTTCTTCAGATGTCACTGTGATTCCGTTGCTGGGAGCGAGCTGAAAGGCGAGTTCGTTCTCTTGCAGTGTTTGCAGAGCGTCGAACAACGAGTTTCCAATTTCAAACGGCACGCCGAGTCGTTCGCTCATTCGCTGGTTGAAGCGGATGAAGTTCACCACATCGCCCTGTGTGTATTCCTTGTCCGCAACCCGGAGCGCAAGCTCACGAGGGGGGAATACATAGTTGTCGAAGTATGCGTAAACCGGCACGGCCAGAAGAGCGAGTAGCAGTACGACCGCAACCGTGATGAACGGGCGAGATTTCACCTGCATCACACGCTTTTCTTCGACCATTTGTCGACGTGTTTTACCACCACGAGTGGTGATACTACGTTTACCTGCTTCGTAGTCGGGAATTGGAGTCTCGACTACGGCAGGCTGTTCCTGATCTTCGTTACGGTCTTCGCTGTGATCTTCTGTGGACATTTTCGGCGCTCAGCTAATGCTGTGGCCGGAGTCTTACATGAAGTAGCGATTTCCGGCCCTAATGACGTTAAACTGTCAGCTAGACGAGACTATTTGTCGTCTTCGTCTGTGCTGTCATCTGCTTCGGTGGATTCTTCAGCAGCTTCTGGTGCTTCTGAATCCTCATCAGTTGAAACGTCTTCTGCAGCAGCTTCGGTTTCTTCTTCAGCTTCAGATTCAGATTCTTCTGGAGCTTCTTCGGCTACAACTTCGGCTTCGGGTTCAGATTCCTCTGACGCTTCGGCAGTTTCTTCAGCCTCGGCTACAGGAGCGTCTTCAGTTGCATCCGTAGTTTCGGTCGAGTCCGTAGTAGATTCTGAGGCTTCAGTCTTGGCCTCTGTCGTTGCCTCGGTTGCTTTGTCGTCAGACTCTTTAGTTTCTTCCTCTGCGTCAGCAATCTTGTTGCTTGTTGCGACAGCACCAGTTACCCGGAGGTGATCAGGAGCGTAAGGAAGCAACGCCAGATGTCGGGCTCGCTTGATGGCAGTTGTCAGTGTTCGCTGGCATTTTGCACAGTTACCGGATTTTTTACCGGCTTCGATGCGGCCGCGATCGGTGATGAAGCGGCGGATGCTTGATACATCTTTATAGTCGACGGTGCTTTCTTTGCAGAAGCACTGACGACGTCGTCGGCCTCCGCGTCGGAATGGCGGGCGGCCGCCTTGAGTTGTTTTGGGGGGTGTCATTTTTTACCTCGCGGAAAGGACAGCGAAACTATCGGGCTACTTGCCGGAATCGTTACGCATGGAAACTGCTACCAGGGCAGTTCCTCCACGTCTTCTGATGGGTTGTTAGCAGCGGGAGCCGGAGAGCCCGATGGGCCTGAAGGACTTCCTGCTGAGTAAGATTGGGCTTCCGGTGGTGCACCGGCTCCCGAGGATTCACCACCTGGCGAATCGAGCATAACTACTTTGAATGCTCGAACTTCCAGTGATGTGCGGGCTTCACCAGAGTTGCTCGTGTACTGACGTGTCGACAAGCGACCGTCCACGAACACTCGGCGACCCTTTGCCAGATACTGGTTCACCGATTCCGCTGTTCGTTCCCAGGCTGTAACCCGGAACCATTCAGTTTCTTCGGTCCATTCACCGTTGGCGTCACGCTTGTTGTTGTTTACAGCAAGGCTGAAACTCGTAACTGGCGTGCCGCTTGGCGTGTAACGCATCTCGGGATCGTTACCTGCCCGGCCTATGAGGAGTATCTGGTTAAGACTCAATTATTCTCGTCCGTTTTTGGCGAGCATGGCTAAAAGCCAAACTCTATTCGGCTGCATCTTCGGCAACGACCGGCTTGATCTCGTTTCGGACGAGGAGGTGTCGAATAATCGACTGATCGGCACCGATTGCTCGTTCGAGCTCGGGTGCCTTCTCGCCATCGATTTCGAAGTTTGCCTGAAGGTAGTAACCCTCAGTGTTCTTCTGGATCGGGTAAGCGAGTGTTCGCTTGCCCCAAACTTCAGTTCCAGACAGTTCGCCGCCTACACCGGACACAAGCGAGCTGATTTTATCTACGGATTCGGTGCCCTGCTCTTCGCCAGCATCGCTACCAAGAATCCAAACTAATTCGTACTTTCTCACCGATTCACCATGTTCTTCTAAATTTGCGCGAAACCGATTCAGTCTATCACGCGATTACGACGCGTCAGCCCCTATTTTCGGGGTCGAGCGCGCCAGTTCCAAGCCAGTTGTCACATTTCTGGCAAAAAGCCCCTAAGAATCAAGACCCGGTACTGGGAATTTTGAAGCAAATTTTGATACTTCGGATCCCAAAGAAGCGAGCTTTGACTCGTTGTCATGAGCCTTCAATGCTTCGAGGATGTACCCGGCAACATTCTCCATATCGGCAACATCAAGATCCCGTGAAGTCAAAGCAGGCGTTCCGATTCGGATGCCTGAGGTGACCATAGGAGGTTCGGGGTCGAACGGGATGCCGTTCTTGTTGACCACAAGCCCGGCCGCAATTAGCGCAGCTTCGGCATCACGGCCTGTCAGCCCAATTGGTCGTGTGTCGACCAGCATCATGTGGTTTTCGGTTCCACCGGAAACAATTCGCAGTCCGCCAGCTGCCAGTCCACTCGCAAGCGCTTTCGAGTTCTGGACGATCTGGTGGGCGTAGTTCTTGAACTCTGGCTGCAACGCCTCTTTATATGCAACGGCCTTGGCTGCGATCGAATGCTGCATCGGACCACCCTGCATGTTTGGGAACACTGCCGAGTTGTACTTGCGACGAAGATTTTTCTTCGTGAGTGCCATTGCGCCGCGAGGACCACGGAGGGTTTTGTGCGTGGTGCTTGTAACGATGTCGGCATATTCGACAGGCGAGGGATGTGCGCCACCGGCTATGAGGCCGGCGATGTGGGCCATATCGACGAGTAAAGCTGCTCCAACGGAGTCGGCAATCTCACGGAATCGTTTGAAGTCGATGGTCATCGAGTAAGCGGTGAAGCCAGCAATGATGATTGCAGGCTTGAATTCTTCGGCCTGCTTCTGCAGTACGTCGTAATCGAGAGCCTCGGTGTCGGGGTCGACTCCGTAGTGGCCAAACTCATATAGCTTGCCTGAGAAATTGACGGGTGATCCGTGAGTGAGGTGCCCACCGTGATCGAGCGACATCGCCATGATTCGATCGCCGGGGTTGGCGAGTGCGAAGAATGCCGCCATGTTGGCCTGCGAGCCCGAGTGCGGTTGTACGTTGGCGTTTTCGGCGCCAAACAGTTCCTTGGCTCGGTCGATAGCCAGCTGTTCGCTGACGTCGACATTCTCGCAGCCGGCGTAGTACCGGCGGCCCGGATAGCCTTCAGCGTACTTGTTGGTGAGTACAGAACCAGTTACTTCTAGAACCGCGGCACTAGCGTAGTTCTCAGAAGCGATCATCACCAGTTGATCTCGCTGACGTCGCTGTTCGTTTTGAATTACGTTCGCGATTTCAGGATCAAAAGTGGCAACTGCCGACATGGGATTTCCGATACAACATTGCGGTATTTTCCAACACCGGAACTAGGTTTGCCTTAGAGGCTTTAAATAAGTGAATCTCGAAACCAGATTCAAGCACAGCGTTAAATTCTATATCCGGGATCGAAAATTCGCCTCATGTTCCCCGAAATTCCCTGAAATTGCACTGATACTCGTTATGATGTGATGCCTTATGCGACGCCCTGTGACGCTTCATGGGGCGAAAAGTTGAACGATATTTGCCGGGAGAATTCATGACCTACCCATTTTCGACACCAAACCAGGTGACGAAATACGATGTGATCGACGAAGTTCCAGCGCGAGCGATGGTGATATTCGCCCATCCTGACGATGCGGAGATTGGTGCAGGGGCGACGGCAGCGTTGTGGGCTGGGCAGGGATGTGAAATCACATACGTTCAATGCACCACTGGTAGCAGCGGTAGCAATGACACCGAGATGACATCAGAGAGAATCGTTGCTATTCGCGCCGCCGAACAGCGGGCCGCTGCCGATGCGATTGGTGTTGGCGATATTGTTGTGCTTGATCACCCAGACGGGGAGCTCGAAGCAGATCGGGTGTTTCTTGGCGAGGTGGTTCACGCTCTGAGGAAGTATCGGCCGGAAGTGGTGTTCACCCACGACCAGCACCGTATTAACGGATTTCAGCATCGCGATCACCGCCATGTGGGGATTACTGTTCAAGACGCTGTTTATCCTTATGCTCGCGACCACCTGCACTTTCCTGAGCATCTCGTCGATGGCATCGAACCGCATAAGGTGAAGCATCTGTTGTATTGGGGCACTGATCAGCCAGACGTGATTGTCGATGTATCGAACTCGGTCGATACTAAGATCAATGCTCTTGCAAAACACGAGAGTCAAATTGCAGGCCTTTCTTTCGGTTCAGATATGGACAAGCGATTGCGAGGTCGGCACATTGATGCCGCAAAGGGCTATGGCTTCGAATACGGCGATACGTTCCGCCGATTAACTGCTCGCACGTAGTTCGCCCAAAATACGAACAGAGTTCATTTAGTAAAAAAGACGATTATTTAGTTGCCACGAGTCGACATTCACACACACATACTGCCCGGACTGGACGATGGTCCGGTTACGGTGGAAGAGAGCCTGGCCATGGCTCGCATGGCGGCGCGTGATGGAACAGACGTGATAATTGCAACTCCTCACTACCGTGACATGGAGTTGGAGCATCATTCGCCAAGAATCATTCGAGAATTGGCCGACACTCTGAACGCGGCGTTGCGTAGTGATTCCGCCCGCAGGAATGCGCCGTCGGTTCGAATATTTATTGGAATGACGTACCGGCTCGATAATTCGCTGCCGGATCTGGTCGACTCAGAAAATGCGATAACCCTTAACCGCACGCGGTTCCTTCTTGTGGAGCCTCCGTTCAACCGGCTGCCGTCTTATGTGGAAGACGTTATTGGGCGATTGCTGACGCAGCGGCTGGTGCCGGTTCTTGCGCATCCTGAACGGAACGTAGAGTTCCAGCGGAATCTAAAACGATTGCGACATCTGGTTGATCAGGGAGTAATTGTTCAGATAGCCGCCGAGAGCCTGACTGGACAGAACGGCACAGGGGCGCTCCGTGCTGCCGAGCAGTTTATTCGTCGAGGAATCGCCCATGTAGTGGCTTCTGAAATGCATTCGGCAACATCGACTCGATCTCCGGTGTTAAGCAATGCGTTCGACATCGTAAGCGAACTGGTTGGCGAGCGCGGAGCGATTGATTTGTTCGAGACTAACCCCGACATGATTCTTGAGGGTCGTTCACCTCAGCGAGAGCGAATTGCAAAGCCTCGCAGCAGGCGAGATTGGGTTCGGGTACCGAGGATAAGGCTCAGAAATCCGATTTCAGATCGCTTCCGGTTCCGATGGAGACGAAGGTTCAGGCGATTTAGGCGGCGCTTAAACCGCGCATAAGTCGCACGAACGATGTGACTACCGGTTCGAGGAACCTGCGGAAGTAGCTGGTGAATCCGTAGACGGCGATGCCAACCACTGCCCCACCAATGATGTCGGTTGGGTAGAAGACGCCCGCGTACAGGCGTGAGAGGCCGAACAGCGTTGCAACTGCGAACATCCACCATCCGAACTTTCGATTCACCACCCACGCGGCCATTGCAACCGCGAAACCGACGGCTACCGGGTTTGCCGGGAACGATGGGTCAGTTGGCGGGTAGAACAGCAGATTGAGTTCGTCACCATGATCGACGAACGGGCGTGGGCGGTCCCAGTTGATATTGATTAGCCAGACAACTACGTTCGATAACGCCAAAGCGCTGATTCCTATCAGCATTTGAATCTGGTATCTCACACGCTGGGTTGGTGTTTTGCCTAAAAACCACAGGCCGAGCATGGCAAGCGAGAAGACCAGCGGCATGAGGTAGTCGCTGGCGATTATGCGCATCAGATCGTCAAAGAATTTTATGTTCCCTGATAAACCATTGAGCCAGATAACCAGATTTGTGTCGAGGGTGTTCAATTTGAATTCCTGCCGAAGATCATTTTGAACAGGCTCCATCGATCAGCGGAATCGAGCCCGGTGCGCCACACCTTTGGGATATCTGCTTTGAAATTCCTGAATGAAATAGGCAGATTCGCCAAGTAAGGCCGGTTAGTGAGACCTGCGAGACCATCGTCGGTTGCCGGGGTTGCCGCGGCAGTTGGCGAATCGCTAGGGCTTGATAATTCAAGGTTTCTGAGAGTTTTTACGTTCACGGTGCCGATCAGTGCTGAAACTGCAAAAGCAAGAATCGCCGCCAACGGAAACCACTTTGCCTGTTTGTTGCCATCGAGCCCGCCGTGAATGTCGTTCACGTTTCGGGCACCAGCTAACTCGCTCCAGCTGGCGGTGCCAATCTCACGAGTAATCGAATCAGCCTCGACGCTTCCCGCCGCCCATGGACCTTCGACCCACATTGGCTGCAAAAAGAAAATTACGATGCCCGTGATGATCAGTGCGACTCCGAGCCAGCGAGTCATTCCGCGATGAGGAGTAAGCCAGAGTCCCCGAATCCCCGAGTTCGACACAGCAATTTGCAGCGTGCCGAGACTCGCGAGAAAAGCAAATATGAAGTAATGACTCGCGAACAAATCCCGTACCGCATTTGGGTCGGTATTCACTTGGCCGGTCCTTACTTGAATCTACTGAGGTTTGGTGGTTCCGCTAGAAGCGACTATCCGCCGGACGGCGTAACCATCGTGCACCAATCGGCGTAATTATCGTTGTCCCCAACAACAGTTGAGAAGTACAGATCTTGAAGCTTCTTGGTGATCGGTCCAGTTTCGCCAGTGCCGATTGCGCGATTATCTAACTCCCCAACAGCGGTGAGGTGAGCTGCGGTGCCTGTTAGGAACACTTCGTCGGCGAGATATAGCTCGGAGCGGTGAATGTGACGCTGAACGACGTCCAAGCCCAGTTGTTCTTTGGCTAGTTGAATGACCGAGTCGCGGGTGATGCCCAGAAGGCAGTTGTCGGTTTCGCCGGGAGTGCTTATGACGCCGTCGCGGATCATGAATAGGTTTTCGCCCGATCCTTCAGAAACCGATCCGTCCTGGTTGAGCAGAATGGCCTCGTCGAAGCCTGCTGCCAATGCTTCGGTCTTCGCAAGGATGCTCGTGGTGTACAGACCTGAAATCTTGACGCCGGTCGGCATCGAGGAGTCCATAGGTCGTCGCCATGATGATGTCTGGCACCGTAGTGGTCGGCTGTTATCGATGTATGAGCCGAACGGAATAATCACGAGCATGAACTCATCATCGAGAGTGTTCAGGTTGAGGTTCGCGACCAATTCTTGCCCCTTGAAGGCAAGAGGTCGGATGTATACATCTTCGGCGAAGCCGTTCTTCTCAAGAAGATCGGTTGTGATCTTACATAGATCATCAACGGAGTACGGGAGATTGATTCGAAGAATTGCACAGCCACGAAGCAGTCGTTCGTAGTGTTCCTTCAGACGGAAGATCGAAACTTTTCCGAGGTGTTCGTTCCAGTTGCCACGAATGCCTTCGAACACTGCCGTGCCGTAGTGGAGAGCGTGAGTCTTGACGCCTACCTTCGCATCCTCATCAGGAACTTGCTTCCCGCCGAGGAATGCCCAGGTCTGTTGCGTCATGATTTTTTCTCCTAAATATGAAACACGCCCGCAACCTCTGCTGATTGCTTTTGGGCAAATTGCAGATAGCGCGGGCGTGTCAGCTCAAAATAAGTAACTGCACTTCAAATTCGGCCAGATAATCCAGCCAGTCGCCAATTATACGAACGATTGGGCGAGCAACAAGACCCAATTACGCATTTACGCGTAGATATGTCGTGATGCTCGCCTGTTTGTTCTCTAATTAGTGTGTTGAAACCTGACGTTCGGCGATGTAGTCAAAATTGATATCTTCGCCCAGTCCCGGCAGGGTTGGCATGTAGATATAACCGTCTTTATCCATCGGGTCCACGGAGCTGTTCAGATGGTTCGGCGTCTCATCGTGATCGATGAACGGGTGAAGCAATCCACGCTCGTACCAGGTGGTGTTCATGATTCCACCGATAACAGCGAGGTTTCCTGCGCCTCCGCCATGAATTTCGCAATCCATGTTGAACGATTCAGCCAGATGAGCACACTTCATGCTTGGCCCAATGCCACCGACGTCGGCAACGCCAACTCGAGTGATGTCGCAGGCCTTGGTGGCGATCCATTCAGCACGGGTGTGGTGTTTACCGTAGGCGTACTCGGGGCCGATGATCGGGATTTCAAGTTGATCGGCGAGCCAGCGGTACGACTCGGTGGAGTGTTCGTCCATCGGCTCTTCGTACCACGTGTAGCCGAGGTCCTGAATGCCTTTACCGAGCTTGAGTGCATCCATGCGGGAGTACCAGTGGTTCGCATCGAGCATCAGCGGGAAGTCGGGGCCAACTGCTTCTCGAACCGCGGCGCATGCCTTGATATCCATTTCGACGCTTGGTGCCCACGTTACTGGGGGCATCCACGTGTGAAGCTTGATTGCTTTGTAGCCTCGGTTGACCATCCATTCGGCGAAGTTGGCGTAGTCCTCGGGAGTGGCGAGTCCGCCTTCCATTTCGTCGCCGCACATCGTTGATCCGTACGCCAGAACTTTGTCACGGTAGCCACCGAGCATTTTCCAAACGGGAGTGTTTGATGCTCTTCCCGCGAGGTCCCAGAGTGCCATTTCGGCAACTGCCATCGTGCGATCTGTGAGGTTGGCTCCGGAGCCACGCTGCCATTTGGCCAGATCGATCCAGAGCTTTTCACGCTGTAGTGGATCTTCGCCCATGAAGACTTTCTTGATGAAGTTTTCAAGAACGTAAGGGCGGAGTCCTTCGGGGGAACCGAACGAATAGCCAGAGTTGCCCTCGTCATCGGTGATCGTGAGCATCGCTTCCGTGGTGTCGTGCTCGGGACCGGGATGGGTGTGGCCGTCGGTGTCGTTGACCTTCTTTGAGGTCGACTTGAAGGTGGTGACTTCTATTTTTTCGATTTTCATATTGGCGGCGGGGAGTTTCTTTTTAATAGTTGGGAGCGTGACCGTCGAAAGCGCATCACACGGGTATCGGCCAGAATTCTAGGCTCACTTGTGGGCAAATTCCACTCGAATTGCTCATTCGCACTAACTGGCCCAGCGGTTGTCTCACCTAGCTGGCGTTGCGTAGTTCGGGTGATTTCGAGAAAACTATGATTGCCATTGTTCCTACGAGAACACCGAACACGAGGAGCGTCGGGCCGGGGCCGAACCATGCTGTGAGGAAACCGCCCATCACAAGACCCACGGCGTATAGCTGAACGGTCATAAAAAAAACGCTGCTCACTCGGCCGCGCATCGATTCATCGACGTTGGCCTGCATTAGCGTGCCGACGGATGTTCCAAATAACGCCCCGGCGAGTCCGATGAAAAACGCTCCAAATCCAGCTACATATACGTTCGGAGCTACGCCGACTATCAGGTGCCCAATGGTGATCGTGGTCGCTGCGATCATGAGCATTCGCCCTTTGTTCTTCACAGTTCCGATATTTATGCGAGTTGGGTGCAGGAGATTTCCGGTGATGATCGGGTCGTGACCGCTTTGCCTGGGATGGTTATTGCACTGGATGATGAGGTTCGCTTAACGATTCTTCAGACCGCATGCGTGGCGGTTGGATGTTCGAATTTCAACGACGAGGGCGTGGTGGCTCGTTTGGAATTTCGTGGAGTGTCGTTTCTGCTGACGGGCGATGCCACGGCTGGGAGCGAGAACGATTTGTTGCTTACGGGTCAGCGTGTGGGGGCGACAGTGCTGAAGGTTGGGCATCACGGGAGCAGGAGTTCGTCGACGCAGCATTTTTTGGATGCGGTCGATCCCGTGATAGCGGTTGTAACAACGGGTATCAAGAATCAATTTGGGCATCCGCATGAGGATGTGATTGCTCGGTTGAACGAACAGGTTTCTGAAGGCGCGGTTTTCGTTACGCGGGATCGTGGGACGGTGAGCGCGTTTGGGTGGAGTCGGAGCGGTAGCGTTTCACCCCAGCCCTCTCCTAGCGGGAGAGGGGGTAGAAAAAAGCGCTAACTCCAGGCCACCGTTACGGGGTCGGGTATGTTGTCCCAGCGGCTTGGGCCTTGTGATCGGATGACCGCTATTCGTTTTACTACTTCGGGGTTGCCGAGTCCGTGTAGCGGCTTGCCGGTGAGGATGTTCACTGCATTTTCGCCCCAGCGGGTTGCGCCAGCGATTCCGCTGATGTCGGATGTGCCAGCTACGTGCGGGCTGATAGTCAGGTTGTCGAGCTTGAATAGCGGGCTTTCGGCATCGAGTGGTTCCTGCTCGGTTACGTCGATTCCAGCTGCGATGATCTCGCCGGTTTGAAGCGCTTCCTGAAGTCCTGCTTCGTCAACGATAGGGCCTCGTGCACAGTTGATGAATACCGCTGTGGGTTTCATTTTCCTGAAGGCGTCGATGTTGAATATGTGGTTGGTTTCGGCGGTTGCTGGGGAGTGGACTGTCAGGTAGTCGGACTCGGCAAGCAGCGTGTTGAAATCGACCATCTGCACGCCAACTAAATCGGCTGTTGTTTGGGGCACGTAGGGATCGTAAGCGATAATTTTCTCGGGTCCGAATCCTCGAACACGATTGGCGAATCCTTTGCCGATGCTGCCGAGTCCAAAGACGCCGACCGTGTTCCCCGCTATGCGGCGCAGTTGATCTCGCATCACGGCAATTTCCTTGGGCCGATCTGACCACCAGCCTGCCTTTAACGCAGCGTTCTGTTCTGGGATTTTGCGGGTGATCGAAAGGAGCATCGCCATGGCGTGGTCGGCTACTTCCGACGTATTGATGCCGGGGGTGTTTGTAACGCAGATTCCAAGTTCCGTCGCGGCGTCAAGGTCGACGGAATCGACACCCACGCCAGAACGTCCGACCATCTTCAAATTTGGCAGCACTTCAAGTACTTTGCGGGTTGTGTGCGGCACAGTTCCAACCAGCAGAACGTCGGCGTCTTTTGCCGCCGTAATGACTTCGTTTTCGGTCGTAGCGGGTACATATTCGACATCAATTCCAGCCTCACGAATCACGTTCAACGTGAGATCACTTGGCGGGCGGTTGTACATCGTGATAACGACCTTGAAAGCCATTCATTTGCTCCAGTAATTGCTGATTGCGGTGAGGGTGATAGTGCGGGCAGCAGCTTACCGCAATTGGCGAGCGAGCGGGGGTATTGAAGATCGAGCCGTACTGGCACACAATGCGGCGATCTAGTGAAATGTGGATCGCCGCCATAGAAACCCGATACCAATACAGGATCTCAATCGTGACATCTCAGTACGAACCGCTTATCGAACCCGGCCGACTCATGCTCAACATCCCGGTGCCGATGCGCGACGGGGTGAATCTTTCGGCTGATATCTGGCTTCCAGATAGCTCGCAGGGTGATGGGCCGTGGCCGGTACTGCTGCTTCGCACGATCTACGACAATCAGGAAGCCCGGTACATGGGCTGGACTCGTGAGTTCATCAAACGCGGCTACGTTGTGGTGGCTCAGGACTGTCGGGGTAGGGGCGATTCCGGTGGCGAGTGGGAGCCGTACGTTTGCGAATACGAAGATGGCTTTGACACGCACGAGTGGGTCGGTGAGCAAACTTGGTGCGATGGGAATATCGGGACGTTTGGACTGTCGTATCCGGGCTTCACGCAGACACTTCCGGCTGCATTGCGATCGTCGTATTTGAAGGCCGTTGCGCCAATCGCTTCGCAGCAGGACAACTACGGACATCACCGGATAAACGGCGTGATTCACCACAGCGTTTCGCTCACGTTTTTGAACATGCTGGGTCATTCGATGCAGAGCGAGTCGCTAAAGCATTACGACCAGATGGAGTTCTTCAAGGGTCTGCCAATCGACACTGCGATGGAAGTCATAACGCCGACTCACCCTTACTACAAGGGCGTGGTCGAGCACGAGCAGTACGACGAGTGGTGGGACAGCTACAGCCTGCGCAACAAGTACGGCGAGATGGAGGTTCCTTCGCTGTTCATTACGGGTTGGTTTGATTCGCTTTCGCACGAGAATTTCAAGCTGTTCAACGGGTGGAGTAAAGGTGCCCGCACCGAGGATGCCCGCAAGAAAACCAAGCTGATCGTTGGGCCGTGGAGTCATCAGGTTTCGCCATGGGGGCGCGTTCCGATGGGAGAAAACGGCGAGTATCAGGATCGTGCGTTTGGCAAGGGTGCGTTGTGGGACATCATCGACATGCACACGCACTGGTACGACCAGCAGCTAAAGGGTGTGGACACCGGGATCGACGATGAACCGCCCATTAAGCTGTTTGTGATGGGCGCGAACGAGTGGCGGTATGAGCACGAGTGGCCGCTAGCTCGGACTGAATGGATGAAGTTTTATCTGCACAGCAACGGCGATGCTGCTCAGGTTGGCGATGACGGCTGGCTTTCTACTTCGTTGCCTGCTTATGGCGAGACTCCTGACAGGTTTGCTTACGACCCAGCGGACCCTGTGCCATCTTGGGGTGCGCAGTATCAGAGCTTTGATTTGTGTGGTCCAAGGGATCGTTCCGAGATCGAACAGCGGGCTGATGTGTTGACATTTACCACGGAAACGCTGACTGCTGACATCGAGGTGACGGGTCCGATTTCGGCGACGATATGGGCTTCTTCGGACGCAATTGATACCGACTTTACGGCGGCGTTGATCGATGTCGAACCAGCCGGGGACGGTACAGGGCCGCAGGCGATTATTTTGTGTGAGGGAATAGTGCGGGCTCGATTCCGGAATGGCACTGACAACCCGGAGATGATGACTCCAGGCGAAGCGTACGAGTTAGAGATCGATATGTGGGACACATCCAACTTATTCAAGGCGGGTCATCGGATACGAATCGAGATTTCTAGCTCGAACTTCCCGCGCTACAACAGGAATCTGAACAGTGGCAACCCGATTGCCACTGATACGGATATCACGATCGCCAACCAGACGATTTATCACGATTCTGAACACCCGTCGCATGTAGCACTGCCGGTTATTCCTCGTTAATGTAATAGACTGTAAGAATGTCTTCAGAACACGAATCGTCGAAGCCAGAATCGCAGTCGCCGGTAAATCAGGACGACGAAGGATTCGAGCACGCAAAGAAGCTCGATCCTGGCACGCCGCAGCCCGGCGAAGAAATTCAGCTCAACCTGAAGAAATTTGCACTGGTTCTAGGGGCGATCCTCCTATTTGCAGTGCTGGCGGCGGCCGTAACCCAATTCGTCGGCGGCTAAGAACGCGGCGTTCGACAGTGACGCACCACCCGCCGAGCGTCTAAACTCGCTCGGAAATGACGACTTCACAAATTTCCTCCCAGCCCCTGTTCGGTGTTCACGCCATTCGTGATGTGATGATGCCGATGCGAGACGGCGTGCATCTGGCAACCGATATTTATCTACCATGTCACGGAGATGGCCGGCCTGTCGATTCGAGCGAGCAAGTTCCGGCGCTGCTGGTTCGCACCTCGTACGACAAGACCGCTCCTGAGTGGGACGATGTGATTCCTTATTACGTACGTCGTGGCTACGCATTTGTCGTGCAGGACTTGCGATCGCGGTTTCGTTCGGAAGGCGATGGGCATTACTTCCACACGATAAATCCGTGGGAAGGCGATGACGGCTACGACACTGTTGAATGGCTGGCGGAACAGGACTGGTGCTCAGGCAAGATCGGGACCCTTGGGTCTTCGCACCGGGCCATAACTCAAACCCAACTTGCACTGCGCAAGCCACCGCATCTGGCTGCAATGTGGGTAGAGGCGGGCCCAACGAACATCTACCGACACGAGGCACGTGAAGGTGGTGCGATGTCGCTACAGATGTTTGGTGCGGCACATTTGCATGCTTTGGATAGTCACGAAGTTGGTGACGATCCGGAGAAAGCGAAAATCATTCTCGATGCCATGCGAGACATGGGTGAATGGCTTTTGAAATTCCCGTTGAAGCCTGGTGAAACGGCGCTTCGAGTCGCTCCCGATCTCGAGAAGACGGTTTTCGATTACTACTACCGTGGCGAGTACGACGAGTGGTGGGAGCAGGAGGCTGCGAACCAGGAGCCGTTCATTGAAAGTGGGAAGCACGCCGATGTTCCGATTACAGTGAGTTGCGGCTGGTATGACAACTTTGTGGGCGCAACGGCCAACTACTTTGTTGAGATGAATCGGCAGAACGAATCGGTGACGCGGCTGGTGCTGGGCGCCTGGTGACACGGTGGCACACGATCCACTGGTCAGTGGCATGGAGATACAGATACCGGGCGTGACAGCGTTTGGGGCAACGAGATTTACAACGTCGAACGGTTGGCATTTTTCGATCAGCATCTGAAAGGGATGCCGGCGCCCGACAACGATTCACCCGTTCGGATTTACGTGATGGGTACCGGGGACGATAAGAAGACCGCTGAGGGTCACTTGAACCACGGTGGTTACTGGCGGGACGAGGCGGAATGGCCATTGGATCGAGCGCAGTTCCAGACGCTATATATGCATGACGATGGGTCGCTCGATTCGTTCGAGGCAATGGAAGACGAGAGCTCTATCACCTACACGTACGATCCGGAGCACCCGGTGCCGACCATCGGTGGTCAGCTTGTTGGGATGTTCAAGATTGCTTCGCCAGAAGAAGGCGGGCCTGCGTTGGATGACGTTCCAGAGTTTTTGGATCAGTGGACGCTTGCGCGAAATAGTCTTTCTGAAGTGATTGCCGCTGGCGGATTTCATCAGAAAGAGGGTCCTGAGTGGGTTGGGGCAAGAGAGCCGTATCCGCTGTTGAAGGATCGGCCTGACGTGCTGTCGTTCGAGACGGATGTGCTCGAAAACGACACCGAGGTTACCGGTGAGGTGATGATCAAGCTGTGGGTTTCTTCGACGGCGCTGGACACCGATTTCACTGTGAAGTTGATCGATGTTTATCCGATTAGCGATGACTACCCAGAGGGGTATCACTTGAACCTGACCGATACGATTTTGCGGGCTAGATACCGCAACTCGTGGAGTGAGGCGGAGATGATGACCCCGGGTGAGGTGGTTGAGATTACGATCACACTGTGGCCGATTTCGAATGTGTTCAAGAAGCATCACCGTATTCGGTTGGACGTTTCGAGTTCGAATTTCCCGCGGTTTGATGTGAATCCTAATACCGGTGAGTCGGTGGGTCGGCATACGAAGATGGTTGTTGCTGACAACACGGTGCACACGGGTGCTGAGCATCCTTCGAGGATGATTTTGCCGGTTATTCCGGCTGGGGAGTGACGTTTCTCCTGTCCTGAGCGAAGTCATCGAAGCCGAAGGATCTGGGGTAGGGACGCGCGGACGAGAGATGGCTAGATCGAGTCGAGGTGGTGCGCTGTCGTTTTAGATCCTGAAAATGAATTCAGGATGACAGTGTCGCTAGGCGACATTTTCTGTGCGCTGGCGGTGTTGGCTGGGATGGGTGTTGTTTGCGCGTTGGCACAGATCCTGAATCAAGTTCAGGATAACAATGGGCCATCCGGCGTAAATGGTGGCGTAAATTGCGCGTGCGGACAACGATTTCACCCTCAGCCTAGCCTTCTTCCCTAGGAGAAGGGATTCGGGAGCCCGTGACGCGACTGGCTGAGATGAACAGTTGTCACCTGTTGGCCACTGATTGCCACATCGTCCCTCCTCGTAATGACAAATCACGTCCGGAGCATCAACGCCTAAATCTTAAAGTTCGACGGGGCCGCCCGTGACAGTGAAATTAAACATGCCACGACCGACCCCGCCGAGACGGATGAGGAGACCGTTC
>Ga0209501_10000545_pt1 | contig 45803 bp, 34 predicted proteins | sample ArcticOcean_MG_C_4_FD_187434 | JGI IMG/M metagenome (GOLD analysis project Ga0209501, IMG submission 187434) | Marine microbial communities from western Arctic Ocean - ArcticOcean_MG_CB4_134 (SPAdes) (version 2) | ecosystem: Environmental > Aquatic > Marine > Oceanic | place: Arctic Ocean...
TCGAAGGCGGCGATACCCCGCACTTGGTACCACAGTTCATCCCTCGCCGGCGAAGGCCAAGGTCCGTGTGGTGTTGCAGTCGGGGCAAACTTTTGGGTAAATCCACCCCTTTTGAATCCTCTTATAGATGAAAATGGCTCATAATCGCCGCTGAGCAGACTCTCTTAGACCATCATGGTATCCACTTATGCCAGCGGCTAATCGAGCCGCAACTTCTGGATCCCCATTGACAATTTCAGTTGCACTGAAGGCTGGCCATCTCTCACGCGGTTGCAACAACCATCCAATCATTGGATGAATTTGGCCTACAACTGGTTTAGTGTCGACAAGAATTGACTTCAATGTATTCAGAATGTCAGTCAACTCAGCAAAGCCTTGCAACTCCACTTCAATTTCAACACCCTGCAGAATCCTCTCCAAACGTGAGACAAGGTCAGTAGGACAACCCGGGTGTTCTATCTCGCCCAAACCTGGGATTGTATGAATCTCACCTATCTTGCGAAACAGGGCCGAGGCCCATGGAATGCTCTCTCCCAAAAGCATCTCTCGCCCGTCTACTCCTTCAGTAATTATATTGAACAATAGTGGTGAAAAAGGGGCCCACCATTCAATGGGTAGAGATGTGATTTCTCTAATTTCTTCAACCGAGGGGGACCTATCATCTCTTACTGTTGAGAGTAGTGATATCCAGCCATTAATTATAGGTGATGATCTTTGAGATGCCTCAATGTCCCTTACCCAGTTATCATCTAATTCTCCTTGAGAAGATAGCCAAATTAATCCAGTTAAAGCCGGAATTATATTTGATGGTAATGATTTCGCAATACTATTTGGGGCCCAACGAGCCAAATCAGAAGCAAGTTCGAGAGGCAACCATGCAACCTGCGAAAGTAGCGTGGAAGTTAGCCATGAGGAGGCAACATCATTGAAATGATGTGAATCAATTAAAGTTCTCAATCTCAACGCTAAGTCATCCTCATCTCGGATTCTTTGTACAAGATGATTGTGAGCTAATACCTGCCACTCATTTGGCGCAGTTCCTGCAACTTCCGCTAGAAATTCTATTGGCACTTTTTCTACAGGTAGAAGCGAAATCCAATCAGCGCCCAACTGATTACTTTGACGACGCCACAGCGGCCAGCGATTATCATCTGGGCAAGCTATCCATGCCGCTAATGGGTCAACTGATTCAATTCTATCAGCCCAATCAGCATCACCTTCTGGATATCGCAGTGATGCAGCAAACAATCTCATTTCTTCGGAGGATTCTTCAGATGCATCAGGAGGTGCCGAATCACCTGCTGCGAGCCGAGCCGCTGCAACGACCTCCTCTAGAGTTGATGCAGAATTTGGAGGCACCCAAAGTGGCGGTGGCGATGTGAAACTAGGTGGTGGGCGGTGTGTTACCTTGCAAGGCAACTCAACATCGCCAGCCAATTTCAAGAGGTACCAAGAGAGTGGGCGAATTGGATCTGGCCTAAGGGTGGGGTAGGCGAGTGGCTCTTCGGGTTCTTGAGAGAGAATTGCAAGTCTAGTTCTCGGGTCCTGAAAAACTGAATGTAACTGGTCTTGGTCGTGGTGCCCAGGTGGGTATTGTAAAACTACAGGGGTTGTTTCTTGCCGTGCTAAGGACCAATCTATCAGAGAAAGCCAAGCCGTTGATGATAGACCTTGAACATCAATGATAATATTCTCTACCTCACTTTTTTCAATCCATTGATGTTTGGACCAATCCGATTGGAAACGCCTCCAAGTTGATTCTTCAACTCGAATGTTACCACTTCGTTTGCGACGACCTTTACGAATTGCTTGAATCAATCCTTGTAAGCGGTGTCGACGTTCTGTTTGCGTAAGACGTGGGTGGGCGCGATTAATCCATGAATCAAGAATTGAAAGTGGTATGGCATCGCCTTGACGCCCTAACAGTGATGCTTCTGCAATTACGAGGGCACCATTTGAGGCCGCTGAAAGGAGAGTCGTTGTTGAAAGCCTGTCGGGTAAAATTGCACAAATAGGGCATTGGGACTGAAGAGGGGAACTTGATTCATGGGCTGTTCCAAGGGTCCAAGATTCTGATTCCCCCATCGGCATTGGGAGGTCTGGCCAGCCCTCTTGCCCTGGTTCGCCAAACCAACTTCCAATTGCTAACTTCAGTGATTGTCGAGGGTCTAGTAATCTAGCACGAACTAATCCTATTACGGGTGCAGGTTCAACCCAATCAGACAAAGATGATGTTGATTGGTCTTCAGAAGGTGGAGGAACCTGCTCAAGAGATGTCAAATCATACCATCTTACTTCTGCTTCACGCGCAACTGCCCAAACATATTCAGCCTTGACCCCCTTAATTCCACTAGAGATTACTGTTTGTTCTGAATGACTGAAATCCCCACTCCATGGCAACGGAATGAGTGGGCTAGTGAGGGATTTGGTGTAAGCAAGCAGAAGTTGGGGGCCATCTTTTGCAAGTAATTTTCCAATCGCGTGTTCGGGGATTGAATCGATTCTGCTTTCAGCCAATCTAGCCAATTCGTCACCAAGAATTACCTGCCAGCCAGCCGCAGTGAGATGCTGTTTAGCACCTCTTTGCCCTGGCCCAGAATCTGACTGAATAAGGCCCTCCTCCCTCATTCTCTTCAATTCTGCAGAAGCATGCGGCAAGCGTAGCGTAACTGCTTTACTTGAACCTGTGACAGTTGAGGGACCATCGGAAAGATGGTCCAATAACCGTCTTCTGTAACTACCTCTGATTCGTGAAAAAGTCACCGGATTTCCACTCTTAGCCATGCCCACCTCTCCGACACCTCAACTGGGCGCTTGGTATTAGGGCGTTGTTGATAGTACTTCAATTATTTCATTAGTTACCATTTGTTACACATTTCCACTGGAGAAAGTACGGTTTTACTAACTCACCGAATATTTTATTCATCAACCATGCAATAAGTATGTCATCACCTGTAACAACACTGCGTCATCTGTGGCAACGGTTATATCAGCGACAGCATTCGCTCAGGTCAGACGGTGTAAAGAACCACCATTGGTGGCCGTTAGATGACTTGGAGGAAAAGGTGAAGAAAAATGAAGACAGTTAGAATCAGACAGAAGATCAAGGCATTCCTTGCTGAAAGACCCCGTAATACCGCGGAAATTCTTGAGCACATCAATACCACAATGAGACACGGGACAACAAGCCAACAACTCGGCAATGTTCTCTCTAAAGATAAAGACATAGTGAAGGTCGGATACATCAAGAGAAGTGGAATTCTCTCCGGAGGATATGATATATGCGAGTGGGCAATTGTCGACTGGGTAAAAGACAAGCATCCAGAGTGGAGACCTGGCCAGCCATTTCTTCTTGACCGTGACAGACCTGGCTTCTGAAGTAGCAGATTCAATCACAAGTTCGCTAATCGCGAATGGTTAACCATTCATCTTTTACTTGTTCATCATTTACTAGTTACCGAGAAGTAGTTTGTAGGTACTTTTCGCACTCAATTTTCAAGTGTAATGTCCCAATCACCTGAGCGAGCAAGGCTATTCATCTTAGCACGGTGTGAAAATGCATTTTGACTATCTTCTGGAGTCCCAGAAGCCCAAGATTGGAGTGCTGCTGCTTGTAGGGCCCTACCATAGGAGTACGAAAGTTGCCACGAAGGGTTTGCTTCCATTGAATTCATCAAATTGAGATGTGCGGTGGCATCTTCATCAGATTGGCCGCCAGACAAGAACACGATGCCGGGCAGGTTTTGAGGAACATTTTCCTTTAGACACTTGAGAGTTAACTGAGCAACTTCTTCTCTAGAGATTTGCTCAGAACAAGCCTTGCCGGCGATTATCATGTTTGGTTTCAAGAGGGCCCCAGGAATGTGCACCCCTTGGTCTTTACAAGCCGCAAAGGTTGCAGTGAGTATTTCTGCAGTAACAGAATAACAACGAGCGGCATCATGGCCACCTTCCATCAAAACTTCTGGCTCAATAATTGGCACTAAACCCTGCTCTTGACAAATTGCTGAATATCGGGCTAATGCATGTGCATTTGCGTTGATGCAAGCTTGTGAAGGGATTCCATCGCCAATCGTAATGACGGCGCGCCATTTTGCAAATCGTGCACCCATGTTGAAATATTCCTCACATCGAGATCGCAATCCATCTAATCCTTCGGTGATTTTTTCACCATTGTGATTTGCCAAAAAATAAGCGCCTGTGTCTACTTTTATCCCTGGAAGAATATTTTTGGCTAACAAGTATTCGGGTATTGCTACACCATCATCCATCAACTGTCTGATGGTCTCATCATAAAGGATTACACCACTGACTGCTGATTCACAGCCTGGTGCCGCGAACAAGTTTGCTCGGTAAGAGCGGCGTGCCTCTTCACTTGGCTCAACCCCAACTCCTTGAAGTCGGCTACTCATTGTACCCGTACTTTCATCTGCAGCTAGAATCCCTCGCCCAGGAGAGACCAATTTATTCGCATTTGCTTCAAGCATTGTAATGTCCATGCGTACCACTTATCGGGCACGAGTCGGCTTGGTATTTTCAAGTCATCGCTGTAAGTTAATAGACAATATTAGTGGTATCATCACGTAAAATAATTGCACAAGCATCCAAGAATTATTAACCAATTTATTTAACCACAAAATGGAGATAAGTTGTATCCACCAAAAAGTGGTTGCTAGTGAGTTATTGAGGATACTCAGTACTGATGAAGCGTCTTACCCCACTTGCCACATCGATTACTTCTGAATGAACAGCCACCCGGCCACCAAAGTCTTCTACCCCTGGAAGATATCCTGAGCAAACGCCACTGGCAACGAATAATGCGTCTGAACTCGAGCACAAATCATCTCTGCCCCAGAGCCGATAAACGTCATCCCCAAGCATCTCCTTTGCTCGACGCTCGTGGTCTTCATTTGTAGTTACGAGACGCCCTTCGAAATGACCACCCAAACCTCTCAATGCTGTCGCAGTAATCACACCTTCAGGAGCCGCCCCTATGCCCATCAGAAGATCAATATCACTATCTGGATTTGCCGCGTCAAGAGCTGCAGCAACGTCCCCATCACCAATGAGAGGGACTGAGACACCGAATTCTCTCAATTCTTTAATCAAGTCAATATGACGATCTCGGTCCATTACAACAATTTTTAGGTCTGTAATTTCTTTGTCCAAAGCCGCCGCCGCGGCTTCTACATTGTATGCAACATCCGCTTCAAGTGAAATTTCTCCAACAACTTCTGCAGGACCTGCTAACTTGTCCATATAACAATCAGGCGCGTGTAAAAGCGAACCACGCGGAGCGGCGGCAAGCACCGCGATTGCATTAGGTAAATCCTTAGCAACATGATTAGTACACTCAAGAGGGTCTACTGCGATGTCAACCTGCAAGGCTCCTTCCTCACCCTGCATTGAACCCAGTGGTTCACCAATCCACAACATTGGTGCGTCATCTCTCTCGCCTTCACCAATAGCCACTCGGCCATCAAATGGTACCGAGTCAAAGACACTACGCATTGCCTCCACGGCGGCTCCATCAGCCAATTTGCCATCACCGTGACCACGCCATTTTGCTGCTGCTATTGCCGCGGCCTCAGTTGCTTTCACGAAGTAAGATGTCAAATCACTCGTCTTCGCCATGGTTGGGGGAGGGCCTATCGGTTCTCAATGTGGCGGTCACGAACCCTTCTTCTTTTCAAGAACTTGAATAGACTCAATTTGAGTTTCTGGATATTGCCCATGAGCATCCTTTTCTAGTGACTTCACCATATCCCACGCGCATAGAAGGCCTGCTGAAACACCAACAATTGCTTCCATCTCAACACCGGTTTTCCAATGAGCAGAAACAGATAATGTGCAACGAAGGGAATCTTCTTCCCAATCCCAAGACACATTACAACCTTCAATGGGTATAACATGACAATGAGGAATGATTCTCGGGGTGTCCTTTACGGCTTGAATTGCAGCAACAGTAGATGCTTCCAAAACATCACCTTTAGCGATTAGCCCATTCCTAATTGCATCTGCTGAATCAGCGGATAGTCTCAGTAATCCTGTAGCAACCGCGCTTCTCTCAACTATTGGTTTATGTCCAATTGGTACTATTCCATCAATGCCGTTGCTCATCCCAAACCACCTTTCCAAATCGTGCCATCAGCCCTAACTTCTTTTTTCCACAAGGGGGCTTGAGATTTCAGTTCATCTATCAACCAACTACAGGCCTCAAAACCCTCAGCCCTATGTGGGCTTGCAACATGAATCGCGACAATAGGCTCACTTGGTCCAACACTTCCAGTCCGGTGAGCCATTGAAACTGAAAAAACACCAAACTTAGACAGAGCTTGATGTCCTAGGCTTGAGAGGACTTGGGGTAATTTTTCTTCCCACGCGTCAAATTCTAGCCTTTTTATTTGCACCCCATCATCTTCCCCTCGTGTAATACCGAGAAAGGATACAATGCTTCCACAACCCTTCAGATGAAGTTTTTCTCTGACTGCTGTCGAATCAAGAGATTCTGCCGCAGCAACTACGATGACTCTCTCATCTACAGTCATTTGATTTTACTGGAAAAGCACTTCCGCATTAAACCGCCGATGGCGAATGCTTCATGATTGAAGCGCCACCCGAAGAAATTGATGGTGACGGTGTCTGCTACTGATGGGCCCATTCAAATCATGGGTGCAGGACTCTCGGGCTTAGCCGCTGCCATCATTTTAGCCAAGGCCGGACGTGAGGTACATGTCCACGATATTCGTGGCGATTCAGGGGCAAGATTTGACGGTGATTTTCAAGGGATTGAAAATTGGACTAGTGATGAAGATTTCTTGGATGAGCTGAGGGAATGGGGTATAGACCCTGACGAATTTAAGACTACTGCATTTCACCAAGTTGATGTCATTCATCCAGATGATGTCATCACTCAGGCATGGAGCCCAACCGTCGCATTCCGAGTCATAGAAAGAGGGACTGCCCCTCATACCATTGACCAAGGCCTGAAACGTCAGGCAGTCGCTGCTGGAGTAAATCTTCACTACAAATCAAGGGTAAAACCAGAAGAGTGCCATATCATCGCTGCAGGCCCCAAGGATACCTCGGCCCTCGCTTATGGCGAGATATTTGAGACATCACATCCGGACCATGTGGCTTTCCACTTCAATGACAAACTAGCACCCGGCGCCTACGCCTACCTGATTATCATAGATGGAATCGGACTAATCTGCACCTGTCTTTGGCGTAAACAACAGAAGAGTGCACGCTACCTCAACGAAACCATCGCTTGGTACGACAAGCATTATCCTGAACTAGATAGAAAGCCGATTAAACGGGTTGGAGGAAAAGGTGACTTCACAATTAATCGCAATTACACAGTAGATGGCCGCCATTATGTTGGCGAAGCCGGCGGTCTTCAGGACTTCATGTGGGGATTTGGTATGCGATGTGCTATTACAAGTGGCGTATTTGCTGCCAAGGATATACTTGGTGAATGTAATTATGACAAGGAGGTTCGCACCAGATTACTGCCAACGGTCAAGACATCGGTATCCAATCGTTGGTTAATGAACCGAGTTGGGGATCGCGCCTTCAAACGAATATCAGTCTCATGGATGAAGGACCAGAAGAAGAGACAGGATGGGCTTCCCTTCATCGGTCGCCTCTTTCGGCCCGACTTGTTCCGAGGACTTGTCTACCACCTCGCGGCAAAATGGACGCTGAAAAAAGTTGACGTGGCTGATGGACGAGTTATTCATCGCTTACCTTATCGAAAGGCTCTGAAAAGAGATAATTGGGAGCCGAGTGAGCAAGCCATAGCCGTAGAGAAAGAGTGGAAACTCTCTCGTAAAGTGGGTGGTACTGAATCATTCTCAGAAGAAGAGTGACTCACAATGTACTGGATGACCGGTATTCACGGGTGATGTCCTTGCCAGGGAATTGGTCCTCTGACTCTCGATAGACTGTCCTTAGATTGTTGACCCAATTCATTTGCTGGGTTACTATCCAGAACTCCTTTACTCCAATATCCTCAGAGTTTTCCATCCAACCCATCACAATCTCCATTGTCATTCTCGCACCTTCACGATGTGGATAGGCAAACACATCCATACTGAGTGGAGGTGTGGCTACAATTTCTCTATCTTTTACATTTGATAGTTGCTCAAATAATGTTTCATAAGCCTTTTTGATGAGGCTGCGCCTTGAATCATCCTGGGTTGGTCTGCGGCAATCTGGACCAACAACATGTATTAATTTCTTAGTTGCCAAACCATATGGTTCAGTGATAACTGAGGTTCCAACTGGGCAAGGTTGCATGTTAGTTTTCCTGCGCTCAACAGCAATAGCATCACACTCTGCCCGTAGTCCAGGACCTGCCTGTTCGTGAATTGCTCCATCAACTCCTTCCCTGCCTGCGAGACGGTTATTTGCAGTAGTAATCATTACATCTGATTCAATCTTGGAAATGTCACCAATAATGACTTTTACCAAGCCATTCTTGCACTTCCGCGCCATGAAAACATCTACCATGTTCAGAGCAGGCGAGGCCGTTGGCAATATACCCCACGCTGAATAGGCTTAAATTAACACATTTTTCAAATTATAATACTGACACGAATGCGATAATGTATTGAGCAAGAAGAGATTAACAACAATTGTGTCCAGCGTACGCTTTAGCCTCGCTTTGGCCTTACTGATAGTGAGCCTACCTTTGGCTAACTTTAGCAATCAACCTGACGGGTTAGAGACTGAGGGATCAAGTACCTACACTAACGATATTTGGAATGAGACACCTTTCAGAGATATTGCAGTTCCAGAAGCATTCACTTTTCTAAATTACATTAATTATTCTGATGTTGGTGTTCTCATTAACAACAATAGTGAGGTAAGTAAAACCATTGGTTATGCTTTTGTTGCTGCTCGTAATATTAGTACTAACCGTGTTTTCTTATTCGATAACGACAGCACACCTTCTGCTGAAACCATCAACCCAACTCAATTTGATACTTATTTCGCAGAACCGTTGCGACAAATGATTAATGACCGGAATCTGACTACAGAACTCAATTATTTAGTCACCACAAAAGGAATACCTCTGAGAATCAATGGGCCAGGAAATGGCAAAGCTGCCTTTGATTCAGAAATAGGTTTAGTCAACGGTGTGTTCAACTCAACAATACACCAAAACTGGTGGGCATCGCATACCTATGGACCTGGGGCTGGCGAGGAAATGCAACAGTTCTCTCGCCAAGAAGAGGGGTTCTATTTAGTCACTAGATTAACAGGATATACTGTTGAGACCGCACTTGGCTTAATTGACAAAGCCAATAATTCGTTTGGCCAGAGAGGGCAGGCTGTGCTGGACCTCGCTACAAACCGCAATGGCTCGGGATACAAATGGTGGAACGATTTGCTCTATGCGGCAAATACAACATTAAATGGAAGTATGGAAATTCCAGTTCATTTTAATCAAAATTCTACTTTTGTAACAAATGAATCAAATGTGATGTTGTACGCTTCGTGGGGCTCTAATGATGGCTCATGGAATTCTAACTGGTTACCAAATTCCGGGTTTGATACTGCAGATAACGGTTGGGGAACTGGTGCTAGATATTGGGACCATACAGATCCGCCCCTTGTAGGAGACGAGGGTTTTACTTGGGCTCGACAGACAGCAGTCAAACGTAATGGAAATGCCGCCTTAGAAGGTGAATTGACTTCTGCGCCTTGTTCCACGGTGGAAGCATCTTCGGCTCCTGGATTAAAGGCAGAATATTTTGATAATGTAGGAATCACCTTCAATCGTAGTTTAATGCCGGATTTATCCGGCCGAACTGCCGATTATTGGCGCGTTGAAACAGACATCAACCACGCCGCGACCACCGAATTTTGGAGCGGGCTTGATAGCCGGTTTGATGACCACTGGTCAGCGAGGCATACTGGAGCCATCACAATCCCAGAGAGCGGAAACTGGACTTTCTTTCTCAACAGTGATGATGGCTCAAAACTGTGGATTGATGGGGCCGAAGTTGTCAACAATGAGGGGGAGCACGGAATGCAAGAGAGTTCAGGAACGGTATTTCTTAGCGCCGGGACACACTCACTCAGAACCGAGTTCTTTGAACATGGGGGATGGGCAGGCCTAATCTTCTCATGGCAAGGTGTGAATCAGACTAAGCAAGTAGTTCCAGCAAGTGCTTTCACGCGAGGGGATGGGGTTGAGCCGGCCCAGAACGAGTTGATTCATCACTGGTCATTTGATGATGGCATTGGCACTGTGGTTGAGGATTCTGCCGGCACTGCCAACATGACTCTGTTCAATAGTAACAACGGTAGTTCTTGGCAACAATGCCTGTTTGGAAATTGCTACAACTTTGATGGAACAAATGATTACGCCAAAGTTGATGTCAGCGATTGGGGCGGTAACTTCTCAATTTCACTGTGGGTGAACACGGCTAACGATAGCCAAAATCAGTTCTCATCAGCCTTCGCAGTAAATGACATCGCCGGCGATTCAGCGTCATTCCAAATCATGACAAGCGGCGCAAGCCCTGGAGACTGGCAAGTTTACCACAATATTTCATATCCGTTTGGAGAGGTTAGAGCAGACCAGTGGACCCATCTGGTTGTAACCTACCAGAATGCAACACTCACTCAATATCTTGATGGGCAATTAGTTCAAACAACTCAAGTTCCAAATGGCACAATAGACAGTATTGAGTTATACAAAGTTGGGGTAAATCGAGCTGGGAGCACCTACTTTGAGGGTTTGGTTGATGAACTAAAAGTTTGGAACCGAACGCTAACCGAATCCGAAGTAAAAGCAATTTTTCAAATGGCAGCAATAATTTGCCCATCGTACAGCGGCGCAGGTAATGCCGAGACTTCGGTCAGCCAAGACTACGACTTTGGTGACGAGTTGAAAGGACACGCATGGATTGTATACGGCTACGGAATGAAAGCAGGTTGGTTGCAAGGAGACTATCGACTAGAAGTAGATTCGTTCGACGATAATGGCACTTTCCTTTTCACTAACACAAGTACAACACAAAACCTCGATAGCGCATGGAATTCGCGCACCATGCGCTTCAGACCTCCAGCAAATGCATCCTCATTCAAAGTCAAGATGATTGCCTCACTTGAGAATGTAACTACCAACGGCTCGGTCTATTTTGACACCATGAATTTGCGTGCCATAAGACCTCACTTTGAGTGGGTTGATGGCAGTATTGCAGAGACCGCAGTGAGTACAGGTGGCAGAACGTTTGCGTGGGAAGCGACGTACGGGCAGAGTTTGGTGGTTGATCTCCTAGAGGATGGTGTGTCAGGCGTGAAAGGCTATGTCTACGAGCCGTATCTTTCAGCAGTTGGTTATCCAAATGTAGTTCTCCCCTACTACGCTTATGGGTACAATTTCGCAGAAGTAAACTATGCTGCTAATCCCTTAATCTCATGGATGGGAACGGTGGTTGGCGACCCTAAGATGGCGCCTTATTCCGACATTCTTCACGATATAGATGTAGAGGAGGTTAGAGTAGATGGTCGATTGACCGCAGGTGTTAACGGCAGTATTGATGTATTATTGCAGAATCTAGCCCCAGGTACTGTAAATGGCACCATTGAGGTGCGAGAAAGAAATGGCAATGCAATCCTCGCAAATGTGACTATCCAAATGCCTGGTGGCAATGATATCGGTTCTCGACGAATTGTTTCTCTAAATCTTACACCAACTCGAATTGGCTTCAACGAGTATGTCATCCGCTACATTGCTAGCGACTGGAAAAATCCTGAACGAGTTGTAGACAACAACCTTGGAATACTGAACACTCAGGTTAACCAAGCCCCGACCATCAATAATTTGCTATGCTCGTCATGGACTGTAAGCAGAGGAGATACTGTCGGATGTACAACTACTGTCAGTGATGATTTTGGTGTGGTGCAAAGTCGACTTGGATGGCGGCTTAACGGTAGTGGTGACAATTGGACTTTCATCAATTCAACTAGTGTTGATTACATCGCTTGGTATAGTGGTTTGACAATCCCAACTAATATTGAATTGGGTACACTTGATCTAATTGCTGAAGTTAGAGATGAACAATTTCAGTACACACTTCTACAACTTGATAACATAATGGTAGTGACCAATGCTTTGCACAATTGGTTCGGAGTACATATCACTGGAGTAGATAATGATGAATGGAACGGGGTTACAACACTGTCACCGTTCACTGCTCCAAACACTGTAGAACGTGATACTGATATTCTACTCAAAGCGTGTGTTGTTGACGCCGACCACGACCCTGTAACTGAGTTGCCGATGATAATCACTGATAGCGGTAATGTAAGTGGTGTTGAGCCAACAGATAGCGAATTTTCAGACGTCTTTTGCTACCAAGCAACTTGGCGTTTAGATTGGGGTAGTGAAACCAGTGACGTCACAGTTTATCTCTACGATTCGATTGGTAATCTGTTTACAACAAGATTGGTTTCTGTGCATGATGAGAAATTTAATGCAAATCTAACCCTCGTTGATTTTGACGGTGACTTGCTCGCTTTGGCAAGAGGTACGGGTGAGAGAATAGTAATCTCGCTATCTGATTATGATGACTCACTTTCAGACTACACCTACAATTTAACAGTTGAATGGCCAGGCCAGGCAGAATATACTCTACAAGGTGAAATTTATGCAGCAGAAATGATGCGTCAAAACTCCTCTGTAACTTTACCTCCACCAGAGGCGGGATTAGTATTTGGTGAACTAATTATCACATTGGAAATTACCGACATTGCACCAAATGGTGAAAGTCAAATTGTTGTAATGAATTGGACTATGCATCTACAACCCCCTCTTGTTTATGATATTGGCTTCTGCGAAGGTGAAGAATTACCTCTAACACGTGGCGAAGAAGCTCGTGGCTGGGTAATGATAGATCCTAACCGGCTGATTGAAGGAGCATCAGTCAACCTCGCTCAATCAGGTAACATCAAACCGATGCAATCGAGTAAGTGGGACTGGGATGATTGTCAATTCCCAGATTCAGCAGACTATCATTGGGGATTCATCATTTTAGCAGATAACAGTTTTACAGCCGGAGGTGCAACCTTACAGATTATTGCAATAGATATTGATGGCTTGAGTGCGGTTGGGGAATTTACAGTTGAAATTGAGTATGGTCTTCCTCAAATCGTAAACCAATCTGGAGAGGTAACCGAGGGTGAGTTTGGACAACTTGAAGCCATTGTTCATGATTCTGACGGGCATCTAGAAACTGTTTGCACCTTCATCATCATCGACACCAATGGTACAACAGTAATGGAAGCAGAAGGTCCACTATCTGATAGCGGTGCGTTCTCCGCTCGCTGGATGCCACCCACTGGAGGAGCACCATTTGCATCAACTATCGGCTGTACGGATGCGCAAGGGCATCAAGTCGCTCATACAAGACAAGGTATCATCCCCGTACAGATAATAGACAACGAAACGGGGCAGGGTGATATTTTGAACCAAAGTTCTGAATCACCTGAATCAAATATTAATTTGGTTATGGGAGTGGGACTTTCTCTACTAATAATTTCAATTCTTGGTATTACTCTCTTAGGAATGTGGTTGCGCCCTCCAGACGCAGAAATTGACGAAGCTGAATTAAGTGACGAAGAAATTGTTGGATGGGCTGCACCTGCTGATTCTCGGGCCGAGGGTGAACAAAATATCGCTATCGCTGAAATGGCTATGGAATCCCTAAGTGATGTCTCTGAATCAGAAAATAAATTAACAGGAGTTGAAGAAGTTCTCCATTCTGAAACGATAGAGGAAGATGATTCAGAACTTGATTTGGTTGATGAAAATCCACTATTTAGTGCCCCTGATGAGCAAAAGGATTGAATGCTCGGCCATTCTCGGTGGTTCCATGGCAGTTGGATACGTGCTCATCAATGTAAAACCAGGCTCAGAATTGGAAGTATATGATGCTATCAAAGCATTAGATATGGTTGAGGATGCAACTTTATTGTTCGGAGATTATGACCTCTTGGTCAAAATGACTGCAGATTCAATGAGTAGCATTGCTGCTGCGGTGGTTGAAAACATCCGTTCCATCTCGGGGGTAATTGATACTAAGACCCTTGCTGGTGCTGAACTTTGACGAATCAAACCAGCATCTTGATCTATTTTTTTTAACCTTAATTCTTGCTTCGAAGATAGGTTGTTTCATAGTTTGAATTCCTGATTTGTGAAAATTGAGAAAGTTGTTTCCCGAAAATCATTACAATGTTATTATTTAATCCCAGATTCTATTAACACGTCGGAAATCCGTAAACGATGGACCTCTAGCCTACGCAAGTATTGCCATTCGCAATGGGGTACGTAACCCCCAATGTAGCGCAGTACTACGTTTAGACGGGGCAATGCTTAAATAATCAACGAGTAGGGGTTAGCGCCACAGAGGTAATTGAAATGAGTAAGAAATATTTCGTCCTGATGGAAGGGGCAAATGATACGAGCCAAGTGTTCGCGAGCAAGCAGCCAAGGGGCGCAGCCCTGAAAGCAGCTAGTCGCGGAGAGACAGACATCCACTTGCGTGAGCGTGGCGGTGGAGGCCGCGTTCACGTATTCAAGGGATGGAGAGAGCAGGTTGCAAAACCCGCAAACGGCCCAGCGTGGCTACCTGACAAGGTCTGGAAGGCCAATGTTAAGAAGATACGCGTGGACCATCTCTGATTGAAGTCAAATCACTTGATGAACTACACAAGTAATGCGAACAGCCCGTTTGAGAGGGGGTGTGAATCCCTTCTCAGGCGGGCCATTTTTTTTTAAAAATCACTTTCTTAAGCCGACTTTCTTGGCAACCCACGCGAGGGGATCATAATATTCGGTGACAATTCTCTCCTTCAGTGGGATAATCGCATTATCTGTGATATTAATTCCAGCAGGACATACATCAGTACAGCAGCGAGTGATGTTACAATATCCAATACCATATTCATCTTTGATTGCTGCTAACCTGTCCTCAGTATCTAATGGATGCATCTCCAAGTTGGCTAATCGGACGAAGAATCGTGGCCCAGCAAATTCGTCAAACAATTTGTGCTCACGTAAAACGTGGCAGGTGTCAATGCAAAGCATGCACTCGATGCAAGCCCTAAATTCTTGAACTCGGTCTGCTTCATTTTGCTGGAATTTCCAGTCAAACTCTGCTGGTCCCGCGATTGGAGTGATTTTCTTATTCAACTCATAAGTCCAAGAAACATCAGCCACTAAATCTTTGGTCAGTGGAAATGCTTGCATTGGTTTAACCAATACCGGTTGGCCAGCAGGTGTCTCTTCCTCAATATCTGACATTCTCGTCATACACATCAAACGCGGCTTGCCATTTACTTCAGCAGAACAGGAACCACATTTGCCAGCCTTACAATTCCAACGACACGATAGGTCTGGGGCATGCTCTGCTTGAATCTGGTGGATGACGTCTAGTACCACCATGCCTTCATCCATCTCGACGGTATAATCAACCATCTCACCAGAAGGGTCGCCATCCTCATCTGGTTCACCCCTGAAAACTCTGAAGGTGACATCTTTGCTCATCTTACTCTTCCTCCTCATGTAAGTCTGATGCATCGAGTAAATCTTTCAAATCATCGCGTATTGAGGGATAAGTTCTGTGTTCTAGAACCATTTCACCTTTCTCATCCATCATGATTACACTGTTTATTTTACCCCAATTACTGTGGTCGGGGGTTGGGAAATCTTCGCGGGTGTGTCCTCCTCTACTCTCTTCCCTAGCCAGTGCGGCCATGGCACACATCCGGCTAATGTCAACCATGGCATTGATTTCCAGTGCTTGATGCCAACCAGGGTTGTAGATTCTACTACCACCAGGAGAAGTCGTATTTCCGCGTGCGGCAAATTCATTGAGGTCATCTAATGCTTCAGTGAGTAAATCCTTAGTGCGGATTATACCAACTTTTTTCTGCATCATTTTGCGTAATTCATTCACCACCTTTGCAGGGTTCTCGCCGCCTTCTCTACTGAAAGGCGCTAAAGTTTCAGAAACTACTTCGTCTATTTCTGACTGAGATATTTCTTCCCAGCCATCTATCTCCGCTGCCGCATTTGCAGAGTATTCGCCGGCTCGCTTGCCAAAGGTGATTAAATCAGAAAGTGAATTTCCGCCGAGTCTGTTGGCACCATGCAACCCAGTGGCTGCTTCGCCAGCAGCATACAAACATTGAATTGTTGTTTCCTGAGTTTTTGGGTCAACTTTGACCCCACCCATCACATAATGTGCGGTAGGACCGACCTCCATTTGTTCAGTTGTGATGTCAACCCCTGCCAGTTCTTTGAACTGATGGTACATGCCTGGCAACTTTTTCCTAACCTCCTCTTCATCTCTCCAAGAGATGTCAAGATAAGCACCACCGTGTTCACTAGCACGTCCTGCTTTAATCTCAGAATTAATAGCCTTAGCAACAACATCTCTTGTAAGAAGTTCCGGAGGTCTTCGCTTTGTGGCCAACTTGCCATCAATCACCTCTTGCACCCATTCAAGGGACTCTGATTCAGTATCAGCAAATTCAGGCTTATACATTTCAGGCACATAGTTGAACATGAAGCGCTCACCTTCAGAGTTAGTCAACATTCCACCTTCACCACGTACTCCTTCGGTCACCAAGATTCCTTTCACCGATGGCGGCCAAATCATTCCAGTGGGATGGAATTGAACAAATTCCATGTCACCCATTTCCGCTCCAGCCCAGTAAGCCAGTGCGTGACCCTCCCCCGTGTACTCCCATGAGCCTGAGCAAACTTCCCAGCAACGAGTAATTCCACCTGTAGCAAGAACCATTGTTTTGGATTTGAAAACGTGCAGAGTACCATCAGCGCGGTTGTAAGCAAAACAGCCCGTTGCCTTGGCATCTTTTGTGAAAATTTTTCTAACTGTGTATTCCATGAATACGTCCATCCCGCTGTGAACCCCCCTCTCTTGTAGAGTGCGAATCATCTCTAGACCAGTCGCATCCCCAATGTGGGCGAGTCGAGGATAGGTGTGTCCACCGAAGTTCCTTTGATTGGTTAACCCGGCTGGTGTACGGTCGAAAATTGCACCCCACTGCTCAAGTTCCCGAATTCTGTCGGGAGATTCTTTCGCATGAATCTCAGCCATTCGCCAATCATTGAGGTATTTACCCCCCTTCATGGTGTCACGGAAATGTGTTTGCCAATTGTCACGTGGGTCAGCATTTCCTAATGCTGCTGCAGCCCCACCTTCTGCCATTACGGTGTGGGCTTTTCCAAGCATAGACTTGCAGATGATTGCCACAGTTGCACCTTTGCGTGTTGCTTCAATCGCAGCCCTTAGGCCAGCACCACCGGCACCAATAATGACTACGTCATATTCGTGGGTGGTAATATCATTCATCACAAGCCACCCCACAATACGACATCAGTCCACCAACCCATTGTGCAGGCGTAGACATAAAAGTCTGCAAACATCACCCAAAATAATGAGTATAAAGCCCATTCTTTGTGATGTCCATTTAGGTAGGTACTGAAACTCCATAACTTGTATTTGAGACGAGCCAGGCCCGAAGATGTCCAATCGTTAGAACCTCCACCAACTAGGTGGCGGAAAGCATGGCACCCAAGCGCGTAACCAGTCAGTAGTATGACGTTTAGAGCGAGAACCAATGTGCCGACGGAAACACCCCAAGAGCCACCTTTAAAGTGAGTCGAAAGTAATACGTCGTATGATAAAATCGGCAGGTAGGCAAGAGCGGCGTACAAGAAATATCGATGTAAGTTTTGCACAAGAAGAAGTTTTGTTTCACCCTTGTAATCATCCCATGGTTTACTCACCGCACAAGCAGTTGGTTGTTGTAAAAAGGCCCGATAGTATGCTTTGCGATAATAGTAGCAGGTTCCTCTAAATCCTGCTGGGAAAATTAGAATGAACATTGCTGGAGACATCCACCATAGAAACTCAGGGACCGGTCCTCCAAGACCACCCTCCCCGGGTATGATGAGTGGGCTGAAAAGTGGCGAGAGAACGTGGCTTCCCTCCGACTCAATTGCCATCGTCTGGCAGGTGACTGCGGCCCCATCAACGAGAATCGACGGGTCGCAAGCGGATGCGCCGAATCCCGAAAATATCCAGAAGTCGGCCTCCATGAAGCCGCGCCAAGTGGCGTAGACGACCATCAGGCCTAGGTAGATGGCCATTGCAGTGGGTCCTTTCCACCATGCATCTATTCGGTCTGTGGCGCCAAAACCACGCCGCATGGGTAATTTGACTGCCTCGCCCATCAACTCCAAACCCTATTCAAGTTTAGGCGAGCGCCCATATTCTATCAACTTCACTACTAAAACCAGAGTAAGTAAGCACTAGGAAAATTCTGATTTCAATGACTGTGCCGCGCTCTCAATTAAGGATTCTTCAATCCCAGGTACCTCACACAGAGTAAACAAAACTGCTGAATCATCGCCTCTGATACGGGTGTTGTGACTGTCCCGATAAGGATAGAGCGCAATTATTTGTTCATCTATTGACAATACTAGTTCTTGACCTGTGCATGGCTTTGGTTCTTGAAATCCTATACCAAGGAATGGCTCACCTTGTTGGGCCATGCGCATTGTCAATTTTTCATCTCTAAGATAATCTGTTGAGAGTGCACCGATGCTGATGCGGTTTTCAGCAGATATGAGATTGTAGCGGTCAACTATTGGATTGATGCGTGGAAATGGTTTACCAGCAATTATTCGGCGCACCAAAGCTTCTGCGGATGGGCGGCGTTTTGTGGGATCAATTCCGAGGCGCCAATAGAACTGACGATAGGCTGCAATATCAGGTTGAGTTCGCAGTTCCTCTAGAGTTGAGGACTTACGAATTGCTGCCAATCGGGATTCAAGTTCTTCCTGTTCTAGAATTGGCCAGCCGGCACTTGGCTTGTCAATAAGTATGAGGCGGGGGTCAACATCTGGTAAATCGCCTACCCGCTCAATGTGATATCCAATCGCCATCTAGAATGCGCTTACAGCCGTCAGCCTTGAATGTGACCGCTTAGTTCAACTGCCTAATGGACTACGAGCCACTCACCATTTGCATCAAATGCGGATTCATGCCCGGCGCTTTTATTCCCGGCATGAAATGCCCTGAGTGCGGCGATATCATGCTCTGAACAAGCATGTTTATCCAAGTAATGAATGATGTTCAGGACAGCGCGGAGTAATCAACATCTGCTTCTTCAATCTCAACATCTTCAACATCCATTTGTGCCAACTGTAACTTCCCACTCAACTCATCGTTGACTGCGTGCCAGTATGAGTACGCTTCAATAACCCAAATCCCTGATTCACGGGTTCCGTTACCTGAGCCTTTGACACCACCAAATGGAAGGTGGGCTTCTGCACCTGTAGTTGAATTATTGATTCCAGTCATTCCAGCATTTATACCAGTCTTGTAACGGTATGCTTCTAGCCTGTCATTAGTATATATTGAACTTGAAAGACCGTATGGACTTGCATTAGCAAGGTGTAATCCATGCTCAAAATCATCAGCCTTGACGATGGTAACAGCAGGTCCAAAAATCTCCTCATGGAAGCACTCCATATCTTCGGTCACATCAACATAAACATAGGGCCACATGTACACACCTTCTGAGGCATCACCTTGGAAGCCGGCTGGTTTGTTTGTGTTGGTTATTCGCCCTTCACCGAATACACGTGTAGCGCCACTATTTTCACACATCTCGACATCCCTTAGGAAATCCTTAGCGTATTTTTCAGACAACATTGGACCATACAAAACACCTGGGTTTCTCGCCGAATCCCCGATAGTTGTAGATTCTACTTTGGCCATAAACATCTCCATGAAGTCATCGTAAATGTCTTTGTGAATAATCAAATTTCCTAGACTAGTACAGCGTTGACCCGCTGTCCCAAATGCGGACCAGTAGGCTCCTTCAACAGCATTTTCAAGATTTGCTGAGGGCATAACAACTAGTGGGTTTTTACCCCCGAGTTCTAGGCTTGCTGAAACTAGGTTTCGACCGCAAACTTCGCCAATCATTTTTCCTACAGCAGTACTGCCAGTGAATGATATCTTGTTGACCAATCCTTCATCAACTGCATCAACCAAATCCTGACCTGCACCACTTCCTTTGCCATGGATTAAGTTGATTACTCCATCGGGTAGCCCAGCCTCGTGCATTATTCTAGCTAATGCGAATGACAACAGAGGTGCATCTTGTGGTGATTTCCAAACACAAGTGTTCCCACACATGATTGCAGGAATCATCTTCCAAAATGGAACCGCGGCTGGGAAGTTGCACGCGTTGATGATGCCGCACACCCCAAGTGGGCGGCGATAAGTGAACAATTCTTTATCAGGTAATTCTGAATGTACCGTCTGTCCATAAAGGCGGCGGCCTTCAGATTGAAAGAAAAGACAAGTGTCAATTGCTTCTTGAACTGAGCCAGCCGATTCTTTCAGAGTTTTACCTATTTCACGAGTTTCAAGTGCTGTGATTGCATCTTTGTGTTCCATCAATAGGCGACCCATATTGCCAATGATTTGGCCACGGGTAGGAGCAGGGGTGGCTGCCCATCCAGGAAAAGCCGCACGAGCTGCTGCAAGTGCATCATGAACATCGGATTTTGTAGATAAGGGGAACTCCCCAAGACAATCAGATTGCCATGCGGGGTTTGTAGATTCAAAGGTGCTCCCATCACTAGATTCTGTCAATTGTCCATTGATGATATTGTATCCTTTTACTTTTGGTAATCCATTCGGATTATCACTCTCGAGGTGCTCAATCCCTACTTCCAACACATGGGTCATGGCCTGTTCGGGGGCGGTCCCGTTCATGAATACTACGCGGGATTCGCTCTTCATTCCAATCCCGGCATTAATTTAGAAAAAAAATGCCTTTTCAGCCTCAGAACCGTGTACTGCGCTACAATAGATAGCCGAAGATTACGCTTAAAGTGGTAGTTACGAAAGTGCATGGTTTTTAGTGAGTCCGCGAATCCGGTGTTCTGTAGTTGGAGTGGTGACAGTGGCAGGAGACGACAAAAAAAACCTGAATTTGAAAGTAGCGAAAGCAATTCCTAGCGATGTTGGTCACGGAAGGGCAAGGGTACCATTTGATAATGATTTGAATCTAAAGCCAGGTGATATCATTGAAATCAAAGGCGACGATACCACCGCTGCAATAGTTTGGCGATGCAGACCCGAAGATGCTAATCTTGGTGTTATTCGGGTTGATGGTATAATTCGGAAGAATGCTGGTTCACAACTCGGCTCTAATGTTTCAATTCGTAAGGTTGAGGCAAAGCCGTGCACAAGACTAACTCTTTCACCTGTGATGGCATCAAAACAAAAAGTCAGATTTGGACCAGGGATTGAAGGCTTCGCCCGAAGAGGGCTCAACAAAAGGCCAGTCGTTGCTGGTGATAGAATCTTCATACCTGGCATGACGTTATTCGCGGAGGCACTGCCATTCGCTATTATGACGACAACACCCAAAGGAATTGTTCAAGTTCTTCCTGAAACTGAGATTGTAATCAAGGATGAGGCCATTGACGAAGAGATATCCGAAGGTAGTACATCAGTGACCTACGAAGATATTGGTGGTCTTGGCGACCAACTACAAAAAGTCAGAGAGATGATTGAGTTACCACTCAAACATCCGATATTATTCCGCACATTAGGGATTGACCCACCAAAGGGGGTTCTGTTACACGGACCACCAGGAACAGGTAAGACGATGATTGCAAAGGCGGTTGCCAACGAAACCAACGCTCACTTCACCTCAATTAATGGACCTGAAATTATTAGCAAATATTACGGTGAATCTGAGAAGCAGTTGCGAGAATTATTTGAAGAGGCTGCAGCACAAGCGCCTGCAATTATCTTCATTGATGAACTAGACAGCATCGCACCAAAGCGAGAAGATGTGACTGGTGAAGTTGAGCGCCGAGTTGTTGCTCAATTGTTGACTCTAATGGATGGAATGCAAGGTAGAGACAATGTTGTTGTAATTGGTGCAACAAATAGACAGGATGCGATTGACCAAGCATTAAGGCGACCAGGTAGATTTGATAGAGAAATTGAAATTGGTGTACCGGACAAAACTGGTCGCCAAGAAATCGTTGACATTCACGTTAGAAGTATGCCAATCGCTGATGACTTTGACATGGAGTGGGTGCTAAACAACACTCACGGATTTGTTGGTGCCGATATTTCAGCGCTCGCGAGGGAAGCAGCAATGAAGGCATTGCGCAGATACTTACCCGAAATTGACCTTGAGGAAGAAGAGGTTCCCCCTGAAGTTCTAGAAAAGATGGAAGTGACGATGAGCGATTTCAAACTCGCTATGAAAGAGGTTGAACCAAGCGCCTTGAGAGAAATTTACATCGAATTACCCGAAGTTAGTTGGGATCAAGTCGGAGGACTAGAAGAAGTGAAAGATCGGCTTAGAGAAAGTATTGACTGGCCTCTTACCAAACCTGAACTTTTCAAACACTTCGGAATTGAAGCCCCTAGAGGAGTACTATTGTTTGGGGCTCCTGGAACAGGCAAGACATTGTTGGCTAGAGCAATTGCCTCAGAAGCCCAAGCCAACTTCATCAGTGTCAAAGGACCTGAGTTGTTCTCAAAGTGGGTTGGAGAATCTGAAAAGGCCATTCGGGAAATATTCAAAAAAGCGGCTCAAGCGGCTCCAAGTATTATTTTCCTTGATGAATTTGAGAGTATAGGGGGTCACCGCTCATCCAGTTCTGATGATGCAGGTGGACAGGTTTCAAATCGAATGGTTGACCAACTCCTAACCAGCATGGATGGAATAGAAGCACTTGATGGTGTTGTGATTGTTGCGGCTACCAACCGCCCAGAAATGATTGATCGAGCACTTCTAAGATCCGGACGATTTGAAAGAGTCCTGCATATACCACCACCAGATGAAAAGAGTTGTAGGGAAATTATCAAAATCCATACAGCAAATATGCCACTAGGGAAATTTGACCCTACAGATTTCGCAAAGAAATTGAATGGCTATACTGGTGCAGACATTGAAGCAGTATGCCGAGAAGCAGCGCTCATCGCAATGCGTGCGGGAAAGAAGACAGTTACCAAGAAACACTTCGAATCTGCAGTAGGTAGAGTTAGAGCAACCGTGACCCCTGACATGCTTGAGTATTATGCTAAGTTAGAAGTTAGTCTGACAAGCGGGATGGAGAGTGTGAAGAGAGGATCAGACACACTTTCCGGAATTGAATCCGTTTAATGTAACTACGAATTGACTCAATGGAATTGCTTGCGCCGCCGTCAAACCATTTAGCAAGGTGAGTCGTGATGAGAGGATTCAAGGTGTAAGGCCGCCGACGGCAAAATGATGACTGCGACCTTCGGGCAGGAACTGATTGGCCTCGCTGTTGTTGATTCACGAGGAGATATCCTCGGAACAGTAGCCGACTTAATGGTTGACTTGAACAGCGGTGCTGTGGGAACTCTAGTAATTGAGTTGCAACCTTCTCTTGATGCGGACAAATTACCCTGGCCTTCGGAGGCTGGTTTGATGCTACTTCCAAGTGAAGAAATTGATAGAGTTGGGCCTCAAATTGTATTAAAGCGCTGATGTCAAAGAGATTCACCTGCGCACAACCGTATTAAGGCAGCCTCAGTCGTCAATCTGTTAGACCTATGGTCTAGCGGGTGTATGTATGGCGGTTTCAGCGAATCAATTGTTTGCTCGCATGAATACTCGGCAGTTTAGAAGGAGTCTTACTCTATTCGCTTTTTACTCAGTTCTAGTTCTTCTTCTAGTGACTCTACTGGGCAGTTTTATCAATCCTGCAAATTCACAACTATCTGCATACGATGAGGATTGGGATGATATCTCAGCATTCAGATATGACCTTAACGAAATGGGCGTAGAAACTCATAGCCTAGTTAGTAGCCCCTTGTTGCTACATGAAATTAAGAACCCCGAAGAAACTGTGTTCGTGATTGCTGGTGTGGAAAAAGATACCATCAGTTTACCTAGATTTACAGGTGATGCTAGTGTGGTCCAATTCAAAGAGAGTGATGGATACACGACAAGTGAAGTTGAGGCTATTGCCTCGTTTGTAGCCCGTGGTGGCACCATCATTGTAATGGATGACTTCGGTTACAGTTCAGGAGTTGCCTCTGCTTTCGGAATTGAATATAGTGGGCATAAATTGTACGATGCTGGAGCATGGACTTTGGACTACAACTACATTTGGATTAATTCAACGGACGGTTACAAGTACAGTTCTAATGTTTCTCAATCAGGGGCACACCCATGCTTTGCCGACGCCGATGGAGATGGATATGTCGACTTGATAGACCCTGACCCTGGACATCCAGGAGTGCCAGGAATGATGACCATCTCTTCAGAAGAGGCTGGTCTGTGCGCTCACCATCTGACTGGTGACGGAAGTGCTCCTTGGGACTTTCACCCGGGCTACAATCTACTCCTCAACTCGCCATCTGCATTTGACCCAGACCATGGAGATGATTCTGAGAAGAATCGCTACGGACTCGGATATTCTAGTACCGATTCCTATCTTGACATCAACGATGACGGTGACTTGACCGTAGGACCTGCTGGAAGCGGATTTGAGGGAGATATGCAAGGGCCGTTCACAATTTATGTCAAATACTGCCTTTCACGCAATTGTGTAGATTCAACATCTGGCAAGGCACACTTTATTTCAGATGGTAGTTTGTTAATCAACACTGTTTACGATTATGAAAACAAGTATGGTAGTCAAGTTACGGATATAGATGCAAACGATAATCGAAAATGGGCACTTGACGCAATAGCTGAAGCACTTCTAATTAATGAGAATGGCACTCTATCTGCCAGCCCAGACGCTCAGGTAATCTTTGATGAAAGTCGCCACCAACAGACATCTTTCATGGGCGATACTTACAATCTAATCTACTATGTCCTCGTCTATTTCACAAGTGATTGGATGGCTATGTTACTTCTCTTCCTCTCCCTTTTTATCGCCTTTGAAGCAGTTATCATTCGCAAGACTGACCCTGAACCTTGGAGACATGTTTTCAGTATTATTTACTACGGATTTGGAGACTCAAGACGATATGGTTACTATAGCCGGGCAAACAAAGTAAAGCAAGTTCTTCTTTCAAGAGTACGCAATCTGAACACATTAACCAGAGATGAGTTTGATGCATTACCTGCACGTGAACTTCAGAAGATGATTAATGACCCCGTTTTAGTGAAGTTCGTCTTCGAAGACCGGAATTACTCACTTGAACAACTCGTTGCAGTAGTAAAACGAGTTAAATTATGGGGGCGCAAGTAAGCGAGGTGATTTCCGATGTGGACTAGAAAGGCAGCCCTGATGATGACATCTGGAATTGCGCTTGTTCTCATCGGAATGATGATGTCAAATTTCCAATTAATGGTAATTGGTATCGCTTTTATCTCATTCTTAGCAATCAATGGTTGGGTTACGGGACATGCTGAATTACATATTGTTCGTACCCTCTCTGCCGATAATTTGTACAAAGGAGATGATCTCTATGTCGAATTAGCAATTACCAACAAATCTCGCCGACGCACTCAACAATTGGAGATTTTTGACAATGTACCTCACGAGATGAAAATGAAAAGCGGCCTCAATTACATGATGGTTAATTTAGGCGCAGGACAAACAACCAGAATCCGATATGTTCTCCGTTGCCCGCTGCGCGGCCACTTTTCACTTGGTGCGGTTTCAATCAGACATCGGAACACATTCAATCTATTTTCAAACGAGATGTTTGTGGACCATCGGTCAGATATCATTGTATTCCCTCAAGTTCGTGATGTTGAGGAAGCAATGGTTCGCAGCAGAACACCAAAGATGTACACCGGCGCAACCACACTGCGAACCCCTGGACCTGGCACAGAGTTCTTCTCTTTGCGCGAGTATGTCCCTGGCGACCCATTCAAGAATATCAATTGGAAGGCGTTTGCCCGAACTGGTGAACTGATGGTGAACGAAAAATGCCGAGATGCGGTAACCGATGTTTTCCTGCTTCTTGATAGCAGAGATGTTTCAAGGATCGGAACTGTGTTGAAAAACCCATTAGAGATGGGCACAGTTGCTGCGGCGTCTCTTTCCGCTTATTTCCTACAGCGCCGAGATTCGATTGCATTGGCAGTTTACGATGATAGACTCTCATACCTACCCGCTGATGGTGGAGACAAACAACATTTCAAGATCCTAAGCAGCCTTGCGGGTGTTGCGCCCAAAGGCAATATGCCCCTACAAGCGGTTACCAATGCATTAGCACCAAGATTCAGTCGGGGCAGTCCGGTTTTCATCATCTCTAGTTTGGAGGGAGATGGAACTGTACCACATGCTGTTCGTGACCTCGCAGGACGAGGACACGAGGTAGTTGTTCTCAGTCCAAGTAGTATTGACTACGAGAGACTGGTAACTAGAATCCCAAGAATGTCTTACGAAGTAATGAAACTTGAGCGTCAGAATAGACTGACCGCGCTAGCAGGTTTTGGCGCTCGTGTTATTGATTGGATGCCAGATGTAGAATTATCACAAGCGCTACTACAGGTCAAAATGTTATGAGGTGAAAAAATGGCAGATGATGTAGAACTACAAAGCGAAGGAAGTCGAACCCTTCACCTTAAGGAATTACGCGTTCAATGGCAAGTTGTTGCTCTGCAAACAATTGCAACCCTCGCTCTGATTTGGCTATTCTTGCAACTTGGTTCTAATTTTGGCTCATGCGAACCTTCACATGTTGATGGTGATGGAAACACAATTTGGTGCCCTGCACTTGACCACACCCTCACGCTTGACTTCTTTGAAGCGATTCTAGCAAGTGAATCAGGTGATTCGGCATATGACCTTCCGCTTGCTGACTTCTTAACTGGACAAGGTAACGATGGACCTGGCCGGTATTACGTCCCCATTCTTCTATGTGGTTTGTTAACTGCTGGCTGGGTATTTCTCAACCTTCAGGCCCCTCAATTACGCCGAAAGGTTGTTCTTGGGGTTTTGATGGGACTTATCCTATTCCTCGCTGGACGACTTCTTATTGGCTGGTTCTTTGGAATGATTAGCAGTTGGGATTTGTATTGGCCAATTGGTTCTCAGGGGTCGGGGAGAAACCATGCTGAGACGCTGGTATATCCTTTAATTCTCTACACACAAGTATTCATTGTTGCACTTTATTTGACCCCTATTTGGACAGGCATGATGGGGATTTGGGGACTTTCTAGAAGGATGATTGGCTGGTCTCTTGGTACCATTTTGATTTATCTTGGAATTCACGCACTGCTTTCGTTTGAGGCAGTTACAGTATACTTTGACCTTGGGTTGAATCCGATAAGTCCACAAATAAGTGAACAGATGGTCCTTGGCGGTATGGTTTCGGAAACGATTTTCCCGTTATTGATGATGGCTATGTTGATGATAATTTTCTCTGAGTCAGGATTTGCAATCATCCGCCATTTGGAGTATGCATTCAGGCTTCCTGAATCTTGCAAGAAAGACCCTGAGTATGTAACCCAATTTGACAATATGTTGAATGGTCATCTTATTCACACGGTTGGTATTTTCAGTTTGGTAATTTTCTGTGCAATGTTAGCTCTGAAATTTGACGACCTAATTCTTGACTTGGTAGGGCTATTCGGTTCCTCACAGTGGAGCGGACAAGTACAAGAATCTCTTGAGTTACAGTTGACTTATGGCAAAGTAATATCAGCCATGTTGATGCTAATTTTCGTTGCAGGCTTGAAATACGTCCTGCCTTGGAATCGTATTGTTTCATTCATTGAATCATATCTGCCAAAGTTGTCATCTGATTAAATGAGCCAACTAATTTGTTGCTGCAACATGAATTACGTGGGTTAGCAGTCTAGCGATTGAAAATCCTATTACAGGAAGGCCGCAAATCACGAGAGGGGCGTGAATTATTCCCGGAAGTGAAAGGTCAGCCGAAAGGGTTGGGACGATCATCAACACCGCGGCACCAACACAAGCGATTGAAACAAACTTTTCCAGACCCGTCGGATAGGCTCGCTGGCCTTCTAGTTCTATTCCTGGCATTGGTTGTGCACCTTCGCTCGGGTCAAGCGACTCACTCACCCTTCACACCTCACAATTCAAGGTCAGAAAGTTCATCCTCAAGGGATGCTAACTCCGAACGCTGTTCAGGATTAACCGGTGGTTCTACACCATTGACAGTATCATCTCTGGTAGAAGATGCTGAATCCATTTCTGCCAACTGCATTTCAATATCGGCTAAGTCACTAATTTCTTCAACAGTTCCAAGTACCTCTGAATCTGCTAAGCCAATGGTCATTCTACTGGTAAGGTCAACACCATCACTATCACTAGGGGCATCTATTGGTTGCCATGTTTGGCTTGAGTCACCTGGCTGTACATCATTTGCTGGTGAGGAAGCAGCAGTATCGCTTTGCTGTGATTTCGAACTTGGATTCATATGCGCGACAGCTGCATTATTGATTTCTGGTCTCTCAACTGCTGTGAGCGAATGCGATTCAAAAGGTAACATGCCATTGTGTTGGAATGTCCATAAATCTCCAACCGGCTCTTCACCAGTAAGTCCACTAACGTCCAACCGATACTTCAACTGCTCTAGAACTTCAACGGTGCTTTCCAAGCCAACCGCTTCACCAGTTGTTCGTTGGTCGGACTCGATGTAAATTTCATCAAGCGCGTGCTGAATCAATCGACGCACCTCCTTTGAAACTGCAGGTAGGGCTTCTGGCATATGTGAAACCTTTTCGAGATGTTCTATTTGTTCGCTAGGCAAGCCGAGTTCAGACATTTGGCGCAATACTTCTCTTAGATGCATCAGCATTGTGACTGACTGCTCGTAATCATTGAGCAAATTCTCTAAGTCAAGAACAACATTAGACACTGTTTCTGCAAGTTTGTGCTCCAGTCTATTCTGAACAGACCATCTAGTCAAGCCGCGCACTGTGTCTGCGGTTTCTGGTGCTTGTTGGCTGAGTAAATCCATGACTTCGGTAGAAAGTAGGTATCTTGGGGTTTGAGCTACCTCGTCCACAGTGTGTTGAATCACTTGCAAGCCTCTCTCAACAGCCCGGTCAAGTAGTACTACACTGAAACCTCGTGAACGGGCAGATGTCATTCGCGACAATACTGGCTCAAGCATTGCTAATCCAGATTCGTCACCAAGTAAGGCACGAGCCAACGGTTCTTCTGAGAGGCGGGCACGGATACGATCTGCTTCTGCGATATCAGCAAGAGCAAGTTCATGAGCAGATTCTAAATCTTCAGATTGTTCTATCAGCATTCTTAACTCAGCCTCTGAACCGCCTCTGCGGGTGTCGAGATCTCCGAGTTCACGCATGAGTTGGCGGCGTTCTTCCATCAATTCACGCAATTCTGATTGCAAAAGTGTGTGCTTTCTGTCCATTTCAGCACAACGAAGTCGTTCTTCCTCAACCATTCCGCGGCTTGAGTGTAAATCGCCTTCCATGGAGGTTAGTTCGTCTCTGCGTTGCTCAACCTGGCGCTCAAGTTCGTTAAGTTCTGCAGTTGCACCGCGATGGCGCTCTCTCTGCGCCCCCACTTGTTCGTGCAATACTCTCTGAACCCTCTCATCATCATCAATGATTCTTCTGACTTCAGTTAATCGGGCTTCTGAACTATCAAGTTCCGACTTAACCCTAACTTCCTCAGCGAGTAATCCCTCTAAAGCGGTGAGTAATTCCTTGCGTGATTCCATTTCACCTAGTGCCGAAGCAATCTCTTCGGCTCGTTTCTTAACTTGGTTCTCTAACTCAGCAACTCGGCGGGCTAGTCGCTCTGCTCGGGCTGACTGTTCTTCACCAATCTGTTCCTTTTCTCGAATTTTAACTGTTGAATCATCAAGTTGGGATGAAAGTGACATGCGTTCATCACGCCCTTCCTCAAGAAGTTCTTGCAATGCTGAAAGTTCAGTTTTTAGTTGGTCACGCTGAGTTCTTGTATCCTCAACTTTTTCCTGCATCTTAGCGCTGGCTTTTTCCATTCTTGAAACATCGTTTGCTTGAGTATGAATTCGGGCTTGTAACTCTGCTACAACAGGGCCCATCAAACTCTTACGAGTAGTACCAGGTAATCCATCAGCCGCCTTTGCATCATCAACAAGTTTCCAATCTTGGCGTCCTGATTGCATTGATTCAAAACCCAGTTCAAACCCATATAATACCTCTAAACGACCTTGTAGTAGGGTTTTCCTATCCGCACTCCTAGTACGACAGGAGGCAATTGAATCACATAGGTTTCGAAGTGACCAATCCTCAACAGTACTTGAGCGCAAAAGTAGTCTCATTGCTCTATCAAGTCTAACAAGGCGAAGACGGCTTGAGGATGATGTTGCATTCGTGACTGCTTTATCAGTGGAATCAATTCCTTGACTACGAATTCCAACAGGGATACCATCTATCAGAGTGATAGCAACTGTAACTCCAGAAGTTGGAATCGATTCTAGATAACCTGTGGTAGAATCTTCCTTAGCCATTTTCAAAGCAGATAGCGTCTGGTCAATTCCGCTCTTAGAATCTTTGATGACTGTTCCTTCTGGCAGAGGCTCTCCGGCATCATCACCAGCCAAACCGGATGATTCGGTCTTCAACATAGCAGCAGCATTTGCTAGCAGTGCTGTGTGGTCTGCCTCAGCATCGGTCCATACTGCAATCGCAGAATCACCTGCTGGAGCGACTAATAGAGCACCATCAACAAGAGAAAGAGAAGATGCTAGAGGTCGCTCTTGGCCCATACCTTCAGCCAAAGATTCCATCGCATTAAGGTGGTTTTGAACTATAATGGTAAATTCTTCAGAATCTGCTGGAAGTGTGCCTTCTGTGTGTACAAGCATTCCTTCCTCAAGTGCACACGCACCTCTAGTAATGTCACTTTTAGCGAGTGTTTCAACAAGTAATGCAAGGTCCTTGGTAGGTATATGTCCCTCTATCCTTGGCATTGGCAACAGAGTGCCCAATGTTGCTGGGTCAATGAATGCCTCAAGCAATCCTCGAGCCACCTGCTCAAACTCAGATTGAGTCCAAATTACTGCTCTTGCCCTCAAATCTGTTGACTTAGATAGTGTTCGTAATTCAGTGCGAGCATCTTCTGCAGCAACAAATTTCTTGCTTTTACCTGAATCTGAAAGCCATCCAGCCGACTCTCCAGCACAAATAAGCCGGTGCCCAACAGGATTTTTTGCCCTGGGCTTGAAGTAGGTTATCGCTCCAAAGTCAAATGGGAAAGTTTTCATTTCCACATTCAAATCCATTTCTCCATCAACTGGTTCGCCATTTGGTAGTTCAAACATCATATCACCTCAGTAAATCCTCTATTACACTCGTTCTCGCTTGCACTTCATGTCTTAGCCGGCCGATATTTGATGTGCCTTGACTAGAGACAAAGAGAGTGAATCCTCCTGACAGAGGGGCGAGGATCAAATTACCCGATTTTGATTCTGCCCAAAATTGTTGTAACTCGCCTAAATTGGCTTCCGAAGCAGCTCGGCCGGCCTCTCTTAGAGAATCAGAAAGGCCGTGTGAGATTTGTAAGCCCTTCAACTCTGGAGTTAGGAAGGTGGCTATTTCATTCATATCCACATCAACGATTGCTGCTGCTTGGACACCATCAATGCGTCCGAATGTAGCCAGTAATCTCTGAAGCATGTCCACTCCCTGAAAATACATCACGTCGCCTACGCCTTCAAGAGGTTTTGCGCGCCCGGCCCCTAAAGGGCCGGTTTGGATAGTAAAATCAATTCGCCAACTGAAAAATCAAGATTTAAACAGATTGGGCTACTTTTTCAACTGTGTTGACCCCTGTATTCATCTCAGAAAATTTAAATTTTCTGTGACTGATTTTCTAATTGGAAAATGTAAAACTCAATTGAAATATTAAGTAATTGGTCAACACACTCATTTGAAAGCAAACGACTGAGTGGCTCAATTCAATGAGTGCGATCACTGTTGCATCTTGCAGCCGCTGTCAAAGCCAAGCGGTGATTCATCAACGGTATAGTGGTGTTCACCTCTGCCACCATCACCTTGAGGACTCTATTCGCAAACGTACATCCAAAGCAATGCGTGAACAACTCAAACTCCCTAAAGATGCTCGAAAAGAGGATGGCTCACCACGGATAATTCTCGTATGTATTTCTGGTGGAAAGGATTCGGCAGTACTCCTTGATATGATGATAAAAATTCTAGGTCCAAGAAGAGATATTGAATTGGTAGCAGGAACAGTAGACGAAGGTATTGATGGATACCGAGCACCTTCTATGGTGAAAGCACTTGAACTTGCTAATAATTATGGAATTAGAGTAGAAACGATTTCCTATCCTGAACTTGACTTTTCTCGCATGGACGAAGTTGTTGACATGATGGATGATTTGGGTTCTGCAAACAAAGAGGCAAAAGGACTCAAAGCCTGCTCATACTGCGGAGTATTCCGACGTCAAGGATTGAATGAGTTGGCTAGGCGAGTTGATGCTGAATGGATGGCACTAGGCCATAATTTAGACGATACCGCACAAACTATCCTGATGAATTTACAGAGAGGAGAAGTTGACCGGACGATTAGATTAGCCCCCCACACATGGGCTCCTATTGATGGACTAGTACCCCGAATCGTACCACTAAGGTGGGTCCCAGAACAGGAGATTCACGCTTATGCTCAAGGTGCTGGATTACCAATTTTCCACGGTGATTGCCCACATGCCCCAGGGGCATTACGGCAAAGAAGTAGAGATATGATTGCTAGGCTAGAGCAAGATGTACCCGGTACACGTCACGGACTTGTTCACTCAATGGATGCGATTAGGGAATTACAAAAAGAAGCAAAGGGAACCCCACTTTCAACTGAATGGGCGAGTGATCGAATGCTCAATTGTGAACGATGCGGTGAGGCAACAAGTAATCCGATTTGTCAGGCGTGTAAAATGAGAGGTTGGATATCAGACCTCAAAGATTGATGCTCTAAAATGAGCATACATCGGGGGCTGAAAACCAGCGCTTTCTTCGCTTTGCGATGAAGCGATAAACAACATCTCGAATTGGTAGAGGAATTAGCCAAGCTAACGACATTGGCTTCCACCACCATCGTAAGTAATTGGAAAGTCGGACAATTGCTGCTGAGCGAATGTAGGGTTTACCGTTTTTGAACAAATAAACAGTATCCGCGTTCTGTTGCTTTTCGGGCAGAATGGATATCAGTTTCTTGCCTTCTTCTGACTCAATTGGCAGTATTCTCAGCGGCTTTTTTGGTGAAATCCTCGGCTGTAAAAACATGGCTCCGCGGTTACACAAACCGCAGTTGCCGTCTAATAGAAGAGTATCCATGGAATTCAAGGGAAATTACTCACAACAGATTGTCGATAATTGCGTCCATATCTTGTGCACGGCAGCAGTAATGGCAACGCAATTGCAAAGGATCCACTGAAATCACTGTCAATCGATGTGACTGTGGCTCACGGTTTCCGTTAGTGATGCAGTTTGAGAATGTACATTTTGCAACATTTACTAATTCATTCTGAGCCTCTACAGAACGTTTCTTTGCGACTGTATAATTTCGGATAATCGCAACAGAAGCGTGTGGTGCAATGATGCTTAATCGGTCAAGTTCTTCCTGGGTTAATTCCCTGTCCTCAACCTTGATGATATCCTTCGCACCATACTTTCCTGATGGAACATTCATCACTAGTGAAACTGGATTTGAGTTTTTTCCTTTAATCCTCAACATGCGCAGGACTTTCAACGCAGCACCCGCTGGAATATGGTCAATCACCGAGCCATTGCAAATTGCAGTAACTCTGCGCATCTCACTCATTGACTCATCTCCTCAGGAATAGTTACTCCAAACAAGTAACAAAGTAAAGCCATTCGTGCCACTACGCCGTTGAATGCTTGGTCAAAGTAGGCAGCGTGTGGGGTGCTATCGACATTAGGATGAATCTCATCGACCCTAGGAAGAGGGTGCATGATAATCATTGATTCTTTGACATCCTTCAAGTCTTTACGACTCAATTTGTAGATTCCAGCGACTTTCAGATACTCATCCTCATCAGGGAATCTTTCTTTTTGAATTCGGGTCATGTAGACTACATCTGCTGTTGGAAGATTTGATACCAAATCCTCTGAAACTGTAATGCTTGCACCACTGGCTTTCAAGTCCTCAATTATCTCTTCTGGCATACCCAGTGCCGGGGGAGCGATGAAAGTCAAATTTGCGCCGAAGCGGGAGAGTGCGTGTGAAAGGCTGTGAACTGTGCGACCGTAACGCAAGTCACCTACCATGACAACGTTCAGGTCGAGTTTGCCATGGGCCTGTTTTATGGTGAACAAATCAAGCAGAGTTTGAGTGGGATGATGACCGGCCCCATCACCACCATTTAGGATTGGAATCGTGCAAGCGTCGGCCGCATATTGAGCCGCTCCTTGGCGTGGATGGCGCAGAACTGCGACGTCACAATAGCCATCAACCATCTTCATCGTGTCAAAAAGCGTCTCACCCTTGGTAACTGACGACGATGCGAGGGCGCCGAGATTGACGACATTGCCGCCAAGGCGCTTCATTGCTGTCTCAAATGACATCCGTGTACGAGTACTTGGTTCAAAGAACATATTGCCGAGCAGTTTACCTTCTAGCAATGGTAAATAGACTTCGCCGTTGGCTGCTGGAAGCAGTTTTTCAGCATCTTTTAGGAGTGCATCAATCTGCTCATTTGTCAAGTCATCCATGGTGATGAGGTCGTCCGCCATCTCATTCGCCTGCTAAAGCGGGTCCGCACCACACCCATATTGATTGCGACCGATGGAACCGCCATCTGCCACCTAAACTAAGCAGTTAAGAGGGGTGTTTTAGTGGCCCCGTCCAATGCTCATAGTGAGGACGCCCGTTAGGGTTTCGTTTTGTGGTGGTGGCACCGACTTGCCGGCGTTTTACAAAAACAGCGATGAAGGTGGGCTGGTTACCTCGATGGCACTAGATGCCTACATCTATGTCACAGTAAACAAGCGTTTTGACAATGGGGTTAGAGTCTCATATAGCCAGACTGAAAATGTAGATGATTTTGAGAACCTTCAACACGAATTAGTTAGGGAAGCAATGCGGTTGACAGGCGTGACTTCTGGGATTGAGATAACCACTATTGCCGATATTCCTGGTCAAGGCACCGGACTTGGCTCATCATCATCAGTTACAGTGGGTTTACTCCACGCTTTGCACGTATATGCTGGTCGTGAGGTTACTGCTCAACAGTTGGCAGAAGAGGCTTGTCACATTGAAATTGAAGTATTGGGACAGCCGATTGGTAAACAGGACCAATATGCAGCCGCTTTTGGTGGATTGAATCAGATTCGATTTAATTCAGATGAATCAGTTGATGTTATCCCTCTAGATTCTTCAACAAGTTCTAATTTAGGTGAAAACTTCTGTTTGGTGTGGACCGGATTGACTCGTAAAGCATCTTCAATTCTTGAACAACAAAGCCGTAACACTGCATCAAAAATGCAGCAACTTGAGGCTATGCGAACACAAGCAGAGCAAGTGTCTGAACTAATTGAATCGGGGGATTTCTCCGCGATTGGAGAACTTCTTGGCAACACTTGGGAGTTGAAGAGAACGTTAGCAGATGGGATTTCAAACCCTGGAATTGACAAATTATATGACCAATTAATGGAACTTGGTTGCACAGGTGGAAAACTGTTGGGAGCTGGTGGTGGAGGATTCATATTAGTTCAGGCACCACCAAATGTGCAGCAAAAAATTGCTGCAAATCTTAGCAACAAATTGATTCCACTAAACCCTGATTTGCACGGTTCAACTCTAATCCTTAACGAACGAGGAGAGTGAAAAATTGCGACTAACTGCATTACTACTTGTATTCATTTTGAGTGTGACTCTACTCACATACCCAACTACACTTGAGAATCAAGAAACTAAAACGTGGTCAACATCATCTGCATCCCTTGACATGAGAGTTCTAGACAATAATGGGCTTCCTCTCTCGGGCGCAGTAATTACTGTTACTGACGCTTGGACTGGATTGACGGTTGCTGGGCCTGAAACCTTGGCTGGGAGCAGATTAGTGTTTGATAATCTGCCTGCAGGCCCAGTTAGAATCTCAGTTACCCATTCTAATTATGCAAGTGGAATGGGATTTGTTATCCTACTCGCTGATGATGTTTATGAAACCGATGTTGCACTGATTCCATTGGATGGAACTCTCAACATTTCAGGCACTGCTGGAAGCGATATTACAATGACTCTAATAGGGCATACCGAGGAATTGCAAACAACTCTCAATGCAACAGGAAACGCCACTTTGGCTGTACCAAATAGCGGCGCAGGCTGGATTTCAGCAACAAATGAGAACGGTGCATCACTGGTAAGTTGGACTGGAGAGGATGCAATTGCAATTTCAGACAACGGTACAATGCGGATATTTGGTTGGCCTGAAAATGCAAGCGACACTGGGGTGTTGCGCATGGAACATCACCCATCCGGTTATTGGGAGTTAATTGATTGGGGTGGGGTAGTGGATGAAAATCTACCAAGGACCTCAGAAGGTCAATGGAAAATCTACAACTCAGAAAGTGGAATCCGAGTTGGGCAACCGATCATAAGTAATGATTCAGCCCAACTTAACATCACCAATCTGCTGACAAATCAAGATGAGGCACCAAGTCCAAAATGGGAAGGGCAGGCGTATCTGAACATGACGGGCGCTCCGGAAAAAGGAGAGACATTCAACTTAACTTGGGAAGCGAGTTTCACCATACCTACCGACTTTGGCACACCACAAATCCCTGACCGCTCACTAGGGCTAATTGGCCAAATAGACCGTTGGTTTGGTAACCGTGATGGTAACCTTGGTTTCGGTGAACAGTCTGGCTTTTCGATGTTTCATGGAGAACATATGTGGGTTGAGAGCAACCACCTTTTCCTGTTTGACGAGCAACCGCTGAATGGGCTCGTGAACCGATCTAATTTTTCTATTACTCAAAATGACAGCATTGGAGCAGGATACTACAGTTGGGATGAAACAGCAGATTTACAGGGTGAGGCTGCATTCGGTAGTAGCCGAATTTTCTGGTTCCCTGTTCGTGGTGATGCTTTAGAAGCGATTCCTATCACAGTTAATCTGCCATCAGGATGGGAGGTAAGGTACAGTCCTCAAATTGATCTGCTTACAGGAAATCAATCAACATTTACTGTTAACCGCTCTCTTTCACCCACTGTGGGTATGTGGACTGTCACTGTAGGGCCTAATCAAGCACCAATCGCAGATGGCCATTTGGAAGAGCGACCTGGTTTAGCAATTCCACTGAGCGGGAATGTGACTTTGACAAGTGAATGCAGTGATTCAGGAATGTCAGAATTATCAAGTCATTGGGAATTGAGGCGAAATGGGACCATTCAAGCTGAATCTGATAATGAATCATTCACGTTTATTCCAGAGACTGTTAATTATTCACACAGCAATGTTGTCAATGCAACTCTGACTTGTAGTGACTGGGATGGAGCAAGTTCCAATTGGTGGATTGATTTGTATGTCGATGGCGAGGTGCCAATGGCGAACATCAACGCTACAGAAGAGGCGGGAGGGGATATTCTTCCTTACTTCCACTACTTGGGTGACGTTGGTGGGTTTGAGGTTAGGGCTGGCTCTCTTCTTACTGTGATTGCCGAAACCGAAGATGATTCTGGAGCCGGTGTCAGTGTTATTTGGCGCTCCAATAAATCAGAAGGTTGGGAGCAACATAATATTGGATTTGCAGACCAATTCAATCAAGGAAATGATGTGAATTGGATGCATATGTCTGTTGACGAACGCCACTTGCAAAGAGAATTGACTGTCTATTCATTAGAGATGGAATTGACTGATGGCGCAGGAAATAGTAATGTGACAAGTTGGAATGTCACTATACTAGATGGGACCCCTCCAACTATCACCGCAGAAGTGATGGTTGATGGTTATCCAATTGGGCCACTAAATCCGGCGATGTGGGAGAGTGAAATTGTATTGAATCTGACTCGCTCATTTGATGATATAGACGCCATCGAAAATACAGTATGGGCGATTTTCTTGGACAACATCCCATTACTAACAAATGGTACTTGGGATGAGGCCAGAATTTTCCCACTGCCACAAATGTTTGTCGGAATTCACGAATTAAAATTGTACGCGATGGACGGTTCTGGGAATATCCGTGAGGTGATTTCCAATCCAGTAGTTGAGCCACAAGTACCTGCATCTATCAGTGGCGTTGAAATCAATGTAGATGGAATCCCAGTTATCGGGGATTCTGGAATGCTCTCAATTACAATTGTCAACATCGGTTCAACCAATGCCAAAGTAACTGCCTGCTACCTAGACCAGTGCGGCAAGGAGTGGGATTCTGGCGAGGCTACCGCTGATAGACCAGCAACAGTAATTCTTCCTTTAGAAGTTAATGAGTACAAACGCGGCACAATTAGTGTTGAGGTAACATGGACTGACCAAGTTACTGGAGAGGGAGGGACATTCACTCTTGAAAGTGATATCTCTCCTAAATCGCAATGGGCTGGGAACGCTGACAAACTCATTGCCGTCATTCTAATCTCCCTTTTGGGATACCTGCTATTCAAGAATCGAAAGCAAAGAGATGATACGCCTTTCTGATATGTGTTTACTTCGGAATTATTCAACCCAAGTAGGGAGCACCTTATTGAGAATGAAGCGGGCGTCGCGAAGCGATGTCAGAGGTTGAGGGGGTTGAGGACATTGATTCAATACTCTCTAAATCAATCGCACTACAACGTAACCGATTGGAAACTCTTGGCATCGTTTCAGCGATTTCCTTGGTGATGGCTGCTGCATGGTATGTCTGGCCGGGTATTGATGGCAGGGCTGAATTCCTGCCGAGATTTGGACCCGGCATTATTCTGATGGTTTTGGCATTAGCAATGCAAGACTTCGTTGATTATGGGCCTAAACACCGCTCAAGATTGGGCTCTCTTACAGCCGCGGCTTGGGCTCCAATGCTATTGCTCGGTGTGAATTCTTTTGACCCCGAAATCGTGACTAGTGTGAGGATTGGCCATGGTCTTCTTGGACTGATTGGCTTGTCGTGTTACCTATTCGCCACTAATGTTCTGACCGGCTCACTTCAGGCGGTTCGGTTCCGTGGATTGGTGCAACTTTTGGGGGCTACATCAGCCACTGCACTACTCTTGTCTAGCCCATCAGAAGGTGTTGTGATGCTTGCATCATCAGGAATCTGTGTCCTCGCTTTCGGGGTTGCACTGTTCGACATATTTGGTAAAGACCCTGACCGAGAGGCACGTAAAAAATTCAAGCAGTTAAGAGATTCTCTTGAACTGCGTATTCTAGAATTACGGGCTAAGGGCATCCAAGTTGACCAAGCCGCCTCACTGCTACAAAATGCAATAGAGGTGGGATATACAGACCCAGATGAAGCGATGACAATTCTACATTTATCAGAAGATGATATTGAGCGAACATTGGCAATGTCTAGCGATATCACTGATATTCGTGAAGATGCTGCAGGAGCGGTTTCTGAAGCAGATGATATTGCACCGACTGCTAAGAAAGCAACGCGACTACTAACCCAAGGTGACAGGGAAATGAAACTCGGCTCACTAAGAGATGCGGAAATGTTGTTCCGAAAAGCCAAAACCCACGCTGGGGAAATCATTGAGTTCTGGGCTAAAGCAGAAACCGCAATATCAGATGCAAAGAGAGCGTTATCTGGTTGTGAAGGTGTGCAATTCGATCCGCTTATTAGCAGTGTCAAAAATGCTGAAGAGGCGCTAGAAAGAGAAGCACCAGCAGAAGCCGCCGGCTTGGTGATGGCGGTTCCTGAGCATGTTGAAAACCTCGGCGAAACCGAGTCGGGAGCAGAAGAAGTTGTTGAGGAAGCAAGCCGAGCTGTAAAGGCTGCTAGCGGCATTGATGATACTGACTTCGCGGCTAGAATAAAACAAGCAAGCAACGCGCTGAAAGAAGGTAACTTCTCACTCGCAAGAGGTATGGCAGACTCGGTTATTCGTGAGGTCACACGTGAGGCTGAAGCGATGGTTGAGGTGCAAAAGGCATGGCGGCAGCGCAAGAAATTAGTCGCTCAGTGGGGTGGTTGGGCTAATGCAAAAGAGTGGGATAAACGGCTGGCAGAAGTTGGCGAGGTTCGTAAAGAAAAGCAATGGTCACACGCGGCGATGCTGTTAGAGAACATTACTAGAGAACTAGATGCTGAAAGTGCACAAACCGGTGAAGCGACTGAGTTACTAGAATTCTTACAAGGTGAGTGGAGAGGTGTTCGCGACCGTCTTCAAGCGGCTGGAATCAAGGTCAATGATGCTGAAAGAAACGCCTGCGAAGCGGCGATTGGTGAAGCGGTTGCAGCGCTTGACAAGGGCGATATTGACACCTGCCTAGGTAAACTTGGTGAGGCTGACCAGATGATGGAAGCACTGCGCAGAAGAATCTAAGTTGAACAAATCGCATCATTGAAATAGTGTCATTGCTAAGCAGATAGTGATAGGAGCACTCCGGTGCTCCATCTCGAATGTGAGATAATGCTTGAAGCAACGCTTAATGAATGGAAGAAATGGTATGCTGAAAACCGCACCGAAGAGTGTAGGGTAATCGGCAAGAGACGCGAAGAACTTGACGATGATGAAGTGTTCATCAGATTGTGGAATACGCAAGACGGAAAGCCTCCTGAAGGTGGAGAATCATTCAACTCTAAGGCTTGGAGAAAGCCTGGCTCCACCCCTGCACCTGGACTGGTAATTGTAACTGGGAAGGGTGAACCACCACTAATACTCACTAATCAGAAGCGCCGAGAAGAGGCTGTTGAAGAAACTGAAAAGTGGTTGAAGCAAAAATCCGAAAAAGCCAGCAAGGCAAAAAAATCGGATGCTAACAAGAATGAGGCAGGCGAGAAAGCAAAGAAGGATCCACCAGCATCTCGCTATCTAAAAAAGCCGTACCAATGGCGATGTCGTGATTGTGGCGAGGAATTTGACGCCAAGAAACCCGAAGTTCATTGCAAGAGAAACCCACGTCAGCGAGCCGAAGTCTCACGAGATTCAACCAAGTGGTTCACCGAGTTTCTTGGAGATGTGCAGTGGACATACATGCCCCACCTTGAAGTCACTACTGGACTAGTCGGCGTTATTGATGATGAACTGGCCGATGCACTAGCCAAAGAGGCGGGAGAAAGTTTAGAGCAAATTCTCAATGGAGAAGATATGTCAGCGCCGAAATACTTTGATTTGTATAATGAAAGAACCAGGTATTTGCGTGTTTCAGACCTCAAAGAACATTCCAAATTCAAGAGGGTCATCAACAGAATTGCTAGTTGGCGAGTTGCAAAACAAAGGCCAGTAGCAAAGGCTCCTTTGGGTGTGATTGAGATTGGTCATGCATTTGACGAGTTTTTGGGGGAGACATTTGAGAACATTCAATCGGATGACTGGTCAAAGGGTGGCAGAGTTCTGTTCGGTTGTGAAGAGTTGGGTGTGAGGGTTGGCGGTACTCCCGACCTCAATTTCAAAGGGGTGCCGGTAGAGACAAAGACACTACGAGTATTTCCTCATGAAGTTCCCGAAGACAAGAACCAGAAATCGATTTTCAAGTACAAATGGAAGCGAAATTACGCCAAGCAAGCTGCGCTTTACCTCCAAGGTGTTGACAATGAATTCATGCTGTTACTACTGATTTCGCGTGAAAGCGGGTCTTTCACTGTGGTGCCTGTTAGTGATGAGGCGATGGCTGCTATGCAAGAGAATTGGGTTGTGTGGGCAGAGAAATACGAGGAACAACTTGATGCCTACAAACAGCTCATTGCTGAAGAAGAGTGACTCAGGTGGCAGTATCTGCTAAAGGGACCAAAAGAATCAATCTGACAACATTAATAACCACTGATAGGTGCTATAATTATGTCCAGCATAGAGATTATTGCTGGGTTTTGTGCTCTGTTTATCTTACTGTTCTGCGTAAAAATATTTATTGAGAATAATATTATCAATGGTTTAGAAAAAGGTAATGAATGGTATTTACTTGGAATAATTTGTTCACAAAACAAGTCTATTTTGTCCTTCGGACCGCAAACTGCCAATGTCCGATTTGCTATTGGGAAACATAAATTGTCTTACAAAGATATCAATTTGATATTATACATTCAAGAACGATTGAAATATTCCGATAAAGGCTGTAAAATACAACCTCTTTTCAAGAAAAAAGCCATTGAGATGGACGGTACTATCCCTCGAATTGGTGAGGGGATGTATCAATCGTTTCTAGGGATTAGACACAACGGACATCGACTATTTCCACTCTCATCACGAAGGGTCATGAAGAGAGCCGAAACATTGCAATCTGAATTACAACTTCATTTCCTTGCAGGAATCATGGATGCCTGTGGCGTCTTAGAGGACGGCCAGTTGTTAATGCCGGAAAAATTGGAGATGTTTTCTACTCCTTTCGGTACAGAAATGTTCCAATCTGCAATGGCATATTCGAAGAAGTTAGAAGATGCTGATGTAATAGAGAGGTTCGAATTTGCAGGAAAAATGGATGAAACACAGAGTTTGTACTCACTTGGTTTCAACGATTGCAAACATTACATTCGCCATTTACTCAGATTGATTTCTTGGATTCCTTCCAACAAAATGCCGTATTCGGAGGACATGCTTGTCCTTGCAGGTATCGGCCTACAAGGATCTGACTGGGTTTCTAGAGGGAAATGGAGAGGTCATGACCAACTGAGTTGTAGGATACAAACAAAAAAGAAGGAAGGGCCTATGTGGCATCGAAGGAGAGATTTCACGGATTCCCTACCTATGATTGACTGTAGTAATCCAAATTGCGGGGGGGTATCTGCTGAAGGTAAGAGAGGCGAATATAGATATGATGATTCTTCAAAAACTACTCAGTTATGGCAAAGGAGTCGACTTCACAAAACTAAAGATGGAGTTTACGCAAGATGTGACGGTTGTCAAGAAATTGAGATAGTACCATGGCCGGTATCTGCTTCGTGGGGATGGAGAGGAGACAATCTCAACAAGGCTGGATGGGTTTCTTGGGTAGTACCTCCTCCTATCCCTCATAATTGCACTAATTGTGGTTCTACTCAGAATTTCACAGTTGAGAAATACGGTAAGTTGCATCCCACACGTGGTTTTACATACTTCCTAAGCGAACCAGGGGAAGGTCCAAGATATTGTATTTCAGAGCCCAAATGTCCATTCTGTGAGAAAGCAAATCCGGAACATGATATTGGGGCAGAAGCCGTACCCATATATCTTGAAATGTCGTCAAGAATACAGGAGATATTTGGGTCTAATGTTGAATTCTCGATGATAAGTGATTCAAAAGAACAACAGCTATCCTGGAAGGCCAAAGGTTCCTTTTGGAACCTTCGATTGAGGTTAATGTTGGGCTTGACTGGGATAGAGAAAATTCCGGATAATCCCTTTGAGAAGCCACCAAGATATCTAGCAAAATGGGATGAAAAGAAAGCTGCATGGGATCTCGATAGTCTAGCACCTAAGGAATTGGCAATAGAATACATCAGAAGTGTAGTGGCAGTATCAACTTTGGCACCATCACCTACACACAGAATGAATGCACCGGGGCAGCCCACCGTTTGGAGAGTTCAGTACGAACCTCAACTGGATGCTTGGGAATGGCTTGTGCCAACTTGCCTATTGGGACAAGAACGGTGTGGCTTGGTTACTCATGACTTGAACTGGTGCGTGGTGGGTAAAAAAGTTCCACTTAAAAAGGCAAAAGATAATGCGAATAAAGGAAAGACCACGACATTTCGTGGCCACAGTCACCAAGCACGATTTATTGCGTTAACTTATGAAACGGTGGTTGGATTCTTGAATCCCTTCCACCTTGTTTCGTACGAAGGAAGTTGTAAAACACATAGTGAATGGGAAGCAAATTCGAGCAATGGTTTGGATGAGAAGTGCGGTTGGGACAAGGCGAAGAAGGTTGTCGATAAATTTGATTGGGCCACACAAGATGAATGGACAAGAGCAATTGATTCCCCCAACATGAAGACTAAGTTGGCTTCAACAGGGAAGGAGAAGAAATTCGATAAGTTGAGATTGCGCGGCAATGTCAAACCCGAATCTAGTCATGGATTTAATTTTGTAAGAATGCCAACGAGGATGAAAAATCAGGTATTTTCTGGCCAGTTCGATGCGTGTCACACAATGGGTTGTCCACACATTGGAAAATGCACAGGCTATCCAGATTTTGAGGAGGGGGTATAGATGTTCAGTGATGAAGAGGCTATGCAACAACCAGTTTTGCTATACCTCAAAAGAAGACTTGAAGAAAATGGAAATAGAGACATCATGATTGAGGAGACCGGACAGAGTGGCTTCTCACAATGTCCTGAACTCGCAGCAACCTTTAGTGAACAAGCAAGAGAGATGATAGATCTATTCAATACAAAACCCGATTTGGCTGGAAGTTACATCACACCCAAAGGAGAACTCAAACGGTTCACTGTTGAACTGAAAAAGAACGACATGAAATTCGAATCACTATATCAGGCAAAACACGATGCTGAAACACTGGATGTTGATTGGGCGATGCTAGTTGATATTGTAGATTTCAGTGAGAGAAATAAGAGAAAATTGAGGAATAATAATTGGGAAGTGCACCGATATTTCAAGATGAAAGATTTTACAAATCACTTCGCCGGATTTGTGGGATTAATCTTGACTATGGTATTGTACTGTTTGCCTCTAATGTCGTTGTATTTGTGGGCTATCTTCAGGGAATTTGATCTTGTATCAATCGCTATCGGTCTCATTCCAGCGTTCCAAATACACACAATCTGTCGATTAATTCGTAGCAATTATCTGAAAAAAATTACTCATCATTTAGGAAAGGTGAGACGCAGTGGGATAATTTCTGTATTGGTTATCAAGAATAATGTGGATGCCGACGGGAAAGCAAGCCCCTCTTCTGGATTCGAAATTTATCCTGAAAGTCCCTTTTGAGGTGTAGAATATGTCTGAATCCAATAACATCCAAAAAGCAATTGAAAAATATCTTGAAAAAGATGGATGGAGCATCATTACGACAGCAACCAAAAGTGGTGCGAATAGAATCAAGAAGTCAGAACATAAAGCACTCTTTGATGAACTTGAAGAAAGTGGTAATTATGACATCCTAGACATTAGTGAACTCGCGGCAGATATTGCCATATTCGCTCACCAGAATGAATCAGGAAAGCGTTGTTTGATTTTTTGTGATATCATCAAAGAAAAAAAGAAGGGGACAGGTGGTCCTGTGGATATCATCAAAGATATTTCATTCAGCAGGGAATCAGCAGAACTAATCCGTGCAGAAAAAAATGTTGTTGTTCATTGTAGTAAACTTCCTCCTGTGGTAGAGCAAGCATATTCTGAAGGATTATTGAAACCCATTTTAACCTACAACCGAAAAGGAGATACTACAATCGTATTGCGATACGATACAGAAGAAGAAGAGTTGATGGAAAGTTTCGATAAGCCCTCAAGAATAACCGATTAGCGATTTTTGCGGCCGAAAATAGGCCATGAAAGCACTCGCTTCTGTTCATCTTCATCGAGGCCATAGATGCGGAACACCTCGGCCTCTAATTTCTCCCGAACCACACGATTGTGAGTGTCCTTCAGCAAATCCCTGACCCAACCCACAACCTTGTTCTGGCTCTCCTGTGTGGTCTCTTTGATGGGCAATTTACCAAGGTAAGGG
>Ga0209501_10000548_pt1 | contig 45617 bp, 40 predicted proteins | sample ArcticOcean_MG_C_4_FD_187434 | JGI IMG/M metagenome (GOLD analysis project Ga0209501, IMG submission 187434) | Marine microbial communities from western Arctic Ocean - ArcticOcean_MG_CB4_134 (SPAdes) (version 2) | ecosystem: Environmental > Aquatic > Marine > Oceanic | place: Arctic Ocean...
CGTATCGACAATCGCATCCGAGATGCGGTCGCAGACCTTGTCCGGATGGCCCTCCGAAACAGATTCAGACGTAAACAGAAAATTGGAACTCATGATGACCTCATTTGATTGAAATTGGTTCAGCCCCTAGGAGCGGTTTGATATGCCGGCGGCGGCGATGACGCCCGGAATGCTCGTGGTGTTGATCGGCGCCATCAGATGCACGCCGGAAATGCCCGCTATGTCGGCCATTTCCTGCATTTGATCGACGCAAAGTTTGATGCCCTCTTGCTTTGGATCGGCGGCGTCTTCGAGGCGCTGGATGACGGCATCGGGCATGGCGACGCCCCAAAGATTGTCGCGCATCCAGATCGCCGATTTGGCCGACAAAAGCGGGCCGTTGCCGATGAGCACGAACAGATGCTCGGAAAAGCCTTTTTCCTCCAGCAATTGGGCATAGCCGCGAACGATATCCATATCGTAGCAAAGCTGGGTCTGGATAAACTGGGCGCCGGTTTTGACCTTGCCGCGCAGCCCGTTGATCCATTTTTCGTTGGCCTCGGCGGTCGGGGTGTCGGCGGCGCCGACAAAAAACTGCGGCGGCGTATCGATCGGCCTTGTGCCGGGCTCCACATTATCGCCTTTGACTTTGGCGCCGGTGGACGGCAGCGCGCCCTGGTCGGTCATTTGGCGCGCAATGCGGATCAGATCGGCGCTCTGGAAATCAAACACCGGCTTGGCGTCGGGCTGATCGCCTTGCGTCGGGTCGTCGCCGGTCAACATCAACAGGTTATGGACGCCCTGCGCGCCGGCGCCCAAAAGATCGCTCAAGATGGCGATGCGGTTGCGGTCGCGGCAGGTGAATTGCACCACCGGCTCGATGCCGTTGGCGGCTAAGATAGCGCCCGAGGCGGTCGACGACATATGCACCCGGGCGCTGGCGCCATCGGTGACATTGACCGCATCGACGCAATCTTTGAGCATCATGGCCTTGTCCAGCAAGGGCTGGGGCCCGGCGGCGACCGGCGGCGTGATCTCGGCGGTGACCGCAAACTCGCCGGCGATCAGGCGGCGCACCAGTTTCGAATCCACAGCGGGCGAATCGGCATCGTCCATAAATCTTATCCTATCTTTCAATCAATCCCGGCGCCGCGCTACGACGAAGGATTCATCGTTGAACCATAATCCGTTATATTCGTTGAGGACGCTGCGCGTGGCCTCCAGATAGTCGTTCTCGGCGATCACCTCTTCCAGCCGGTCGTCTTCGATCTGGGCCACATAGGTGGCCGCGTTCCAGGCCGCCAGCAAGGTCGATGTGCCGATGCCGCCGCCGCCAACTTCCGAGGGCAGGGTGTGCATATCGTAGCGGAACAGCGCCCGCTTGTCGGCATAGGCATTGAAGTTCAGATCCCGGTGGCTTTTACCCAATTCCCGCTTCAAGCCCTTCAACAGATCGTGCCGGTTGGAAATGAACGGCGTCTCACCGGGCCAGACCCTCCGAATGATTTCCAGGCCCGGATCATTGCCGTGGGAATGAACGCCCAACAGACGCCCGCCTGGCGCCAGTGCCCGGGCCAGCGGTGCGATAACTTTTTGTACCTTGAAGTCATCGGGCAGGCGCGCCCGGTAAGGCTGCGAGGCGATGACCAAATCATAATCCCCATGCGCCTGGCCCGGGCGGGGGATGATTTGGTCGAGCAAAAACTTGTGATCTTCCCGGTAGAGCACCATCACCGAGGGCCGCACATAAAGAGGATTGCCGGTTTTTTCCGATGCCTTGACCTGCCAGCTTGCGGCCAGGGTCGGCTGCAGGTCCTTGATCTGCTCGTGAAATTCGTGCGCCGAATCACCGGCCAGGGGCACGTCGATCCAGTTCAAGGTCGCCGCCGCCTGCATGGAACGCGGCGTCAGCGTCGGCGCTTCGGTGTAATAAAGGTTGGTGACCACCAGCACCGTCGCCGGATGCTCGTAAAACCGGTCCGACATTTTTTCCAGGCTCAAGCGCACATCTTCGAGGCTGATTTCCTTGCCGACAATATAGAAGGGCAGGGTGCGGAAGCGCCGGTGCATTTCGCGCATGACGCCGGTGATCACGGTGCCGTCGCCCATGCCGGCGTCAAACACGCGCAGCGCCGGCGGTTTGGGATGGATATGGGCCAATTCCATGCCGGCGCGCTCGGCGACCACCCATTTCTCCGAACAGGTGTTGACGAACATCAGATATTTTTGCCGGTTGTCGTAAAAGCGGAAGGCGGACTTTTTCTTTTCGGCCTGCTCATCCTGCGCGCCGCTGCCGGCGTCATCGCCGCCGCCCGCCGGGCCGGCTTTTAAGACCGCGCCGCCATTTTGGCTGTCGGCGGCGGAATTGTTCTGTTCGGTGAGGTAGCCGCGGACCTTGGCGACGGTGGCGGTGGTCACGCCCTTGCCGTCGCGCAGGCGGCCGACAAATTTGCCGTCATTGACGACCCGGCGCCCAAAAGTACTTTCGGCGACCCCGGCTTGGCGGCAAAAGGCTTCGATTTCCGCAATCAGGCTTAGCTGTTCGTTCACCAGGCACGTCCCGCTATTCGCAAAATCGGTCGATTAACAGTCAATGGCCGCAAGAATGAACGATCAAGGAATATGAGTCAATAATTTCATCCCATAAATATTAAATTCAACATTTATGGGATAAATCCCACTTTGGTGGGACTGTATATGACGATACCCGCCAAATGCCCTTGAATTATCTATGGGATGAATCCCACAGAAATTACAATATACAGCGATTTCAAGCGTTTAGCCCAACACGCTGCTGTGCCTTCCGGGTGGCTACCAGAGCTTGGCTGATGCCCGCCGCGCGCCCTCGACCATGGATTCCAGCTTGGCCCAGCAGATGGATTCGTGACCCACCCGGTTGCCGAGCCCGCAATCGGTACCGGCCAGCACGTTTTCCTTGCCCACCAGCTCGGCGTAGCGGATCAGCCGTTCGGCCACCAGATCGGGATGTTCGATGAAATCGGAGCAATGGCCGATGACGCCGGGGATCAGGGTCGCGCCGTCGGGCAGTTTGGCGGTCTCGAACACATTCCATTCGTGTTCGTGGCAGGGGTTGGAGGCTTCGATGGAAAAGCTTAATGCGCGTACGGAAAAGATAATATCGATAATATCGGCGAGGGCGATATCGTCGTAATGGGGTCCGTGGAAGCTGCCCCAGCACACATGCAGGCGCACTTTTTCCGGATCGATATTGCGCAAGCCATGGTTCAGCGCCTCGACCCGCATTTGCGCATATTTCTGGTACTCCTTGACGCCCATTTCGGGCAGGCAGTTCCAGCCGTCGGGCAAGTCGGGATCATCGATCTGCAACAGGAAGCCGGCATCGACGATGGCTTCGTATTCGACGCGCATGGCGTCGGCGATGGCGAACACGAACTCTTCGTCGCTTCTGTAATGCTCGTTCGGCATCCAATGCTCTATGGTGCCCGGCGTATTGGCCGGAAGATAGGCTTCGGTAACGCCGGCGGCCTCGGATGCCGCCTTGAAGTTGGCCAAATCCGCCTTTAACTGGTCCTCGCCGATATAGGTGAGCGGTCCGGTGCAGACCGCAACACCCATGTTGGAGCGGGTGTAGCGGGGCGGGATGGCTTCGAAATAGCCTTGAAATTTCACCCGGTCGCGGGACGTCATATCCAATTGGTAGGTGGTGACGTCTTGTGCGTTGCGTTTTTCAAAGCCGCCCAGCCGTTCGCGCACATAGTTGGTGAAATTGATCTTTGAAAATTCGCCGTCATTGACGCTATCGATGCCGATATCGGCCTGCTGTTTGACCACGCCGGAGACCGCATCTCTCAGCGAGGATTGGAATTCCGCTTCGTCGTAGTCTTCGCCGGCGGCCTTGGCGACCACCATCTTGCGGAGATCGTCGGGCCTCGGCAAGGAGCCGGCGTGGGTGGTCAATATTCTGTCTTCACTGTAAAGCATGGCAAATTCCTCTTGATTGTTTTGCGGGCGATTTTACGCCCATAATTCCTTGCTGGCGATTTCGGCGCCGGCCGCCAGCGCTTCCAGTTTCGCCCACTGGATGGTTTCGTGGGTGCGTTGATGGAACGGCGTTTGCGCAAAGCCGCAGTCGGTGCTGGCGATCACATTTTCGCGCCCGACCAGCGCTGCCAGACGGCAGATGCGCTGGGCCACCAGCTCCGGATGTTCGACAATATTGGTGGCGTGGGAGATGACGCCGGGGATCAGCACTTTGCCGTCCGCCAGTTTGACGTCTTCCCAGACCCGCCATTCGTGTTCGTGGCGGGGATTGGCGCCTTCGATCACATAGGCGCCGGCGTTGATCGACAGTACCAGATCGGCGATATCGCGAAACGCAACGTCGGTGGTGTGCGGTCCCGGCCAGCTACCCCAACATACGTGATAGCGGATTAGGGTTTCGTCCAGCCCCTTGATGGCGTGGTTGAGTGCTTCCATATGCATGGCCAGCCAGGTGAGGAAATCGGCCTTGGAGGCGCCCCGGGACAGCATACGGTCATAGGTGACGGCGGCGCGGGCATCATCGATCTGCACCAAAAGCCCGGCATCGGTGATGGTCTTGTATTCGGTGCGCATGGCGTCGGCGAGGGCGAACACGCATTCCTCGTCGGTGCTGTAATATTCGTTGCGCCGGTCGGGAATGGCGCTCGCCGGCGCCGCTACCGGAAGGAACCCTTCGGCCACATCGGCGGCTTCCATGGCGGCTTTCATATTATCGATATCGCGCTGCAAATCGGCCTGGCCGGTATAGGTGATCGGCCCGGTGCAGACGGTTTCCGCCTTGACCACGCCGCCGTCGCTGCGCGAGGCGCGCCGGTCGGCCTCGTCCATCTCCTTATAAAATTCTGCGAAGCGCTGGCGATCCTCGCCCGAAGCATAGGGATCGGCGGCACCCTCGGAGAGCTCCCGCCGCTCAAAGCCGCTCAATCTCTCGATCATATATTGGGACCAGCTTATGCCCTTGCCGAACTCGCCGTCGCTGACCACATCGATGCCGGCATCGCTTTGCTTAGCGACAATCCCGGCGACGGTTCGGATTAGCGCCGCGCCATGGCCGTCCTTATCATAATCGCCGCTGATTTTGGCCAGCAGGTGATCCTTGATTTCTTGCGGGCGGATCAGGCTGCCAACGTGGGTGGTGAGTATACGCGTCGTTGAGTGTTTCATGATGGCTATGTCAGGCGTCGGCCCAGACCTCCTTGGCCAGCTCGGAAATCATATTCAGTTTGGCCCATTGCTGGTCGAACTCCAAGATATTGCCGCCGGTATGGCTGGCAAATCCGCATTGCGGGCTGAGGCACATTTGATCAACCGGCATAAACTCGGACGCCTCGTCGATGCGGCGCTTCAAATCATCGGTGTCTTCCAGCTCGCCGAACTTGGAGGTGACGATACCGAGCACGATTTTAAGCCCCTTGGGAACGAAGCGGAGCGGCTGGAAATCCCCGGCCCGATCAGAATCATATTCCAGGAAAAAGCCGTCCACCTTCACCTCGTTGAACATTTTCTCGGCAACCGGCTCGTAGCCGCCTTCGGCGTGGCCGACGCTTAAAGAATTGCCCCGGCAAAGATGCACGGTGATCGCCATATCGTCCGGGCGGTCGGCAATGGCGTTGTTGATCAGGCGCGCATACAAGAGCGGCAATTGATCCGGGTCCTCGCCCAGGCCGCGCACTTTTTCGCGCAGGCGGTCGTCGCAAAGATAGGCAAGGTTGGTATCGTCGAGCTGCACATAGCGGCAGCCGGCGTCGGCCAGATCCATGATCTCGGCGCGCCAGATGGCGGTAACGTCGTCAAAAAACTCTTCCATATCCGGGTAGGCGTCTGCATCGACGCCGCCGCGTCCGCCCCGGAAATGCAGCATGCTCGGCGACGGGATGCAGACCTTGGGCGTCTGGTTGACGGCGCCAGCCAAAAATTCGAAACTTTGCCGTTGGATACCGCCGTCCGGGCGCGACAGTTTTTTGGTGGTGAGCGGCGCCGGCGGCTCCCAGTCGCGGACGATGCCGCCTTTGGGAACGCCCGCCGGCGGGGTGTTGCCGAGGCGCTCGGTGGTGCTGCGCATTTGAACGCCGTCGATGGCGGTCAGAAAATCCCCCGACCAGGAGGTGCGCCGGAAATCGCCGTCGGTGACCGCCTTCATGCCGGCGGCTTCCTGCATTTTTACCAGCTCGGTGATCAGCCGGTCTTCGACTTCGCGAAGGGCGGCCCTATCGAGATCGCCTTGTTTAAGTTTCTCGCGGGCATCCATCAATTCTTTCGGGCGCAGAAAGCTGCCCACTTGATCGGCGCGAAAAGGACCCTTGGCCATGAATTTCTCCTTGGTGATGTTTGATTAGACTATTGCCCAGGAAAGGAACCCGGCCAACCCCAACTTAGATTTAATGCAATCCAATTACCCCAATAATAGTTTGCGAACTTTACATGTAAAGTTACTTTGACGAAATATGCCCGCGTGCATTAAGCTGCCATATTGCCGTGCGTATTTAAAGGTGATAACTCGGAGAATCAGGTGGGGCCGTATAATGAATAATGTTGAAAAATTATTAGGTGATGACGAACAATTTCCGGTTGCCGAGTTTCTTTCCAACGCTTCCAATTTGATATTACGGAGCGCGCTGCGCGCTTATCCGGCGCTCACCGGTCTAAAAGTTGTCGAGGCCCGGACCCTGCACGAGATTGGCCAGCACGGCCCCGTGATGGCGCGCGATATCGCCAAATCGGCATCGCTGCATGAGACCCAGGTCAGCCTGGCGGTCAAAAAGCTGGTGAATAAAAAACTGATCCGCTTTATCCGCGATCCGGCCGATCAGCGGCGCAAGCTTCTGACCCTGACCCCGGCGGGGCGGCCCAAGTTCAAAACCATCGCCGAAATTCTGGAACAGCGCCGCCAGCAAATCCTCAAGGGTATGTCGCTCAAAGAGCAGGAGCAGTTTTTCCAGCTCCTGACCAAAATCACCGACAACGCCGAAGCCATGCTGCTGGTCGACAGTTACGAGACGGCGGGCCTGAAAACCCTACGCAAGGCCGCCGGATAAGCCTGCAATCCTAAGCGCCCCGATCAGAAAGAATGGCGCCCTTGGAAAGCGGCTGTACGGTATCGCGGTAAATGCTCAGCCAGCCGGGCCGGCCGGGATCGACGGGCTCGTTCTTCAAACGCCCGCGCCGGGCGGCCAGCTCATCTTCGGAGACCTCTAATTCGGCGCTGCGGGCGCGGGCGTCGATGGCGATGATATCGCCGTCCTCGACCAGACCCAGCGTGCCGCCGGTGGCCGCTTCGGGCGATACTTCGCCGACCACCAGACCCCGGTTGACGAGACCCGATAGCTGGCCGTCGGTTACCAGCGCGCAAAGATCGCCAAGGCCGGCGCCGTCGAGGGCAAACACCACCCGCGACGCGGTCGACATACCGGGCCCGCCCTTGACCCCTAAGCCGCGCAGCACAACCACGTCGCCGGCTTTGACGGCGCCGACGCGCACCGCTTCCATGGCGTCATCGGCCAGCTCGAACACCCGCGCCGGGCCGGTAAATTCGAACGTGCGGTCTTGCGCCAAACCCAATTTGATGATGGCGCCTTCTTCGGCGAGGGAGCCTTTGACAATGACGATGGGCGGACTGGTGGAAAAGGGATTATCGGCATCCCGGATAACATCGCTGCCCGCCGCGCTTACGTCCGCCAGATTTTCGGCGACCGTATTGCCGCTGACCGTCAGCGCGCCGCCGTCGATGGCGCCCGCCAGCCGCTTCATTACCGCACCGGCGCCGCCGGCGGCTTCGAAATCTTCGATGCTGTACTCGCCGTTGGGGCGCACCGCCGCCAACACCGGAACGGTTTTGGAAAATTCATCAAAGATGGCGTAGACGTCCACATCGCATTCGGCCTCCATCGCCGTCGCCTGCAAATGCTTGATGCAGTTGATCGAGCCCGATACGCCGAGCACGGCGGCGGCAGCGTTGGCGAATGCCGCCGGGGTCATGATATCCCGGGGTTTCAAATCTTCCTCGACCATCGCGACGATGCGCTTTCCCGCCGCTTCGATATGGTAAAACATTTTATCGGAATTGGCTGCCACCGGGGCGCTGCCGGGCAGGCTCATGCCGAGCGCTTCGCAGGCGATATGCATGGAATTGGCGGTGCCCATGCCGGAGCAGACGCCGGGTCCCCGGATCGCGTTGTCGGCCATGGCTTCCAGTTTTTCCGGCGCCAACTTGCCCGCCAGCACGTGCCCCGCCATCAGAAACACATCTTCGATATCCACATGCTCGCCTTCATATTCGCCGCTCGGCTGATAGCCGCAGATGGCGATAATGGTGGGGATGTTGAGCCGCGCCGCCGCCATCATCTGGCCGGGAACGGTTTTGTCACAGGACGCCAGGCAGATCATGGCGTCCAGCTGCGCGCCTTCGACGGCGACCTCGATATCGTTGACGATCAAATCCCGCGCCGACAGGATATAGCCGCCGCGCCGCCCGCGCGACGTGATGAAATCCGACGGCGCCGCGGTGCGCACTTCAAAGGGCAGGGCGCCGGCGGCGCGGATGGTGTCTTTCAGGCGCGCCGCGATGCCGTCCAGATGGCTGAAGCAGATGGCCAGCTCCGACGAGGTGTTGACGATGGCGATCTTCGGTAACTCCATATCCGCCGCCGATATGCCGAGCGCGCTCCATTGCGCGCGGCGCACCGCCCAGTGGGAAGAGCCGTATGGGAAATTGCTGCGCAGTTCTTTTGCCATGGGATCACCTCTTTTCGTTTCATCTAACATCATGTTCAATGGGACCTTGGTCAAGCAGGCGGCTCGAACGGGAGGGACGATTATGAAAGCATGGGAAGTTCAGCCAGGCGCGAGCGGACTGGATGGATTGCAGCTGGTGACGCGGGATGATCCGGCACCGGGCCCCGGCCAGGTTCTGGTGCGCGTGTCCGCCACCTCCATCAACGCCCGCGACCAGGCGATCGTGGCCGGGCGCTACCGCATGGGCGCGCTCACCCGCCCGACCATCATTTTATCCGACGGCGCCGGCGAGGTTGTGTCCGTCGGCGAAGGCGCCAGCCGGTTTGCCATAGGCGAGCGGGTGGCGGGCTGCTTCGTGCAGGGCTGGCTGGATGGCGCCTACCGGCCCGAATATCGGGGCCGGGCCATGGGCGTGCCCCTCGACGGCACGTTGGCCGAGATGATGGTGCTGGACGAAAACGGCCTGGTCCCGATACCCGATACCCTGTCCTTTGAAGAAGCCGCCACCCTGCCGTGCGCGGCGGTGACGGCGTGGAACGCCCTTTACCGGTCCGAGCCGTTGATCGCCGGGCAATGGGTATTGCTGATCGGCACCGGCGGCGTCTCCATAATCGCTCTGCAGCTGGCCAAGGCGGCCGGGGCACGGGTCATTATATTGTCGTCCAGCGATGCCAAGCTGGAGCGGGCGCGAGGCTTGGGCGCCGATGTGGTAATCAATTACAACACCACGCCGGACTGGGTGGAGGCGGTACGCGCCGCGAGCCAATCCGGCGTTCATCATGTGGTTGAGGTGGGCGGCGGCACCTTGCCCCAATCCATTGCGGCCCTGGCCCTCGGTGGGCAGATCCATCAGATCGGCTTTGTCGCCGGGCGCGAAGTGCCGTTCAACGCGCCGGCTTTCGTCGGCAATTTCGCCCGCCTGAATAGCGTCCTGGTGGGCAGCCGCGCATCCTTTGAAGACATGCTGCGCGCCATGGAGGCCGCCCATATCAAGCCGGTGGTGGACAAAACTTTCGCCTTCGACGAAGCCCACGCGGCTTTCGAATATCAAAAATCAACCGCCCTCTTTGGTAAGGTGGTGATCACGGTCTAGGGAATTCGCCGTCTATTTCTTTGCCACCCGCTCGTCGCCGGTTTCGATCCGCTGATAGCCATGCTCCGACAGGTCGAACAAATTGCCTTCCGGGTCCATGCCGCGGAATTCCGCGAAGGGCCGGTCGCCGGGGCGCAATTGCGGCGCCTCCACATCTTCGGCGTCCATATTGCCGGTGACCTCGTCCATGCTGTCGATGTGAAATCCGAAGTGATGGATGCCGAGACCGTTTTCGCCTTCCAGCCGGAGCGGCAGGATGGCAAGAGCGAGATAGCCGTCGGTCAGGAAGACGCCGATCTTGCCGCGCTCATTTTTGGTTTTGTCATCCCGGTGCGTTTCTTCCATGCCGAACACGCGCTTATAATACTCGGCCAGTTTTTCCGGGTCCTTGGCGACGATAGCCAGATGACGAATGGTTGCTTTGGCCATAATGTGCTCCCCTATTGATGCGCTAATCGTTCAAGCTAATTTACAACATTGTTCCGGTCTAGCATTTCGTTCAACATGTAAAGTAACAAAGAACGCGGCAAGGGGATGGAGTGCATGGGGGAGACCAAAATTTTCGATTATATTATCGCCGGCGGCGGCTCGGCCGGCTGCGTGCTCGCCAACCGATTGTCGGAGGACCCGGCCAACCGGGTCTGCCTGATAGAGGCCGGCCCCAAGGACCGCTCGCCGTTCATCCATGTGCCGGCGGGGCTGGTGGCGCTGGTGCATCACAAGGTCCTGAATTGGCGCTATTCCACCACCGATCAGAAACATTCGGGCAATCGGCCCATCTATATTCCGAGGGGGCGCACTTTGGGCGGCTCGTCCTCGATCAACGGCATGGTTTATATGCGCGGCCATCCCCTCGACTACGACGAGTGGGCAAATCTCGGCAACAAAGGCTGGTCCTATGCCGAGGTGCTGCCCTATTTCCGGAAATCCGAAAACAACGAAAGCAAGGGCGGTTCCGAATTTCACGGCCAGGGCGGGCTTTTGAATGTCACCGATCATGTGCGCATCAATCCGATCACGCACGCTTTATTGGATGCCGCCCAATCCCTGCAGCTCCCCTTGCGCGACGATTTCAACGGCGAGGACCAGGAGGGTTGGGGCACCCGCCAGGTTACCATCAAGAACGGGCGCCGCCATTCGACGGCGGCGGCGTTTCTGAAACCGGCGCTGGGGCGGCCCAATCTGGAGGTGATCACCGGCGCCATGGCCAAGCGCGTGGTTTGCGAAAACGGCCGCGCCCGCTGGCTGGAACTGGTGTCCGGGCCGCGCAACTATCGAATAGAGGCGGCCAAGGAGATCATATTGTCGTCGGGGGCCATCGGCTCGCCGGCGTTATTACTGCGCTCCGGCATCGGGCCGGCGGGCGAGCTGGCCGGTCTCGGCATCGATGCCGTATCCGATCTTCCCGGCGTCGGCAAAAACCTGCAAGATCATATCGGCGCCGGCATCCAGGTGCGCAGCCCGAACGCGGTCTCCTACGGGGTTTCCTGGCGGGCGGCGCCCAGGCTGGCGGCGGCGGCGGTGGAATATCTGTTTCGCCGCAAGGGATTTCTCGCCGGCTCGATGATCGAAGGCGGCGGCTTTATGCGGACGGCGCCGGGATTGGACCGCTCCGACATTCAATGCACGTTCCTGCCCGGCGTGCGCAACGCCAGAGGCGGCGTGCTTGGCGCCGGGCACGGCTTTACCATGACCGTGGTTTTGCTGCGCCCGAAAAGCCATGGCGAGATACGCATCAAGGATGCGCAAGCGGCCACGCCGCCGATCATCGATCCAAGATTTTTCTCGGAGCCCGAGGATATGGAGGTCTTGTTGCGCGGCTTTAAAATCGGCCGCCGCATCATGGACGCGCCGGCGTTCGATCCTTACCGGAAAATTGAAAGCCGCCCGGGCAGGGATGTTCAATCCGATGCGGATTTGGTCGAATACATCCGCAATTTCGCGGCCACCATCTTTCATCCGGTGGGCACCTGCAAAATGGGCAGCGGCAATGGCGATGGCGCCGTCGTCGATGACCAGCTCCGCGTCCATGGGATAGCGGGTTTGCGCGTTGTCGATGCGTCGATCATGCCGATGATCACCGGCGGCAACACCAACGCGCCGACCATCATGATCGCCGAAAAAGCATCCGATATGATCCTCGGCCGCAGCCCCCCGGCGGCCGCCGATGTGACCATCGAAAACGGCCGCGCCCGCACCGGGAATCAAGAAACCTCAACGTGAATAACGATCTGGCGGTCGAGTTCGCCAAGGACGCCATCGTGCTTGATCGCGGCAAGGTGGTCTGGCGCGGCACCACGAAGGAGCTGGGCGCCGACGAGGCGATGCAAGCCAGCCTCCTGGGCGTCGGCGTCGAAGACGGCGGCTGAACCTGTCCTAATATTCCAATGATGGCGGCGCGGCGCGCCCCCTGATCATATCCGCGGCTTTTTCGCCGATCATGATCGCCGTGGCGTTGGTGTTGGCGCCGGTGACGGTCGGCATGATCGACGCATCGGCGACGCGCAAGCCATCGATGCCGCGCACCCGCAAATCCCCGTCCACCACCGAGGCGTCATCCAACCCCATGCGACAGGTGCCGACCGGATGATGATCAACCTCGGCGCTACCCCGAATATAGGCGTCGATCTCGTCATCGGATTGGCAGGCGGGCCCGGGTTTCAGTTCCTGCCCGGCCAGGCCGGCCAGCGGCTCCGCGCCGGCGATTTTGCGCACTGCCCGAATACCGGCGCGGCAGGTTGCCCGGTCGGCTTCCTCGGTCAGGAAATTGAACTGGATGCGGGGATGGTCTTCCGGGGCCGCCGATTTCAGGGTCAGTTGGCCGCGGGCTTCGGGGTGCAGCATGACAATGCGGAAGGTAAAACGGTGGCCGCGCGGCTTTTTGATGAACGGAAACCACACATGCGCATCGAGGGCCACCGGGCTCATCAGAAATTCGATATCGGGCACCTCGAGGCCATCCCGGGTACGGATAAAGGCCGAGCCGGTCATCGGCAGCGAGGCGGCGGTGCCTTTGTGGGTCAGGAACCAGCGCGCCATGGAAAGGGCAATGCGGTCGGCGCGCAACAACGGATCGAAGCTGATCGGCTGGTTGCATTCATAGGTGACGTGGAACGACAGATGGTCGTGCAGATTGCGTCCCACATTGGGGGCGTCCAGTACAGGATCGATGCCCATCTCGGCTAACTCAGCCCCCGGGCCGATGCCGGACAGCAACAAGATCTGCGGCGCATTGTAGGCGCCGGCGCTCAAAATCACCTCGCGTCTGGCGGTCACAGTATGGATTTGGCCGTCCTTGGCATAGCGGACACCCTGGGCGCGGCCATTACCGGTAATGATCTTGTGCACGAGGGCACCGGTTTCCGCCTTCAGGTTCGCCCGCCCCAAGGCCGGGTGCAGATAGACCCGGGCGGTCGAGGCGCGGCGCCCGTCCTTGATGGTGAAATCGGTGGGCCCGATGCCTTCCGGCTCCGCGCCGGCGAGATCGCCGGACGCCTGAAAGCCGGCGGCGATGCCTGATTGCACCAGATGGTCATAGAGCGGGCTCTGGGTTTCAGGCGCCGAAACGCCGAGCGGGCCGTCGGCCCCATGATGGCTGGTTGGCCCACGCCAATTGCTTTCGGCGCGCTTGAAATAGGGCAGCACATCGCCAAAGCCCCAGCCGGTCAGCCCCATCTGGCGCCACTGGTCATAATCCAAGGGGTGCCCCCTGGCATAGACCATGGCGTTGATCGAGGACGAGCCGCCGAGCACGCGCCCGCGCGGAAGAAATATACTGCGCCCGCCCAGGCCCGGTTCGGGCTCCGTATGAAAGCCCCAATTGTAGCGGGGATCGGGCCAGATTTTGCGCATCGCCAGCGGCATCGCCAGGAACGGATTGCTGTCCGGCCCGCCGGCTTCCAGTACCAGGACGGTCGCCCCGGCATCCTCGCTCAGCCGGTTGGCCAGCACGCAGCCCGCCGATCCGGCGCCGATGATGATGTAGTCAAATTCCGCCATGATTTCCCCCGGCCTTTGAAATATACGGGAATTGACTTTGCCACAGGGGCGCACCGGAGCAACGCAAAATTTAAATACTGTAGGCGCCGATATCGATACGGGGGGTGGCGATGAGGGGGGCGGGTGGTTGCTATCGCCTGCAATGGAACGCCATTAATCAATTCGGGGATAATATACCTATTACGTAGTACGTAAAAGGCAATTACGATTAACCATTTTAATGGGTAACCTGTAACCGATCCTGTCACCCAACAATATTGGCGGGGACACGGGCTCACGAGACCGGTACAATCGCTCCTAAGCAACGCCTGGGGAGAATGCCCAAATGACCGACACCGCCGTTACCACCGCCACCAAAATCGTCCGCCGGCCGGCGGACGCAAAATCGTGGGACGTGGAGGCCGATATTTGCGTCGCCGGCGCCGGTATCTCCGGCATTTCGGCGGCCATCGAAGCGGCGCGGCTGGGGCGCCGGGTGGTGCTGGTGGATTCCCTGCCGGCCCTTGGCGGCCAGGCGGTCAATTCCATCATCGGCACCTTCTGCGGCTTGTTCCACAACGGCCCCGACCGCTATCAGTTCACCTATGGCATCGCCGATGAGATCCTCACCGATCTCGGCGCCTCGGGCGATTTGCATTATCGCATCGGGCCGGGCTGGACGACGGTGTTCTATGACGAAGTGGCGCTCAGCCGCTGGATCGAGGAAGCGGTCAAAAAGGCCGGCATCGAAATGGTGCTCGGCGCCAATATCCGGGGCGCAACCTTTGAGAACCGGCGCATCCAGGAATTGGATATCTCCACCCGCTATGGGGATGTGCGGGTGCGTGCCGACGGCTTTGTCGATGCCTCCGGCGATGCGGTGCTGGCCTGGCTGGCGGGGCTGGAATGCCGGGAGCCGGCGGATGGGCCGATTTATGGCACGCAAATGGTGGTTCTTGAAAACGTCTATATGGACAAACAGCCGAGCCGCGAGGAAATGGCCGCGCGGATGGCGGAAAAAGCCGGCCAGTATGGCGTCGTCCGCGAAGACGGTTTGGCGTTTTTCTTCGAGGGCAAGAATACGGTGGCCCTCAACATGACCCATATGGAAACGCCGCTGGAGCCCTTGGCCGCCTCCAAGATGGGCCTCGAAGGGCGCGCCCAGACGCGCAATGCCATCGATTTTCTGAAATCCGAATTTCCCGATTGCTTCCGGGACGCCAGCGTTCGCGCCTATGGTTTTCCCGGCATCCGCCAGACCCGCTGGATCAAGGGCGCCTATCAATTGAACGTGGAAGACGTGCGCTCGGCAAGGCAGTTTGATGACGCCGTGGCGCGCACCGCCTGGGGGCTGGAAATTCACAACGACAAGCACCGGCTTTATTGGGAAGGTTTCGACAAGGAACCGCACGTGCATCAGGTGCCGCTGTCGACCATGATCTCGGCGGACGCCGATAATCTGGTGGCCGCCGGGCGCTGCATCGACGGCGACGTGGCCGCCCTATCCAGCGTCCGCGTCATGGGGCCGTGCATGGCCATGGGCGCAGCGGCGGCCCATTGCCTTGATCTCGCCGGATCGGGCAGCGTTCATCAGATCGACATGGCGGCCTTGAAAGAACGATTGCGCGATAATCTCGAGCGCCGGGATTACCGGCCGGAAGCCTGTCCGTAAACGGGCGAGCCCCTAAAGAATACCCTCTTGCATCAATAGCGCCTTCAAGCCCATCAGGCTTTGCGGATGAAGGTGGCGCGGGATGTGGGGCGCCATACCCTCTAGCGATAGCGGCATCCAGCCATCGGGCGTTTTCTGCATGGCCCAAAAGCCGGACCAGGCAGAAACCGGACCGAAAAACTCATCGACCGCCTTGCTGACGCCAGGGTGGTACACCACATCCAAATCCGCGTCGTAATATTTGTCGAGGCTTGGCCGATCATTCAAAATCGATAGATCGAGGCTACCGGCTTGGCGCTCCAAATCGTCGCCGCAAATGATGCCGCCGGGGCGGACCAGTCTGGTGCCGTTTTCAATATCCGATTTGACAGCGTCATAGGTATGATCGGCATCGATATAGACCAGATCGTAGGCATCCGGCTGCAACGCCGGTAATATTTCGCCGCTCCAGCCATTTCGGATTTCGACGTCGATGCCAGCCGGCAGGAAGCCGATATTGTGGCGGAAAACTTCGAACGCCTCGCCGCGTACCAAGGCCGCGTCCATATCGCGATCGGCGCGGCCTGAATTGGCTTCCAGATCCACGTAGGGCTGCCACGCATCGACGCAGGTAATTTTGCCCTTGCCGCCGAAATACAAATCAATCGCCTCGCCCCAGGCCAGGGCTGATGCCCCGCACCAGGAGCCGACTTCCAGGATTTGCACGCCTGCTGGCCGCATTTGTGACAACCGCCAAACGGCGCCGATCATATAAATCAGGCGAAGCGGATTGGCGGTGGCGCCAAATACGCCGTCAAAAACCGGACGGTCCGGCCACGGATCGGTTGCGGGCTGCATGGCCAGAACTGTAGCGGCGAAACCTATTCCAACTGGTTAATTTCCGCCGCCCAGTTGCTGGCGCACATAGTCCCAGTCGCGGGCGAAGCGGTAGGAATTGCGCGCCGGCGGCTGCGGCGATTGGGTTTCGAGCCAGCGCACCGTCGTGTCGCTCCGATTATAAAAGGCGTGGGTGCAGCCGACCCCGGCCCACAGGAAATCGCCGGGGCGCATCAGATACATCTCATCGTCGGCCCAGGCTTCGACCTCGCCATGGATGATATAATAGGCCTCTTCCAGCGGGTGATCGTGGGGATGGGCGTTGCCGCCGGGCTCATATTCGAGCATGAACATGGTGTGCAGGGCCGCGTCCAGGCGCTGGTCCACCAGCATCTTGAGGGCGATGCCGCTATAGGCCAAGAGCGCCGTCGCCATGCTGGCCGACACCTTGGGCGCGTCTTTCTTGAGCCCGGTGCGCAGGCTGTCGATTTTGAGATCATCATCGGTCATGCGGAACAAATGCCGGGATGAGGGATCGCGGATATCCAGGGAGCGGATTTCCGCCACCGGCGGCGGGCCTTGAAAATAGGTATCGTCGGCAAAGTTTTCGCCCTTGGGGCAAGGGGCGTTCATATCGATCCATTGCGCGGTGCCCTGTTCCGGTCCCAGCCAGGCCTGGCTCATGCCGACCGGTATCAGCCCGCAGGCGCCCGGCTCCAGCCGCGTGGCGCGGCCATCCAGGATCAGCACCGGATTTCCTTTCATGACGTAAAAGCTTTTCTCAAACGATTGGATGTGGCTGTCCAGATGGCCGCTTGCATCCATCTCGCACAAGCCCCAGCCGGAATGGACGGCGCCGACGGAACGCTCGGTAAGGGCAATACGCCGGTAGCCGTTGCTGTTGCCGGCAAATGCGGGCGCCGGTGCAATGTCTTCGGCAAGAACAAAATGGTGCATGGCCTAGTCTCTTCGCTAATCCCGGGCGGCCGCTTTGGTAATCTCGACGGTGCCGGTATCGCCGTCCACCTTCACCCAATCGCCGGTCTCGATCACTTGCAGCGGGTCCTGGTCCAGCTCGGTCACCGTTGGCTTGCGCATCACCACCACGCCCAAGGCAACCTTGGTGGTCATCTGGTTGAAGATAACCGCTTTCGGCGCGGTGCCGGCCAGGCGCGCCGTATGAAACGCCGCCGACCAGCCCGACGATCCCTTGGCGCCCGGAAACACCAGCACCTTGTCCTTGAAACTCTGGCCGACCAGCTCGTGCCGGGTTTCGACCACCGTTCCGGTCATGGAATCGATGCCGCCCCAGCCCGATATGGTCTCCGACGTCACCAGCGCCTCGCCCTCGGCGACGCCTTCGACGATGCCGCGCCCCTTTAAGATTATGGTCGCGTTGCTCATTTCGTTTCCGCCCAGTTGCTCATGTTGTTTCCGTCGCTTTGCTCATGGCGCTTCGCCCTTCCATTTTCCGGTGATCGCTGCTTCAACACAGTCTTGAGTGGACCCGAACCAGGCCTCGACGCCGGTGATCGCCGGCAGGTAATGGGTTTGTTTCGCAGAATCCGTGGCCGCGACGCGGGTGCCCTTGGGCACCGCCGCCGACATGGCGGAGCAAGTATCGGTCAGTATCACGCCGCCGGCGTCCTCGATGGTCTTGGTATAGCCGTTGCGGTCGGCAACGTCTTTCACCTGCCGGGCCGTGAAAATCCAGAGCGCGGAATTTTCATGCACGCGCTTGCCGTCCAGCAATCGGGCGGCTTCCCATATCTGCTCGATCGTATAATGGGGGCAGCCGAGCATGATGTAATCCACATCGTCCGAATGGGCATTGCCGTTGATGGTATCGTAAGTGCGGCGCCGTTCGTCGGGCCCAAAATTCAAATCCAGCGCCGGCTTGTTCGGCCCGAAGGCTTGCGCCTCGGTATCGGCTTCCGGGGTCTGGCCGGCCACGTGGTACAATTCGACGCCCCCCGAAGACGCGGCGGCGGCGCCGAAATGCTTGTGCCGGATCAGGCTGGCCGGGGCCTCGATGCCGGTCAGCACCGGAATATCCTCTTCCACCGCGGCGCCGGTGAAATAGCCGAGCATGCCCCAATCCATGACGCTTTCCATTTCCACTTCCACCTGGATGCGATGTTGGCCGAAGCGGTTCTCCGCCAGATGAAACCCCCAATAGGGGATCTTGCCGGTCATCATGGCGGCGGCGGTGCTTTCGCGGCCCTCGGTATTGGTGCGCGCGCCCAAGACCGAATTGCAATAGACAACGGCTGAGCTTTCCATCCAGGCGCAATGCTCGCCCTTCACCGGCACGTTGCCGTTGGCGTAAGGGGTGCAGGTGTTCAAAAGGTTCACGCCGAGGGACGCCGAGTGGGCCTGGCTTTCCTGATGGAATTCGACAGCACCTGAAGGCGTGCCCATCATTTCGGCGTGGGCGGGATCGATGCGGGTCTGCAAATGACAGGTGAAGGTGCGCGCCACCGGAATGTGATCGGCGGCCTCGTCGCTGTCCAGATCGAAGCGGGAAAATAACCGGTCGCGATCACCGTCGCCGTCCTTGGCGTAATAGTCGCGGATGAAGGTGGAGGACGAGCCCGCCGTGCCGGTCACATTGTTGGTGTCGACCAGCCTTTCGGCACCCAGCGCCTCGCCATAACGGACCAAAAGGTTCATGGCCTTTTGCCGCGCCTCGGCGCCGGGCGCACCGTCGCCGTCCAGCATGGCTTGTTCTTCCGCGTTCAGTTTCAAATTGCTGCTCCCTTGTCAGGCCAAGAATTCTGGGCTACCCGAGAGGTCATTTCAATGCACAAAAACCAGGGTGAGGTCATGACTATCAGCGAAACCATGCAGGCGATACAATTATCCGAATTCGGCGGGCCGGAAGTCCTCAAGTCGGCCGAGGTGGCAGTGCCCAAACCCGGCGCCGGCGAGGTGCTGGTAAAATTGGATGTGGCCGGCATCAATTATTCCGATATCAACTGGCGGCAAGGCGCGCGCGGCGGCACGCCGCCGTTGATTATCGGCACCGAGGGCGCCGGAACCGTGGCGGCACTTGGCGAAGGCGTTGCGGGCATTGCCGAAGGCGAACGGGTTGCCTATTGGAATCCGTCGGCCGGTTCCTATGCCGAATACGCCACCTGCCCGGCCTTCCGTGTGGTGAAATTGCCGGACGGGATGGATTTCGGCACCGGCGCGGCGCTCATGCTGCAAGGCCTCACGGCGCATTATTTGGTGCGCTCGTCCTGCGAGGTTCATGACGGCGAGACCATTCTGTTTCACGCCGGTGCTGGCGGCGTCGGCCAGATCGCCATCCAGATCGCCAAGGCCCAGGGAGCGCGCGTCTTGGTCACCGTCGGAAGCGAGGAAAAGGCCGCCTTTGCGAAAGAAATCGGCGCCGACGAGGCGATCCTCTATGACCAGGTGGATTTCGCCGAAGCCGCCCGCCAATTGACCAATGGCGAGGGCGTGCATGCGGTATTCGATTCCGTTGGCGCCGCCACCTGGGAAGGCTCTTTGAAGGCGCTCCGCGTGCGCGGCAAGGTAGCCTATTTTGGCGGCGCATCCGGCCCGTTGCCGGACATGGATTTGTCGATTTTGGCCCGCATGGGCTCGTTATCCGTGATCCGCACAACGCTCGGGCATTATGTGCGCGATGCCGAAGAAATCGCCTGGCGCGCCGGCGAAATGTTCGATCTCTGGCGGAACGGGCGCTTGGCAATCAAAATCGGCCATACCTATGCGCTGGCCGATGCGGCGACGGCGTTGACCGACATACAAGCAAGGCGCACCACCGGCAAATTGCTTTTGCAGCCCTGAGGCGGGGGAAGAATCGCAAATGAAAATAGCCATCATGGCCGCCGGCGCGGTGGGCGGATATTTCGGCGGACGCCTGGCCGAGGCCGGTCACGACGTGCACTTTGTAGCGCGTGGGCGTCATTTGCAGGCGATCCGTGACAATGGCCTGGCGGTCAAAAGCGACTTTGGCGACATGCATCTGACATCGGCCCAAGCCACCGATGATCCGGCGGACGTGGGTCTCGCCGATGTCATATTGTTTGCCGTCAAATTGTGGGACACGGCGGCTGCGGCGCGCGCCTGCAAGCCCATGCTGGGCACGGGCACGGCGGTCATATGCCTGCAAAACGGCGTCGAAAGCACGGGCATCATCGCCCAAGAACTTGGGCCTGAATATGCCCTTGGCGGCAGCGCCTATATTTCGGCGGCGATCACCGAGCCCGGCGTAATCCAGCATTACGGAAAATTCGCCAGGCTGGTTTTTGGCGAGAACGATAACCGGAAATCGGAGCGGACGCTTGCCTTTCGGGGCGCCTGCGAGGAAAGCGGTATCGAGGCGGAAATTCCCGGTGATATCCAGGCGGCGGTCTGGGAAAAATTCATAACCTTAGCCTCATTAAGCGGCGTCACCACCACCACCCGCCGGCCCATCGGCGAAATTCTAGCGGACCCGGACATGGCCAAAACCTACCGGGACACCATGGAGGAGATCGCCGCAATCGGCAGGGCCCAGGGCGTCAATTTGGCGCCCGATATTGCCGACAAGCGCATGCGCCACGCGGCGACATTGCCGCCCGATATGACCGCATCGACGTTAAAGGATCTGGAAGCCGGCGGGCGGCTGGAAACCCCCTGGCTAACCGGCGCCGTGGTGCGGCTGGGCCGGCAATTGAGCGTCCCAGTGCCGGTCAACGAGACCTTGAACTCGGCCCTCAAGCCATACGAGAACGGCGCTTGAGACCGGCAAGCAGGGACTGCTATATTTTCCGCGCCGAGATGAGGCTGGTGCCCATCATAAAGGGTTTACGCTCGATATCGGTGAAGCCCGCATCGGTCAGCCATTCCCGGTATTGCGCCTCGGTGTAGGCGGTTCCATCGTCATAAACATTCAGGAATATCAGATTGTAGCCGACCGATATTTCCGGGCCCAGGCGGTCGTCATCGCAGATAAATCCGTTAATGAACAATGTTGCGCCGGGAGCAAGTCCGGCTCCGATATTTCGGGCAACGAGGCGGCACTTATCCTCGGATAAGACTTGAAACAAATTTTTGGCCACCGCCACGTCGAAACCTTCGGGCAAGGGATCTTCGAGCAGGTTCGCCTCTTGAACGGAAACCCGGTCATCGATGCCCGCATTGGAAATATATTCTCGCGTCGTCGGAGCGACGGACGGCAATTCCATTACCGTCCCCCGAAGGGCCGGATATGCCTGGCAGAGTCCTATGGCCAGACCGCCGGAGCCGCCGCCGATGTCAACGAATTCCCGGTAATCAGACCAATCCGCGGCGTCGGCCAGCAATTTTCCGGAGCGGACAGTATTGGCGTGCAGACCCGCATAAAGACTAGCCAACTCGTCCTCCGACATGGAGGCAAAATCCACTTTATTTGCCGGCGTATCGGAGCGGATCGATGCGGTCGTTTCCAGCATGGCGTGCCAAAATGTCGTCCAGTTTCGCCACACACCTCCGGCATATGCCGGTTTGCCACTGACAAGGTAATAATCAGCAACTGGCGCATTGGTGAATGTATCGCCGTCAATTTGAAGAAACTCTGCAAACGCGAGTGCGTAAAGCAGGTGTTCGAGCCGCTTTGCACCGCATCCCAGCGCCGACGCCAGGTCCTTGGATGACATTGGGCCTTCAGAAAGAAGCGTAAATATATCCAGCTCCAAAGCCGCGCGTAGCGCCATCGGCGTGAACACAGCCGTGGTGCACTGGTCAATCAGTTCCCGCGATGGCGGGGAATGGCTATCATCTGACATTGACGGTTTACTCCCAAACGTCTGCCGCCACTTCGGCGATGCGCGCCAATTTTTGCGCTTGCTCATCGATGCTCATCTGGCCGCCGGACTTGCCGCTGGCGAAACCGCATTGCGGGCTGACGGCGAGCTGCTCGATGGGGATCGATTTGGCGGCATCGTCAATGCGCGCCTTTAACGCATCGGCGGATTCGAGTTCCGGCGATTTGGTGGTCATCAGGCCGAGGACGGCAATGGTGCCTTTGGGGATAAAACGCAACGGCTCGAAGCCGCCGGCCCGGCCAGAGTCATATTCCAGCAGGAGCCGCTTGATTTTCAGTGTCGAGAACAGGGTTTCGGCGATGGCGTCATAGCCGCCCTCCGATATCCAGGCGCCACCGGGCCCGTTGCCCCGGCAGAAATGAACCGCCACGGTCATGTCATCGGGGGCGCCGGCCTCGATGCGGTTGATGATGTCGATCCAATTGCTGAGCGCCGCAATCGGATCACCGCCCCGCTCGATGAGCCCGGCAACGAACTTGGGATCGCACAGTTTGACGAAGGTGGTCTCGTCCATCTGCACATAGCGGGCGCCGGCGGCGTAAAGGGCGTTCAACTCCTTCACATAGACAGCTACCAGGTCGTCCCAATAGAGGGATGGCTCGGCATAAACGGATTTGTCGATATTGTCGCCGTCCTCGAAAAACTGGGCGTGCAGGGGCGACGGGATCGACACCTTTGGCGTCACTTTGGTGACCGAATTCAAGTACTGGAAATCCTTCACCTGGATGCCGCCGTCCGGCCAGGTGATCTTGCCGGTGATGTTGATCTTGGTGGTCGGGTTGCCGTTGACGAAGGTGAAATCGTCGGTGTTCATGACCGCCGTCAGCCCGCCCAATGAAGCCTGGAAATCCCTCGAATAGCTCATGCGGCGCATCTCGCCGTCGGTGACCAGTTGCATCCCGGCGCGCTCCTGCATAGCGACTATTTCGGCGACGCTTTTATTCTCCGCCGCAATCAAAGCCTCCGATTTGGGCCCATCGCCGCCGCCGGAATCGTAGTCGGCGCGGGCGTTGAGGAGAGCCTCGGGCCGGATCAAGCTGCCCACATGATCGGCGCGGATGGAGGCTATAGCGTTATCGCTCATGGCTTCACCATTACCTTGCATTGGGTGGTGCGCTCGCGGAGCGCCTCGAACACCGGCGGCATGTCGGTCAAGGCCACCGTGTCGGTGACCATCATGGCCGGCTCCACGGCGCCTTGATCCAATGGCTCGGTAGCATGTTCGAATTCGCGCAGGCTGTAGAAGGCGGCGGGCTGGATGCGGGCTTCGCGCACCACCATGGCGGCGGGAACGATGCTGTCGGCATGAAAGCAAAGCCCGGCCAGCACCACGGTGCCGCGCATACGGACGCTTAAAATCGATTGCTGCAACAGGCCCGATGCGCCGACACATTCAAAGACGATATCGGCGGGCCCGCCCATGGCCTCGATGGCGGCGGCCGGCGGATCATCGGTGGGCTCGACAAACAGATCGGCGCCCATATTGAGAGCCAGCTCCTTGCGCTGGGTGGTGCGCGCGGTCACCGCAATTTGCCCGGCGCCCATGCGCTTCAGCCAGAATATGGTGGCAAGGCCAATGGGCCCGGCGCCATAGACCAGAACCTTATCGCCGGGACCGAGGCCCGATTGGGCTACCGCGTGCAGCCCGACCGCCATCGGCTCCACCAGGGCGCCGTCCTGCATGGAAAGGCTGGCGGGCAGCTTGATGCATTGGCGCTCGTGGGTCAGGGAATATTCGGCATAGCCGCCGCCGTCGATCACGCGTTGGGCGCACCATGCGGGCTCGCCCCCTAAGCAGTTGGCGCATTCCCCGCAGCTGGAAAGCGGCATTACCGCCACGTTGTCGCCAGTCTTGACGCGTTCAACCCCGGCGCCGATGGCGATCACCTCGCCCGCATATTCGTGACCGAGAACCTTACCCGCAGGCGCGAGGTTAGCGGGCTCGTGGGTGACGTGCAGATCGCTGCCGCAGATGCCGCAGCGGCCCACCTGAACCACAACCTGGCCGGGCCCGGGCGTGGGATCGGCCAACTCTTCGATGGCCAGCGGCTGACCACGTTCCTTGAATACGGCTGCCTTCATTGCCCGGCTCCTTAGTGGCCTAAATCATCTAATCTGTACCCCTACGACGGCGTTGCAAGGTTTCCGGCGAGGAGCGCGCCGCGCCGTGGTGCCGATCCACCACAAGGGGTGCGCGACGATGTTCGGGAGCCTTGCAACGCCGCCCTCTGGGTCACTTTTCCCGTCCCCCGGCGGCCGCGATGCGGCCCCCGCATTTATGACAGGGGGACACCGGAGGTGTCCACCCGGGTGCGTCGAAAGGGCTTGCCGATGGGCCGGCATCGCCTGCACCCTTTCTCCTGCCGAGGGAACAGGAAAAAGAGATCGTAGGGGTACAGATTAGATGATTCAGGCCACTAGTTCAAATTCCAGCCGCCATCGATCGAGAACGGCGCGCCGGTGGCGTAGCGGGACTCGTCCGACGCCAGATAGAGGATCAGATAAGCGACATCGATAGCTTGGCCCAACTCGCCCATGGGCACCCGGGCCATGGATATGGCGCGCGCATCATCGAACGATATATTTCGTTTTCGCGCCGTTTCGGAATGGATGTCTTTCAACATGCGGGTATCGATCAGGCCCGGATGCACCGAATTACAGCGTATCTTGTCCTTGGCGCCCTGATGGGCGACCGACATGGTGAGGTGGCGGACGCCGGCCTTGGACGATCCATAGGCCGCCGAATTGGGCGACGCCATAAAGGCGATGATCGAAGAGATATTGATGATCGAGCCGCCGCCGGCGCGGCGCATGGCGGGCATGGCCGATTGGCATCCCAAAAATGTGCCGTCCAGATTGATGGCGTGTACCCGCTTCCAATCCTCATAGCTGACATTCTCAGCACCGCCGTTCAGCATATCGCCCTCGATGCCGGCGGCGTTGACCAGAATGTGCAAGGCGCCGTGCTTAGCTTCCACGCCTTGTACAATGTCTTTCCAAAGCGGCTCGTCGGTGACGTCCTGAAGGACAAAATCACCGCCGATCTCGTCGGCTAGGGCCTCGCCCGTGTCCTGGCTGATATCCGTAATTGTTATCTTTGCGCCTTCTTCCGCCAATAGCCGCGCCGTGGCGGCGCCGATGCCGCCGGCGCCGCCGGTGATGAGAGCTACCTTACCGTCTACACGTCCCATAATGAACTTACTCCAATAAAATAGATGATCAATTTGGCCAATTAGATCGCCATCTCTGGCTCCATCGCCGCCAAGCGTGCGCGCCCGCGCATGAAATCGGCGGCCTTCTCGGCGATCATGATGGTCGGCGCGTTGGTGTGGCCGCCGATCACGGTCGGCATCACCGAGGCATCGACGACGCGCAATCCCTCAACCCCGTTGACCTTCAATTCCTCATCGACCACGGCTTCGGTGTCGGCGCCCATGCGGCAGGTGCCCACCGGGTGATAGATGGTGCTGGCGGTCTCGCGGATATAGGCATCGATGTCGGCATCGGTTTTGACGTCCGGGCCGGGGAAATATTCCTGATCGACCATGCCGGACACCGGCTCCTTTGCGTAGACATCGCGGGCCGCCTTGATGCCGTTCCGAAAGGTGACCAGATCGCTTTCGACCGCCAGATAATCATGAAATATTTTCGGCTTTTGGGCGGGATCGTTTGATCCCAACGTCACACTGCCCCGGCTTTCCGGATGCAGCAATATCACCCGGCAGCCCATGAAGCCGCCCTTTGGCTTGGTGATGCCGGGAACCCAGATTTGCGCGTCCGGAGCCATGCGGGTCATCAAAAATTCAATATCAGGGGCGGTCAGATGGGGCTCGGTGCGCACATAAGATATAGCGCCCACCGGCAGGCTGGTCAGGTAGCCCTTGCGGAATATGGCCCAGTTGAGGACCGCCAAGGTCAGCCGGTCGAGCCGCAACTGGTTGGCATATTCTTCCAGGCCGCGCGCGGCATAGCCCACCAGAACGGAAAAATGGTCCTGCAAATTCTGCCCGACGCCAACGGCGTCATGGACGATATCGATGTTGTTGGCGGCGAGATGATCGGCCGGGCCAATGCCCGACAGCATCATCAGGTGCGGCGAATTGAAGGCGCCGCCGGACAGCACCACTTCGCGGGTAGCCCGCGCCGTCACCATTTGGCCGCGCTGGCGGTATTCCACTCCGGCGGCGCGTTTGTTCTCGAATATCACGCGGCTCGCCTGGGCTTCGGTTTCCACGGTCAGGTTGGGCCGGGCGAGGGCCGGTTTCAGAAACGCCTTGGCGGCGGAAGACCGGCGCCCGCCGCCAATGGTGTATTCGGCCGGCCCAAAGCCTTCATGCATGGCGCCGTTCAGATCATCGGTCACCGGGTGCCCGGCGGCCTTGCCGGCGGCGAGGTAGGCCTCATGGACCTTGGAATGGTCGTCGCCCCTGGCCACCTGCAAAGGCCCTTCGGCGCCGTGGAATTCTGTATCGCCCCCATGATGGCCCTCGGAGCGTTTGAAATAGGGCAGCACGTCGTTATAGCCCCAGCCGGTCAGTCCTAACTGGCGCCAATGATCGTAATCGGATGGGTGCCCGCGGGAATAGATCATGCCGTTGATCGAGGACGAGCCGCCGACCACCTTGCCGCGCGGAATATAGATGCTGCGGCCATCGAGCTGTGGTTCGGGCTCACTGTCGTAACCCCAATTGAAGCGCAAATCCTCGGCCAGATCCCGGAATTTGAGGGGCAGCTTCAACCACGGATGGCGGTCCCACTTGCCAGCTTCGAGCAACAGCACGGAGCAGTCTTTATCTTCGCTCAAACGGCTCGCCAAAACGCAACCCGCCGATCCGGCGCCGACGATAATGTAATCGTATGTTTTATCTTGAGCCATCATTATTCCTTTGGCACCGAACCGATGCAAAAAAAATCTAGGACAAATTTACATTACATGTGTAGAGCGGTTCCGGACAAATAGGAATCAATTTGATGGGAACAAATCGGTTTTCCGGGTAGGCGCGGTGCGCAGCGCGATGCCTTCGCATCGGGCAAGTGCCGGGGCGCCCCCGGAGAGCCGATTTGACCCACCGCAGGCCGGGTGCTTTCGATGCGTGGACGTCGTCGCACGCCTTTGACGATGCCAATGCATCGCCATGGGTTGCGCTCCTAGCCACGGGGCAAAATCATCCCGGTCAAATGGTTCCTATTTGTCCGGAACCGCTCTAACATGATCACTTGATGCAGTAACAAAGCTGGGGAGACGTGATGATCGATAAACGGGTGGCAGACCTGGCCGCCGCCGTCGCCGGCATTGAAGACGGCGCCACCGTGCTGGTTGGCGGCTTCGGCGATGCCGGCGTGCCCAATGATCTGGTTGAGGCGCTGGTCGAGCAGGGCGCCAAGGATTTGACCCTGGTCGGCAACGGCGCCATTTCCGAAGTGGTCGGCCATGGCCGCCTGATCGCCGAGGGCCGGGTGCGGAAATTCATCGCCTCGTTCCCGAAGGGGCGGGGATCGAAATTGTTCGAGCCCGGCGACGCCTCGGAGGCGGTTGAGTTGGAGATCGTGCCGCAAGGCACCCTGGCCGAGCGCATTCGCGCCGCCGGCGCCGGCATCCCCGGATTTTATACCGCCACCGCGTTTGGCACGCCCTTGGCCGAGGGCAAGCAAACCATGGAATTCGACGGCGAGCAGTTTGTTCTGGAGCGGGCCATCTGCGCCGACATAGCGCTGGTCAAGGCGAAGACGGCGGACCGCTGGGGCAACCTCGCCTACACCGGGACGGCGCGGAATTTCAATCCGATCATGGCGATGGCGGCGAAACGGACCATCGCCCAGGTATCCGAAATCATCGAGCCGGGCGCGCTCGATCCCGAGCATATCGTGACCCCGGGAATATTTGTTGAGCGTCTGGTCCGGGTTGCGAATGACCTGCGCGAGGAGGGGCGGCAATGAGCGACACAGGATCGAACCCGGAAATTATCGGTCTCAGCCGGCTGCAAATCGCTTGGCGGGCGGCCCAGGACATCGCCGACGGCTCCTACGTCAATCTGGGCATCGGCATGCCGATGACCATTCCCCGCTTCCTGCCCGATGGCCGCGAGATCATGTTGCACAGCGAAAACGGCCTTTTGGGCATGGGGCCGCCGCCGGAAAAGGGCGAAGAAGACTGGGACCTGATCAATGCCGGCACCCGGCCGACGACGGTATTGCCGGGCGGCAGCTTTTTTCACCACGCGGATTCGTTCGCCATCGTTCGCGGCGGGCATCTGGATATCTCTGTGCTCGGCGCCTTCCAGATTTCCGAAAAGGGCGATCTCGCCAATTGGAGTTTGGGGCCAAGCGCATCCCGGGTGCCGACCGTCGGCGGCGCCATGGATTTGGCGGCCGGCGCGAAACAGGTTTATGTGCTCACCGATCATTGCTCGCGCGACGGTGCGCCGAAAATTGTCGAGACATGTGATTTGCCGCTGACCGGATTGGCTTGCGTAAACCGCATCTATACGGATCTGGCGATCATTGAAGTGACCGAAGGTGGTCTTGTCGTCCGGGAAATTATAGAGGGGCTTAGCTTTGCCGATATCGAAGCCAAAACCGGCGCCAAGTTGCATCTTGCCGACGGTTGCAAACCCTTGACCGCGCCCGAGTTTGAAGACGCGTGAGCGGATAAATCAAGGCCGGGGGACATCGCCCCTATTGTGATGAAGATGGTTTATGGATAAACTAATCGGGCAATTTGAATTGTTTAATCTTGGGAGGAATTAGTTATGAAGTACGGATTACTGTTAGCCGCCAGCGCCTTGGCTCTGGTCGCGACCTCGGCGGCGATGACCATCGGGTCGACCGCCGCTCAGGCAAAAAACGTAAATATCAAGCTTAGCTATTGGGTGCCGCCGCGGCACCAACTGACCCCCGGCTACAAAGAATGGGCCGCGTCCGTCAAAAAGGCTTCCGGCGGGACGATCACGACGACGCTTTTCCCGTCCAGCCAATTGGGTTCGGGCCGCGATCATTATGACATGGTCAAACGCGGCATCGCCGGCATGGGCCTGATAAATCCGGGTTACACCCCGGGCCGTTTCCCGATCCTGGGCGCATCCGATCTGCCGTTCACCGTCAGAGATAGCCTGGCTGGCGCCAGGGCCTTGACCCGTTGGTACAAAAAATATGCGGCCAAGGAGATGAAAGACCACTATGTGTGCCATATCTTCACACATGACAAGGCTACAATTCACACCACCAAAAAGCAGGTGCGGGTGCCTTCTGACGTCAAGGGGATGAATATCCGCTCCGCCAACCAGACCATGTCCCGTTTCGTGACGGCTTTGGGCGGCAACCCGGTTCAGGTTCCCATCATGGAAGCCAAAGACACCCTGTCAAAGGGCATTACCGACGGTATAACCGTTACCCATGGCGGGCTGACCGGCACCTTCAAATTTAAAGACGTCATCAAGTATTCTTTGGATTTGCCGTTGTACGTGTCGACGTTCGAGCATGGTCTCACCAAGCGTGTCTATAACGGCATGGACACTTCTCAGCGCCGTGTGATCGACAATCATTGCACGCCGGAATGGTCGGCAAAGGTCTATCGTTATTGGTATGAAGCCGACCAAAAAGATCAGGCCACCGGCCGGAATATTCCGGGACACACCTGGACACCGGTCAACGCCTCGCAATTGGCTCAATGGAAAGCCGCCGCCGCGCCGGTGGTAGCCCAGTGGAAAGCCTCGGTCAAAAAGGTTGGCGTGGACCCGGATATGGTTCTCAAGGAAATGAACGCTGAGCTGAAGAAAGAAAAAGCTCTGTTCTAGATTCTCTTATGATTGCGGTGCCCATCATCGATTGATGGGCACCGTTTTCTTAGTGGGGGCTTCAAACTTTGAATAAAATCGTCAACATCGTCGAACAAACGGCGGGGTACTGCATCGGCTTTCTTGCCATCATCACATTCAGCGAAGCCATTCTGCGCTACGGCTTCTCCACGCATATTCCTGACAGCTTCGTTTTCGGCCAGATGGTGCAGGGCATCGCCATTTGCTGGGGCATCGCAACCTGCACCTATGCGGACCGGCAGATCACCGTCGATATCCTCTATGAATTCGGAGGCTCGACAATGCGCCGGGTTTGCGATGTTGTCGGCTATTCGGTCAATCTCGCCTTCATGGCCGCATTCGGTTACGCCATTACTTTCAAGGTGTTCGATATTCTCGAAGCCGGCGAAATCTCCAACGATTTGGCGGTGCCGCTTTGGACCGGTTACACGTTGGCGTCGGTTGGAATTCTGGCAGCGTTTCTCATGTCCGCATTGCGCTGGTGGCAAATCGTGGTTCAACGCCAGCATATTCACGAACACATAATGGACGGTGTCGAACCATGAACGATCCAGTCACAATCGCCCTGTTCGCCAGCTTGGTCGTTGTCGTGCTGATGCTGATGCGGGTGCCGATCGCCATCGCCCTTGGCGCCGTGGCCGTGCTCGGTTTCGGAATTATGGTGGATTTTGAGGCGGCCATCGGCATCTTGATCGATTCGCCGATCCGCACCGTCACTAATTTTAATTTCAGCGTCATCCCCATGTTCGTTCTTATGGGCGTCTTGGTCAGCGCCGGTGGCATGAGCCGGGAATTGTTCCGCGCGGCCAACGCCTGGGTCGGACATCTGCCCGGCGGCATGGCCATGGCGACGATCCTGGCCTGTGGCGGGTTTGCCGCCATCAACGGCTCGTCGATCGCCACCGCGGCCACCATGACCAACGTGGCGCTGCCGGAAATGCGGCGGGTCGGCTACAACGCCGGGCTTTCGGCGGGGGTTATCGCGTCCGGCGGTACTCTCGGTATTATGATCCCGCCATCGGTGATGTTTATTCTGTACGCCATCATTACCGAAAATGACGTGGCGACTTTGTTCCTGGCCGGCATCATTCCGGGCCTGATCTCGATCGTACTTTATTGCATTACGGTGCAGGTTTTGTATCATTTCAAAAAGGATTGGATGCCGCGCAGCAAGCCCGCTGACCGCAAGGAACGCTGGGACAGCCTTAAAGATGTCTGGGCAACGATCCTGCTGTTCGTGCTGGTTATGGGCGGCATCTATGGCGGTTTCGTGACTATCACTGAAGCGGCCGGATTGGGCGTTCTTGGCGCCCTCGGTATCAGTTTTGCCCGCAAGCGGCTTACCTGGAAAGTGACCGTGGATGCGTTGGTGGAAAGTTTGCGCAATTCGGCGGCTATCTTTTTTATTCTGGTCGCCGCCTTTCTGTTCCAGTTTTTCCTGGCGGTTACCCAGGCGCCGCAATTGCTTGCCAGTTTTTTGGGCGATCTGGATATCGGACCCACCGGCGTCATCGTCCTGATCATGATCTTCTATATCCTGGCCGGCATGTTCGTCGATGGTCTGGCGGTGATCCTGCTGACCATCCCGATTTTTTATCCGGTGGTTTTGGATTTGGGCTTCGATCCGATCTGGTTTGGCGTGCTGGTGGTGATGACCGTGGAGATCGGCCTGATATCGCCGCCCATCGGCATGATCTGTTTCATCATGAACAACATGGTGCGCGATATCGGGCTGGTGAATATCTATAAGGGCGTGCTGCCCTTCATGGCCGCCGATTTCGTTCGCCTGTCGCTGTTGGTGTCGTTTCCGATCCTGGCGCTTTGGATCCCCAATACCATTGGCTGGGCCGCAAAATAATTCCCGGCCAGACCATGAGGCGGCGGAGGGAACGCCGTGATCGCGCTTTACCATTCGCCGGGGTCCAGCTGCTGCGTCAAAGTGCGGCTGGTTCTGAACGAAAAGGGCATTGGCTATTCGGAGCATCTTCTCGATCTTCGGCGCGGCGATCAGCTCTTGCCCGACTACCTGAAAATCAACCCCAAGGCGGAGGTGCCGGCGATTGTCCATGAGGGCAAGGCATTAACCGAGTCCACCGTCATCATGGAATATCTGGACGAGGCGTTTGCCGGCCCGCCCCTGAAGCCCGCCGATGCCAAATTGCGGGCCGCCATGCGCCTCTGGACCAAATGGCCGGACGAGGGTGGCCATATCGCCTATTCGTCGCTGGCCTTCGCGGTCGCCCACCGCCACCTGGCTCACGATACCAGCCCCGGCTGGGCCGAGAACCAGCTCGCCGATAAGCCCGACCAGGCCCGCCGCGCCCGCCAGGCGGCGGCCATTGCCTTAGGCTTGGATGATCCGGCGCTGATCGTCACCATGAACAAGTTCGACCAGCTCATCCGGCGCATGGAGCTGGCGCTTGATAGCGCGCCCTGGCTGGCCGGCGCCGCCTATTCCCTCGCCGATGTGGCGCTGACGCCTTATATAAACCGGCTGCGGCAAATGACCTTGCTCGATATCTGGCAAGGGGATTGCCCGCGCGTCATGGATTGGTATCGGCGCATCTCAGAGCGGCCCAGTTTCGCCCAAACCCTGGCCGAACTGGACTGGCTGAAATCCCACGATCTGATGCAAAGCCATGGGCGCGGCGCCAGAGCCAAGCTGCAATCGCTGATCGGTTAGGGCAGCTCCAGCCGCACCTCGACGGCGGCGCTGGCGATCACCGCCAAATCGTCGGCTTCGGGATCGGCCACGTCGAGGCCGCCCTTGACCGCCGCCGCGCTGATCTGGCCCACCGGCAGCGCCGCCTTGACGGCGTCCAGATCGACCGCTCCTGGGTTTTGCACACCGATGGTGACGTGGACTTCCATGGTTGCCGTATCCACATCCAAGGTGCGTAACATAGTCAGCGACGAGTGATGGATGGCATCGTTGACGGCGCGAACGGCGGCCTTGGTGTAATCGCCGCCGTGCAGATCGTTGCCGGTTCCCATTTCCAATATGACGCGCCTCTTTGCCATGTCTCGGCTCCTCTTAGGGTAAATCGAGCCGCACGATGGCGGCTGCGTTGGCGATCACGGTCACCCCGTCGCCGGTCTGGTCGGCAATTTCGAGCCCGCCTTCGACCACATTGACGGTGCCGGTGCCGTGCGGCAGAACCGCAAGAACGGCGGCAGTGTCAACTAGGTCCGGCTTCGGCACACCGATATTGACCTCCACCTCCATATCATCCACGTCGAGGCCAAGGGCGGCGGCGGCGCTGAACGAATTGTGCCAGAGCGCGTCCCGAAGCGCGCGCACCGCCGCCTTGGTATAGTCGGCACCGCGAATATCGGTACCCATGCCAATCTCCAAAACGACGCGTTTCATGGTCATGCTATCAATCCCTTTATCTGGTCCGCCATCCTGGTCATGAGCCAGTTTCCCCGATCCCGGTCAACCGCAAATTTCGTTGGGCTTGGCGATGCCGATCCTCTAATTTGCTTGGCAGAAACGGTTAGGAGCCAACCATGATCACATCCGATTTGAGCGGCAAGACGGCGCTGATTACCGGCGGCGGATCCGGCATCGGGCGGGCGACCGCGGAACTGTTCCTGGCCTCGGGCGCCACCGTCGCCGTCAATCATCTGCCCGGCGACGAAGGCGCAGCTGCCGCCATCGAGGCGATGCGAAGCGCCGGCAATGTCATCTCCGCGCCCGGCGATGTCTCCGATGCCGCCTTAGGCCCGGCCATGGTGCGCGCCGCCATCGACGCGCTGGGCGGCCTCGATATTCTCATCAACAACGCCGGTACCGCGGTCTCGCCGGTGCCCATCGACTTCAAGGACCTGGACGCCATGACCGACGAATTTTGGGCGGCGACCATCAACACCAATCTGTTGGGCGCCTTCCGCTGCACCCGCGAGGCGGCGCCGGAATTGAAGGCCGCCCGGGGCGCCGTTGTCTCGACCGCGTCGGTCGCCGGGCTGGGCCTCCGCGGCTCGTCTATTGCTTATGGTGCGTCCAAGGCGGCGCTGATCAATCTCACTAATTCCCTGGCCCGCGCCCTGGCGCCCGAGGTGCGCGTCAACGCCGTCGCGCCGGGCCTGGTGGAAAGCCCCTGGACCAGCCAATGGCCCGCCGAGCGCATGCAAAAGACCAAGGAGAGCACGCTGTTGGAGCGCCTCGCCCAGCCCGCCGATATTGCCGAGGCGATGCTGTTCCTGGCCGCCGGCGCGTCCTACATCACCGGCCAGACTTTGGTGGTCAATGGCGGTCAGGCTTAGGTCCCTCCCCTTCAACTTCCATCCAGCTTGAACAGTTTGAGCGAATTGGTGCGCCCGATTTTCAAGCGGTCATCCTCTGATATGTTGGCGTCATCGAACCAGACGGCGGCCTCCTCGACACCTTCGAAGGGATAGTCCGACGAGAACAGGATGCGGTCGGCGCCAATCTCCATCATGGCGTCGATCAGCGTCCGCGTATGAAAATTTCCCGAAGTGGTGAGGTAGAAGTTCTCCTGGAAATATTCGGCAATCAGCTTTTTCGCCGGGTAGGCGGGCGGCGCCTTGGTCCAGCTGTTGCGGTTGTCGATACGCCACAGACTGTAGGGGATGCCCTCGCCCATATGGCCGAGGATGATTTTCAGCTTGGGATGTTTGTCGAACAGCCCTGAGCACATGAGGCGCAATGCATGCACCGCCGTTTCCTGCGCGAACGCCCAGGTCGGCCCGAGCAGCCACGGATGGCCTTCATAAATGCGCGACTGGCTGGCAAGCGGGTTGCGGGGATGCAGGTAGAACGGCACGTCCAGCTCTTCGACCACCTGCCAGAACGGCCAATATTGTTCCAGATCGTAATAGAGGCAACTATCGGGATCATCCTTCTGAGAGAACCCGTTGACCAACGCGCCGATGAAACCCAGATCGTTCACGCAGCGTTTCAATTCCGCCGCCGCCAGTTCCGGATCCTGCATCGGCAAGGCCGCCAGGCCCTGAAACCGGTCCGGGCGCTTGGCCACTTCGGCGGCCAGCGCATCGTTGGAGCGGCGCGCAATCTCGTCCGCCGCGCTGGTGTCCGGGATCGCCTGGATGGCCGGCGCGTTCAGGGACAAGATCATCATTTCCATATCGAACTTGTCCATAAAGCCGAGGCGCTTTTCCTGGACATCCAGCAGCCGGCTTTTCAATTCCGGCCAGATTGCCTCCGGCAGGAACCCGTGGGAATCCATGATCGTGTCTTCGATCGCGAAATGCTCTTCCAGTCCTATCTTGCCCTTCATGATGGCTCCTCTGTTTCTGCCGGCGGCCGGCCTTAGGGGTTTAAACCGGCTTATTGTTGGTTAGAATGCGATACAAACGGGCGAAACGAAAGCGGACAATACGGACAAGCGGGGGAGGCGTCATGCCATGAGCGAAACAGCCACATTCGATTACATCGTCATCGGCGCCGGATCGTCGGGCGCCGTTATCGCCAACCGGCTTTCCGAGGACGAAGACGTTTCCGTCTGTTTGCTCGAGGCCGGCCCCGCCGACACTTCGCCCTTCATTCATATCCCCACCGGCATTATCAGATTGGCTCAGCACAAAGTCTTGAATTGGCGCTTCAACACCAAGCCGCAAAGCTCGATGAATGGCCGGGCTATCTACACGCCGCGCGGGCGCACCCTCGGCGGCTCGTCGTCGATCAACGCCATGGTCTATATTCGCGGCAACCGCCTGGATTACGACGACTGGGCGAAGGCCGGCAACGCCGGCTGGTCGTGGCAGGACGTAAAACCGTATTTCATGAAGGCCGAGCATAACGAGCAGTATCAAGACGATGGCCATCACGGCACCGGCGGGCCGCTCAACGTCACATTCCCCGGCACCGTCTCGCCGCTGACCGACGAATTTGTCGCCGCCGCCGAGGGCCTGCAATACAAGCACAACCCCGATTTCAATGGTGAAACCCAAGACGGTGTTGGCCTCCATCAAGCGACCCAGAAAAACGGCCGCCGCTGGTCCACGGCGATGGCCTATATCCGCCCGGCCATGACGCGCCGCAATTTCACGGTCATGACCAATGCCCCGGTGGCCCGCATCATTGTCGAGGGCGGCCGCGCCACCGGCGCCGAGATTATCGGCGGGCGCAAATTGAGCGCCAGGCGCGAGGTTATCTTGTCCGCCGGCGGCATCGTCAGCCCCAAAATCCTCATGCTGTCCGGTATTGGCGCAGGCGACGAGTTGAAAGCCCACGGCATAGACGTTGTGCATGATCTTCCCGGCGTCGGCAAAAACCATCAGGACCATGCCGCCATCATTACCGCCATGCGCACCAAATCGACCATCCCCTGGGGATTTTCCTGGCCCAAGCTGCCCTCTTTTGCCCTCGATGCGTTCAACTATTTGTTCCGCCGGCGCGGTTTTTTCTCGGCGCAAATTATCGAAAGCGGCGGTTTCATCCGCAGCACGACCGGCCTCGACCGGCCCGACATCCAGATTGTCTTCATCCCCGGCCACCGGGCGCCGCCGCCGAAGATGATCGAAGTTGGGCACGGCTATTCCTGCTCGGCGGTTTTGCTGCGCCCGAAAAGCCGGGGCACGATTTCCCTGGCCTCCAATGATCCCGCCGATGCGCCGGTGATCGATCCCTGTTTTTTCGAAGACCCGGCCGATTTGGAAGTGCTCCTCAAGGGCCTCAAAGAAGCCAGGCGCATCACCCAGGCCGATATTTTCGCCAAATACCGTCCCTCGGAATGGATGCCCGGCGAGATGGTGCAGACCGACGATGAGCTGCGCGACTTTATCCGTGGTTTCGGCGGCACCATTTACCATCCGGTCGGCGCCTGCAAGATGGGCTCGGACCCGATGGCGGTTGTCGATGCGCGGCTTCGCGTACATGGCATCGAAGCCTTGCGCGTCGCCGACGCCTCGATCATGCCGACCATCGTCGGCGGCAATACCAATGCGCCGTGTATTATGATTGGGGAGAAAGCGGCGGACATGATTAGAGAAGACCGGTGAGGTAAACTCTAGCGGGCTGGGGATGGCATGGTCGGCCAGCCCGCGACTTTGATCGACGGCACCGTCACTTTCCCGCCCCGGCGTCCTCGGCCAACTTCCACCGACCCATGCACAGGATGCATAATGGTGCGACATGCGACGTCCGATATCACCATAGACATTATTATCATTTATATACATTCCTATACTTCCACGGACATATCCCGGCGCCCGAAAACACGTGACCCATGCGCGGGACGCATAATGCTGCGACATATTTTCCATAAAACGACCATACCGGTTCATGAGCATTTATAACGGTTCCTAACGGTTCCTAACGGTTTCTCGGCGCGTCGAACGCAAGCGCCGAGGCGGGCGCAAAGCGGCCCGGATTCGAATTCATAATGTTCAAGAGTAGAGAGACTTAAATAGTTTTCTGACAGAGGATTGCAAGTGCCATCGGCGCACCAATCCTAAACCCCTTCCCCCCTAGAGGGGGAAAGTTGGGATGGGGGGGGGAGGCTATAATACTGGGGGCTTCGATTTTACCGCTCCCCCCCACCCTGACCCTCCCCCTCGCTGGGGGGAGGGGACTCATAGATTGAGGGCGGAGGATTGTATCGGCGGCGCGCCCCTAGCCATCCTCCGCACAGCCGGCCTCGATGATCCAGCCTTGGACTTGCTCGATCTGGGGTTGGGCGCCGACCTCGGTGAACAGGTCGAGCGCCAATCGCCAATGGCGGCAGGCTTCGTCCATATCGCCTCGGGCTTCGTACAAATTGCCCAAGTTGCCGTAATTACTCGCTATGCCATCCTTTCGGCCAAGTTCTTCATCAATGGCCAGTGCTTTGCGGTAGTGCGCCTCCGCCGCGTCCATATCGCCTCGGGTTTCGTACAAGATGCCCAGATTGCCGTATTGGTTCGCCATGCCCTCCTTGCGGCCAAGATCTTCGTTGATGGCCAGGGCTTTGCGGTAATGCGCCTCCGCCGTGTCCAGATCGCCCCGGATCTTGTACAAAATGCCCAGATTGCCGTAATCGGTCGCCATGCCCTCCTTGAGGCCAAGTTCTTCCTCGATGGCCAGGGCTTTGCGGTAATGCTCCTCCGCCGCATCCATATCGCCCCGGGTTTGGTATAGGATGCCCAGATTGCCGTAATCGGTCGCCATGCCCTCCTTGAGGCCAAGTTCTTCGTTGATGGCCAGGGATTTGCGGTAGTGCGCCTCCGCCGCGTCCATATCGCCCCGGATTTTGTACAAGTTGCCCAGATTACCGTATTGATTCGCCATGCCCTCCTTGCGGCCAAGCTCTTCATCAATGGCCAGGGATTTGCGGTAATGCTCCTCCGCCGCGTCCAGATCGCCTCGGGTGTAATACAGGATACCCAGATTGCCGTAGGCCACCGCGATCACCGTCTGGTCCGCGACCCGGTTGCCGAGGGCCAGAACCTTTTCATAGGCGGCCTGGGCCCCGGCCAGCTCGCCCTTGCGGTCAAGCAAATGACCTAGTTGGTTCCAGCCGTCGGCGTCGTCAGGGTCCAAGTTCACCGCTTGGCGGTACATAGCGATGGCTTTTTCGGTGTCGTGCAGGTATGCCAATGCGCCGATGTGGCGGGCGGCGGCGGCGGCGTCTTTGTAGGCCGTTTCGCCCTCGGCTTTTTTGGCGGTCAGTATGGTTTGGAAGATGGCTTCGGCGTCTTCGGTGTTGCCGTCCCGCAGTTGGGCGAGGGCGGTTTCGACGCCGAGGGCCTGGGATTGGGACAGGGCCTCGACGGCCTCTTTCAGACCCTTGATCTCCTGATCCTGGTCTTGAAGCAGATGCTCCTTATCGGCGAGCTCCCGCTCTTTCGCGACAAGTTGTGTGACAATTTCGTTGACGTCAATTCCGGCACCAATGTTCAGTTGAACGTTTTCGGCGTGGGCGATTTGCACATTGCCGTCGCCGTCGCCCTGGTTCTGTTGCGTGTTGTTGTTGCCGTCGGCGTGCTGCGCTATGCCGGGCGTTTGCGATTTCAGACTTCGCACGTATGCCAGCACGGCGACAATTAGCCCGGCAAAGGGTATCAGCCAATCCCCATTGCCATTCAGGAATTCAAAAATTTGATCCAAGTCCGGCCCCTTGCTCAATGGTGTCGCTCCGCAGTGTAGAGAATCGCGGAGCAGATATTCAACTTAATGTTTCAGGAAAGGGCGCCGGCTTGGCGGCCCTCTGTGTCCTCTGTGAACTCTGTGGTGATTCTTCTTTTTCTTCTCGCCGTCTCACTGTCTCTGTGGTTCAACTTCTTCTTGCGGCTAGGGGAACCCCATCGAGGCCGCGCGCGGGCCGACCATGCCATCCCCCGCGCGCTAGAGTCCTAACTTTCGCCTATCTTCGCCCGCCATTCATCCTCGCTCAAAATCGCAACCCCCAACGCCGCCGCCTTCTTCGCCTTTGAGCCCGCATCCGCGCCGACTACAACATAATCCGTCTTCTTGGAGACCGAGCCGGCTACCTTGGCGCCGAGGGCTTCGGCTTTGGCCTTGGCCTCGCCCCGGCTCATGCGTTCGAGCGAGCCGGTGAAGACAATCGTCTTGCCCGCCACCGGGGAATCCCTATCGTCCGGCGCTTCGAATTCGGCGACATCCAATTGATCAGCCAAATCTTCGACCACATCCCGGTTACGTTTAAGCGCGAAATAGGCGGCGACGTCTTCGGCCACCGACGGCCCGATGCCGTCCACATTGGTCAGCTCCTGATAGGCTTCCGATTCTGCATCCTTGGCGGCGATCATCGCTGCAATCCAGGCGTCCAAGGAGCCGTAGGTTTTGGCCAAAAGGCGCGCCGTCGCCTGGCCCACCTGGCGGATGCCGAGGGCGTAGATCAAACGCTCCAACGCAACGGCGCGGCGGGCATCGATGGCGGCGAGCAGATTGTCCACCGATAAGTCGCCCCAACCCTCCCGCTCCAACAAATCGGCGCGCTTGTCTTTGAGCCGGAAGATATCGGCTTCGGTTTCGATGATGCCGTCTTCGAAGAAATCGGCGATGTGTTTGGCCCCCAGCCCCTCGATATCAAAAGCGCCGCGGGAGACGAAATGTTTTAGCTTTTCCGCCGCCTGGGCCGGGCAGGTGTAGCCGCCGGTGCAGCGCCGCGCCACCTCGCCCTCGTCGCGGATAGCCGGGCTGCCGCATTCGGGGCAGGTGTCCGGCATTTGGAATGGTTTTGTGTTTTTGGGGCGCTTGTTCGCCACCACTTCGACAACTTGCGGGATCACGTCGCCGGCGCGCTGCACCACCACGGTGTCGCCGATGCGCACATCTTTGCGCGCGATCTCGTCCTCGTTGTGCAGCGTCGCGTTGGAGACAACGACGCCGCCAACCGTCACCGGCTCCAACTTGGCCACCGGCGTTAGCGACCCGGTGCGGCCTACCTGAATTTCGATGTCATTGACGACGGTGACGGCTTGCTCGGCCGGGAACTTGTGCGCCACCGCCCAGCGCGGCGCGCGGGAAACGAAGCCCAGCCGCTCCTGCCAGTCGATGCGGTTGACCTTATAAACCATGCCGTCGATGTCGTAATCGAGCCCGGCGCGTGCATCGTTGGTGTCAGAATATGCGGCGAGCATATCGCCCAGCCCGGCGCAGAGACGGGTGCGCTCGTTGACCTGGAAGCCCCAGGTTTTGAGCTGGTCCAGGAACTGCCAATGGGTGTCGGCGATGGGCTCCGACAACCCGCCCCACGCATAGGCGAACATCTTCAAGGGGCGGGCGGCGGTGATCGATGTGTCCAGTTGGCGTAAGGATCCGGCGGCGGCGTTGCGGGGATTGGCGAAGGTTTTCTCGCCGGCCTCGGCCTGGCGTTGATTGAGGGCTTGGAAATCGGTTTTGGACAAATACACCTCGCCCCGGATTTCCACCAGCTCGGGCGCTTGGCCGGGCAGCTCGGTCACCAGGCCCTGGAAGGTGCGCACATTGCTGGTGACATCCTCGCCGACGGTGCCGTCGCCCCTGGTGGCCGCCGAAACCAGTTTGCCGTTCTGGTAAGTCAAAGACAGGGACAGGCCGTCGATCTTCGGCTCGGCCACCATCTCCAACGGGATGCTTTCATCGTCGGCCAGCTCCTTCAAAAAGCGCCGGATGCCGGTGAGGAAATCGGCCAGCTCGCCTTCGGAGAAGACATTGCCGAGGGACAGCATGGCCTGGGCGTGCCTGATTTTGGCAAAGCCAACCGCAGGGACGGAGCCGACGCGCTTCGATGGGCTGTCGGCGCGCACCAGGTGCGGGAAGCGGGCTTCGATGGCGCCGTTGCGGGCCCGCATCGCGTCATAGTCTGCGTCGGATATTTCCGGGCTGTCGTCCCGGTGATAGGCCTGGTCGTGCTTGGCTATTTGGGCGGCGAGGGTTGCCAGCTCAGCCCCGGCTTCCTCCTCGGTCAGGTCTGCGGCCGGAATAACGCCGGTTGCCGCATTCACTGTTTCGCCTCCGCCTCGCCTTCGATCAGGCTCGTCGCGGCGGCGCGGGCTTCGTCGGTAACCGCGGCGCCGGCGAGCATGCGGGCGATTTCCTCGATACGGGCATCCTCGTCCAGTGCGGCCACTTGGGTGGCGCTGGTTTCCTTGCCGCCCTCCTTGGTGATGCGCCAATGGCTGTTGCCGCGCGCCGCGACCTGGGGCGAATGGGTCACCACCAGCACCTGGAAGCGTTCCGCCAGGCGCGCCAAGCGCTCGCCCACCGCCGCCGCCGCCGCGCCGCCGATGCCGGCGTCCACCTCGTCAAAGACAATCGTTGCCGCGCCGTCTGCATCGGCCAGCACCACCTTGATGGCCAGCATGATGCGCGCCAATTCGCCCCCCGATGCGATGCGCCCGATGGGGCCAGGGGCAGTGTTGGGGTTGGTCTGAACTTCAAAGCGCAGACGCTCGGCGCCGTTCGGGCCCCAGGAATTTTCGTCCAAATCCTCAAAGCGCACCTGAAATTTGGTTTTTTCCAGCATCAAGGCGGGCAGCTCTTTCTCGACCCGGATTTTCATGGCGGCGGCGGCTTTTTTGCGCGCCTTGGTCAGTTTGGCGGCGGCCGCGATATAGGCACCCCGCGCTTCGGCCGCCGCTTTTTCGAGGTGCCGCAATGCCTCGGCGCCGTCGTTCAATTGCGCCAGTTTGGCCTCCATCTCATCCCTAAGCGCCGCCAAATCATCGGCGCTCACATTGTGTTTGCGGGCCAGGGCGCGCAAGGCAAACAGACGCTCCTCGGCCTGTTCCATGGCCGCCGGGTCCTGGCTCATACCGTTTGAGGCCCGCTCGATCTCACTTTCGGCGTCGTTCAGCTCGATCAAAGCGCGCTCCAAGGCGTTCATGGCCGCATCGAAGGGCCCATCCGCCTTGTCCTCGGCGCTGCGCAGATTTGCGAGGGCCGCGCGCAAGGCGCTCTCCGCCGTCTCGCCGCCCGCCAGATCGGCAGCGGCGGCGGTGAGGGCGGCCAGCAATTGCTCGCCATGCATGAGCGCGCCCCTGGTGCGGGCCAGGGCCTCTTCTTCGCCGGGTTTGGCATCGATCTCGGCCAATTCGGCGCTGGCGTGGCGCAGAAACTCTTCGTCTTTTCGGGTGCGCAGCATATCCTCTTCGGCTTGCCTACGCGCCGCTTCCGCATCCTGCCAGGCCTCATAGGCGGCACTGGTGCGGGCCAGGAGTTTGCCGTTGCCGCCAAAGGCATCCACGTACCTGACATGGCTGGCGGCATCCAAAAGACCGTGGGATTCCAGCTGGCCGTGGATTTCCACCAGCGCCTCGCCGATTTGGCGCAACAGGGTGGCGCTCACCGGGCGGTCATTGACAAAAGCGCGGGACCGGCCGCCCGCCGATACCGAGCGGCGCAGCACCAGCGCGCCTTCGTCGGCGAGATCGTTGTCGGCCAGCAATTTATCGATGGCCGGGGCGCCATCCAGCTCGAACGCGGCGATGGCCGAGCCTTGTTCGGCGCCGGCGCTGACCAGATCGGTATCGGCGCGGGCGCCGAGCGCCAGTCCGAGGGCATCGAGCAATATGGATTTCCCCGATCCGGTTTCGCCGGTGAGCACGCCGAGCCCGGCTTCGAACGCGAGGTCCAATTTCTCGATCAGCACAATGTTGCGGATGGTCAGGGATCGGAGCATCGAATTCTGGTTACGCTTCAAATTCGGGGCCGCGCGGCGGCGTCAAAACGGCCAATACCAGGGCTTGGTCTCGGGCTGGTCCGCCGCCGCCGGTACCGGCTTTGGTCCGCCTTCGACGATTTCAAAGGAATCGATATACCATTCGTTGCCGGGGAAATTATGGCCGAGGATGGCTGCCGTTTTGCGGGCTTCGCCGACCAGACCGATAGCCTGATAGGTTTCCGTCAGCCGGTGCAGGGCTTCGGGCACGTGGGTGGTGGTCTGATAGCTTTCCAGCACAATCTTGAAGCGGTTGATGGCCGCCAGGTAGCGTCCTTGATTTTCATAATAGCGGCCGATTTCCATTTCCTTGCCGGCCAGATGGTCGCGGGTCAGATCGATCTTCAACTCGGCGTCGCGGGCATATTTCGATTCGGGAAAGCGGGTCACCAGATCCTGCATGGATTTCAGCGCCAGCCGGGTCATCTGCTGATCGCGCCCGACATCGGATATCTGCTCATAATAAGACAGCGATTTCAGGTAATAGGCGTAAGGCACATCCCGGTTCGACGGATGCAGCTGCACGAAGCGGTCGATGGCAACCACCGCATCGTCATAGGCGTTGTTCTGATAGTGGCTGTAGGCGGCCATAATCTGCGCCTTGGTCGCCCAGATGGAATAGGGGTGCTGGCGTTCCACCTCGTCAAAGGCGGCCGCCGCTTCCTCGAAATCTTCGTTCTGCAGGAGGTTCAAGGCGCCATTATACAGCCGCTCGACAGCGCCCTCGGAATAGGCATCATCGTCGCTCGAGGCGCAAGCCGAAAGCAGCAATGCGGCGGCCACAAATATGCCGGCAAGCGGCCATCTCGGGTGCCCCGAATTGTTAGCGCTACGATCCATGAATATCCGCATATTTCCGTCTGAAATATCCCGCGCCAATGGGCGCAACAAGGGCCATATATAGCCTATTTACCGGCGGGCTGTCTTGGATAAATAGCCCATGGCAAACAAATATGCCGGCCATGGGGGCCGGCAATTGGCCAGATCAATTTCGGGAAAGCCCTCAGCCGGTGGCGGCGATAGGGTTGGGCTTGGCGTCGCCGTTCTGGATGCGCCAGGCGCCGGCATCCGCAAACAGGGTGCGCAACAGCGTATTGGTCAGGGTGTGGCCGGCGCGGACGCCCTTGTAATGGCCCTTGATGGGCGCGCCGGCCAGATACAGATCGCCGACCGCGTCCAGCACCTTGTGGCGGACAAATTCGTCTGCGTAGCGGAGGCCGCCCTCGTTGAGCACGGTTTCGCCGTCGACCACCACGGCGTTATCCAGGGAGCCGCCGAGGGCCAGACCGGCGGCGCGCAGCTTTTCGACCTCATTGGCGAAGCCGAAGGTGCGCGCCCGGGCGATCTCGTTCTTGAAGGTGCCGTTCACCAGATTGACGGAAATTTCCTGGCGCGAAACGGCGGATTGATCGAAATCGATCTCGAAGCTCACCGAAAAAATATCGGCGGGGCGTAATTCGGCGCTGCTGGCGCCGGCGGAAACCTTGACCGGTTTCAGAATTTCCAGAACCGGGCGGGACACGTTCTGTTCAACCACGCCGGCGCATTCGATCAGGAACACAAACGGATGGGCGCTGCCATCCATCACCGGCAATTCCGGGCCGTCGACTTCAACAACCGCGTTGTCCACATGACAGCCGGCCAGGGCCGCCATCAAATGTTCCACGGTGGCGATGCGCACGTCGCCTTCGCCGCCAAGGGTGGTGCACATGGTGGTATCGACCACGTTCTCCCAATTGGCGGCGATCGGGGCGGAGCCGGCCAGATCGGTGCGCCGGAACTGGATGCCGGTGCCGGCGCCTGCCGGATTGATGGTCAGCGAAATTTTCTTGCCGGAATGCAAGGCAACGCCCACGCAGCTCGCGGCGCGCGACAGGGTCCGCTGCACCGCATAATTTTCCATGGCCAGATCGACCAGGCTTTTGGCTGCGGCTGTGCTGGCGGCGATATTGTCCGCACCAATGGTACTATTGCGGCCGAGATGGTTCATGTGCGTTTCATTCCGTGCGGCCGGTTTGAGCCGGCCTTACCCCCGAATACTTAGTGTTTCGCGCGCCTACTCCACGTTTCGCGCGCCTACTCCACGTTTCGCGCGCCTATTCCAATTTTGCGGCACCCCCGCCACATGGCCTCCAAGGCGCGCTTGCCTCATGGCTTTTTTAGCAACGGCTCAGGCGCCGTTCAAATCAACAATTATTGCGAATTGTTACGCTATTCCGGCGCCTGATTTAATTGGCCTGGCGCCGTAAAAATGCTGGAATTTCAAGGAGATCGCCGGAATCCTGCCCGTCGCCAAGATTCTCGTCCGGATCCAGCCCGCCAAAGGCGCCCTGATCGTCCAATTCCGGCTCGGGCGCAAATTCCGGCACCGATTCGGCGGCTTCGGTTGCGGCCTCTTCGGGCTCGGGAGCGGCCAAAGAATCCTGATCGGTGACCGCGAAGGCGATATTGTCTTCGCTGGCCTCCGGCGCCGGGGCTTTCGGCTCAGGCATGGCGTCCGGCTCAAGTATGGCTTCCGGCTCAAGGCTGGCTTCCGGCTCAAGGCTGTTTTCGGGCGCGGGTTCGGCC
>Ga0209501_10000551_pt1 | contig 45566 bp, 41 predicted proteins | sample ArcticOcean_MG_C_4_FD_187434 | JGI IMG/M metagenome (GOLD analysis project Ga0209501, IMG submission 187434) | Marine microbial communities from western Arctic Ocean - ArcticOcean_MG_CB4_134 (SPAdes) (version 2) | ecosystem: Environmental > Aquatic > Marine > Oceanic | place: Arctic Ocean...
TATGGTCTCCTTTTTTAAAGCATGGTGATCTTTTAAGGCACGAGAAACTGTCGAAGTAGACAAATTTAACTTCATGGCCATATCCTTTATTGTCACTCTACTTTTACTCATAATAAATTCCTCCGATAACCATACATTTCAAATTTAACCCATTTCATTATTACTTCTAGTGTTTGTTCAAAGTGCCTGATACACAAATATAGTTTATAAATTTATGATTCACCATATTGATATTTCTCTTAGCTTAGCTTAATTTCATCTTAATCATGGGTAAACAATAAATTTTCAGCAAAGTAATAGGGTTAATTAACAGCATTTATCTGAAGGAGAATAAATCAAATCTTTTCAGTAAATAAAAAAATACCCGACTGATATTGAATTTGATTGGGAATAATTTAATAAAGGATGTTAAAAAACCAGATACAACACGATTTATAAACCACAGGTATATCTTTTTTAATTTCTTACATTTACTGATGAACGCCCTATGTTTAAGATTAAATTATACATGTAATTTCAATATATATTAAATAAACTATTTTAGTATAAATCAAAATATCGATGAAAACTTATACCTTAGAGCAGCTTGCTCATCTTATTTCTGGCCAAATTCATTTTGCAAAAAAGATTACAATCAATGGATTAAATGATCTGAAGAATGCTACTGAAGATCAAATAACATTTATTGGGAGTCGTAAATTCACAAAATATTGGAATGATTCAAAGGCATGTGCAGCAATTGTAAATGAATCAATAAAAATTGACAGCCACGATAGACCCATCATCTTTGTTAAAGATGCAGATATCGCTATGGCTATTCTATTAGAAGTTTTTTCAACTAAAAACGGACCTGTTTTTGAGCAAGACATTCATCCTTCAGCGAGTATCCATCCTACTGCTAGTATAGGAAAAGATGTTAAGATAGGCCCATTTTGTTATGTGGGTAAAGAGGTGGTAATAGGGGCAGGTAGCACACTATATCCAGATGTGAGTGTTTTTGATAATACTACTATAGGAGAGAATTGTGTTTTTTGGTCTGGAACAGTGGTTAGAGAAAATTCAGTCATTGGAAATTCTTGTATATTTCATAGCAATGTAAGTATAGGATCAGATGGTTTTGGGTATAGACCCTCACCAGACGGAACAGGGCTTATTAAAATTTCTCATATTGGCAATGTAGTGATTGGACATAATGTAGAGATTGGAGCTAATAGCTGTATAGATAAAGCAAAGTTCAATAGTACTATTCTGGGTGATGGATGTAAAATAGATAACCTAGTTCAGATTGGACATAATTGTGTCCTAGGGAAATATTGTGTTATGTCAGGCAGCTCTGGTCTTGCTGGAACTGTTACATTAGGAGATGGTGTTATGATTGGAGGTGGTGCAAAAATAAGAGATCATCTTACAATTGGTTCTGGCGCTAGTGTAGGTGCATGCTCTGGTGTTATTTCAGATGTTCCACCTGGAGGATCTGTACTAGGATATCCTGCCTCAGAATCAAGAGATATGCTAAAACAGTGGATAGCTTTAAGAAAATTAGCAAAAAGCTAAAGGATTTAGATTAGATGATTTGTACACCTAAAATAAAGTTTAGCGTACCCAGAATTTTCTTAAATTTAAGTCTAAGCTAGCGTTATGAAAAAGCTACTACTTCTTCTTGTTTTAGTTTTAATAACAATAATTATATGGGCTTTATTTATAAAAACTGAGTCTTTGCCAATTAATAATGAAGACAGAGCCCAAGTTTCTCTCATGCCATTACCTTCAGAATTAAATCTGAAAAATGGTGTTTTTAATATTTTTCCAATATGATGAGTTTCAGACAAACCATGATGAGTCCATGTTTTACTATTATCTTTTGTTTTCAAAATTCCATTTCCCGCATAAGAAGATCTAGAGGAATTATTATATGAAAGTGGAATGATTCCTCATACCTCCCATTTCTAAATAAAAAATCTAACAGAATGAAAGAATTATGTGAAAAATATCTTGCCTTGGTTGATTTTTCAATTTTTTTAATATATTCGCGTACTAATGAAATTTAAAAATTCACATAATCATCATTTTCCTATCGACTCAAACGAGTTGTAATATGATATTATGTAATCTATTATGAACCCGTTTGAATTTTTCAAACGGGTTTTTTTATAAAAAAAACTATGATTCGTATTGCAATTCAAAAATCAGGAAGACTAAATAAAGATTCACTTAGTTTATTAAAAGATAGTGGGATTAATTTAGATAATGGTAAAAATCAACTAAAAGCATCTGCAAGCAATTTTCCAATAGAGGTGTTCTTTCTTAGAAATAGTGATATCCCCCAGTATCTTCGAGATGGGGTTGTAGATCTTGCTATTTTAGGTGAAAATCTTTTGGAAGAAAAAGGTCAAGATTTATATGTAATTGAAAAATTAGGCTTTTCTAAGTGTAAAGTTTCAATCGCTATACCTAAAGATCATAAATTTAAAGGGATTAAAGACCTAGAGGGATCCAAAATAGCAACTTCATATCCGAACACCGTTCGGGCTTTTTTAGCCAAAAATAATATCAACGCAGATTTACATATAATAAATGGTTCTGTAGAAATAGCGCCTAACATTGGTCTGGCAGATGCAATTTGTGATATAGTTTCAAGCGGAAGCACATTGTTTAAAAATAATTTGAAGGAAGTTGTTGAAATCAGTCGATCTGAAGCAGTTCTTGTGAAAGCTCCTGATTTAAATAGTGATCAAATGAATTTAATTAAAACACTTCAATTCAGAATACAATCGGTATTACTTGCTAAAAAATTTAAGTATATTTTATTAAATACTCCTAACAGTAAAATTGAGGCTATCACAAATATACTTCCCGTTTTAAAAAGTCCAACTGTTTTACCATTAGCTCAGGATGGTTGGAGCTCATTACATTCAGTAATAAATGCTAATAGTTTTTGGGAAGTAATAGAAAAAGTAAAGGCTCAAGGTGCAGAAGACATCTTGGTTTGTCCTATTGAAAAAATGATATTATAATGAAAAAGTTTATTAATCCACCAAGAAATAATTGGAAAAAGTTAATTGCTCGTCCTATAATTTCATATCAGGAGATAAAATCAATTTTGAACGAAGTTTTTCAAACAGTCAAAAATAATGGTGATATGGCTCTGAAAAAATATACTAAAAAATTTGACCGAGTAAGTTTAGAAAACTTATCCGTAAAGCATAAAGAAATTACTAATTCAAAGAATCTAATTTCAAACAAATTGAAGAAAGCCATCAATATTGCAAAATTAAATATTGAAGTATTCCACAAGGCCCAGAAAAGCAAACCAATTAATGTAACTACAACTATCGGGGTAAATTGCTGGCAAGAAAAACGTCCAATTGAAAAAGTAGGTTTATATATTCCAGGAGGGACAGCCCCATTATTTTCAACTATATTGATGCTAGCAATTCCAGCGAAAATCGCTGGATGCAAAGAGATTGTATTATGTACGCCTCCTAATAGAGAAGGGGAAATACCCCCAGTGGTTCTTTATACTGCAAATTTATGTGGTATTACAAAAATTTATAAAGTAGGGGGCATACAAGCTATTGCGGCTCTCACTTTTGGAACTGAAACTATTCCTAAGGTATACAAAATATTTGGACCTGGTAATCAATATGTAACTGCTGCAAAACAATTTGCAACATATCATAATGTTGCTATTGATATGCCGGCTGGCCCAAGCGAGCTTTTAATTGCTGCAGATGATAGCGCTATACCTTCTTATATTGCTTCTGATTTACTCTCCCAGGCTGAACACGGACCTGATAGCCAAGTAATTTTAGTTACTACAAGCCTTGATTTAATGGATTTCGTTAAAGATGAAATTAAAAAACAGATTAATCTTCTGCCAAGGAAAGAAATTATGAAACAAGCTATTGCCAATTCCAAAATGATTTACTTCGATTCGAATCAAAATGCCATGGAGTTTATCAACGCTTATGCCCCTGAACATTATATCATTTGCATGAAAAATGAAGAGTATTATATTAGAGAAATTAAAAATGCAGGATCTGTTTTTATAGGGAATTATTCACCTGAAAGTGCTGGAGATTATGCTTCTGGGACTAATCATGTACTACCTACAAATGGCTATGCCAAACAATATAGTGGGGTAAATATAGATAGCTTTTTAAAACAAATGAGCTTTCAAAAAATATCCGTAGAAGGCATTAAAAATATTGGGCCAGCTATAGAAGCTATGGCAAGTGCTGAAGGTCTTGATGCTCATAAAAATGCTGTGTCGCTTAGATTAAATGACCTTAAAAATGAATAATATAGAATACATAAAAACTTTAGCTAGACGAATTATTACTGATTTAAAACCATATCAATCTGCTAGAGAAGAATTTATTGCTGAAGACAGGAAAATGATTTTACTAGATACTAATGAAAATCCGAATGAAACCGAATTTAATCGCTATCCAGATCCTATGCAATTAAATTTAAAAACCTGTATATCTGAGATCAAAGGAGTCTCAAAGAGCCAAATTTTTTTAAGTAATGGAAGCGATGAGGTTTTTAGTCAACTTATTCAAATTTTTTGCGAGCCTAAAAAAGACAATGTAATTATATTACCCCCAACATTTGGCATGTATAAGGTTTGTGCAAATATAAATGAAATAGCCGTCAAAGAGGTTCCCCTAAATCTCAACTTTGGATTAAATATTGAGAAAATAATAAAGGCTAAAGATTTAAACACTAAGATGATATTTGTGTCTTCTCCAAATAACCCTACAGGGAATTGTTTTTCAGTAAATGATATAGAGTTAATAATAAATAATTTTGATGGTCTGGTTGTGCTAGACGAAGCTTATGTAGAGTTTTCAAAAAACAATAGCTTCTTGCCTCGCTTAAATGAATTTGTGAATTTGATCGTTACTCAAACTTTCTCTAAAGCTCAAGGAATGGCTGGGGCAAGATTAGGAATTGCTTTTGCACATCCTGAAATCATAAAGCTTTTGAATAAATTAAAAACTCCATACAATATTAATAGTTTAACACAACAAGCTATAATTAACAGATTAACTCAGCAAGAAAAAGTAAAAAATGAAGTCGAAATTTTACTTATAGAAAAAGATCGTTTAGCCCTAGATTTTAAAAAAATTAAATACATAAAAAAAGTATTTCCTTCGAATGCAAATTTTATTTTGATTCGAGTAGATGATTCCACAAAACGTTACAAAGAATTATTGAAAAGAGGTATTGTTGTTCGTAATACATCAAGTCAATTAGGCTGTAATAACACCTTAAGAATAAGTATTGGAACAAAAAAAGAAAATAATGCTTTAATCAGTGCTTTAAGTGCTATGGACAATTAATTATGAAGAAGATTTTATTTATAGATCGGGATGGAACCCTAATTCTTGAGCCATCAGATTATCAAATCGATACTTTAGAAAAACTCATTTTCTATCCTGAAGTCATCACCTATTTAGTTAAGATATTTAAAGAATTAGATTACGAATTAGTTCTGGTAACTAATCAAGATGGGTTAGGGACTAATAGCTTTCCAGAAAATAATTTTTGGCCAACTCATAATTTTATGATGAAAACCTTTGAAAATGAAGGTGTTTCATTTCTAGCAAGCTATATTGACAAAAGTTTGCCTGAAGATCTTGCTCACACTCGCAAGCCTAAAACAGGAATGTTAAATAAATATATTCACAACCCGAACTATGATATAAAGAACTCTTTTGTAATTGGTGATCGTTTTTCTGATATGCAGTTAGCTAAAAACTTGGGGTGTAAAGGAATTTTTATTAATACCGATAAGAGTTTAGGAAAAGGTGAGGTAAATGGTTCGGATATAGAAGAAGCAATCGTTCTTAGATCCACAAAGTGGCAAGAAATTTATACCCACTTAAAACTTAAAGACAGAATCATTATTCAAACTCGGTCAACCAACGAAACTAAAATTGAATTAAAGTTAAATTTAGATGGAACAGGAATAAGTTCTATTGATACAGGGATTGCTTTTTTTGATCATATGTTAGATCAAATTGCCAGACATGGAAACATGGATTTATTTCTAAAAGTTAAGGGTGATTTATCCGTTGATGAACATCATACTATTGAAGACACAGCTATAGTCTTGGGAGATTCTTTTGCTAAAGCTTTAGGAAATAAACTGGGAATTGAACGTTATGGTTTTTGTTTGCCAATGGATGATTGTTTGGCTCAGGTAGCTATTGATTTTGGAGGACGTAATTGGATTGTTTGGGACGCAGAATTTAAACGAGAAATGATAGGTAAAATGCCAACAGAAATGTTTTTTCATTTTTTTAAATCATTTTCAGATTCGGCCAAAGCAAACTTAAATATTAAAGCTGAAGGTAATAATGAACATCATAAAATTGAATCAATTTTTAAAGCATTTGCAAAAGCAATTAAAATTGCATTAAAACGTGATCCTGACAAAATGCTTTTACCCTCTACTAAAGGAAGTTTATAATGATAGCAATTATTGATTATAATGCTGGAAATATTCGAAGTCTTCAATTTGCCTTAGAACGCTTAGGGGTTAAAAGTATATTAACTTCAGATTTTGAGACAATTATTAAAGCTGATAAGGTTATTTTTCCTGGTCAAGGTGCTGCCCAAAACGCAATGATAAAACTAAAACAACACGGATTAGACAATTTAATCCCTCAATTAAAACAACCTGTTTTAGGGATTTGTTTGGGCATGCAGTTACTCTGCGAACATACTGAAGAAGATGACGAGAAAGGTCTAGGAATAATTAAATGTAGGGTAAAACGTTTTTCTGATAAAGTAAAAGTTCCACAAATGGGATGGAATAACATTTCAAAATTACAAACTTCACTTTTTGAAGGACTTAAAGAAAATGAATTTATGTATTTGGTTCATAGTTACTATGTTCCTCTATTAAATGAAACTATAGCAATTAGTAACTATGGATTAGAATATAGTGTTGCTATTCATAAAAATAACTTTTATGGAGTACAATTTCACCCAGAAAAAAGTAGCAAAGTTGGACAAGTTGTCCTAAATAATTTTTTAAAACTATAAAATGAGAATAATTCCTGCAATTGATATCATTGATGGAAAATGTGTTCGCTTATCCAAAGGTGATTATTCAACACAAAAGATATATAATGAAAACCCTTTAGATATTGCAAAAACTTTTCAAGACCATGGAGTTAAATATTTACATTTAGTCGATTTAGACGGTGCAAAGTCAAATCATATAGTCAATCATAAAATTTTAGAGGCTATTGCTACAAATACAGAATTAATAATTGACTTTGGAGGTGGTCTCAAATCTGACAAAGATCTTCAGATAGCTTTTGAATCTGGAGCTCATCAAATAACTGGCGGCAGTATTGCAGTAAAACAACCTAATATTTTCGAGTCATGGGTTAAAAACTATGGGCCAAATAAGATTATTTTAGGAGCAGATGTTAAGGGTGAATTAATATCTATAAATGGATGGTTAGAAACTTCTGATCAATCCATATATGACTTTATAAATCATTATCAAGCCCAAGGGATTTCACATGTTATTTGTACAGACATAAATAAGGATGGCATGTTGCAGGGTCCTTCTTTTGATTTATACCAATCAATTCTTAAGAAAGCTGATATTCAGTTAATTGCTTCTGGAGGTGTTTCATGTTTTGAAGAGCTTACTAAATTATCTGAAATTGGATGTGAAGCAACTATCATTGGTAAGGCTATTTATGAAAATCGAATCGAGTTAAAAGACATTGAACAGTATATAGTTAAAAACAAATGTTGACAAAAAGAATCATTCCATGTTTAGACATCAAAGATGGACGAACAGTTAAGGGAGTTAACTTTGTAAATTTACGCGATGCAGGAGATCCAGTGGAACTTGCTAAACAATATGTTTCTCAAAATGCAGACGAATTAGTTTTTTTAGACATATCCGCTAGCGAATTAAAGCGAAAAACATTGACAAATTTAGTATTAAAAGTAGCTGCAGCAATTGATATTCCATTTACTGTTGGCGGAGGAATTTCATCCGTTGAAGATGCATTTGCTGTGCTAAAAAATGGAGCAGATAAAATATCCATTAACTCAGCTGCTGTTAAAAATCCAAATTTAATAACTGAGCTTTCTAAAAAATTTGGGAGTCAATGTGTGGTTGTAGCAATTGATGCAAAAAAACTAAACTCAAAGTGGAAAGTACATTTGGTTGGAGGTAAAATTCCTACTGAGATAGATTTATTTGAATGGTCAAAAGAAGTTGCAGATAGGGGTGCTGGAGAAATATTGTTTACCTCAATGGATCATGACGGAACAAAGAAAGGTTTTGCCAATAAGGCTTTAGCTAAACTTTCTTCAGAAATTAATATCCCTATTATTGCATCCGGAGGAGCTGGAAACATTCAGGATTTTACAGATACTTTTATTCGTGGAAAATCGGATGCTGCCCTAGCGGCTAGTGTTTTTCACTTTGGCGAAATTTCAATTTTTGATTTAAAAAAACAATTAAAAAATCAGCATATTAATATAAGAATGTAAAGCTATGAAACTGAATTTTTCAAAAACAACAGATGGCCTGATTCCTACTATAATTCAAGATGCTAAAACTAAAAATGTTTTAATGCTAGGATACATGAATAAAGCTGCTCTTAATAAAACTCAAAAAACAGGAAAAGTAACTTTCTTTAGTCGAAGTAAAAATCGCTTATGGACAAAAGGTGAAAAAAGCGGAAATTTTTTAAAACTTATAAGCCTTCATGAAGATTGTGATAATGACACCCTTTTGATTCGTGTAAATCCAATTGGACCTACTTGTCATAAAGGTACAGATAGCTGTTGGGGAGAACAAAACGAAACAAGCTATGGGTTTATTTATAAACTAGAGTCAATAATACAAGAACGGAAAGAAGTTGATTCAACTGAAAGTTATGTAGCTTCTTTATTTAGATCAGGAATTAATAAAATTGCTCAAAAACTAGGAGAGGAAACTATAGAAACAATCATTGAAGCTAAAGATAATAATGATAAATTATTTTTAAATGAAAGTGCGGATTTATTGTTTCACTATTTGATTTTAATACAAGCTAAAGGATTTAGATTAGATGATGTTATAGCTACTCTTGAAGCAAGAAATATTGTTATCTCTTATCTAGATTATAAAATCTAACAGAATAAGAGATTGATAATTATACATCATTAATATTTGTATTTAACCACTTTTTAGCCATCTCTGTTTTAATTTTTCTTCTTAAAGAATAGCTTTGAACCTGGTCTTCATTTATTTTGCCTAGACCAAAATACTTAGCTTCCTGATTTGCAAAATAATATCCAGAAACTGATGCTGCAGGCCACATTGCCATGCTTTCAGTAAGTTTAACACCAATATTATTTTCTACATTAAGCATTTTCCATATTGTTTTCTTTTCTAAATGATCTGGACATGCTGGATATCCAGGAGCAGGTCTAATACCACTATATTTTTCTTTAATAAGGTCCTCATTGGTTAATTTTTCTTTTTCATTATACCCCCAATATTTAATTCTAATCATTTTATGTAAATATTCCGTAAAAGCCTCAACAAGTCTGTCTGCAATAGATTTTACCATTAAGCTACTATAATCATCATTCTCAACTTCATATTTCTTAGATAATTCATCACATCCAAAACCAGCTGAAACACAGAAAACACCTACATAATCTTTTATGTTTAATTCTTTAGGGGCAATAAAATCAGATAGAGCGATATTTGGAACTCCTTCTGGTTTTTTTGATTGTTGTCTAAGCGTAATAAATTTTCCTAAAACTTGATTTGAATAATCATTTTTATAAACCTCTATGTCATCATGATTGACAGAGTTTGCGGGAAAAATTCCAAAAACACCTTTTGCTTCAAATAAGTTTTCTTTAATTACTTTTTCAAGTATTAAATTAGCATCTCTGAATAATTCTTTTGCTTCTTTTCCGTTAACTTCTTGATTAAAAATATCAGGATATTTTCCATAAATATTCCAAGATCTAAAAAACTGAGTCCAATCAATGTAGTCTTTTAAAATAGATAAATCTTCAATAGCTAAAACCTCTATTCCAAGTTTATTTGGTTTAACAATCTTGGTTGTACTCCAATTAATTTTAAATTTATTAGCTCTTGCAGAATCAAGAGAAATCAATCTTTTTTCAACTTTTCTTTTGGAAAAATCATCTCTAAGCTTTTGATATTCATTTAGAATAGTGTTTTTGAAATTTGATTTATTTTTTCCTAATAAAGTTGAAGCAACTGGAACGGCTTTAGATGCATCATTTACATGTACTGCTAAGCCAGTATAATGAGGAGCTATTTTTATTGCAGTATGAAGTTTGGAAGTAGTTGCTCCTCCAATAAGAACAGGTATTTTAATTTTTTTCTTCTCCAGCTCTTTAACTAAAGAAATCATTTCGTCTAATGATGGCGTTATTAATCCACTTAATCCAATTATGTCTACTTTTTCCTTAAGAGCTGTTTCTATAATTTTTTCTGGAGGCACCATGACTCCAAGATCTATTATTTCATAATTATTGCAACTAAGAACAATAGCCACAATATTTTTACCAATATCGTGAACATCACCCTTAACTGTAGCCATTAAAATCTTTCCGGCAAATCGTTTTCCTTCTGATTTTTCTGCTTCAATAAAAGGTTGTAAATAGGCAACTGCTTTTTTCATAACTCGAGCTGATTTTACCACTTGGGGTAAAAACATTTTGCCTTCACCAAATAAATTTCCTACGACATTCATTCCGTCCATTAAAGGACCTTCTATAACTTCAATTGGTTTGTTAAAGTTTTTTCGAGCTTCTTCTGTGTCTAATTCAATGAAAGCATCTATCCCTTTGACTAAGGAATGGGAGATTCTCAAATATACATCTTCATTTCTCCAAGAATCGTCTATTTTTTTTCCTTTCTTTTTTATACCTACTAAGTTTTCAGCAAAATCTAGTAATCTTTCAGTAGCATCATCTCTGCGGTTTAATAAAACATCTTCAACGTGATTCATTAAATCTTTAGGTACTTCATCATACACTTCTAAAAGAGTTGGATTTACAATACCCATGTTCATTCCATATTGAATAGCATGATATAAAAAGGAGGCATGCATGGCTTCTCTAACAGTGTTATTTCCTCGAAAAGAAAATGAAACATTACTTACTCCTCCACTAACGCTTGCATATGGTAAATTTTCTTTAATCCATTTTGTTGCATAAAAAAAATCTAAAGCGTTTTTTTGATGCTCTTCAATTCCTGTAGCCACAGGAAAAATATTAGGATCAAAAATTATATCCTGTGGTTGAAATCCAACTTTATCAACTAAAATATTATATGATCTTGAGCATATTTCAATTCTTCTTTTTAAACTGTCAGCTTGCCCTTCTTCATCAAATGCCATAACAACAACTGCTGCACCATACTTTTTTATTGTCTTAGCTTGAGTAATAAAAACAGGTTCTCCTTCTTTTAAACTAATAGAGTTAACAATACTTTTTCCTTGTACTACTTTTAATCCTGCTTCTATTATTTCCCACTTAGAACTATCAATCATTACAGGAACACGAGCAATATCTGGTTCCGAAGCAATTAAATTTAAAAAAGTGGTCATGGCTTTTACTCCATCAATCATTCCTTCATCCATGTTAACATCAATAATTTGAGCACCTCCTAAAACTTGATCCCTTGCTATCTCAAGAGCCTCATCGAATTGTTCGTTTTTAATAAGTCGCAAAAATTTTCTGGAACCTGTTACATTTGTTCGCTCCCCAATATTTACAAAATTGATGTTTTCTGTAATAATTAAAGGTTCTAAACCAGACAACATTAAAGGTTTTCTAATATCAGACATTTGAAAATACTTTAGGCGTTCTAGGAGAAAATTTTCTGGCCAAATCAGCAATTAAACGAATATGATCTGGTGTAGTGCCGCAACATCCACCAATAATATTTATTAAATTTTGCTCTAAATAATCTTGAATCAAATTTTTCATCTCCTCTGGACTTTGATCATACTCGCCAAAGGCATTTGGAAGGCCTGCATTTGGGTGAGCAGATATGAAAAGAGGACTTTGATTAGCTAAGTTTTTAATATATGGCAATAATTGATCAGCCCCTAAGGCACAATTAAAGCCAATACTTAATAGAGAAATATGACTTAAAGAAATATTAAACGCTTCTACGGTTTGCCCTGAAAGGGTTCTTCCACTAGCATCGGTTATTGTGCCACTTACCATAACAGGAATATTAATTTCTTTTTCTTCTTTAATTTCATTAATGGCATATAAGGCCGCTTTAGCATTTAAAGTGTCAAAGATAGTTTCTACTAAAAGGATATCCGCTCCGCCATCAATCAAACCAGTAATTTGCTCTCTATAAGCTCCAGCTAATTGATCAAAATCTACGGCTCTAAATCCTGGGTCATTAACATCAGGTGACATACTTGCAGTTTTATTGGTAGGCCCTATGGATCCTGCTACATAGCGTGTACGATCGGGTGTTTTAATACTGTATTCTTGAGTAGCTTCTTTGGCAATTTTAGCACTTTCGTGATTCAATTCATACGCTAGGTCTTCCATTTGATAATCAGCCATTGCAATGCTTGTAGAAGAAAATGTATTGGTTTCAATTATATCTGCTCCTGCTTCCAAATAATCACGGTGAATCTTTTTAATGATTTCTGGCTGAGTAATTGACAGTAAATCATTATTTCCTTTCAGAGCACAAGGATGATTTTTAAATCGTTCACCTCTAAAATCTTTCTCTTTTAAATTATGATTTTGGATCATAGTTCCCATTGCACCATCTAATACTAAAATCCGTCTTTCTAAAATTTTTTCAATAGTCATATCAAGTTTTTAATGCGTTTTTAATGTCATTCCAAATATCTTCATGATGTTCAAGTCCTACTGATAGACGAATCATGCCATCGGTAATGCCAACTTTTAATCGATCTTCTGCTGAAAGCTTACTATGTGTACTGGATGCAGGATGTGTAATAATAGTTCTTGAATCTCCAAGGTTAGCCGATATAGAGCACATTTTAATAGAGTTAATAAAGTCTCTTGCTTCTTCTAATCCTCCCTCAACTTCAAAGGAAATAATATTTCCTCCTTTTAGCATTTGCTTTTTGGCTAAATTATATTGAGGATGGGATTTTAAAAATGGATATTTAACTCGATTTACATTTGTTTGTTTTTCTAATTGATGTGCTATTTTTAATGCGTTATCACAATGTCTGTCTACCCGAAGAGAAAGAGTTTCTAGGCTTTTAGAAAGCACCCATGCATTAAAAGGAGATAATGATGCCCCTGTGTTACGAGCAAACAAAAATAATTCTTTTATTAATTCTTTTTTACCTACTGTTAACCCACCTAAAACCCGGCCTTGACCGTCCATTAATTTTGTTGCTGAATGAATCACTAAATCCGCTCCAAAACTAATTGGCTTTTGTAAATAAGGAGTTGCAAGACAATTATCAATAATTAACAAGATTTTATGTTTTTTGGCTAGTTTTCCTAATGCTTCTAAATCTAGAATATCAAGTCCAGGGTTAGTCGGAGATTCTGCAAAAATACATTTAGTATTAGATTGAATCAAACTCTCTACTTTTTCCAGGTCTGAGACTTTAAAGTAACTTGTTGATATATTCCATTTTGGAAGGTATTTAGTAAACAGGGTATGAGTAGATCCAAAAATAGCATTGCAAGAAACAATATGATCTTCTGAATTTAAAAAAGCACCAAAGGTTGAAAAAATAGCACCCATGCCAGAAGCAAAAGCAACACCATCTTCTGCACCTTCCATTTGAGCAACTTTTTGAATAAATTCAGTAGTATTAGGGTTCGTAAAACGAGTATAAATATTAAATTTTTTTTCTTCTGTAAATGCATCGCGCATATCTTCTGCGCTATCAAAAACAAAACTAGAAGTTAAATGTAAAGGTGAAGAATGTTCAGAATGTTTTGAACGTTCCATTTGTGTTCGTATCGCTTGGGTCTCAAATTTTTCAATCATACTTTCATAATATTCAAAACAATTTTAAAATTGATTATCTAACACTACTCTAGATTTAAACATTTCAAAGGCTCCAAATAAAAATGATGAATAAAACAGAAAGCCTATTAAGGTGCCCTTAAGAAATGGAATAGCTAAAATATAACATGTGATTAATCCATTTATATTTAAAGGGTATAATGATCCAGAAATCCAGACTCCAAAATTTGTTATAATAAAGAACAATAAACTAGAGGCAATTGAGGAAAGAAAAATCTTTTTTAAACTTAAATTTTTTAAGTAGAAATATCCAATAATAATAATAATACAAAAACTTGAATACTGCCATAAAAACCCAGGATAAAACCAAGTGAATTCATCATAATAATAAGATAAAATATAATTATTAATCACAAGATCACTTACCCATAATGATAAAATTGGTATAATAAAAGCATGAAGCTTATTTTTGAAATACGCACCACCAAATAAAGCTATAGCTCCAATTGGTGTAAAATTAGGAATGTGGGGGATAATTCTTGAAAAAGAAGCAAATAATATTAATACTATTATGCCTAAATATGATAAGTTAATTTTTTTCATAAAATTTAAATTTTACCAAACATCTTCGTTATAACTTTTATACTCCTCTTTTCCGCCTAAAGACTTCCAGTCTGAATCCTGAGTCAATCGGGAGGAAATACCACCTCTTGGATTACAATCCAAAACCAATCTTAGTCTTTTAGGAGAGTAAACCTTCATTATATGATCATATAATGAATTTATAAGTCTCTCATATGAAATTATTATATTTCTGTATTGGTGAAGATATAGTTTTAATGATTTCAACTCTATAATTTTGTTTTCTGGATAAAAAAGTATGTAAAGAGAAGAAAAATCAGGTTGCTCATAAACACCTAAAAAAGTGAGTTCTGGTTGTTTTAATTTTATCTCATAAGTTTTTGTGTCAGGGTTTGGTAGTGACTTCAAAATAGTAAAATCAACATCAGCAAATATTTTTTTCATTGCTTTTTCTTTAAATTAATAAATATTAAATAGCATTTCATATATTATATGAAATTACTCTAGGAGGATTTGAGAGAAAGTGTTTATTAAAAGCAATACTGCTTTAGCATTTTTTTAATGAGGTTTGCAATCAGTCAAATCCTTCCTCAATTATTTGGCTAAGTTAATAAAAAAATAGGATTAATTGTTTTTTGAATAAAAGAAGGTAACAAGTAAGTGTATTCTTCTAAATACTAAACAAGAATTATAGAGTTATTTAAATTGTTGAATATATTTCATTTCTACAAGAAATTTTATTCAGTAAGTTCATTTCTAATCCTGTTAAATAGTTCCAAAATTTACATGCTTTAAACCCATAAATAGTGTCACTTTCAACCCTGACATAGTCTACTATTTTAACTTTGATGACTTACTTATACATATCCAATAGTATCCCATTAGTGTCACTTGACTAAAATTGGTGTCACTTTGAATCATTTCAGGTGCAAAATTGGTAGCACTTTGTTTTTCTTAAATTTAATGCACCCTAAAACAACACAATGAAAAAGCTATTCGTCCATACGACCAACCGGCGGACCTTCGCCTCCCTTGATCCCTGTCAATCGGTCGCCTAAAACCCCACGAATAGAATCTGCTATTTTTGAAATTTTTGCAACCATTTCTGGATGTAGCTGTGCCACATTACTTTGTTACATTAGGTCATGATCCAAATTGTATAATTCAGCTACATTTATTTCATTCATCTCGTAAGGCACTGGAAACCCATCGTTTGTTCCCTCCCTTCCATTTAAGGAGCGATAGGTATGAGGCACATATAATTTCCAATTTTTATGACGTACTGCGTGAAGTTCATTAGTTCGATAATAAAAAAAGAAATTGTCATGAGGGGATCTTGCGCTTGCTCCTGTTAAAAGAGGTAATAAAGAAGCGCCATCTATTTTCTTTTCAGGTAGCTTACCCCCCGAAAAATCTACTACAGTGGGTAACCAATCGATGCCCATTGCAGGCGCATCAATTCGAGTATTTGGTCTTATCTTCTTTGGATAGCGGATGATCCCAGGAACGCGATGTCCGCCTTCCCAATTGGTTCCTTTTCCTTCTCTAAAAATTCCCGAAGAACCGGAATGGCCTCCGTATGATAGCCATGGACCGTTATCAGAAGTAAACACAACGATAGTGTTTTCTTCCAACCCTTCTTCTTTCAAAGTTTTTAAAACACGGCCTACAGAATGATCAATTTCTCGTATTACATCTCCGTACAATCCTCGTCCCTGCGTTCCTTGAAAATCTTCAGCTGCAAATAAAGGAACATGAGGTTGTGGGTGTGGTAAATAAACAAAAAACGGGTTCTCTTTATTCTCTTGGATAAAATCGATAGCCTTATCCGTTAGCTCTTTGGTTAAAAAAGTTTGGTCTTCCAAAACACCTAATGAGGTTTCATTTTTGTATAATTCAATATCTGGAAAATTAAAAACGGAACCTTGCTGAGGATGATTAGGCCACATATCATTGGAATATAAAATACCATAATACGTGTCGAATCCGTGTTTTCGAGGTAAAAATTTTGGTGCATCTCCCAAATGCCATTTCCCAAAAATCCCTGTAGCATATCCCTGTGCTTTAAGTAATTCCGCTAACGTTGTTTCTTCTGGATTTAGGCCCACCTTAGATCCTGGGCTATAGGCATTATGAATCCCAATTCTGTTGGGATAACAACCTGTTAAAATGGAAGCTCTGGAGGCTGAACATACGGGTTGAGTAGCATAATATGAGGTAAAATAAGCTCCTTCTTCTGCCATTAGATCTAAATTTGGTGTATCTATATCTGTTGCGCCATAAACGCCTATATCTCCATAACCTTGGTCGTCTGTTAAAATAAAAATTATGTTGGGAGGGGAGTTTGCTGGAGCTTTTGAGCTTGAGAAAAAGAGCAATAGACTGCCAAGAAGGAAATAAAATTTCATACTGAAGAGGTACTATTCAAATTTATGTATTATTGCTGCCAATTCAAAGATCAAAAAAAACTCCCCATGACTTTTTGTGAATCTTCTTAAAAATTGATTTTAATTAACTCTAATTGAGAAACCAGCGTTTTTATTATATTTAAATAAGTAAAAACCAACACAATGAAAAAAAGACTCCTTTTTTTACTATTTTCTTCAATACTGTTTTCCTGTCAAAAACAAATTGAAAAAAAAGCGGACAATCAAGAAAACGATTATACTGAAGCATATCAAATTGCTGAGGTCTGGCTTAAAGGACAAATAGACTATGAACAAATTCCAGGTATTACAATGTCAGTTGTTAGAGAAAATAGAATTGATTGGAATATTGCATTGGGGTTTTCTGATTCTCAAACCCCTTTAACCCAAGCTTCTCTATTTAGTATCTGCTCTATATCTAAGTTATTTACTTCGATTGCAATTATGCAATTGATAGAACAAGGAAAAATTCAATTAAATGATCCCGTCTCTAAACATTTACCATATTTTAATTTAGAACAGCAATATCCTAAAAGTCTTCCAATAACAATTGCAAATATTCTAAGCCACTCATCTGGTCTCCCTAGAGAGTCTAATCATTCTTATTGGTCTCCGCCAGAGTTTAAATTTCCATCTAAGGCAGAGGTAATCCAAGGTTTGTCAGAACAAAAAACACTTTATCCAGCTGAAACATATTTTCAATATAGTAATCTTGGGCTCACTCTTTTAGGATATCTAATTGAAGAGGTTTCTAATCAATCCTATTCAGATTATATTCAAGATCACGTACTTGATCCCCTAGAAATGAATGACACAAAAACTTTTATGGATAAATCTCAGTATGGAAAAGAATTGGTTTTTGGATATGGTTCAAAAAAAAGAAATGGAAAGAGAGACTTGGTTCCATTTTTTAAAGCAAACGGAATTAATGCAGCAGCAGGATATAGTTCAAATACAAGTGATTTAGCAAAGTTTGCAACTTGGCAATTAAAACTCTTATCAGGTTTAAAAACTTCAATTTTAAATGTAAAAACTTTAAAACAAATGCATACAACACAATTGAACGACACATTAAATAATGTAAAACGTGGTTATGGGTTTGGTATTTATGGTGAAAAATCAAAAAGAACTGTTGGTCATGGCGGATCCTGTCCTGGTTACAGATCCGTTTTAACAATTAATCCCAAAAGAAAAACAGCTTTTGCTGTAATGATAAATGCTAATGGAACAAATCCCATGAAGTATGCTAATGGAGTAAGTGACATCCTAGATAAGGTAACATTAAAAAAAGGTGATAACCCCAACAATAACAAGGACGTTGAAGGATATTATAACAATCAGCCTTGGTCTGGTGAAACATATATTTCTTCATGGGGAGATGATATCGCTTTACTCTCTTTACCTAATAATAACGCTAATTTAACTATATTTAAAACTGTAAATAAAGATATTTTTAGACGTGTTTTAAAAAATGATAGCCTCGGAGAATCTCTTCATGTATTAAGAAATGATAAACATGAAGTAATTGGCTATAAGAGACACCAAGTCATAAATAAGAAAATATTCAACAATATTTCTTCTTCATATATTTCTAGACAAAATAAATGATAATTAATTTTACTAAATTGTTAAGAACTAAGTTTTTAATCTCAAGAAATGTCAACTAAAAAATTAGAAATGTCTTTTTTGGCTGAACCTAATGATGCCAATTTTAGAGGAAACGTACACGGGGGAAAAGTAATGAAGTGGATTGATGAAATTGGGTATGCACTTTCTGTCCAATTTACAGGAAAATATTGTGTCACAAAATTTGTGGATGATATAGAGTTTTTAAAGCCAATAAATATTGGTGACCTGGTAAAATTAGTCGCTGAAATTGTAAAAGTAGGTGAATCATCTTTGAGAATAAAAATAATTGTCAACAGTATCAACTTGGTTAAAAACATATCAAAAAAAAATTGTGAATGTTTTATTATTTTTGTTGCCGTAGATGAAAATGGGAAAAAGACCAAAATTAAGCGATAAGTATATCTTCAGCTTCAAATAATAGAAAACAAACAATTTCTTGACTTGTTTTTCGCAATTATCTTCTTACATTTAAGTATATCTTAAAATGAAAAAAAATGAAAAAAATATTTTTTACAATTCTAGCAGTACTTTTTTTAGGTAATCTAAGTGCTCAAGTAATTCAACAACGTCTTCTAAAAGTAGACCCGTCCAATGTGGCTGAATTTGAAGCAGCAGTTTCTAAAAAAACAAAAATGTATAATAGTAAAGATGGTCAAGCCAGATGGGTGACTTTTCAAATTTTAACTGGTAATAATGCCAATAATTATGTAAGGATGCAGATTGCTCAATCAATGGCAGAATTTGATAATGTTGATACAGAAGGTAATGCTTTTTGGCAAAAAACCGTAGGTCCTCTTCATACTTCAGTAGGAAACAGAATATGGTCGGTAAATACAGCTGTCACATATATCCCTGAAACTCAGAAAAGGTTTAATCATAGAAGAATTATTTTTTATAACTACAAAGACTCTGGTGAACAGGACTTTTGGAGATATAGGGAAAGATCAAAAAAGACATTTAAAGAAATGGGATATGAAAATAGAGTTGGTGTTATGAATTGTATGTCTGGTTGTGATGGAAATTGGGTACAAGTGAGATTCCACCACAAAGACTTTGCTGGTGAAGCAAATGATTGGAAAGAAAGGCCAGAATTTGTTAAAAAATACCATGAGTTATTCGGGGAAGGATCACACACAGAGGATCGCAATAGGCTTAGAAACTCCCTAATGCCAGATGGAATGAGAGTTCGTCATCAAAAACGTATGCCGGAACTTAGCTCTTCATGGAATTAAAAAAATAATTCTCAAAATTTAAAGACCTCATATTTGGGGTCTTTTTCTTATTTAACCCATTTGGTTTTCTTTTTTAAAAAAAATATGAGAGTGTTTGAATATTAAATTTATTAAATGAAATCAAAAGAAGTTACACTTTTTGGAGCAACTGGATTAATTGGAAGTTCGATATTAGAAATTCTAATTAATGACATTTATTTTCACAAAATAAATATTGTAACAAGGAACCCTTTTTCATTGAATCACAAAAAAATTAGTGTCCATGTTATTGATTTTTCAGACACTAAGGCTATATCAAAAACAGTTCGAAATAGTGATATAGTTTATGCATCAATTGGCACTACACAAACAAAAGTAAAAGGAGATAAAAAAGCGTATCGAAAAATAGATTATGATATTTTATTCAATATTGCTAAAGTTTGTAAAGAAAATAATGTGGAAAATTTTTCATTTGTGTCTTCATCTGGTGCGGCTATTAAAAGCAAAAATTTTTATCTAAATCTAAAAGGGGAAATTGAAAATTCAGTTTTAAATTTAAATTTACCATCAACTTCTATATTTCGCCCATCACTTTTACTAGGCAAGAGAAAAGAAATACGATTTGGAGAAAAAATAGCTCAATTGATAATGCCAATGTTATCATTTCTTATGCCTTCAAAATATAAGCCTATTAGTGCGGTTTTTGTTGCTAGATCAATGGTGAATATTTCAAAAACAGTTCATCCAGGTTCTCAAGTATACCATTATAAAGAAATAAAATATTATACAGATCAAACTTAATTTGTTTCATTAAGTTTTACCGGTCGATTTTCATGAAGAGACTTTTTTGCTGCTAATCCAATTTGTAAAGATTTTAATCCATCAGAAACAGAAACTGTTTTGTTATTTAAAATTACATCTACAAAATCGAGAATTTAAATATTATATGCATCTACATATCGCTCCATAAAAAAATTTAGTGGCAAGGATGATTCAGCACCCTTTTCGGTGAAAAGATTACTATTATCCATCGTAATATTGTTTCCTTGAATCATTCCTTTTGATCCAAAATATTCAATTCGCTGATAATGCCCGTAAGCAGCTTTTCTACTATTATCTATAAAAGCCATAGTAGAATCAACATATTTAAGAATAATTATAGCGGTATCAATATCACCCCAGTTCAGGAATATCATTATTTGTCCATCCAATTGAAGCTATTTCTAATTTTACCATATTAATTCATTTTAAAAACTACCTAACATTATATAAATTGAGATTGTTATAACACATAGTGCTATGGACATTGGTTTTGTATGTTTCCATTGAACCATATCGTTAATTTGTAAATCTGTAAACTTAAACTTACCACTTGAAGGATAAAATCTAGACACCAAAAACATTGTTGACATATTTAACAAAAATTCTATACCCCAAATATGTACGAAATGTATTTCTGATTTTATTATAAATGTCATTGTTATATAAAATATCAATCCAACAAATAATGAAACTTTAGCCCCCATTGCAGATATTTTTTTTATAAAAAATCCTGCAATCATTATTGAAGCAATAGGAATAAAAAATATACCATTTAATTGCTGAAGAAGCTGATAAAGACCATCAGGCGCATTAGCGACAAAAGGCGCTGCTGCTATTGAAAAAATTGCTAGGATTGTAGAGGCTAATTTACCAACATTTACAAGTTTTTTTTCATTGGAATCTTTTGTAAAAAAGCCTTTATATATATCTATGCTGAATATTGTTGCAGCGCTATTCAAAACACTGTTAAATGTGCTTAAAACAGCTCCCATAACTATTGCCGCAAAAACACCGACTAAACTCATGGGTAAAACTTTTTTAATTAATTCAGGGTAGATCATATCTTGATTAGCGTATAGAGAATCTCCATAGTAATAATATCCAATTACACCTGGTAAAATTATAATCATTGGCACCAATATTTTAAGAACGCCTGTATATAAAAGTCCTTTTTGTGCTTCTACTAGATTTTTAGCCCCCAGGACTCTTTGAATAATAGTTTGATTCATTGCCCAAAAATATATTTGGTTAATTATTAAACCTGTGAAAAGCACTTCAAATGGCATAACAGAATCTTTAGCGCCAATAACATTAAATTTTTCTGGACTATGTTGATACACCTTAGATATCCCATTAATAATATTGCCATCTCCAATTGAAATTAATGCCAAAACAGGAATTGCCAATCCACCGATCAATAAACCGTATCCATTTATAGTATCTGAAATAGCTACCGCTTTTAATCCTCCAAATATTGCATATATAGATCCAACAATTCCTATTGAAACTATAGTTATCCATAAGCCTTGTCCTTGAGTAACTCCTAGAGCCTCAGATATATTGAAAATACTCTCCAAATTAATTGCACCTGTGTATAAAACTATTGGCAATAGTGTTACTACAAAAGAGATTATTAGAAAAAAAGCGACTAAAAGTCTTGTGGTTTTATCAAATCTTTTTTCTAAAAATTCAGGTATCGTTGTTAGCCCCATTTTTAAATATCGTGGAACAAAATATATTGCTGCAGCGACAAGAGCTAATGCAGATGTAACTTCCCATGCAATTATGATGAAACCATTTTTATAGGAAGAACCATTCATTCCTATAAGGTGCTCTGTAGAAATGTTTGTTAATAACATTGAGCCTGCTATAACAACTCCTGTTAAACTTCTGCCGCCTAAAAAATATCCTTCTGATGAATCTAATTTCTCTTTTCTAAGCTTAAAAAAAGAATAAATAGCCACAAAAGCTAAAAAACTAATGAAAGTTATAACTGTTTGCATAATAGCCTATTTTATTAATTATTTATAAGGTTTAAATTACAAAAAACAAACTATTCTATTTTGAATCTCTTTACATTAAAGACAGACAGAAACTAAAACACCCTTAAACACAGTAAAACTTTTAGAAACTTTTTATAAAAATAGCTTAAGTTAATTTTGAAAATAGCAAGGGTTGGGGTGGGTCAATTTGTGTTTAATTATAAAATCAACAAAAAATCTAAGGGTATTTGTTTTAACAAATGTAAATACATAGAACCCTTGCTTTAATTTAAAAATATGGTATTAGGTAATTTTTTTTATTAGGTTAAAAATTTTATTAACACTATTTAAATTCTATTTAATTAAAGCTGAGTTTTTCATTTTTTATTCTGGTAATTGACTTACCCACATAATTTATTATGTGGGTTTGTTCTTTTTTTTAGTTTTAATATTATATTTGCTCCCTGTAATTTGACAATCTGAAACTGAGGTGCTTTTAACAAAAAGCAAAAAAGTATAAGTAATTTTTGAGTTTTTCGACTCATTTAAATCTTAAAACCTCTTGGAAGCATTGTGATTATTATATTCCTCCTTAGCTCAGTTGGTTAGAGCATCTGACTGTTAATCAGAGGGTCCAAGGTTCGAGTCCTTGAGGGGGAGCCATATTAGACAAGAGGTCATTTTTGACCTCTTTCTTTTTTTTACCCCCTTCCAAAACCTTACTGGCCAACATAATAGATTCGATCTCTGGAGTGAAAATGTTGTTGCAACTCTTGAAATCAAAATTTTTTGGTAATTTTTTCAATAAAATATCAGTTTTTACACCTGCAGTAATTTCTCAAGTATTTTGACCATAGCGCACCAAAAAACATGTTTCTTGCCTTTGCGTAAAGAAATAGCTTGCATTCAAAAAAACAAATTATAAATTATTACATTTGCAAAAGATGCAAAAACACAATCACATAAAAGCACTTTTCTTTTTAGGTATATTCAGCCTACTTCTTTTGCATCAAGCTTTACCTCATTTACATCATCAACACGAAGTTGAGCATACGCATAAGGCGGTTGCACATACTGATAGTCATAATCACGATGTTCCAGAAAAAGAAAGTTCTAAAAAAGGACTTTTAGATTTATTTTTGGAAGCTCACATACATTCTGTAGTTGCTAATGAAATAGTAGTAACTCACAACAGTAGCGTCAAACAACTCAACGTTAAAAAGGATAAAAATACGCCTATATCTGTTAATTATTATAGTATTTCTATAAACTATGATGAAACTGAAAAAGTCACGGTTTATCATCCACCCAATTATTATTTCAATTATTATCTCTCATCCCTCGATTCACGAGGTCCGCCAACTTTAGGTTAATCGTTTAGGAATACTTTACGGCTACGTTCGTATTCCATTTTACAAATTCAGATTAAACCTAAAATTTCAAACAATGAATAAATACATCGTATCCGCAATTTTCGGATGCCTGTTTTTTGTTAATGCTTTCTCACAGGATAAAAATATTGGGGAACTACTTAATGAAATAGAACAGAACAGCACAGAGTTAAAAGGCTATCAATTCTTTATTGAAAGCCAACAACTCGAAAATAAGAGCACTAACAATTTACCCGATCTACAGCTCTCTGGGTACTATATGCCCTTTGGCGATAATATAACTGGAGATTATACCGAATATGAAATTTCACAATCTTTTGAATTCCCGATGGTATATGCTTCTCGTAACAAGTGGAACGAATCTAAATCGGAACAGCTAGCATACGCCTATTCGACAAAAAGACAAGGAGTATTATTGCAAGCAAAGGTCATTCTTTTAGAACTCGTTTTTTTGCAAAAACAAAAAGCGATTGAAACCGAAAGAATAACCCAGAGCAAGCAGGTTTTTGACCAAATTAAAGAACTTTTTGACAAAGAACAAATAGGTGTTTTAGATTTGAACAAAGCGAAGATTGCTTGGATTCAAGAGCAATTTGTAGTTAAACAGATAGAAAGCGACATCCAAATCCAAATGTCCAAACTTAAAAATTTGAACGGTGGAAATCCTATTGATGGCATTTTATCACAAATAGTTTTGCCTATTGAAATGGGGACTATTGAAAATCTCTGGCAGGAAAAACTGACAAACGACCCTCAATTGCAAGAACTAAAAGCGAATGAAACTACCTCGTTTCAAAAAATAAAATTGGAAAAAAACAAGGTGCTGCCAAATGTAGCGCTTGGCTATAATTACCAAGGTGTTAGTGGTAGTAATTATTCTGGTTTATTTGGTGGTATTTCAATTCCATTATGGAGTAGCAAGAACAAGGTAAAAGCTGCCCAAGCAAATTATGAATATCAGCAATCCAATACCGAAGTAATCACTACCTCACTTTACGCGCAATTTCAAGAAACTTATAATCGATACGGATTGATGCTTGAAAAACTCAATGAATATCAAGCCACAATGGGCAATTTAGATAGTGAGCGATTACTGTTTAAGGCTTATCAGTTAGGTGAGTATTCGTTTAGGGATTATTATCTGGAACTTCAGTTTTACCGAACAGCAAAAGATAGAATGCTGCAAATGGAAAAGGAGCTACAACTGCTTCAAGCGCAATTATTAAAACATCAATTATAATATTTAAAACATAAAAAATGAAAATTTCAAAAATAATATTCGCAATAGCTATAGGCTCAATAATTACTGTAACCTCTTGTAAAGACGCTACTACAAAAACAGAAACTACAGAAGAACACGGTCACGAACACGATGCAGATGGCAATCATAAAGAAGATAAAGTGGCTGTTGGACAAGAGGAGTTTAGCGTTAATGATACATCTGAAAACAAAGAAGAAAATAGCGTGACTAATGAACAAAGCAATACAGCAACAATTGTAGTAAAAGCTAATAAAGCATTAGAGTATAAATTTAAGATAAACCAATACGAAAAGTTAGAATATGAGTGGAATGCTGATGCACCTCTACGTTACGACCTTCACGGAGACCCAAAAGATAAAGACAGTTATCCAAAAGGATATTTTGAAAGCTATGCTAATGGTACTTCAGATGCTGCAAAAGGTAAAATAACGATTCCTTATAATGGTTCTCACGGTTGGTATTGGAAAAATATAAGTACAAAAGACATCACTATAACCTTAATTACTAAAGGAAATTACAACATCATAGGTGTAATTCAATAATATCATATTATGAAATATATAATCTTATTATCCGCAATGCTTTTAATGTCCTGCGGAAATCAAAAAGAGGATAGTACTGCTTCCGAAGCAGAATATATTCCTGCAAAAAGTATAACATTGTGGACAGATAAAACAGAATTATTTGTTGAGTTTCCATCTTTAATTGTTGGAGAAAACAGTCGTTTTGCTGCACATTTTACTGTGTTAGATAAACATAAGCCTGTTCGTGAGGGCGAGGTTACAGTAAGCTTAATTAAAGGAGATAAAGGTATTCGTAATACTGCGGAATCACCATCATCACCTGGTATTTTTTCACCATCAATACAACCTAAAGAAGCAGGTAATTTCAAGTTGATATTTGATATAAAAACGCCCACATTTAGCGATACACTAATTGTTCACGACATTATTGTTTATGCCTCAAAAGAAGATGCTATTAATGCGTTAGGTGCAGCAAGTGAAAATGCTGGAATTTCGTTCTTAAAAGAGCAAGCTTGGAAAATCGATTTTCAAACAGCACCTGTAGTTTCAGGTAAAATTTATGATGTCATCAACACCTCTGGTGTTTGGATGCATTCGCTTGGTTCTGTAAAATCATTGGCAGCAAAATCTAATGGGGTGGTTGATTTTAAAGTGAACAATCTTACAGAAGGTACAGCAGTAAAACAAGGTCAGTTATTGATGAGTTTAAACAGTCAAGGATTGGCATCTAACAATTTGAGTACTGAAATAGCCAATGCACGTTCCAATTTTGAACAGGCAAAATCTGAATACGAACGTAAAAAGGAATTGTATAATTCTAAAATTATTTCAAAGTCCGATTTTGAAAAAGTAGAAAGCAATTATTCAATAGCAAAATCCAATTACCAATCTATAACATCTGGAGTTTCGGGTGGAAGCAAACAAATTCGTGCACCTTTTGATGGTTTCATTAAGTCTATTACAGTTTCTAATGGCGATTATGTAGAGCAAGGTGTAGCATTGGTATCTATTGGCACATATCAATCTATGGTATTAAAAACACAATTAGCACCTAATTATGGACTTTCAATGGAGAATGTACATGGTATTTGGTATCAATCCAAAGATGGAAAATGGGCAAATGTAACTGATTCCAAAGGAAAAATTCTTTCTATAGGTAGAGATGTAGGGCGAGAAAATCCATTGATTTCTGTTTTTGCTCAAGTAAATGCAGAAGTAGATATGCCAGAAGGTAGTTTAACCCAAGTACAAATTGCTATGGGAAATGCCACCCAAAATACAATGATTCCTGTTAATTCTTTGTTGGAAGACTATGGAAGTTATTCAGTTATGGTACAGCTTTCAGGCGAAAGTTTTGAAAGAAGACCTGTAAAAATTGGGAAGCGCAATGGCGAGAATGTAGAAATTCTAAAAGGTTTGGAAGTAAGCGAAGTGGTTGTAACTACAGGTGCTTACCAAGTTAAAATGGCTTCAATGTCAGGTTCAACACCTGCTCACGGTCACGAACATTAAAAACGAAGAGAAATGTTAAACAAAATATTATCAATTTCACTTCAAAATAGATTACTCATTCTATTGGGAGCGGTTGCATTGAGTGTATTGGGTGTGTATTATGCACGTACAATGAACGTAGATGTATTCCCAGACGTTACAGCACCAACGGTAACAATTCTTACCGAAGCGCACGGAATGGAGTCTGAAGAAGTAGAAAAATTAGTTACTTATCAACTGGAAACAGCCTTAAATGGTTCACCAAATCTGAGACGAATCCGTTCGTCATCAGCAGCTGGAATTTCCATTGTTTGGATAGAATTTGAATGGGGAACCGATATTTATCGCGCAAGACAAATTGTTAGTGAAAGGATCCCAACTGTCAGAGAGAATTTACCCGAAGGTATTGGCGCACCAACTATGGCGCCTATTTCATCCATTATGGGCGAAATAATGCTATTAGGTGTAACTTCAGATAGTTTGTCTGCAATGGAATTACGAACCTTATCAGATTGGACAATTCGCCCACGTATAAAAGCCATTAGTGGTATTGCAAATGTAGTAGTTATTGGTGGCGATTATAAGCAATATCAAGTATTTGCGAATCCAGAAAAGATGAAACATTACAATGTAAGTCTAACCGAACTGGTAGAACACGTTAAGCAAGCAAACAAAAACGCACCTGGTGGCGTAATAAATCAATATGGTAATCAATATCTCATAAAGGGAAGCGGTAGAGCTTATGCATTAGAAGATTTACAGGAAGCTGTTTTAAAACAAGTCAACGGCCAAACCATAAAAATTAAGGATGTAGCAACCGTAAAAATTGGTGCTGCGGATAAGATTGGAGATGGTTCTTTAAACGCAAATCCTGCGGTGATTTTAACCATTTCTAAACAACCTGATGTAAACACATTGGATGTGACAGACCGCTTGGATGAAGCGATTGCCGATTTACAAACAACCTTACCTAAAGGAGTCAACATTAAAAATCACATTTTTAGACAATCGGATTTTATTGATGCATCCATCAGTAATTTGAATCAAACCTTATTAGAAGGTGCTTTCTTTGTAATGATAATTCTTTTCATCTTTTTGATGAATTGGAGAACAACCTTAATATCCTTATTAGCAATTCCTATTTCATTATTGGTGTCCATTATCATTTTAAAATGGCTGGGTTATACGATTAACACAATGAGTTTAGGTGGTATGGCAATTGCTATTGGTGCTTTGGTAGATGATGCGATTATTGATGTTGAGAATGTGTATAAACGATTAAGAGAGAACATCAAAAAACCGAAGGCAGAACGAGAATCAACAATTACAGTGGTTCGTGATGCTTCGGTAGAAATTAGAAGTTCCATCATCATTGCCACCTTAATTATCATTGTATCATTTATTCCACTTTTCTTTTTAAGTGGAATGGAAGGCCGATTGCTGCAACCGTTAGGAATTGCTTTTGTAACTTCGGTTTTAACCTCATTGATTGTTGCTGTTACAGTAACCCCAATTTTATGTTCTTATTTGTTGGATAACGAAAAGCTTTTAAATAAGCAAGCAGAAGGTACACGTGTTGAACGTTGGTTACAAAAACATTATGGAAACCTCTTGGAACGTGCTACAAAAATACCAAAAACCATTATTGGAACTACAGTAATTGCATTTATCATCAGTCTTTTGGTTTTAACACAATTAGGAAGAAGTTTTTTACCAGAATTTAATGAAGGTTCTTTAGTAATAAGTGCGGTTGGTCCACCAGGAATGTCTTTGGAAGAAAGCAATAAAACAGGAAAATTGATAGAAACTATTTTATTAGATTTACCAGAAGTGGAAGTTGTTACTCGAAGACAAGGAAGGGCTGAATTAGATGAACACGCACAAGGCGTAAATGCATCAGAAATAGATGTGCCCTTTATTTTGAAAGACAAAACCAAAGAAGAATTTTTTGAAGAAGTCCGAAACAAATTGAGCATTGCACCAGGTGTTAACATAACATTGGGTCAACCAATCGCACACCGAATTGACCATATGCTTTCGGGAACACGTGCCAATATTGCCATTAAGATTTTTGGGTCCGATTTACAACGTTTGTTTGAAGTTGGTAAAAGCGTAGAGCAAAACATCAAAGATATTGATGGATTGGCAGATGTTGCTGTTGACCAACAAATTGAAGTGCCACAAATTCGCATTAAACCCAAACGCCAAATTCTATCGGCTTATGGAATGACCGTTGGCAATTTAATGGAGCAAGTAGATATTGCTTTTGCAGGAGAAGAAGCAGGTGAAATTTACGAAGGACAACAATATTTTGATTTGGTAGTACGCTACGAAAAACCATTTAGGGATGATATTGAAAACATCGGAAATACCTTAATTAGTTTACCAAATGGTGGTCAAACCATATTAGGTGAATTGGTAACCATTCAATCTGTAAGCAGTCCAAATACCATTAATCGTGAAGATGTACAACGTAAAATTGTTGTTGCAGCCAATGTTCAAGGCAGGGATTTACGTGGTGCAGTAAACGAAATTAAGGAAGTGGTTGCCAACAATGTGAACATGCCAGAAGGCTACCGAGTTCAATATGGCGGACAGTTTGAAAGTGAATCCAAGGCATCACAATTGCTTATGTTGACAGCAATTCTTGCTATAGGTATAATTTTCCTTTTGTTGTATTATGAATTCAAAGATGTAAAATTAGCATTCGTGGTATTAATTAATCTGCCTTTAGCATTAATAGGTGGTATCTTAATTGTGTATTTCACGTCAGGCATCATCAGTATTGCAGCAACCATAGGTTTTATAAGTCTCTTTGGTATTGCTACGCGTAACGGTATTTTATTAGTATCACGTTATGAAGATTTAAGAAAGGAAGGAATGCAAGGTTTTCAACTAATAAAAACAGGAGCTTTAGACCGTTTAAATCCAATTTTAATGACAGCCTTTACAACAGGTTTAGCATTAATCCCATTAGCTTTAAAAGGTGGCGAACCAGGTAGTGAAATACAAAGCCCAATGGCTGTGGTTATTTTGGGTGGTTTGTTATCGGCAACTATATTAAACTTGGTGGTAATTCCTTGTGTGTATCAATTGGTAATTAGAAAACAGTAGTTTTTACTACTCAATAAAATTAAAAAAAGGGCTGTTGTAATTGTAACAGCAGCCTTTTCTTTATTATCAATTTTAAGCTTACCCATTAATGAATTAACTTGACCTTCTGTCAGAATTACAATCTTTTTCTTTGATTTCATACAACGTGTTTAACTATAAATAGTCCGCCAAAAGAAGAAATTGTGTTGCAACTTTGAATAATAGGGGGAGCAACAGAGTCGCTACACTACACATTCTAAACCTTCGAAAATCGGAGGTTTTTTCTTTTTTAGACATATAACAATTATCTAAACCTTATTAATCTACCTTAAGAGGATTAGAAGTTGCTGAATTAAAAGAAGAAGATATGCTTATGGTTTAGTCGCAGAATGGATTACAATTTGCAAAATTAATTAACTGAAATCCTCTAAAATTTGTTTTCGTATTCTTCCAGTTTTCCCCAAATATCAATAGCTACTTCCACCCCTTCTTTTTTGAGATCTGTATTTACAAACAAAATTTTCCCAATCTTAGTTTCTGAATTAAAAAACATAAGAGTAGCTACTCCAGGATCTCTGCCTGTATGCCCAATTTGGCGTTTGGATGACATCCCCATAAATACTCCCATATTGTATTCATCATTGTAAGTACTACTGCTTCTATTTATATGAATATCGTTGTTAAGTTTTGGGGTATATAACTCATTGTAGCTCTCTTTGCTAAGAACTAATCCGTTTTCATTATAGCCTGAAATTAATTCGATAAGATATTTACCCAAGTCATTTGATGAAGTGATCAGTCCGCCGTCTGGATAATTAACTAAATTATAAAAAGCTAATTCTGTTTTTGTATTCGCATATAGCTTTGTATGATTTGTGAAATCAACTTCACTTGAAAACCAGCCCGTGCTTGACATTTTAAGGGGCTCAAAAATGTATTCTTTTGTAAATAAATTAAAAGGCTTACCAACAGCATTTTCTATGACCAAAGCAGCTAAACCTGCACCAATGTTAGAGTATGAAAAAAATGTACCAGATTTCTTTTTTAAAAAGTATTTTTTCTTGTACCATTCCCCATATTTACTCAATATTTTTTTTAAAAATTCATCATAGGTCATCAATTCATTTGAAGGACGGAAATTGCTGTTGATTTTTTTACCATTATTATTTATTTCTTTTAAAACATATCCATTTTTCCCATATCTAGAGGGGTCAATTATACTTGAAGTATGTGTTGCTAAATGTCTGATTGTTATAGCTGTGTTTGGAAATTTTGGATTTATAACCTCAAAAGGTAAATAGTTATTTATGGGGTCATCTAAATTGAGTTTGCCTAATTCTTGTGCTTTTAGTAGCGAAATACCTATAAAGGTTTTAGAGATTGAAGCAATGTTTTGAATGGTGTTTTCTGTATAAGCTTTGTTTTTAAGTTTATCAGAATAACCAAACCCTTTTGTGTATAATATTTTATCTTGGTTTACAATGGCAACTGAAAATCCTACAATATGATTTTGTGCATATATACTAAGTAAATCTTGTGTTAGTTGCTCGTTAATTGAACTGCTAGACTGCCCAAAAGAAACAAGTGGAATAAACAGTAATAGTAGAATTAGTTTTTTCATTAACAACAATCTTTATTTCTTGTAAAGTAATTGTTTTTCCAAAGGAAGAAAAATATAATAACAGACATAAATAACATAAATGTACTGTCTTCAACCTTAAAACCCCTCATTAATTGACTTACGCCAAAGATTAGAAAGAATGCGGCAAATATAAAAGCAAAATGTTTTAAATACTTTTTCACAACCTAAATATAAGAATAGCTATTATTTTCCTGTTACTGTATTATAAATTTAAAGATGTGAAATTAGCTTTTGTAGTATTGATTAATTTACCGTTAGCTTTAATAGGTGGTATCTTGATTGTATATTTCACATCAGGAATCATAAGTATTGCAGCAACCATAGGATTTATTAGTCTTTTTGGAATCGCTACGCGTAATGGTATTTTATTAGTGTCACGTTATGAAGATTTAAGAAAAGAAGGAATGCAAGGGTTTCAGTTGATAAAAACAGGAGCTTTAGACCGTTTAAATCCAATTTTAATGACAGCTTTTACAACAGGATTGGCGTTAATCCCATTAGCTTTGAAAGGCGGTGAACCAGGCAGTGAAATTCAAAGTCCAATGGCTGTAGTTATTTTAGGAGGTTTGTTATCGGCAACTATATTAAACTTGGTGGTAATTCCTTGTGTGTATCAATTGGTAATTAGAAAACAGTAGTTTTTACTACTCAATAAAATTAAAAATAGGGCTGTTGTAATTGTAACAGCAGCCTTTTCTTTATTACCTTTTATTATCAATTTTAAGTTTACCCATTAATGAATTAACTTGACCTTCTGTCAGAATTACAATCTTTTTCTTTGATTTCATACAACGTGTTTAACTATAAATAGTCCGCCAAAAGAGGAAGTTGTGCTGCAACTTTTTATAATAGGGGGAGCTAGCGCAACCGCTACACTACATTAACTAAATCAAGCCCCTCAAGTAATCGAGGGGTTTTTTCTTACAATTAAGTTTAGTATAAAGTTAGATTTCTCTTGTGCACTTTTTCTATCAGCTTTTTTAATCTTTAAAAACACAGAATTGTAAATAACAAGTTATTGGTTTCATATAAAATATTATAACTTGTTGGCTTAAGCATGAAATGAATGCAAGACCCGAAAATTAACAAAGGTTCTTTTTTAAACATAACACTTTTAATACTTTCGGGAGAGTTAATTTATATGCTTCCCTATGTTTTAGCTCGAGTATTTAGACCTACATTTTTAGATGTATTTCGCTTAACTAATTTTGAATTAGGTAGCTTATTTTCCGTTTACGGAATAGTAGCGTTACTATCTTATTTATATGGAGGAGTTCTTGCAGATAAATTTTTACCAAGAAAATTAATTGCTTTATCCCTCTTTGTCAACTTCATTAGGAGGTTTAATAATGGCAACCTTTCCGTCTTATTTAGTCTTACAGGTTTTATTTGGCTATTGGGGGGTTACCACTGTTTTCTTGTTTTGGGGAGCTATGATTAAAGCTACTCGTTTATGGGGAGGATCTTTAAGTCAAGGTCAAGCATTTGGTTTTTTAGATGGCGGAAGGGGTTTAGTAGCAGCTTCAATGGGCAGTATCGGTGTTTTTATTTTTTCAATGATTTTAACAACTGAAATTAAATCAGCCAATTTAATTGAGCGTCAAGAAGCATTTCGTTATGTTATTTTATTCACCTCGTTTATGGTTGCTTTGATCGGGTTTTTAGTGCTTGTGTATATGAAGTCTGAAGGAGAAAATGAAATAAAAGAAATAGCTTCAACAAATTCTTTTTCTAATATTAAATCAGTTATGAAAATCCCATCGGTTTGGCTATTAATGATTATTATAATGTCTGCTTATGTTGGGTATAAGTTAACTGATATATATTCTTTATACGCTTCTGATGTGATGCTTTATGATCAAATACAAGCTGCTGAAGTTGGAGCATTACAATTATATCTTAGACCGATAGTATGTGTTATTATAGGTTTACTAGCAGATAAAACAAGTGGGGTCTCCTGGATTATTGCTGGTTTTATAATTATGTTAATCGGAGCAATAATTTTTGCCTCTAGAGTTCTTCAATCAAATATGAACTTTGTTTTTTTCTTATCATTAATTATAATTGCAATTGGAACCTACGCAGTAAGAGCTCTATACTTTGCTATATTTCAAGAAGGACATATCCCTTTAGCTTATATGGGAACAGCTGTTGGGATAATTTCTGTAGCTGGATATACCCCAGATGTTTTTGCAAGCCCTATTATGGGTTACTTGTTGGATAGTTACCCTGGGATTGTTCGACATCAATACGTTTTTGCTATGCTAGTTATGTTTTCTATCTTGGGTTTATTTGCCTCTGTAAAATTTGCCAAATTAGTTAATGCAAAATAGGAAGGGTCTTTTAAAAACAAAAAGGGCAAAAAAAGCAACCATACTTTAAATACCCTTTAAGTTATTTCGTTGCGTGAACAACGAGGTGCGAATATAAGCCAAATTGTATTATACAACTATTAACTTATATATTATATTTGGTTGTGATTCGAGAATAAACAAAAAATGATAAAAACTAGTGCTAATTTTTTTGTTCAATCTTGAGGAGGTCAATGGGTTGTCCAAGCACCTATTCTAGTTCCTGCTGCAACACAATTAGGAGTTCCAATTAGTCAAACTGCAATGGCAGTTACATGGAAAGATCCATGGACCAATATGATTGAGTCTTTTTGGGCGCTTCCACTACTAGCATTATCAGGATTGGGTCTTAGGTAAATAATAGGCTATTTTATAATCATTTTATTTTGGTCAGGGGCTTTGATTATGAGTATGATTTATTTACTTTACTAAACAATAATTACTTTTAATTTGAGACCGTTAATTTAAAATAAAATGACAAAAAAAGAAGTGTATATAGTTTCTGCAGTTCGAACACCACTAGGTAGCTTTGGTGGTATTTTTGCTAACGTATCAGCTACTAATCTTGGTGCAGCAACAATAAAAGGTGCTCTGGAAAAGGCTAATGTAAATCCAAACTACATAAATGAAGTTTTTATGGGTAATGTTTGCTCTGCAAATTTAGGACAAGCCCCTGCTAGACAAGCAGCTTTAACTGCTGGAATTTCTGATACCGTTCCTTGTACCACTGTAAATAAAGTTTGTTCATCTGGAGCAAAATCAATTATGCTTGCTGCACAAAGTATTTTATTGGGTCAGTCTGATCTTATAGTTGCAGGTGGTATGGAAAATATGTCTGCCGTTCCTTATTATATTCCAAAAGCTCGATACGGTTATAAATATGGTAATGCAGAATTAATTGATGGATTGCATAAAGATGGCTTATTAGATCCCTATAATGAAATATCAATGGGTGTTTTTGCTGATAAAACTGCTGAGAAATATAATATTTCAAGACAAGAACAAGACGCTTATGCAATTCGTTCCTATAAAAATTCAGCTGCAGCTAATGAAAATGGGGTTTTTGCTAATGAAATTATTGGTGTTAGTGTGCCTCAAAGACATGGAGAACCTATTATGATGATGGAAGATGAGGAGTATAAAAGTGTGAAATTTGAAAAAATTCCTCAATTAAGAGCTGCTTTTACTAAGACTGGAACTGTAACGGCTGCAAATGCTTCTACCATTAATGATGGTGCGTCAGCACTAATTTTAGCAAGTGTCGAGGCATTAAAAAAACACAATTTAAATCCTATCGCAAAAATTTTATCTTTCGCTGATGCTGCTCAAGCTCCTGAGTGGTTTACTACTGCTCCTACAAAGTCAGCTCCAAAAGCACTGGGGTTAGCAAAAATGTCAACTACTGATGTTGATTATTTTGAAGTTAATGAAGCTTTTTCAGTTGTACCATTGGCTTTTAATAAAATATTAAATGTTGACATAAACAAAGTAAATGTTCACGGAGGAGCTGTTTCTATGGGGCATCCTCTAGGAGCTTCCGGGGCTAGAATTGTTACTACCCTAACCAACGTGTTAAAAACCAAAGATGCAACAATTGGATGTGCAGCAATTTGTAACGGGGGTGGAGGTGCCAGTTCAATTGTAATTGAACGATTATAATTTCTAGAGTAATTAAATCTCCATTTCTGGAAAATCAATTCAAATTAAATTAATATTTTCTTTATATTCAAAATCTAAGATGGGAAATAAACTTTTAATTTTTCTTTTATTATTTTCAATTAACCTGTTCCCTCAAGGAGGAAGCAGCTCAATTATTATAGATGAAAACGGTACTTGTAAGTGTCCTGGTGCTTCAGCCGGAGATACAGAAGTAATTAATGGAGTAACTTATACGGCAGTTGATAACACAACTATAGCGGGTCAAATTGCTGTAGGTAATTTTAATCTCTGTACGACGCTGGTTACTAATATGGAAGAGCTTTTTTATGATAATAGTTCTTTCAATTCGGATATAAGTTTCTGGGATATTTCTAGCGGAACTAGTTTAAAAAAGATGTTTGGTAACAATCAGTTTTTTAATCAAGACATAAGCAATTGGGATACTTCTAGTGTAACTGATATGGAAGGAATGTTTGCTGGTGCAAATAATTTTAATCAAGATATTGGAAACTGGAATACTTCGAATGTCACTACTATGTTGGCAATGTTTAATAATGCTTTATTATTTAATAAAAATATTGGAGGCTGGAATACGTCAAGCGTGACCACTATGTCTCAAATGTTTAAAGGCGCCTCAGTTTTTAATCAAGATATAGGTAGTTGGGACACTTCAAGTGTTACTCGTATGGATGCTATGTTTTATGAAGCTACTTCATTTAATCAAGATATTGGTAATTGGAGCACTTCAAATGTAACTGATATGAGTGAAATGTTTCATTTTGCTGCATCATTTAACCAGGATATTGGTAATTGGAATACTTCTAGCGTTACTACTATGAGTGAAATGTTTCATTTTGCTTCATCATTTAACCAGGATATAGGTGATTGGAATACTTCTAATGTGACTAATATGGGTGCAATGTTTTTTAATGCTTCAGTTTTTAATCAAAATATAGGTAATTGGAATACTTCAAGTGTTACAAGTATGTATTCGATGTTTGGTTATGCAACTTCATTTAATCAAGATATAGGTAGTTGGGATACTTCTAATGTTACTTCTATGGCTCAGATGTTTAATGGAGCTTCAGCTTTCAATCAAAACATTGGAAGTTGGGATACTTCTAGTGTAACCGATATGTATGGAATGTTTTGGGAAGCATTTTCTTTTAATCAAGATATCTCAACTTGGTGTGTTTCTAATATACTGACTGAACCTATAAGTTTTTCAACCAATTCACCTCTGAGTTCAGAAAATAAACCTTTATGGGGAACTTGTGGATCTACAGTTATTAATTCAACAGAATTTAAAGTTTAAAAACTACTAACCCCAAACACAAACACACTTGAATCTAAATGGGTAATTACTAATATTAGCAATCACCCTGGGACAATGGTAAGCGTCTTTGATAAAAACGGAAATGTTGTGTTTACAAGGGAAAACTATGATAGTAATTGGGGTGGAACAAATCAACAAGGTCAGCTTCTTCCTGCTGGAAGCTATTATTATATAATTAATAAATCTGACGGAACGCAATTCTCTGGATGGCTTTTCTTAACCTATTAAAAAAAATATAACGAAAAATATAACGCACATATCTCAAAAGACTCTACTAATAATATTCTTAATTATTAGCCAAAATATCTTGTGCCAACAACAGCCATACTACTTGTTTTTTAATCAAAACATGAGTCTGATTAATCCCGCTAATACAGGAATAGAAGGTCAATTAATCGCCATCAATTTTAGGACTTCTATGATGGGAATAGAAAATGGACCAAGGACTCAATCATTGATTTATCATTCTAAAGAAAATAGAAATGCTGCATGGGGAATAAGTATTCAAAATGATAAAATTAATATTGAGTCTCATGGAACAGTTACTTTTGACTTTAGTTATAAGTTAGATATAAACCCTAACACAAAAGTAAATCTAGGTATCAAAGGAGGCGGCTTTTTCAATAGTGTTGATGTGAACTCAATTGAAAGAATTACTCCAGAGAGCAACCCTTCTCTTGACTTGGTTCAAAACTATTGGAATCCAGTTGTTGGTGTTGGAGTATTTCTAAAAGGAAAAAACTATTTCTTTGGATTATCAACAAATAATTTGCTGAAGTCTAACCGTTATGAAGAAAAAAACGGTTTGGTATCACAAGCAGTTGATAAAGGGCAATTTTACACTTCGTTTGGTGTAGATTTCAAATTAACAGATAGACTAAGCATAAGTCCATCCTTAATGTATAGTTTAGTAACAAATATCGATAATCAGTTAACAGCAATTTCTCATCTAAATTTTAATGAAAAGTTTTCAGTTGGCTTAGGGGTTTCAAATAATTATTATACAAGTTTACAGCTTTTGTTTAAAGGATTTAAAGGTCTAGACATTGGTATTGGTTATGAATCTAGAAATAGTAGCAGCACAAAAAATAGTTCTATTGCTTTAAATGCAAATAATAGTGAGATTTTTTTGAGATATAAATTCAATCCAAATCCAGGGAAAAAATCTTCCTGGTATAAAGAAAATTAAAAGTTTAAATTTATAAAATGAAAAACTTAAATTTTATATTTTTATTATTCATGGTCAACAATTCTAACAGTCAACAAAATCTTCCTTTTTCAAAAATTCCTGAAGCTCCAAAAGAAATTTCTTCTGCTAATATTACAGCTAGAATGATCCAAGGAGTGGGGTTTAGATATTACTGGGCGACTGAAGGTTTGACCAATAAAGATTTATCATATCGTCCTTCTATTGATGCTCAGTCTAGTTATGAAACTCTTGAACATATATACTCTTTAGCTTGCACCATTAATAATACTGGGAGTTCAACTCCTAACGCTCGACCTTTAAAAGAAACCCCCAAAGACTTTGATTCTTTAAGAAAAGAAACTCTAACTCAATTAAAATTAGCTAGTGATAAGTTTTTATCAGCAAAACCTGATGATCTTGAAAATATGAAAATTATTTTCCAAAGAGAGTCCGGTCAATCTTCATTTCCTATATGGAACTTAATTAATGGTCCTATCTCAGATGCAATTTATCATACTGGACAAATTATTAGCTTTAGAAGAACTTCTGGGAACCCTGTTCCAAAAGGAGTTAATGTTTTTTTAGGAAGAAAAAACTAATTCGATTTACTTTTCATATCGCCCAGGAGCCATGGCCTTACTGATCATAGAAAAAACAGAAGAAGGTAATAATCTTATTAAAAAGACTATAATTTTCCATGTCTTTGTAGGAACACAAAGACTCTTTCCTTTTAGAGTTGCTTCTACAGCTTCCTCCGCTATTCTTTTTGCGTCTTTCTTCATAAAACTCGGGACTCTATCCATCTCATCTTGAACTCCACTTGCTGTATGAAAATTAGTAACTGTATATCCAGGGCAAACAGCGGTTGATGTAATTCCTTTATGATTATAGCTCAAATTTAAACCTTCACTAAATCTATTCATAAATGTTTTAATTGGTCCATACAAAGATTGTATTGAAGAAGGAGGTGCAAAGGCTGCTACAGAAGAAATAATCATTATTCTTCCATGTTTTTTCTGAAACATTTTTTTTATAAAAACTTTTGTGAGACTAATTACAGATGTTCCTAAAACTCTAATGAACTTCTCCTCATCATCCATTGATGTTTCATGAAATTTATCAGGATTCGCAAAACCAGCATTATTAACTAAAATTGAAACGTCATAATTTTTAGAACTACAGTAATCAAATATTTTAATTGGTGAGTTTTTATCACTTAAATCACACGAAATAAAATCAACGTTTACATTATGTTTTGATTTAATATCCTTTGAAATTTCATTTAATTTATCCTCTGATCTTGCTGTTAGCACTAAGTTAAAACCTTTTTTGGCAAGACATTTTGAGATTTCAAGTCCTATTCCTGAGGAAGCGCCAGTTACTAAAGCATAAGGATTTTTCATGTAAATACTTTTTATTAATTCATAAAACCACTCAACTTTTTAAAATTACCATTTAAAAAAATCTTCCTCAGTTATTTCTTTGTAATCTTCCTCTTGTTGAGGATCATAATAAAAATAGAAAGAATGTTTCTCTCCAAAATTTACAACAATTCTTTTAAGGTCTTCAAAATAAAATTCTTTAGCTTTAAATTGAACGTAAAATCTTGTTATAGGCATATTTTCAAAAATCCAATTATCCCCGGATTTTATATAAACATGTCTTAAATACTCATCGTATTGACCCCTTATAAGTGCAATGATGTCATGATCTGTTTCATTTGAAATTAAAAGTGTTGACTTTGAAATTGCTTCAACATTTTGAGGAAATCTATCTGAAAAAATTTCTTGTCCAGTTTTTCCTCTTTGTGCAATTAAAGAACTAGGACAAAAAAATTAATATCATGAATTTCATTTTGTTATTTATATCAATCATTTTGTTATTTTAACGAAATTATAATTATTGAGCCTACTGTTATGGTAATTAAAGATAGCATATTAATTGATATTGATTTAATTTTTGCTTTTACTATTTCTGCTTGTAATGATGCTGTTCAAAAAGTTCCAGCACCAGCAACACCTGAAGAAGTAAATATAAGCGGAGAACCAGCTGGTCCTCACACTTCTACTGAATGGAAAATATGGGCTTACAGTACTGCTGCTCCTTCTTTTATTGCTGAAAACTGTACAGTTATTGACGTTGATGGAACTGTTTTAAGAGAAGGCACAAACGGTTGGACTGCAATGGCTGCTAACCCTAGAGGTATAGATGATCCTGAAAATGGATGGAAAAATCCGCATGAAGCAATGCCTATGGTAGGAGATGCTCAGGCAATGAAATGGGCAGGGGCTTTTATGTCTGGAGGAACACCTGAAATGGATGCTGATGGATGGGCTTGGATGCTTCATGGAGACATGGGTGAAGACAATACAAAACAAATGGTCCTTAAAGAAGAAGATGCGGTTGAGGGTCAATGGATTGAGTCTGGAGCACATTTAATGTTATTTCCAAAAGATCCTGCTACTTTGAAAGGCAACACAACTGATTTTAATACTGGAGCTCCTTACATCATGTTTGAAGGAACTGGTTATGATCATTTAATGATTCCTGTTAAAGACTACTACAAATATCAAGCAAAAAACTAAAATTATTTATGCTTATAAATTAAAGCCTTTATCTTTTGATAAGGGCTTTTTTTATTTTATTTCAAACAAAGCTTTAAGCAACTTTTTATTTTTGATCCATAACACTGTTAACTATATTTTCATAAAATAAGAATTAATATACTTTGAGTACAGTGTTCCATTATTTTTAACCTAAATTATGAAGTCCTAAAAGTATAGACTATGCTAGTAGCAGTATTATTTCCATCACTTGTAACAACTTTCCAATAATAAACTGTATCAGAAGTGACTTCAACTTCAAAAGATGATTCTGATAAGTTTAAATACTCTGAAGCTGGATCTTGGTTCCCGTCAATCGTATCAAAATAAAGGATGAAGTTCACTGTATCTCCATCCGGATCAGTGCTTTCCCAGCTTATTACAACTTTACTATTAACGGGGTCTATTGTGGCTCCTGGCATTGGAGAAATAGGCGCAGCAGGAAAAGGAGCATAATTAGAAACCCCATCACCTGCTAAATAAAATTTCCATACATCACTGGCAGTATTATTAGACCCCTCATTTTTTGAAGTTATCTGCCAAGAATACGGAATTGCTTTAGTTAAAGTAACTGATTTATTGGTTTCAGTAATTCCTGGTTGATTTATCTCAGCTTGATTATCTAAATTTATAATTTTAAGATCATACGATTCTGTGTCATCAGATTTCGACCATCCAAAACTAACTGAACTTTTAGTTTCAGAAACACTTGTTCCCTCTTCACAAACCTTGTTGTTGTCTGGAGAATTTAGAATTGCTTTACCAGGGCTAGCAATTGTTACTTGAACTTCTGTATTTGAAGTTATTACTTCAGGTTCACCTCCTTTACTACAAGAAACAATCAAAACAAATAAAATTATTGATGGAATGATTTGAATTTTCATAGTCTAATTATTTTTTTACCACTTTTACTGCTTCATTAACCGTATTTCCAATCACTTTAATAACATAAATTCCAGTAATTAAATGGCTCAGGTCTATTTCGATTACCCTGTTTGATGGAATATTTTTCTTGTCAGCACTAATAAAATTGCCTGAAATGTCTAATAGATCTAAAGTAACTTGATGATCTTGCCCTGAAACATATATTTGAAGATAATCATCAGTTGGGTTGGGATAAAAGATTATTTTTTCACTAACAAAAATTTCCTCAGTGTAACTCCCTTGGCAATCTAAATCTGTTGAGATTTTTATAATATTTTGACCCTTTTTTAAATCCAATAAAACCTCATCATTGCTATAAGTGGTTAGCTCACCATTGTGATTAATAAGATATTCAGATGAGCCACTTAAATTAAATGTGGCTTTTTTACCGCTTTCACTTATTCTAGACCTAGCAGATAATGGAGCAGGTTCAATTATTTTTACAGTAAAGCAATGAGAATATTCTTCTAGTTCTTGAATAAAAATGCAAATTTGATACTCCTCTGGACTAAGGCCTGTAAGTAAACTGGTGAAATTATTTGCCTGATTCAGTAAAAAAGGAACATCACTATTGTTAATTGAAACATAATAATTGTATGAACTGTTTAGCGCTGTAATTTGTATCATACCATTTTCTTTTCCTATGCAAGAGGCTGAAACCACTTCAACAGAAAAATTATTCGCGGGCAGCAGAATTACTTTACATCCATTGACATCCATTATTGTGTTTGGTTGAACAAATGTGCCGGGACAAGTATCATTTTCATCTAGTACCCCATCATTGTCATCATCGGGATCACATTCATTCCCTAGGCCATCTCCATCAGTGTCAGCTTGACCAGTATTAAACATAGTTGGACAATTATCATTTTCATCTAAAAGAGAATCATTATCATCATCAGGATCACAAACATTTCCTATACCATCTTCATCGGTATCTGCTTGATCTTCATTAGGGGTTGTTGAACAGTTGTCATTTTCATCTAATATTCCATCATTGTCATCATCGTTGTCATTTTCATCTAATATTCCATCATTGTCATCATCAGGGTCACAATCATCTCCTATACCGTCTTGATCGGCATCAAGTTGACTGGTGTTAAATACAGTTGGACAATTATCATTTTCATCTAAAATAGAATCATTATCATCATCAGGGTCACAATCATCTCCTATACCATCTTCATCGGTATCTGTCTGATCTTCATTAGATATTGTTAGACAATTATCATTTTCATCTAATATTCCATCCCCATCACTATCTGTATTTGAATCACAATTATCTCCTATTCCATCTCCATCACTATCTGATTGATCATTAGCTATAGTTGGGCAATTGTCATTTTCATCTAAAAAACCATCATTGTCATCATCAGAATCACACGCATCACCTTGGCCATCCCCATCAGTATCAATTTGACTAGTATTGAATGTAGTTGGACAATTGTCATTTCCATTTGCAACCCCATCATTGTCATTATCAGAATCACACGCATCTCCAACCCCATCTCCATCTACATCACTTTGATCTGTATTTGATGTAGTTGGACAATTATCCGAATCATTAGAAATCCCATCTCCGTCACTGTCTTGACCATCCATATTACCATCTCTATCCAGGTCAAGACAAGAGGTTTGATCTGAAGCTATATTTTCATATAAAGTATAAGGATAAAAAGTGTATTGAGTATTAATTGACCATCCACCTTTAGTATATTTTATGCCGGTTTCACTTATTAAATCATCAAGAGGATATTGATCCGGATCTCCTCCGGTTCCATCAGCCCAATAACTACTCCAAACCCACCCCATTCCAAGGGCAATGGTTTTTTTATTAGAATCAGATATAAACGCTTTTATCTTATTTTTCTCTGTTTGTGAAAGACTATTTCTAACATCTAGAATCATAACATCATATTCTGAAAGACTTTCAGGTAGCCATGAGGGATCATTTTTAGTAGAAGTTGTAAACTTTTCAATTTGCATTCCGCTATTTTCAAGTTGAGTAAAAAGAAATGAATCACCATAGAACATATTCACAGTTGCAACTATAATTTTAGCACTGTTATTATTAATAAATTTCTTTATTATATCAATATTGCTAGATTCGGTTGTATTATTATCGTAAAAAAAACTTTCATGAGTTAAAGCAATAGTTTGTGTTCTAAAATCTTGAGCAATTAATATATTTCTTTCAGCATCAGTAAGTAATGGTATTGGCTCGCATCCAGTTAAAGTCAAAGTTGACAGATAAGAACCATTATCGATTCCGTAGTCAATATTGCTTGAATTTTCAAAAAGATTTATAACTATTTTCTTTTCAACAGAAATAGCATCTTCTTTTAATGCACTTGTTTGAATTGTTCCATCAGTAAGATGGATTTTAAGCTGGAGATCAATTAATTTAGTGTCTTGACCAGATTCAAAATTAATATTAAGTGTGTTTAAACTAGTACTATTAATCGTAGTTATATAATTATTTGATGTAAAAGAATTTCCATCAACTATCCACTCGTAGTAATCGATATCTTCTTTTTCAATATTTGTATAAGTAGAAAGTTTAATTTCTTTATCAGTTACATAAGAATATTTTTGAACCAGCGGAAATAAAAATGTTTGATCGGGAGTAATTTTTGAAGCAGACTCCCACACACCGGCATTTCCGGAAACATATATTTTATTTGTTGCATAAAAAACTTCAAAATCCCTTATCATAACATACCCTGGTAGGGAATTGCCTGTAATATCAGCCATAGAATTCTCTCCCATAAGGAAAATTTTATTAAATGGATATATAGTTTGGTAACCTTCATCTAGAACTAAAACTTTATCTGTACCATCAATAGCAGTTATTTCCATTGGCCAATAGTTCTGAGCATTCATATCATATAATTCAGTAAAAGAACCTCCAAGATCATCAGAGTAATAAACATTGTCATAACTAGTTGAAACAAACAATCTGTCATTTATATTCAAATCGATATTTAAGGGCCTTGTATTCTCTGGAACAGTAATGGAGCTCCAGGTTTGCCCTCCATCAATTGACTTATGTAATAAGGCTGTATTTCCAGAAGAAAAAAGACCTTGAACGGCAAAAATTATATCTGGATTAACACTTGATATTCTTACATCTGTAATCAGATTTAGAGGGTCATTTCCAAAAGAGTATAAAATAAATGAGTCAATCCCAAAATTATTTGAAAAATAAATGCTGTTATCTTTACCAAAAAGAACTCTGTCATAATATATTGGATGGGTCTCCAGATCAGATCTTTTTCCTCTAACATATGACTCATTTGGATTATGTCCATTAGAGGTTAATGCTTCTGGAGAAGTCCCATAATCATCAGAAACCCTTAAAACAGAGAGGGCTTCTTGGCTAGAATAACTTCTTCCAGCAGCCACAACATTGTTATCTCCTTTATTTACCCATCCA
>Ga0209501_10000556_pt1 | contig 45391 bp, 50 predicted proteins | sample ArcticOcean_MG_C_4_FD_187434 | JGI IMG/M metagenome (GOLD analysis project Ga0209501, IMG submission 187434) | Marine microbial communities from western Arctic Ocean - ArcticOcean_MG_CB4_134 (SPAdes) (version 2) | ecosystem: Environmental > Aquatic > Marine > Oceanic | place: Arctic Ocean...
ACTGAAAAAGGTATTTGCGAAGCATCAGAAAAAGGATTGAAAGGATTATTTAAATGAAAAAGTTATTATTAATATTAATTACAATTTTTATAACAACAAATGTTTATGCAGACCATTATAAAAAAAAGATTGATATAAAAAATTTTAGTCCCAAGCAACACTGCTCTCCAAAAAAATCACTTCTAGTGCCAGCAGCCAAAGTGTTTCCTGGTGGTGAGTTTATCAAATTCAATTCATATTCAGGTTTTGATCAAAGAGCTGTAATTGTTGGTGCTCATAAAAAAAATCCAATAGAAATTACAAGCTACCTATTAATGCCAAAGGGCTCAGGTAAAGTTCCTATTGTTATTTGGGCACATGCAAGCGGTGGAGCAGATGCTTATATCTTTAGTGAGTTTATAAATAGTGGCCAAAAAAAACTTTTAGATTTGGGAATTGGCGTAATGTTTATAGATAACTTTTGCAGTAGAGGTGTAACAAGCACATGGAGAGATCAATCTAAAGCTACTATTGCTTCTGCAGCTATAGACACGATGATGGCTTATAAAGTTTTAAAAAATCACCCAAGATCAAATGGTAAGATAGGATTAACAGGACATTCAAGAGGAGGCACTAATGCTCTTATGGTTTCTGATGTTAAATTTACATCTTTATTTTTAGAAGGAAAAAATGGATTTGATGCAATTATTGGTGAGGCAGCCGAATGTAGAATGGCTGGATTGTTTTTAGAACCAGAACTAACGACTAATACTAAGATGCTTTATGTTCATGGGAGTATAGACAACCTTACTTTGGCTAAACCTTGCGCGGAGTATGTAAAGAAAATTAAAGCTAAACCAGGACAAGTAAAAATTGATATTAAAGAAGGTTGGCATCATGATTGGCACGGAGGTTTTAAGCCTAAAAAAGTAAAGGCAATGACTATGCATACTTGTCCCGCTTTTCGTGTTGATAATGAAGGAAATGCAACAGGGCCAATTGTTGATTTAGGTTTAAAGAAATATAAACTTTTTCCATCTCAAGCAGAATGGATTAAAGCAACTGAAGATGAACCAAAAAAAACAATGAAATTAGTTTTTAAAATGTTTAAGAAAGAAAAATGTTTAAAAAGAGGTGTCACAATAGGTGGTATGCATGGAGATGAATATTTACCTCAGTTTATAAACTTTTTTAAGGAAAATTTATTATAAAAATGAAAAGTAAGATCTTTACGGTAATTTTACTATTAGTAACAATAATTATTATTTATTTTCAAAGAACAAATTTTACTGAACATACTCTAAAAAAAGTAATTTCATCATGTGTTATAGCACAAAAACGAACATCTATATCTTTTGATATAGAAAAAGCTAAAAAATTTTGTGAAGAAAAAATTAGAAAACAAAGAGGAGGTTAAGCAGCTTATCTTAATGAAGCCGCTATATTCCCACCATCAACAGTAAGAACGGCGCCAGTAGTTTTTTTTGAAGTTGCTAAATGGAAAAAAGCTTTAGCGACATCTTCTGGCTTAACTTCATCCAATAATAGATTTCCTCGCATATAATTATCTTCAGACACAGATCTTGCTTTTGCTCTAGTCTTAATCATTTTATCAGTCATTAAACCACTTCTTATTCTGTCAGCATTAACTCCGTTTGATCTAATTCCATAAGAGCCATAATCAACAGCGTATTGTTTACACAAACTTAATAAAGCTGATTTAGGTAAACCATAAGGTCCAAAATTTTTTCCAGGATTTACAGCTTGTTTTGAAATATTAAAAAGCAAACAACCATTAATATTTTGTTTTTTCATTATTTTAACTGCTTCAGACGCACAATTTTGATGAGAAAAGAAATTAATTTCAAAACTTTTTCTTAAATGTTCGTCACTTACTTCGCCTATTGCACCACCAGGAGCCGTTCCTGCGTTTGAAATTAAAATATCAATACCACCAAACTTTTCGCAGATTTGCTTGAAAGCATTTTTAACACTTTTTTTGTTTGTCACATCACAATGTATGCAGAGATCTTTAATTTTAGTCTTTAACTCATTTAGACTCTTCAAATTGTTATCTAATAAAACAACTTCACCACCATAGCTTTTAAACATTTTGTAAATAGCAAAACCAATAGTTCCAGTAGCACCTGAAACTACAACCACATTACCTTCTAGAATTTTTTTCTGTTTTTTAATCTTAGCTTGTTCTAAAGACCAATATTCAACATCAAAAAGATCTTTTTCTGGGATAAATTTGAACTTAGAAGTTTCTTCAACGGAAGCTATTACTTTTGCATTTGTTTCTGTTAAATCTCCAGCAATTTTTGCAGCACTCAAATCTTTTCCTACACTAAAAACTCCAACATTTTGCACCAATACAACTCTTGGAGAAGTATCAAGCATAATTTTTTTACCTTTAACTTTTTTCTTATTTTTATTGAAATAATTAATATATTTTTTTCTATAACTAGACATAGCTTTTTGCGCAATATTTTTAAAATCATCTAAAGTTGAATTTTTCTTTGGCGTAATTATTAAAGGAAAAGGTTTTACTCTAATTACATGGTCCGGTGTTGCTGTGCCTTTCGAAGAATAAGTCCGGACATCTTTTCCATTCATAAAATATTTTAAGTGATTATTTAGTTTATAGTTAACTATAAATTTTTGATCTGAATGATTATCAGACAAAAGACCTCTGATTATAGGTGCTATTTCATGAGGTTCAAATTTTGTAGAGAATTTTTTAATTTGTTTTATTTTTTTTACCCTTAATTTTTTGATCGCTTTTTCTGCTTGCGATACATATTTAATCATTAGGCTATAAGCTTCTTTAGCGTTATTAGCGAAAGTAAAGATTCCATGATTCATTAATATTAGACAATTGATTTTTGGATTTTTTATATAAATTTCGTAAACCTTTTTAGCCAGCATAAATCCTGGCATTACGTAAGGAACTAAGGCCACCTTATCTCCAAATACTTTATTACAAAGTTTAAATCCTTCGGGTCTGTTAGTTACATTTAAAATTGCGTCAGCATGCGTGTGGTCTACAAATTTAAATGGTAAAAAAGCATGCAAAAATGTTTCTACACTTGGATTAGGAGATTTAATATTGATTAGATTTCTTTTTTGGAAGCTCACCATGTCTTCATCAGATAGGTATTTTTTATTTTTAAGACTTAGGAGTGGGTTTAATTTTACAGCTGGTAATCCTTCAGGCTCAATTTCACCCATATCCCAACCACTACCTTTAACGCACAGGACGTTATATTTTTTCCCATCTATGTCATTAACGGATGTTTTTACAGATGTATTGCCCCCTCCATGCAAAACAAGCTCACTATTTCTACCCAAAAGTCTAGTTGTATAAACTCTCAAGGCTAAATCTTTAGAAATACCAATCTTTTTATAATTGTTGATATATTTTTTTGCTTTTGATGCAGACCAATTATTTTTCAAAATTTAACTCCTAGCACTTATTAACAGCCTATTTTTTAGTTGTCATATAAAAAATACCAGTTATAAAAAATATAAGGAGAATCAATGAAAAAAGTCGGAGAACACATAACTTTAGATTTTTTAGGCGTTAAACAAGATTATTCGCCTAAGTTTTACAATAAAATTATTTATAAAATAGCAAAAAAAGCAAAAGTTGAAATTCTTAATGTTTCCGATCACGTATTCAAACCTCAAGGTTTTACTCTTGTAGCTCTATTAGCAGAAAGTCATATGAGTCTTCATACTTTTCCAGAAAAAGGAATAATAAGTTTTGATTTCTTTACCTGCGCAAAAGTATCTCCAAAAGTTGCTTTGGACATCCTTAAAAAAGAAATTAAACATGAAAGAGTTGTAGTGAAGAGCTTCGATAGAAGCACTGTTAGTTTGTATGATGACATTTATAGCACAGCAGGACAAAAGAAATACTATGTGGTGAATGACGTTTTAGAAAATTTTGTATCTAAAGTAGGTCAACATATAGAAATCTTAAAACTAGAAGAATTTGGTAATGCCCTTTTTATTGATGGAGAACTTCAAGTTTCAGAAAAAGATGAAAAAAAATACAGTGGTCAATTCGTAAACTCAGCTCTTAATTTAAATAGTGCCAATTCTACAGCCGCTATTATTGGAGGTGGAGATGCAGGTGTAGCTAGAGAATGTATTTCAAAAGGATTTAATTTAATTGACTGGTATGAACTAGATCCCGAGGTTGTTACTGCCTGTTATAAGTATCTTCCTAAGATTTCTAGCAGAGTAAAAGAAAGCAATAGTATTAAAACTTTTTGGGGTGATGCTTTTGAAAGTATAAAATCTGCAGAAGATTCAAAATATGATAAAATTTTTGTAGATTTAAATGACGACCAGTACTGCATAGATCTTGCTGCAAAAAATATGGATGGTTTAAAAAGAATTTTAAAACCTGGAGGAGTTATTACTGCTCAAGTTGGATCAAAAGACAAAAAACCAAAGCAAGTCGATAACTGGTTAAATGTTCTTTCTAAAAACTTTGGAAACGCCAAATTAGACGAAGTACACATACAGAGCTTCGATTGCCGTTGGAATTTTGCTTCTTCCATAATGAATTCATAAATAATTCAACTATTTCACGTATTATTTTTTCTGGAATAATCTTTTTTTTAATTCTAGAATTCACCTTTTTAAACAGGAGGAAAAATGAAAAATATATTAAAATTTTTTCTATCTTCTATTGCTGCGTTGTCTATGTTTATTTCAACTGCACAAGCAGACAGTATTAGAATAGGAACAGAAGGTGCGTACCCACCATGGAATTCAAAGGATGCCTCAGGTAACCTAATTGGATTTGAAATTGAGCTTGCCAAAGAACTTTGTGCAATTATGAAACACGACTGTACTATAGTTGAGCAAGATTGGGATGGCATGATACCAGGATTGATCATGAGAAAATTCGATGCAATCATGGCCGGCATGTCTATTACAGACGAAAGATTAAAAACTATTAATTTTTCAAGAGGATACGCTGATGAAGTGGCTTCTTTAGGTGTAATGAAAGGTTCAAGCCTTGAAGGAATGGATACTCCAGAAAGTATAAATCTTTCAAAAGGTAATAGTAAAGTTTTAAAAACTTTAACTGCTGCACTTGCTGGAAAAACTGTTGGTGTTCAAACAGCAACAATTCATCAAAACTTTTTAGAGTCTGGTGATGTAGGAAAAATTAATATCAGAACATACAAAACACAAGATGAAGTAAATCTAGATTTAGTAGCCGGTAGAATAGATGTAGCTCTTGCAGCTGCTGTCGCTTTTACTGATTATGCTGAAAAATCTGGTAAACCTGTTGTTCTAGTAGGACCTACATTTGCTGGTGGAGCTTTTGGAAATGGAGTTGGTGTTGGAATTAGAAAAGATGACACAAAACTTCTTAAAGACTTTAACAAAGCTATTAAAACTGCATCAAAAAAAGGTATAATTTCTAAATTAGCGATTAAACACTTTGGTTTTGACGCTTCTATGTAATAATTTAATTTTTAAGGCGGTAAATAAAAAAATTTATCGCCTTAAAACATATGGAATTTTTATATTTCGGCAATACGGGTTGGGGCGACGAACTTTTCTTTGCTACACTAATGACAATAGCTGTTGCGATTACAGCAATATTTATAGGATTTTTTCTTGCTGCAATTTTTACAACATTCAAGTTATCTAAAAGCAAAATATTAAACTTTGTAGGTAATTTTTATACAACAGTGTTTAGAGGTGTTCCTGAGCTTTTAGTTATTTATCTACTTTTTTTTGGCGGTAGTGGTGCTGTGATGTATGTGGCAAAAATCTTTGGTTATGATGGGTATATCGAAGTTAACGCTTTTTTAACTGGAGCAATATCTATTGGAATAATTTCGGGAGCTTATTCTACAGAAGTATTTAGAGGAGCTATTCAATCTATAAATGAAGGTCAGTTTGAAGCATCTAAGGTTTTAGGTCTAAGAAAAAAAATTTATTATTACAAAATAATAATACCACAAATGCTCAGATTAGCTTTACCCAATATAAGTAATGTTTGGCAAATTACATTAAAAGATACTTCGTTAATTTCAGTTACTGGGCTTGTTGAAATAATGAGACAATCTTATGTTGCTGCAGGCTCAACAAGGGATCCTCTATTTTTCTACTCATTTGCTGCCGTGTTATATTTACTCTTAACATTTTTAAGTTTGAAATTATTTAATAAATTAGAAAAAAATTACAGCAGAGGTTTTTAAATGGAATTAATGATAGAAAGTTTTCCAAGATTACTTAATGCCACACTGCTAACAATTAAGCTGACATTATTATCTTTATTTTTTGGAATATTTGTTGGATTTTTTTTTGCAATACTTAGAACGAGCAAAAATAAAATTCTTTACTACTTTTCTTATTATTATTCGTACGTTTTTCGAGGTACACCCTTGTTGGTTCAAATTTTTATAATATACTTTGGTTTAGGGCAGGTTGAATGGATAAGAGAGTCTTTTCTATGGATTTTATTAAAAGAACCTTACTCATGCGCTATTCTTGCATTTACTTTGAATACTGGAGCATATTCTTCTGAGATATTTAGATCAGCCTTTGAAACAATTAATAAAGGAGTTTTAGAAGCCGCAACAAGTTTGGGATTAAATAAAATAAATATCTTTTTTAAAGTCAAATTACCTATGGCAATTAAACAATCTCTTCCAGCATATGGAAACGAAATGATATTAATGCTAAAAGGAACTTCTTTAGCAAGCACAGTAACATTGCTTGATCTTACTGGTGTAGCCAAACATATTATATCAACAACATTTAGACCAATTGAGGTTTTTATTGTAGCTGGAAGTATATATTTATTGATGACATTTATAATACACAATATTATTAAACTTTTAGAAAAGAGATACGACTATAAATAAATTGACTATTAATATGTCAGTAGTCAATATATTGCTTAACTTCTCTTATATTAGAACCTGATTTTTTATTTATTTGAGATTTAATTTGCGACCTTTTGTCGTTGTTTATATAAACTTGTCTTGCTAGCTCAACAAAGCTTTTACCAAAATCTTTATTTTTTTCACAAATTCTAATTTTATCTTCTGTATTCCACAAAATAAGATTAACTTCTTTAAGTATATTAAATAAGCTTTTAAAATCATCATTAAATTCTATAGAAAAATTTTGAGTTTTTTTAAGCATATCATATTCTTTTTTAACCTCATGAAGGTTTATCTTATCTGTAACTTTTTCAAGCTTAATTTCTAAAATACTTATTTTATCTAATAATTCTCCCGCAGATATATCAGCTAGTATTTTTTTAGATTTGTTTGTCATAATTATGCTAAATTGATTTACTAAATTTAAATAACCGATGTCAAATATTTTAATTATAAAACATGGATCTTTAGGTGATATTGTACAAATAAGTGGTGTTCTTAAAGATATAAGAGAAAAACATCCTAATAATAAAATTTTTATTCTAACAACATTTCCGTATAAAAAATTACTAGAGAAGTGCCCCTTTATTGATGAAGTTTTAATAGATAGACGCTTACCCAGATGGAATATCTTTTATCTTTTAAAATTAAGAAAAATAATAAATAAATTAAAATTTTTCATAGTGTATGATTTGCAAAATTCTTCTAGAAGTTTATTTTATCGAAAATATTTGTTTAATATTGCAAATTGGTGCAGCACAATCACGACACTAAAAAAAGGTATAAAAAAAAGTGACTTTGATACTTTTCCAGTATTAGAAAGGTTTAAATTTCAATTAGATAACTCAAACGTAAAAAGCAATTTTACTTTGAAGCCTGATTTTTCTTGGGCATGCGCAAATGTTGACCAAATAGTAAATAGATTTATAGTTAAAAAATTTATTATAATATTTCCATTTAGCTCACCACAGTTAAAGCATAAACAATGGTCATATTATAATAGGTTAATTGAGATTATAAAAAAAAATCACACCAATTTAGATATAGTAATGGCTCCTGGGCCAAATGAAATGAATGAGAGAAAAAAAATTAATTCAATATCAATAACTAATGCAGAGAGGTCACTTAATATAATGGAACTTGCCGGTGTAATAAAAAAATCAAGTTTTGTAATATCTAATGATACTGGCCCCGCACATATGGCGGCTCACCTTGGAATTAATGGAGTGGTCTTATTTGGTTACCACACTACTGCAAGAAAAGTTTCTATTGAGACAGATAACTTTAAAGCAATATCAGTCAATGATTTAAATGACTTGTCAGCTGATGAAGTATATTTGAACATAAAAAATAAATTAAACTTAATTAATTAATTTTAAATAATTTTTTACAACTTTATTCCAGTGGAAATTTTCAGAAAACTTTAATGCATTTTTGCCAAGTTGTATAAATTTATCATTACGTAAAAAATCTTCTACCGATTCATGTATAGAACTTAAATCATCTCCATCGCAAATAAGACCAGTTTTATTATGTGAAATTGCGTCAGGAGCTCCGCCATCTTTACCTCCTATTGAAGCCACTCCGTATGAAGCCGCTTCAACAAAAGATATTCCAAAACCCTCAACTGACCTACCTTCAATTCTTGATGGCATTAAAAATAATTGTGACTGAGCTATTAGTGATAATTTTAAATTTTCTTCAATATTCTCAACAAACAAAACTTCTTTTTCAATTGAAAGTTCTTTAGTTAATTTAATTAAATTATCTTTTTCTTTACCAAAACCAACAGAAATATATTTTATTTTAGGAAATTTTATTTTTAAATTTTTTATTAGCATTAATATTTTATCATGTCCCTTTCTAATATCTAATCTTGATACTGTAATTATTTTTGGGAAAGCATCTTTATATAAATTTTCTGCTTGTATCTTAAATGTATTTTCTAAAATTTTAGGCTTTTTAATTCCTGGAAAAATTACATTTATTTTAGATTTATCTACACCAACTTTAATAGCTAAGTTTTTTGTATAGTTAGAATTTGCAATTATGAAATCTGATTTACCTAAACTCTTAATTAATCTTTTATTTAATGGGGAACTTTTTATATGATTTATTTCTTTTGAATGAATAAGGCATAATACTTTAGTTTTTTTTAGATAATCATCCTTAAGCAATTCTAGACTTTTCCAATGATCAATAAATATAGCTCTAATATTGGAATTTTTATTTATAAAATCATTTACCAAATTAGCTTTTCTATATTTCTTAAATAATTTTATACCTTTTACCCTAATAACATCTGCGGAAATTTTATTATCGTACCAATCGGAATCAGGGAATGCATCAGCAAAAACTTTAACAGGACCGTGCTCCAGTAAACTTTCTGATAAACCACCCATTAAAACTTGTATTCCACCTACATCAGGAGGGAAGTTTCTTGTAACTATTAGAAACATTTTTATTACTTAAACCATTTTATATTACATCCCATACTTGGGATTTGTTTTTCTGGTCCTTTTCCAGTTTTTGCTATTAATTTCATAGCAACTTTAAGATCACTATCACCTTTAACAACTGGCTTTAAATTTTTAAGCTCTCTAAATCTACCTCTATATTGAAGTTCTAAATTATTGTTATATCCAAAAAAATCTGGCGTACAAACAGCGCCGTACTGTTTAGCAATATTTTGAGTTTGATCAATTAAGTAGGGAAAAGAAAAATTATGTATTTTAGAAAAACCAATCATATTTTCTAATGAATCGTCTGGATAATTTTTTACATCATTCGACATTATAGCTACTGCTTTAATTCCCGCAGATTCTAAATCTTTGATATCATTGGCAATGTTACTAATTACTGCTTTCACATAAGGACAGTGATTACATATGAACATAATTAAAGTTCCATTTTTGCCTTCAATATCTTCTAAAGATACTTTTTTGTTTTCTGTAGAAAAAAGAGTAAAATTTTTTGCTTTTTCGCCAAAATTACAAATAGGTGTTTCTGTTAGTGACATATTATTATCTATTACTTAAGGAATTAACCATTTTTTTTCAAGTGAATTGTTTTTTATATTAAAGCATGCACGTCTATGACCCTTAGCTGCAAGATATAGCCATTCAATAGTGTTTATAAAATTCTCTACTAAACAAAAGTTTTTGTAGCCTATTTCACTTTCTTCTATTGAGTATTTGTAGTCATCTATGTTTTTAGACAAACCCGAAGTAGGCGTCGTTGAAATTGAACCCGGTCCTTTTTCGCCAAGATAACACTGTCTGCTCATATGAACAGTTTTTTTCCATGCATTCTTTGTAATTTCATTTTGATAATTTATTTTTGAATCACAGGAAATTCTTAACTGGATTTTTTCAGCTTTATCGTAAAAAAGAAAAGAGGATAAAGAATTAGTTTTTAAAGTCTTAATTTTAATAGACCTAATATCACTATGAAACCATATTTTTTTTTCCTTTTGACTTACGCCTCTTAAAACAACTATTCTACTATCAAAACTTTCATTTTTACCACATACAAAAGCTGGTATATGAAACGAAGCATCTCTATTTGCTAGACCATTTTTTAGAAGATCCCAGATTTTTAAATAAATTTTATCAAGATCGTTGTAGTACTCAGGTCTATTTATTTTCACTTATTTTTTTCTAAATCTTTTTATAAGGCTGGAAGTGTCCCATCTATTCCCACCCATAGCTTGGACATCACTGTAGTATTTATCAACCATCTCTGTAATTGGCAATAAAGAGTTATTTTTTTTAGATTCATCTAATGCAATTTTTAAATCTTTTCGCATCCAATCAACCGCAAATCCAAACTCAAACTTATCATCAATCATTGTTTTGTATCTGTTGTCCATTTGCCAAGATTGTGCAGCACCTTTAGAAATTACTTCAATAACATCTTTCATATTTAAACCGGCTTTCATTCCAAAATTAATTCCTTCAGATAATCCTTGTACTAATCCCGCAATACAAATTTGGTTTACCATTTTAGCAAGCTGACCGGAGCCTGGCCCTCCAAGTAACTTCATTTTTTTACTGTAACAATCAATTTTATCTTTGGCCTTATCGAAATTTTCCTTGTCACCACCAATCATGACAGTTAATGCACCATTTTCAGCACCGGCTTGTCCACCCGATACAGGAGCATCTAAAAAACCGAAATCATTTTTTTTTGAATAATTATAAATTTCTCTAGCGATAGTTGCTGAAGCAGTTGTGTTATCAACGTAAATAGTATTTTTTTTAATAGTTTTAAAAATACCATTATCACCAAATGTTACTTCCCTTAAATCATCATCATTACCAACACATGTGAATATAAATTCCGCATCACTAGCAGCTTTTGCAGGAGTATCAGCTTTAGAACCCTTATATTCTGATATCCATTTGTCAGCTTTTGTACCTGTTCTATTATAAACAGTTACATTATGACCAGCTTTTGATATATATCCAGCCATGGGGTATCCCATTACACCAAGACCAACAAAGGAAACTTTACAACTCATTTTTTTATGTCAAGCATTAAACTAAATTTTAAAATAATTATATTTGGATTTATAATTACATTTTTTTCCAGTTTTGGACAGAGTTTTTTTATAGGATTATTTAATTCAAACATTAGAGCAGAACTGAACATTACCCATGGTCAATTTGGTTCGATTTATGCTTTGGCAACATTATTAAGTAGCTTTTCATTAATTTGGATAGGAAAAAAAATAGATGATTTTAAATTAATAAATTTCTCATTCTTTGTTATTTTTTTATTATTCTTTTCTTCAATTTTTTTCTCTCTTGTCGATAGTATTTATTTTTTATTTATAGGAATATTTTTTTTAAGATTATCAGGACAAGGTTTAATGTCACATATGGCCACCACGAGCATATCAAGATTCTTTAGTTTAAATAGAGGGAAAGCTCTTAGTATTTCTTGGCTTGGACTTTCGTTAGCTGAATTTGTTTTGCCTATAACTATGATTTTTTTCCTATCAATTTATTCATGGAGAAGTATTTGGATATCAATAGGTTTGTTTATAGTTTTGTTTTTACCAATTTTATCCTTTTTTACAATAAGAAAAATTACTTTTCAGTCACGTGAAACAGTAAGCGAAAACTTAAAAAATAAAAATATCAAAAATTGGAAAAGAAAAGAAATTTTATTAGATCCTAAATTTTATCTAATCTCATTAGTAATGTTGGCTTTACCAGCAATCAACACGGGTGTTTTTGTTTACCAATCATTTATTCTTGAATCTAAAGGCTGGGGTGATTTTGTTATAGCAAAATCATTTATGTTTTATGCAATTTTATCAGTAGGAACTTTATTTATTTCTGGACCATTGGTTGACAAGTATACAAGTAGAAAAATTTTACCTTTAATGAACATTCCTTCTTTAATAGGTATGTTAATATTATTTTACTTTGATGATCATACATCATCATATTTTGTACTAGGATTAATGGGTATTTCTAATGGCTTGGCCAATGTCTTGGGATCATCAACATGGGCGGAGATTTATGGTGTTAAATATATTGGATCAATCAAGGCTTTAACTACCTCAATGATGGTTTTTTCAACTGCACTTGGAACAGCTGTATTCGGTATGATTATTGATATGGGGTATTCTATTGAAGTCATAGCAATGATTAGTTTCTTATATATTATGGTGTCTAATATTTTGATTGTTATATTTAGAAGGAAAATTGAGCCTGTTTTACTTAAATAAAGCTTGATTTTATTGTAACTTTTCATTACTTATTGCACATCTTATGGCAAGAATAACAGTAGAAGATTGTTTAGAAAAAGTAGAAAATCAATTTGATTTAGTACTTTTGGCTAAAGAAAGAACCTCACAACTTAATGCTGGGGAGGAATCGTTAGTTCCAAACGAAAATGATAAAAACACAGTAATATCATTAAGAGAAATTGGAGAAGGTAAAATTTCAATTAAAACTCTAGAAGATTTAGCAATTACTAAATTAAGAGAACACCAAGAAGAGACAGTTGAAGAAGAAGATGTAGCTGACGAAAGTCATGGAGATGATTTTCACGCAACATATAAAGGAGAGGTTTCAAAAAGTGGAACAGCAATCTTGCCGTCTAAAAGAGTGAGAAGAATTCCTGAAAAGTTAGCTTTAAACACTGATGATTCTGAAGAAAAGATTGATGAAAAAAAAGATGATTACCCTAGTGAAGAGAATAAATCAGAAACTTCACCTGCTGACACTAAGTAAGAATAGTAGAATAAATCAACTCACCAAAACTAATAAATAGAATTAGACTATGAACAAAAAAGTCTCTGTCGCTCCAATGATGGATTGCACAGATAGACATGATCGTTTCTTTCTGAGGCTAATTAGCAAGAACGTAATGTTGTACTCCGAAATGGTTGCAACTAAATCTGCAATACATGGTGATAGAAATAAAATTCTTTCATTTAGTCCAGAAGAAAAACCATTAGCACTTCAAGTTGGTGGATCTGATAAAAAAGAACTTTCAGAAGTTGCCAAAATTGCAGAAGACATGGGCTATGATGAAATTAATATAAATTTAGGTTGCCCAAGCAAAAAAGTACAAAAAAATATGTTTGGAGCATGTTTAATGAAAAAACCTGATTTAGTATCTGAATGTATTAACGAAATGGTAAATTCATGTAATATTCCAGTTACAGCAAAGACAAGAATTGGATTTGATGATGTTGAAGATTTTAATTATTTAAACAAATTTGTTTTAAAGATGAAAGAAGCTGGATGTACAAGTTTTATCATACATGCTCGCAAAGCAATGCTAAAAGGACTGTCACCAAAAGAAAATTTAAGTATTCCAAAGTTAAATTATGATATGGTATATAAAGTTAAAAATGAAAACCCAGCTCTACAAATAATAATAAATGGTGGAATAACTAATATTGAGGAAATAAAAAATCACTTAAAAATTTGCGATGGTGTTATGATAGGTAGAGCGATATATCAAAATCCATTTTTCTTAGTAGATATAGAAAAAGAAATATTCAATACAAAAATTTACCCGACAAGAGAAGAGGTTGCTAAAAAGCTCCTAATGTATTTAGAAAAAGAAGTTAAACTAGGAACAAAAGTAAATCACATCATGAGGCACACTGTTGGTTTGTATCATGGGCAAATTGGCTCCAAAAAATGGAAAAGATATTTAAGCGACAATATGATGGCTAGAGATTCGGATTTTAAAAAGGCAAAACATATAATGACAATTGTTCAAAATAATGAGAAAGTTAATCAAACACTTCTATGATAGAAAATTTAGATCAAAATCAAATAATATTTATTGTAACTGTAATGGCGGTATCTGCGATTGTCACAGGTTTTATGGCTGGTTTTTTCGGAATAGGCGGCGGTTTAATAATGGTACCTATTCTTTTTTATATATTTAGTTTTGCTGCCATAGAACAAGCCTTTATTATGCATCTAGCTTTAGGGACTTCTTTTTCAATTATAATTCCAACATCAATAGTATCGACAATGACGCACATGAAATTTAAGGCTGTTGATTTTAAAATTGTTAAAACTTTTGGAGTATTTGTTGCAATAGGCGTTGTGTTCGGGACTATATTTGCTGTTAATTTAAAAACTTCTAGTTTAGTTTTATTTTTTTCAATTATGACAATGTTGTTTGCCATTTATTTTTTAAGTTCAAAAGAAAAAATTAGCCCCACGCCTAGAAAAATAAATTTAATTTATAGAGTTGTTTGTGGTTTTTTATCAGGCTTTGTGTCTGCCCCCATGGGGATTGCGGGAGGTGTAATTAATACTCCAGTTTTAAAAATGTTTGGTTATCCAATTAAAGTTGCTATCGGCTCCTCAGCGGCCGTTGGATTTGTAATTGCTTTAATCGGGGCAATAAGTTTTGCAGTTTCGGGAAGCTATCTTAATATCAATGCTCCATTGAGTTTAGGATTTATAAATATACCAACATTTTTAATTTTTGTGCCGATTACAATGTTTATGGCCAAGATTGGGGCCAAAACAGTTCATGAATTTGACAAAAGGCTTATTGGAAAGTTATTTGGCATTTATCTTTTTATTGTATCTTGTAAACTATTTTATGAGTATTTTTCTTTTTAAATTTTTTGGTCATATTCACCAACTTTTCCAGTTTTCTGTAATAGATTATCAATAAATTCAAATATTTTTTTCTTTCTAGAATCTGTTGTAGGGCTTTCAGTAACAACTACTAATGAAGGTTTATTGGATGAAGCTCTTATTAACCCCCAAGACCCATCTCCAAATGAAAATCTCACACCATTAACAGTAAGAATTTCTGAAATTACCTGTTCATCAATTTTGATTTTGTTTTTTTGAATTTCTTTAATTTTTTCAACTAAATCTTCAACTACTTGATATTTTTCTTCATCTTTGCAGAAGGGAGCCATTGTAGGAGTTTGATAAGTGTTTGGTAGCTCATTGATAATTTCATATAAATTTTTATTCTGTCTTTCTAATAAATGACAAACATGAATAGCGGAATTAATTCCATCATCATAACCAAAACCTAAAGGTTTATTAAAGAAAAAGTGTCCACTTTTCTCAAAACCTGCCAAAGCTTTTTCAGTATTAACTTTTCTTTTAATATGTGAGTGGCCAGTTTTCCAATAAATTGTTTTGCAGTTATTTTCTATAAGGATTTTGTCGCTTGCATATAAACCAGTTGATTTTACATCTACAATAAATTTTGAGCCATTATGAGTATTAGATAGATTTCTTGCAATTAATAAACCAATTTTATCAGAAAATATTTCATTACCTTTATTATCTATTACTCCAACACGATCCCCATCTCCATCAAACCCAAAACCTATATCTGCTCCATTTTCTTTTACAGATTTACCTATTGCATGAAGCATTTTAAGATCTTCTGGATTAGGATTATATTTAGGAAACGTGTGGTCCAAATTGCAATCTAGCTCAATTACTTCACAACCAATACCCCTTAATATTTCTGGGGCAAATATTCCCGCTGTTCCATTTCCACAAGCTACTACAGCTTTAATTTTTTTATTAATTTTATTTTTTTTAATTAAATCATCTTTATAAATTTTTTGAAATTCAGCTATTTTTTTTTCACTTCCTTTACCTATGGTAAATTTCTCATTCAACGTTATTTCTTTAAGCTCTTTCATTTCCTCAGGAGCATGAGTTAAGCCTTTTTGGATTCCCATCTTGACTCCAGTCCAACCATTTTCATTATGACTTGCCGTAACCATTGCCACAGCATCAGCATCCAAATTAAACTGTGCAAAATAAACCATGGGTGATAAAGACAACCCAACATCCTCAACAAAACACCCTGTTGAAATCAATCCTATTTTTAATGCTGCTTTTATTTCTTCACTATAAGACCGATAATCATGACCTGTGATAACTCTTGGATTTTTTTTGTGTGTATGCTTTATAATTTGAGTTCCCAATCCTTTTCCAAGATTTTCTATTCCTGCTAGGTTTACATCTTTTTTATATAACCATCTGGCGTCGTATTCCCTAAATCCCAGTGGATCAATCAGTATTTTTTTTGTGTTATTCATAACTTCTTATCTAATATTTTTTTGTTATTATCAGTATTTAAATTTTATCCTTGTATTATATAGTATGTTCTTGTAATGTTCTGTTGATTTGATAAATTATGTGGTATATCAATCTTTCATGTACACAACATATAGTTGTTTTTACATAAAACAGTAACAAATTAAATTTATTATGAATAAAAACCTATCTTTTGCAATTGAGAAAGCTGTCGAAAAAATCAAGCCAACTGCTAATTTTCCTAAATACAATCAAAATAAAGATAAAAGAAAGCCTGATTTATTTTCTTTAACCTCCCAAACAGAGCTTTTTCAAAACGACAAAGGAATTACGATCAAAATTGATAGATCTAAAGACGAAAAATTAACTAACTTTGGGAAAGCAACTTTAAAAGACAGATATCTTGGTGAAAACGAATCTTACCAAGATTTGTTTGCTCGTGTGGCAAGTATATATGCAGACGATAATTTGCACGCTCAAAGAATTTACAATTATATGAGCAACTTGTGGTTTATGCCCGCCACACCAATTTTATCCAATGGAGGAACATCCAGAGGATTACCTATCTCATGTTTTTTAAATGAGGCTGGAGATAGTTTAGATGGAATATTAGATTTATGGAGTGAGAATGTCTGGCTAGCTGCTAAAGGTGGAGGTATTGGAAGTTATTGGGGAAATCTGAGATCTATAGGTGAGAAAATTGGTAGAGTTGGAAAAACTTCAGGTATTATTCCATTTATAAAAGTAATGGATTCACTAACGATGGCTATTAGCCAAGGTTCTTTAAGAAGAGGTTCAGCAGCATGCTACCTTCCAATTGATCATCCTGAAATTGAAGAATTTATTGAAATGAGAAGACCTACTGGGGGAGACCCAAATAGAAAAGCTTTAAACTTACATCACGGAATATTAGTTACAGATTCTTTCATGAGAGCTGTGGAAACTAATGGGCAGTGGGCATTAAAAAGTCCTAAAGATGGAATTATTCAGTCAACAGTTTCAGCAAGAAATCTATGGATAAGACTTTTAACAGCAAGAGTTGAAACTGGCGAACCTTACATTATATTTATTGATACAGTTAATAGATTAATACCACAACATCATAAATTAGCAGGCTTAAATGTAAAAACATCTAATCTTTGTAGCGAAATAACTTTACCTACTGGAATAGATAAAGACGGCAATGACAGAACTGCTGTTTGTTGTTTATCTTCTTTAAATTTGGAGACATACGATGAATGGAAAGATGAGCCTAATTTTGTAGAAGACGTAATGCGTTTTCTTGATAATGTTCTAACAGATTTTATAACAAGGGCACCAGAATCTTTTAAAGATGCAAAATATGCTGCCATGAGAGAGAGAAGTGTTGGGTTGGGAGTTATGGGCTTCCATTCATTTTTACAAAAAAATTCAATTCCCTTAGAATCTGTGATGAGTAAAGTTTGGAATAATAAAATTTTTAAACATATTCAAACTGGTGTAGATGCAGCATCTAAAAAACTGGCAGAAGAAAGAGGGGCATGCCCAGATGCCGAAGAATATGGTTTTAAAGAAAGATTTTCTAACAAGACTGCAATTGCTCCAACAGCATCTATTTCAATAATATGTGGAGGAGCTTCTCCCGGAGTAGAGCCAGTAGCTGCCAATAGTTATACTCACAAAACACTTTCAGGATCATATAATGTTAGAAATAGATACTTAACTACAATCCTAGAAAAATATAAAAAAAATAATGAAGAAATTTGGTCTTCAATTACTACAAACCAAGGTTCAGTTGAGCATTTAGATTTTTTAACTAAAAATGAAAAAGATGTTTTTAAAACTGCATTTGAAATTGACCAAAAATGGATTATTGAACTTGGTGCAGACAGAACAGCTAATGTTTCCCAAGCCCAATCTATTAATATATTTCTTCCTGCCGATGTTCATAAAAAAGAATTACACCAAATTCATTTTCAAGCCTGGAAAAAAGGTTTAAAAAGCTTGTATTACTGTAGATCAAAATCAATACAAAGAGCAGAAAATGTTAATAACAGTTTATCAACAAATGAGACCAAAAAAGAATCGAATGAGAGCAAAGATTATGAAGAATGTTTATCATGCCAGTAACTAAAATAAAAAATGAAGATAACGAAAAAAAATCTGGTTTATTGATAGGAAACCCGGTTTATAAACCTTTTAGATATCCTTGGTGTTACGATGCATGGTTAACCCAACAAAGAATACATTGGCTTCCTGAAGAAGTTCCATTAGGAGATGACGTTAGAGATTGGCAAAAAAATTTAAGCCAGCCTGAGAAGAATTTATTAACTCAAATCTTTAGATTTTTTACTCAAGCAGATGTTGAGGTTAGTAATTGTTATATTAGACATTATATGAATGTTTTTAAACCAACGGAAACATTGATGATGATGTCTTCATTTGCCTCAATGGAAACAGTTCATATAGCTGCATATTCACATTTACTTGATACAATTGGTATGCCTGAGTCTGAGTACTCTGCATTTATGAAATATAAAGAAATGAAAGATAAATATGATTATATGCAAGGATTCGACGTAAAATCAAATCATAACATAGCAAAAACTATTGCAGTTTTTAGCGCCTTCACAGAAGGCCTCCAATTGTTTGCTAGTTTCGCAATCTTATTAAACTTTCCAAGACACAATAAAATGAAAGGAATGGGACAGATTGTTACTTGGTCTGTCAGAGATGAAACTTTGCATTGCAATTCAATGATCAAATTATTTAGAACTTTTATTGATGAAAATCCTAAAATTTGGACACCTCAACTTAAAAAAGAAATTTATGAAGCTTGCAGAACAATAATTTCCCATGAAGACGCCTTTATAAATTTAGCCTTCGAAATGGGTCCTATCACGGGATTAACTCCAGATGAAGTAAAGCTATACATTCGTTGGATAGCTAACAGAAGATTAATTCAGCTTGGTCTAGAACCTATCTATAAAGTTGATAAAAATCCTTTGACCTGGCTTGACACAATGTTGAACGCAGTTGAACATATGAATTTTTTCGAAGGTAGAGCTACAGAGTACTCAAAAGCATCCACTAAAGGCAGTTGGTCAGAAGCTTTTTCTTAATTTTTAATGAATGCTGCTACTCCTTATATTTTTTTAATTGTTGCAATTTTTTTTGGGACAGCATCAAATAGTTTTGCAAAAACTGCTGATGGGTTTACACTTTTAATACCAACTATTATTAGTGCAGCAACAATAATACTATGCATGTATGCACTCTCTAATGTGATGAAAACAATACCTATTGGAATTACTTATGCTTCTTTTGCAGGGTTAACAATTATCGCAACAACAGTTGTTGGGGTTGTTAAGTACAACCAAATACCAAATTTTTATACTATCATTGGTTTAGTTTTAATCATCATTGGTGTTCTGATGGTAAATTTAATGAATAAGTTTAATATTTAATTAACTTTTCTAAATACAAAACTCCTAGCAATGTGAAAAAAATTTATTGAATATATAAAATTTTAGAAAATAACCTTATCTTTGGTTGAGAAGCATTACCTGGCGGTGCTTTTCACCGCTGTATTTAGAAAGAGGTCTAATCAATTTATTTGCAGCATGTTGTTCCATTATGTGTGCAGACCAACCTGTTATTCTTGATAGCACAAATATAGGAGTAAAAAAATCAGTATCAAATCCCATTAAATGATAAGTGGGACCAGTTGGATAATCCACATTTGGATGAATATCTTTTCTTTCTATCATTACATTTTTAACAATGTCGTAAATTTTATTAAATTTTTTATCATTTTTAATTATAGAAACTTTTTTAAAATATTTTTCCATAGTAGGCACTCTTGAGTCGCCTTTTTTATAAACTCTATGACCAAAGCCCATTACTACATTTTTATTATTGATAGCATTATTAATCCACTTTAAGGCATTTTCTGGTTTTTTAATTTTGTTCATCATGTGCATCACTTCTTCGTTGGCCCCACCATGCAAGGGTCCTTTTAAACTTCCAATGGCACCAGTAATTGCACTATGAATATCTGACAAACTGCTAGTAATCGTTCTTGCGGTAAATGTTGAAACGTTAAAACTGTGTTCTGCATAAAGAATTAAAGATACATCAAAAGCTTTAACAATTTCTTTACTAGGAATCGTTCCAAAACACATATAAAAAAAGTTTTCAGAAAAACCCAATCCTTTTTTTGCCGACAAAACTTTTTTACCTTTTCTTGCTCTGAAAAAAGCAGCAATAGCTGTTGGTGTTTTGGCAAATATCCTTATTGCTTTTCTCATATTAGATGCAGGAGAATTACTATTTGTCTCTTTATCTTCGAGCCCCATAACACTAACTACTGTTCTTGCAACATCCATTGGGTGTGCTTTTTTTGGTATATGTTTTACAATTTCCCTTAAGTTTACTGAGATATTTCTATTCTCTTCTAACTGCTTTTTAAATTTTTTAAGTTTTAATTTATTTGGTAATTCTTTGTTTAGTATAAGATAAGCAACTTCTTCAAATGTACACTTTTCACAGAGATCTTGAACAGCATAGCCTCTGTACGTTAATGAATTTATATCAGGCATAACTTGTGAAATAGTTGTTTCATCAACAACTATACCTAACAGCCCTTTTTTAATATCATCAGTCATTATTTATTTATGTCCATTTATTTTAAAATCAGTAATTATATTTTCCGAAGTATTGTATTTTTCATATTCTAGAAGTTCATATAATCTTTTGCGTGTTTGCATTTTATCTATAATGTTATTTTGATGTCCATCCTTCATAATAGCACGCAACCCGTCCTCAACAGATTTCATGGCTAATCTTTGAGTGGTTACAGGGTAAATTACAATACTATAACCTAGATTTTCTAGTTCACTTACTGATAGAATTTTTGTTTTACCAAATTCTGTCATGTTAGCTAATAAATAGTTATTTGAATTTTTCCTTATTTTTTCAAACTCTTTTTCATTTCTCATTGCTTCAGGAAATATTACATCAGCGCCAGCATCTTCATATGCTTTAATTCGTTCGATTGTTTTTTCTATACCCTCAACAATATTTGCATCTGTTCTAGCAATTACTAAAAAATTTTTATCTTTTCTAGATTTTACTGCTATTTCTATTTTTTTAACCATTTCATTTAATGAAATAATTTCTTTGTTATCTAAATGGCCGCATCTTTTTTGTTCAACTTGGTCTTCTATATGACATCCTGTTAGTCCTAGTTTTTCAAAAGTTTGTATCGTTGTTTTGCAGTTACCAAATCCTGTGTCCGCATCTACGATTGAAGGAAGATCTGTTACTCTTGATATTTGGTTTGCACGATAGCTCACTTCCTTTAAAGTAGTAAGGCCAATATCTGGAATTCCCAAATCATTAGCCATTACAGCACCCGAAATGTAAATACCATCAAAAGAAATTTCTGTAATTAATTTTGCATTCAATGCGTTAAAGGCACCAGGAAACTTTAGTATCTTTTTACTTTTAAGTTTATTTTTTAATTCCTCTCTTTTTTGAGAAGGATTTTTTTTTGTAAAATGCATATTGTCATCTATTAATCTACTATTATTATAACAGCAGTAATGACTAATAATACAGCTAATAAATATTCAACATATTTTTTAATTTTTGAATTTTTAATTATAGATTTTATTGATGAGCCAAAAATAGCCCACATACATATAGAAGGAAAACAAATAAATGGAGCTGTAATAGCAACAAATCCTGTGGCAATAATAAAATTCTCATCGCTTGGAAAAAATGCAGTAGCTGCGGTTAAAGCAACCACCCATGCCTTGGGGTTAATAAATTGAAAAAGTGCAGCTTCATAGAATTTTAACGGCCTACCAGTTTCTTTATTATTATTTGAAAAAGATCCTAAAATTTTCCAACCAAGATAAAGTAGATACGCAAAGCAAAACCATTTAAGATAAAATTGAATCACTGGGTACTTCTTAAATAAACTACCTAAACCAAGACATACTAAAGTAATTTGTATTACGTGACCGAATGGTATTCCTAGAAGATGTGGAAGTGTTTTTTTAAAACCAAATTTAATGCCAGAGGCTGTAAGCATTGCATTATTAGGTCCCGGTGTAGCGAACATGACAAAATAGTAACTTACGAGTGCAAAAAATAATTTTATCTCAATCATAAATAATTTTTAATTATTTTATCCAATCCAATGAAATCTTTTATTAAATGATCATATTTCATTTGAGAAACTTTGATATCAGTGTAACCATCTTCTAATAAAACAAAGCGTAATGAAGCATTTTTAGCAGCCTTTGCATCAACTTCGCTATCACCAACCATAAGTGTTTTTTTAATATCCCCACCCATTATTTCTATAACAGATGTTAAATGCCTTGCATCTGGTTTACAATAATCAAAGGTATTACATCCAGCAACATATTCAAAGTAATCATTAATTTTTATTTTTTTTAAAAGATCAATAGCCAGATGTTCCTGCTTGTTTGTGCAAACAGCCATAGAAATTTTATTTTCTTTACACCATATTAAAAAATCTTTTACTCCATTTACTAATTTACTCTCTACTAAAATGTTATTTCCATAATAATTTACAAATTCTTTTACCATTTTCTCTTTAATATCTTTTTCTTTAACTTTCCCTAATTCATTTTTTGCAGAATTCCATAATGTTCTACCCATCATTGTCTTGGCACCCATTCCAACTAGAGCTTTAACCTCACTAGGTGTTTTAGTAGGATAGCCAAACTTTTTCATAACATGATTATGAGCGCGAATTAAATCAGGCGCTGTATCTACCAATGTTCCGTCCAAATCAAATAATATTGTTAATTTTTGAGTCATAATAAAAGTATTATAAAGAAATATTTTGTGAGTTATTATAAATTTGATAATAATGTAAAGAGAAATATTAATGACATCAATAAATAAAAAAAATATTGCTTTGTCTGAGCAAATAACTCAAAAAAATCTTAGAAATCAAGCTATGACAAATGGTGTGACATTAAAATCTCCTGAGACTGTTTTTTTATCAAAAGATACTAAATTCGGAAAAAATATTGTGATTAACCCATATGTTGTAATCGGAAAAAAAACAAAGATTGGAAATAATGTAGAAATTTTACCTTTTACACATATTGAAAATGCAACAATTGAATCTAATGTTAGCATTGGGCCATTTTCTAGAATAAGACCAGGATCATATTTATCTAAAGGTTCTAGGGTAGGCAATTTTGTTGAAATTAAGAAAAGTAAAATTGGAAAAAATTCAAAAATTAACCACTTAACTTATATTGGCGATTCATTTATTGGTAAAAACGTAAATATAGGAGCTGGCACAATTACTTGCAATTATGATGGAAGTAAAAAAAATATCACAAAAATTTTAGATGGAGCCTTTGTAGGATCGAACACTTCTTTAGTAGCACCTGTTAAAATTGGAAAAAAATCTGTTATTGGTGCAGGCTCAACTATATCAAAAAATGTGAAAGACAAATCATTAGCATTAACTAGATCTAAACAAATTGAAGTTAAAAATTACAAAAGGAAATAAAAATGTGTGGAATTATAGGAATAGCAAGCAATAAATCTGTAACAGCAAACATAATCCAATCTTTAAAAAAATTGGAGTACAGAGGGTACGATTCTGCAGGCTTAGCAACAATTGGAAGTGGGATTATAAATGAAAAAAAGTGTACTGGCAGAGTCGGTAACCTTGAAAAAATGTTAAATAAAAATGACCCAAATGATTTTTTAGGAATTGGGCATGTAAGATGGGCTACTCACGGCATACCAAGCAAGGTAAATGCACATCCACATTCATCTGAAGATGTTTCTGTTGTTCATAATGGTATTATTGAAAATTCAAATGAACTCAGAGAAAATTTAGAAAAAAAAGGCTATAAGTTTAAATCACAAACCGACACTGAAGTTATTACTATTTTATTAACAGATTATCTGAAAGATTTTGATTTGATAAGTGCAGTTAATAATACTTTAAAAAATCTGAATGGAAGCTTTGCTTTAGGTATTATTTTCAAAAAATACAAAGATGTAGTAGTTGGAGCTAGAAGGGGCAGCCCACTAGCAGTTGGGTATGGCCCTGATGAAAATTATCTTGGTTCAGATTCTTATGCGTTAAAATCGATGACAAATAAAATAACATATTTAGATGACGGTGACGTATGTATATTGACTAAAGATAAAATAGATTTTTATAACTCTAAAAATAAAAAAGTAAACAAAGAAACACTTGTTCTTTCAAACGATAAGCGGTCCGCCGACAAAGGTGATTATAAAGATTTTATGTCAAAAGAAATTAACGAACAGTATATTACAAGCAAAACATGTATTAAAGAATATGTTGATCATTTGCGGCAAGATATAAATATTTATAATTTTCCAATAATTCCCAAGGAAATAAAAAAAATAATTTTGATTGGATGTGGCACAGCCTACCACTCTTGTGTAGTTGCCCGATACTGGTTTGAAGATCTTACAAACATATCTGTAGAATCTGATATAGCTTCTGAATTTAGATATAGAAAAAATAAGTTTGATACTAAAAACTTATATATTTTTATTTCTCAATCAGGTGAAACAGCCGATACATTTGCAGCTTTAGATCTATGCAAAAAGAATGGTGTTAAAACTTGCTCTATTGTTAATGCTGTTGAAAGTTCTATAGCAAGATCTTCTGATTTTGTTTTACCAATTCACGCTGGTCCAGAAATTGGTGTTGCGTCTACCAAAGCTTTTATTGGTCAAATGCTAGTATTATATATTTTAGCAGTCAAACTTGCCGAAATTAGGAACGAAATAAAGAAAGACGATTATGTTAAAAAAATAGATAACCTTATAAATCTACCTGAATTAATTAAAGAAACATTAAAGTGTGAGAGTAAAATTCAAATTATAGCAAAAGATTTTTTAGATGCAAAAGGTGCAATGTTTTTAGGTCGTGGTTTATCTTTTCCAATTGCTCTAGAAGGGGCTTTAAAACTTAAAGAGTTATCTTATTTACATGCTGAAGGTTATCCAGCTGGTGAAATGAAACATGGACCTTTGGCATTAATTGAAGAGGGATTGCCAGTTGTTGTTTTAGCTCCAAAAGATAGACATTTTCATAAAACAATTTCAAATATGCAAGAAGTGATCGCAAGGGGTGCAAAAGTAATATTAATATCAAATAAAAATAATAAAATTATAAGTGAGAATGTCAGATTTACTTTGGAAATACCAAAAACAGAGGGTGCCTTAATACCTTTTCTCATGACAATACCACTTCAATTATTAGCTTATCACGTCGCCTCGCTTAAAAATTGTAATATTGATAAGCCTAGGAATTTAGCAAAATCAGTTACAGTGGAATAAAAAATTATTGTTTTTTTTTAAATATGACGCTGGGTATTTGAGATTTTTATCAAAAAGTATTTTTTTAATAATTTTAGATTTTCTTTTACCAGGCGCCCATAAAAATATTGAATTACTATTATTAATACAATTTATTGTAAGTGTAATTCTTTTAAAATCATCTTTTTTAATATGATCAACTAAGTTTTTATTTTTTTTATCTATATTATTTTTAAATAGAGAGGCAATATGCCCATCATTACCAATTCCAAGCAAGATTAAGTCAAAACTTATTTTTTTATTTAAAAAATATTTTTTTATTTTATTTTGATAATTTTTTGTATCTTTTTTTATTGATTTATTATTTGTTGTAATTTTAAATATTTGTTTTGATTGCACTTTTAAATTATTAAACAAATATTTTTTGCAGAGATTAATATTTGAATATTTAGAATTTTCTTTTACGTATCTTTCGTCTCCAATGAAAAAATCAATACTTTCCCATTCTATATTTTTTGTTTTATTTAAAGCTTTATAAAGTCTGATTGGGCTCTTCCCACCAGCAAGAACAAAAGCAAATCTTCCAAATTCTTTTATTTTTTTATTTAACTTGATTTTGAATATCTCGATAAATTTGCCAATTAATCGTTTTTCGTTACTTTCTCTTATAATTTTTGAAAATTTAGCCATTTTTTATACTTATATTATATTCAAACTTGGTTTTTCAATCTGTATATAATATATATACCTTAGGTTGAATATGAAAAAATGGTCAATTAATAGTTGGAAAAATTTTCCCACAAAACATATCCCGGAATACCCGGATAAAAAAGAATTAGATATGGTTCTTGGAAAACTTAGAAATTTTCCTCCGTTAGTTTTTGCTGGCGAAACAAGGCATTTGAAAAATCAGTTAGCAGAAGTTGTGGATGGAAAAGCATTTTTACTTCAAGGTGGAGATTGTGCAGAAAGTTTTGCCGAGTTTCATCCTGACAATATTAGAGATACTTTTAAAGTAATGTTGCAAATGTCTTTAGTTATGACTTACTCTGCATCATTGCCAATTGTTAAATTAGGAAGAATAGCAGGACAATTTTCAAAACCTAGAAGCTCGCCTGTAGAAAAAAAGAATGGAGTAGAGTTACCAAGTTACCTAGGTGATAATATAAATGGTATTGAGTTTAATGAAAAATCGCGAGTCCCAGATCCCAAAAGATTGTTTAAAGCGTATTCACAATCTGCATCAACATTAAATCTTATTAGAGCATTTTCGCATGGTGGTTTTGCAGACTTAAATATGGTTCATACATGGAATTTAGGATTTATAAAAAAAAGCCAACAAGATAAAAAATTTAAGGAGCTAGAAGATAAGATAGCAGATGCATTAGCTTTTATGGAAGCTTGTGGAATTAATTCAGATTTTAATAGAAGATTAAAAACAGTAAACTTTTGGACTTCCCATGAAGCACTTCTGTTGCCTTTCGAAGAGTGTATGACACGAATAGATTCAACGACAGGTGAATACCATGATACTTCAGCACACTTTGTTTGGATTGGTGATAGAACGAGACAGCTTGACGGAGGCCATGTTGAATTTTGCAGAGGAATAGAAAATCCTATTGGTATTAAATGTGGACCTACATCTAAGCCAGATGAGATTGTGAAAATTTGTAATACAATAAACCCAAAAAATGAAAAAGGAAAGATTGCTTTAATTTCAAGATTTGGTCATGAAAACGTAGGAAAGTTTTTGCCTAAATTAATTAGAGCTATAAAAAAAGAAGGTTTAAATATCGTATGGTCTTGTGATCCAATGCATGGGAATACTATTAAATCTGCAACTGGTTTTAAAACCAGACCTTTTAATAATGTAGTTAGAGAAGTAAAAAATGTTTTTGCAGTTCATCAATCCGAAGGTACTTTTGCTGGCGGCCTTCATATAGAAATGACTGGACAAAATGTTACCGAATGCACTGGAGGAGCTCAAAAAATATCTGAAAGAGATTTATCTCATAGATATCATACACATTGCGATCCTAGACTTAATGCAAACCAAGCTTTGGAATTAGCATTTTTAATTTCATCTGAAATTAAGAAAAACTCCCAATATTCAAAGAATATAATTCAAGCAGCATCTTAATAATTGAATTTTAATTATTAAGATCTATTTTAGTAATAGAATATTAATATTTATGGAAACGGCAAAAAGAATTAATTATATAAAAAATTGGATAAATGACTACTGTAAGTCTATGCCAAAAGAACCTGAGTCTTTAGTAATAGGAATATCTGGAGGTATAGACTCTTCTGTAACTAGTGCCATTTGTTCACTTACAGGAAAAAAAACAATAGTCCTTTCTATGCCAATAAAACAAATAAAATACCAACATGACCTAAGTTTAAAACATCAAGACTGGCTTAAAAATAAATTTAAAAATGTAGAAAGTCATTTGGTAATTTTAGATAATTTATTTAAATCTTTTAAGGTTTCATTAAGTGAGTTTGAAAATGAGCATGGATTTGCTAATTCAAAAGCTAGATTAAGAATGACTACACTTTATCAAGTAGCTTCAGCTAATAACGGTATTGTTGTAGGGACAGGAAATAAAATAGAAGATTTTGGAGTAGGTTTTTATACCAAATATGGAGATGGTGGAGTAGATATTTCACCAATTGCAGATTGTACCAAAACACAAGTATGGGAAATGGGAAAAGAGTTGGGAGTACTAGATGAAATTATTTTAGCAGAACCTACAGATGGTTTGTGGGAAGATGGAAGAAGCGATGCTAGCCAGTTAGGCATGACTTATCAGGAGCTGGAGGAAGCCATGATAGATGATAATAACAAAAATCATCAAAAATATTTAGAGATTAGAAAAAGAAATATACATAAAATGAAGTCTATACCCATTTGTAAAATAAAAAATGACTAACAGCTTAAATATTTTTAACACATTATCTAACAAGAGAGAGAAATTTGTTCCAATAACAAAAGATAGGGTGGGGATGTATGTTTGTGGACCAACTGTTTATGACTTTCCGCATATTGGTAACGCACGACCTCTAGTAGTTTTTGATGTTTTGTTTAGACTATTAAAAAAAATTTATGGAGAAAATAAAGTTACTTACGTTAGAAACATTACAGATATTGATGACAAAATTATCGAGACATCAAAAAATAAAAAAATTAGTATTGATAAACTAACAAATAGTATTTCTGATAGTTTTAATAAAGATTGCATTTATCTGAATTGCTTAAAACCAAATTTTGAACCCAAAGCAACCGATAATATTAAAGAAATGATAAATATGGTTTCAAACTTAATTAAAAATAATCATGCATATGAAAATAAAAAACATGTATATTTTTCAGTCTCATCTTTTAAGGAGTATGGAAAATTATCAAACAAAGATTCAAAAGAACTTATTGCTGGATCTCGCATTGAAGTTTCTAAGTTCAAAAAGGATCCTTTAGATTTCGTTCTTTGGAAACCATCAGTTGATGAAGATCCCGGATGGGAATCCCCCTGGGGAAGAGGTAGACCCGGATGGCATTTAGAATGCTCAGTAATGGGTGAAAAATTTTTGGGGAAACATTTTGATATCCATGGTGGTGGCCTCGATTTAATTTTTCCACATCATGAAAATGAAATTGCCCAATCTTGCTGTTCAAATAAAACATCTAAATTTGCCAACTATTGGCTTCATAATGGTTTTGTTACTTTTGATAAGGTAAAAATGTCTAAATCTATAGGAAATATTGTAACAATTAAAAATCTAAGTGAAAAAATAAATGGTCAAGTTGTTAGATTGGCACTTTTGAGTTCTCATTATAAACAACCATTGGTTTGGAGTGAAAAATTAATTAATGAGAGTCAAAATATATTAAATAAATGGTACACCCAATTTGAAAAATGCGATCTAAGTGAAATAGATGAGGATGTAACAGAACCTCTTTTAGAAGACTTAAACACGCCCGAGTATATATCTAAATTACATTCTTTGTATGATGATTCTTCCAAAGGAAGCAAAACTGCTAAGATTAAATTTTTGAAAGCTTGTAATCTAATAGGATTATTGGAAGAAAATAAAGAATCTTGGGAGAATTTTAAAAAGACAAAAGCTAATGTTGATGAAAACTTTATAAATAAAAAAATTAAAGATAGAAAAGATGCTAGAAATAATGGAGATTATAAATTAGCTGATTTTATAAGAAAAGAATTAGAAGAAGAAGGTATAATCATAGAAGATAAACAAGAAGAAACACTATGGAAATACAAATGAGTAAAGAAAAAATATTTATTTTTGATACAACCTTGAGAGATGGAGCTCAAACTGAAGGTGTTAATTTTTCTCTAGATGATAAAAATAAAATAGCTAAATCTTTATCTGAATTAGGAGTTGATTACTTGGAGGGTGGGTGGCCAGGAGCCAATACTCTAGATACTGCTTTTTTTAATAACCCACCAAAACTAAATAAAACGACTCTAACAGCATTTGGCATGACAAAAAAATCAGGACGAAGCGCAGAGAATGATCCTGGATTATCTGCCCTAATCAATACAAAAGCTTCTGCTATTTGTTTGGTTGGAAAGACGTGGGATTTTCATGTTGATGTTGCTCTAGGTATAACTAATAAGGAAAATTTAGAAAATATCAAAGAATCTGCAAAATTATTTATTAAGAATAAAAAAGAATTTATGTTTGATGCAGAACATTTTTTTGATGGATATAAAAATAATCCCGAATATGCATTAAGTTGCATCAAAACTGCATATGATGAAGGGGCACGATGGATAGTTTTATGTGATACCAATGGAGGAACCTTACCTAATGAAATTGGTGATATAATTTCTAAAGTAAGTAAAAAAATCCCCAACCAAAATCTTGGTATACATGCACATAACGATACTGAAAATGCTGTAGCCAATTCATTAACAGCAATTTTAGCGGGAGCAAGACAGGTTCAAGGCACTATTAACGGTCTTGGCGAAAGGTGTGGAAATGCAAATTTAATTTCTTTAATTCCATCATTAGTTTTAAAAAAAACTTTCTCAGATAAATTTCAAATAAACATAAATAAAAATAAGATCGAAACTTTAACTGAATGCTCAAGATTGTTGGATGAAATACTGAATAGAAAATCAGACAGAAGAGCTGCCTATGTTGGTCCATCCGCTTTTGCACACAAAGGTGGATTGCATGTTTCTGCAGTATCAAAAGATCCAAAAACGTATGAACATATTGATCCAAGTTTAGTTGGAAATGTAAGAAATATCATTGTCTCTGATCAAGCTGGCAAATCAAATATTATGTCAAGACTAAATAAATATAAAATTAAAATTGATAAAAATGATCCAAAAATCCAAACACTACTTAATGAAGTTAAAGATAGAGAATTTGTTGGATATTCATATGACGGCGCTGATGCTTCATTTGAATTGTTAGCAAGAAGACTTTTGGGTGAAATTCCAAAATATTTAACAATTTCTAAATATGACGTTTCTGTTAAAAAAGAATCAAAAGATAAAATAAATTCTTTTGCGAGAGCTCATATATTAGTCGATGGACAAGAGATCGTTTGTGAAGGATCAGGCAATGGCCCAGTTAATGCCTTGGACAATGCAATAAGATCAAATGTAGATAATGTTGGAAAATATTCTAAATATTTGAAAGATTTAAAACTAGTTGATTATAAAGTTAGAATTTTAAATACAGGAACCAATGCAACAACAAGAGTTTCTATAGAGAGCACTGACAATGAAGGTAAAAGTTGGTTTACTATAGGAGTTTCTCCAAATATTATAGAAGCTTCATTTCAAGCTTTAATTGATAGCCTTGATTACAAACTCTATAAGGATAAAGCTCCAGCAAATAATTAATGAGTCTTAAAAATTCTTATTTTATTTTATGCAGACCTCAACTTGGTGAAAATATTGGATTTGCCGCTAGAGCACTTAAAAATTTTAATATACCAAATCTCCGTATAGTAAATCCAAGATGCTCTTGGCCCAATCAGAAAGCTTTAGCAACTGCAGTAGGGGCTAAAAACATATTACAATCAGCAAACATTTATAAATCTATGAATAGTTCAATAGGTGATTTAGATATAATATTTGCAAGCACATCAAGAATCAGAAAAGTAAATAAAAAAATAATTTCAATAAATGAATTTGCCAAAAAGATTAAAAAAAATAAAAAAATAGGCATAATATTTGGATCAGAAGCATCAGGATTATCAAATAATGAACTCAATTGTGCCGATTATTTAGTTACAATACCTACAAATAAAAAGTTTAGTTCATTAAATTTATCACATAGCGTGATTTTATTCTGCTTTGAACTTTTTAAGCATTTTTCTACAAATAAGTTTAATTTTCCTTCTAATTACAAAAGTACTACAGCAACTAAATCAGAGGTTAATAAATTTTTAAGTTTTATTATTAAAGGGTTAGACAATAAGGGTTTTTTACAACCAGACCATAAAAGAGAGAGTATGTTAAGAAATATACATAATATATTTCATAGATTAAATTTATCAGAACAAGAAATACGTATATTACTTGGAATTTTTACCACTTTAAATGGATTAAACAACAAAAGCTGAATTGACAAAACACCTTCATAGTTTATAAGTCACAAATAATTAAATATGACAAAAAGATTAAAATCTAAACATAAGGTCGATAGAAGACTTAAGGTTAATTTATGGGGAAGACCCAAAAGTCCTTTCAACACTAGAAATTATCCACCAGGTCAACATGGAAAATCAAAAAGAGGTAAAATCTCTGATTATGGTACTCAGCTTCAAGCTAAACAAAAAATGAGATTTTATTACGGAAATATGAACGAAAGACAATTCAGAAATGTTTACCGCAAAGCATTACAAAAAAAAGGAAATACAACAGAAAATTTAGTGGGATTATTAGAGAGAAGATTGGATACAGTCATATATAGAGCTAAGTTTGCAACTACAGTGTTTTCTGCAAGACAGCTTATTAATCATGGTCATATAAAGGTTAATGGAAAGAAAGTAAATATACCTAGCTTTTTAGTAAAAGAAGAAGACAGCATAGAAATAAATGAAAAATCGAAAGATATAGTTTCAATATCTGGAGCTATAACTAGTAAGGAAAGAGAAATTCCCGAATATATTCAAATGGATGAAAAAAATAAAAAAGCTAAACTTTCAAGAGTTCCTAAATTTGCAGAGATTCCTTATCCAACAATTATGTCCCCAAGTTTAGTTATAGAATATTATTCTAGATAGTTCGCTTTGATAAGAAGAACTTCAATAAATCACATAAACAGTATACTTAAAAAAAATACTCACTGGAAAATTCTTGATATTGGGTGTGGTTTTACTGCCAATAAATATGCAACTGAAATAGCTGACGCTCAAGATCTTTCATCTTTTTATAAAAATAAAAAGTTTAATAAAATTAATCACAAAGTATTACCTTTTAAAGATAAAGAGTTTGATTTTATAATTGCGAGTCATGTTATTGAACATGTGGAAGATTTTGAGTTTTTTATAAAAGAATTAGAAAGGATTTCAAACAAAGGTTATATTGAGCTACCTACTAGGCTAGGTGATAATTTAGTATTTGAAAATTTAAAAGATCATATATGGTGGTTTGTGTATAATGATAAAAAAAATGAGATAGTTGCTTCTAAAAAAAATCAATTAATAGAACCTTTTTTAAATGTCAACACAGCAAAAAAACTAGAACAAGTCTTTAGAGAAAGCTTAGTTATAGAATTAGAGTGGGAAGATACAATAGAATATGCAATTAATGATAGTATAAAAAATATTAATTTTGAAAAAATATCCTTTCTTAAATTAATAAAAAAATATTTTAGTAAAAAAATTAGAATGATTTTTAATTAGATTAATAATTCTTAATTACCCTAATTTAACTTCTTTTTCCTGAAATTTTTTTTGAAGTTCACCACTTTCATACATTTCCTTAATAATATCACACCCGCCTATAAATTCTTTTTTTATATAAAGTTGTGGAATGGTAGGCCAATCACTGTAAGCTTTAATACCTTCTCTTACATTTGCGTCTTCCAGGACATTAATACCTTTAAAATCTATTTTTAAATGTTTTAGAACATTAGAAACAGCTAAAGAGAAACCACATTGTGGAGATTCCGGAGTGCCTTTCATAAATAGGCATACTTCATTTTCACTTAACGTATCATTTATTTTTTTTGTTGTATTTTCGTCCATAATTATCTTTCCATTGTATTCAATGCTAAGGCATGAAGTTCGTTACCCATTTTCCCCTTTAAAGCCTTGTACACTAATTTGTGTTGTTCAATTTTACTCTTCCCAATAAAAATTTTAGATTTAATTGTTGCAGAATAATGATTTTCATCACCAGCTAAATCCTCAATTGCGATTTCTGCATCAGGTATTGCTTCCAAAATTAGATTTTTTATTTCTTCTTGTTTTAATCCCATATTTATTGATTCTCTTTAAAATAATTATTAAACCAAAAAGAATTAAATTGATATAGATCAGTCAATTTTATATTAAATTCTTTATCAATATCCAAAGATTCTTTATGCGTTTTCCCAATTATCTCATAATATGTGTTATTTTTCTCTAGGAATTTGCTAACTTTTTCTTTATTTTTATTATTTACCTCAATCAAATAACGACTTTGATCTTCTCCAAACAGGTATTCTTGAAGATTAATTTTATTTTGAGGAATTTTAATTTTAGCTCCAATTTTTCCTTTTATACACATTTCTGTTAAAGCAACAATTATTCCTCCCGAAGATACATCGTGAACAGATTTGACTAATTTTTTAGATATAAGATCTTTTACAGCTAATCCATTGCTCTTTTCATTAAATAAATTGACTTGAGGTGGGGGGCCATCATTATCGCCCACTATTATGTTAAAAAATTCACTTTGGCATAAATGACCGGAAGTTTTACCAATTACAAATATGTAATTATCAATTTCCTTAAAATTTATTGTAATCATATTATTAATATCTTTAATCATACCAACGCCACCAATTGTAGGAGTTGGAGCAATAGCTTTACTTTTTGTTTCATTGTAAAAAGAAACATTCCCAGAAACTACTGGAAAATCTAAATATTTAGAAGCTTGAGAAATGCCATCGATAACTTCAACAAATTGACCCATGATTTCCTCTTTTTCTGGATTACCAAAATTTAAACAATTAGTGATTGCTATAGGATTAGCTCCAGAAGCAATAAGGTTTCTCCAAGCCTCGCAAACAACTTGTTTTCCCCCTTCCAAAGGGTTTGCTAAACAATAATTTGCTGATGAATCAACTGTTAATGCTACACCTTTTTTTTTGCCATGCACCCTAACAACAGCAGCATCGCCTCCAGATTTTTGAATAGTATCACCCATAACAGTTTGATCATATTGTTGCCAAACCCAACTTTTTTCAGAATTATTTGGATTCATTAAAATTTTTTTTAGTGAATCTAGTATACCAAATCTATTGTATTTACTTTGTACCTGCTTTTTTTTTGAAATAACAGTTTTGGTCCATTTTCTATCATATTGGGGTGCATTATTTGCCAAAGAAGATAAAGGTAAATTTGCGACCTCTTGATTGTTAAAGTTTAATATTAAGTTTTTTGAATTGGTTGTTTTTCCTATTATTGAAAAGTCTAGGTTCCACTTTTGAAAAATTTTCTTTGCACTTTCTTCTTTTCCAGATTTTAATATTAGCAACATTCTTTCTTGACTTTCAGACAGCATTATTTCGTATGGTAACATTTTCTCTTCTCTACAAGGTACTTGATCTAAATTTATTGTAATTCCAAGATTTCCTTTTGAAGCCATTTCAACACTTGATGAAGTTAACCCTGCTGCTCCCATATCTTGGATTGAAATTATTGAATCGTCTTTCATAAGCTCTAAACAAGCTTCTAAGAGAAGTTTTTCTGTGAATGGATCTCCTACCTGAACAGTGGGTTTTTTTTCTTCAGCATCTTCATCAAATTCAGCAGAAGCCATGCTAGCTCCATGTATTCCATCTCTTCCAGTTTTTGAACCAACATATATCACTGGTTGATTTAGTCCTTCAGCTTTAGAATAAAATATTTTATTTTTTTTTACTAAGCCTACTGCCATAGCGTTAACTAAAATATTTTCATTATAAGAAGAATTAAACTTTACCTCTCCCCCAACAGTCGGAACACCAAAGCAATTACCATAACCACCAATCCCTGAAACTACTCCATTTAAAAGATTTTTAGTTTTAGGATGCTCTTGGTCACCAAAATGAATTGAATTTAATGTTGCAATAGGGCGCGCGCCCATTGTGAACACATCTCTTAATATTCCACCAACTCCAGTAGCAGCCCCTTGATATGGCTCAATAAAAGAAGGATGATTATGACTTTCAATCTTAAATACAATTGCATCATCGTCATCAAAATCAACAACACCAGCATTTTCACCAGGCCCTTGAATTACTCTTTTGCTTTTAGTTGGCAAATTTTTTAAATATTTTTTCGAAGATTTATATGAACAATGTTCATTCCACATTGCAGAAAAAATACCTAGTTCAAGTAAATTTGGTTCTCTACCTATTAAACTAATAATTTTTTTATATTCATCTTGTTTAATTCCATGTTTATCAATAATTTCATCTGTAATTTTCATACTATTTAAATTTATGTAAACTTTCAAATAATGCTGAACCATCTTCACCTGACAAAATTGAATCAATTAATCTTTCTGGATGTGGCATCATACCTAAAATATTTTTTTCAACATTTAATATTCCAGCTATATTATGTAAAGAGCCATTTGGATTTGAATCTTCATTAAAATCGCCTTTTATATTGCAGTACTTGAATGCTATTAAATTCTTTTGTTCAAGATCTTTTAGTATCCCTTTGTTTGCAAAATAATTTCCTTCGTTATGAGCTATAGGAAGTTCAATTATTTTATTTTTTTTATAATTATTACAAAAAGAGTTTTCATTATTTGTTACTTTTAAATAAACATTTTTTGATATAAATCTAAGCTTTTTGTTTCTTAACAAAGTTCCTTGTAGCAAGCCAGTTTCCAGCAATATTTGAAAACCGTTACAAATGCCTAATACTAAACCTCCCTTTTTAGCATGTTGAACTACATCATTTATTATAAGAGATTTGCTTGCTATGCACCCCGTTCTTAAATAATCGCCAAAAGAAAAACCACCAGGCAGCACAACTAGATCTGTTTTTGGTAATGAAGATTCATTATGCCAAATCATACTATTTTTAAAATTAAATTTATTAAGAGCAATAGCCGCGTCCCTATCACAGTTTGAACCAGGAAAAACAATTACGGTGGACTTCATTATTTAAAATTAATTGTATAATCTTCAATCACAACATTTGTTAGTAATTTTTTACAAATTTCGTCAATAATCTTTTTTGCTTTATCTTTATTACTTTCGTTTAGCTCGATTTCAAAATATTTACCCTGTCTAACATTAGTAACATTTTTATAATTCATATTTTGAATAGTTTGGCTCACTACCTTGCCTTGTGGATCAAGAACATCTTTCTTTAAAGTTACTGTTACAGATATTTTCAATTTATTTATTTTTTGAGCTTTACTGCTTCTGGTTTTCCAAACTTGACTGTGCTTAAGTTTGCTTCTTCATGAATAATACCAAGCCTTCTAGCAACTTCTTGGTAGGCTTGAATAATATTTCCTAAATCTTTTCTAAATCTATCTTTATCTAACTTTTTCTCACTTGATGCATCCCACAATCTACATGTGTCTGGACTAATTTCATCTGCTAGTAATATTTGCATTTTACCATTTTCATTTACTTTTCCAAATTCAAGTTTGAAGTCTACAAGTTTAATACCCACAGCTCTAAACATTCCCAGCATAAAATCATTTATTCTTAGACAATATTTATTAATTAATATTAAATGATCAGGATCACACCACCCAAACTCATCTATATGTTCTTTTGTAATAAGTGGATCACCCAAATCATCATTTTTTAAACTATACTCTATTAAAGGTTTAGATAAAATTGTTCCATCAGCAATACCCAATCTTTTTGTAAGCGATCCTGTTGCAATATTTCTGACAATAAATTCTACTGGAATGATTTCTACCAATTTTACTAATTGCTCACGCATATTTAATCTTTTAATTAGATGCGTTTTTATTCCTATTTGACTCAAGTTTTTAAGAATGTGTTCAGAAATTCTATTATTAAGAACACCTTTGCCTTCCACTGTTGATTTTTTTAAATTATTGAAAGCTGTTGCATGATCTTTAAAATGTTGAATAGCAGTACCTTTTTCGGGGCCTTCATAAATAATTTTAGCTTTACCCTCATAAAGTTTTTTGCCTTTATTCATAAATTATTTAAATACTCTTTTAAAAATTATATCAATATTCTTAGTATGGTAATTTATATCAAACATTTTAATTAAGTCTTTATTGGATATTTTATTATTTATCAATGGATCATTACTTAAACTTGTAAAAAAAGATATATTTTTCTTCCAAGAATTTTGTGCATTTTTTTGAACAATCAAGTAAGCTTTCTCTCTAGTAAACCCATGTTTAGTTAATTCTAACATTACTCTTTGTGAGTATATCAAACCATTAGTCATATTTAAATTTTTTAACATTTTTTGTGGATAGACGTTCATGTTTTCTAATATATTTTTCAACCTATTAAGTGCAAAATCTAACGTAATAGTAGAATCTGGACCAATGTTTCGCTCAACACTAGAATGCGAAATATCTCTTTCGTGCCAAAGGGAAATATTTTCTAACGCTGGAACAACATAGGACCTTACCATACGAGCTAAGCCTGTAAGATTTTCACTTAAAATTGGATTTCTTTTATGAGGCATAGCCGATGATCCTTTTTGGTTTTTATCAAAAAACTCTTCTACCTCTTGAAGTTCAGTTTTTTGTAAATTTCTTATTTCAGTAGCAACTCTTTCAATTGAGCCAGCTATAATTGCTAAAACAGAAAAATAATAAGCATGCCTATCTCTGGGAATAATTTGTGTTGAGATAGGCTCTACCCTTAAGTTTAATTTTTTTGCGACATACTGTTCAATTTTTGGATCTACATTAGCAAAGGTTCCTACTGGCCCTGAAATAGCACATGTAGAAATTTCTTTTACAGCATTCTCAAGTCTTTTTTTATTTCTTTTAAATTCCTCATAAAAACTTGCAAGTTTTAACCCAAATGTTAATGGTTCTGCGTGGATTCCATGACTTCTACCTATGCATATAGTTTTTTTATATTTAAAAGATTTATTCTTTAAAACTTTAAGAATTGCATCTATATCTTTCATTATTATTTTACTTGCTTGAACAAGTTGGATATTAAAACAAGTATCCAAAACATCTGATGATGTCATTCCTTTGTGCAAAAACTTACCTTCAGGTCCCACTTTTTCATTAATTGAAGTTAAAAACGCAATTACATCATGATGAACCTTACTTTCAATTTTATGAATTCGCTCAACATTTATTTTTGCCTTTTTCTTAACTTTTGCAGACACACCCTTTGGTATAATCTTTAGCTTTTCCATCGCTTGGGCTGCAGCTATTTCTATATCTAACCAAATTTGATATTTATTTTTTTCATCCCAAATTTTTCTAACTTCTCTTCTGCTATATCTTTCAATCATATTAAATAAGGAGGTTGCTTATGATTATTATTTGATTTTGTAAAAATTTCACAACCATCGTTTGTTACACCCACCGTATGTTCAAATTGTGCTGATAATAGTTTATCTTTGGTAACTGCCGTCCATCCATCTTTTAATATTTTGGTGTAGTATTCTCCTTGATTTATCATTGGTTCTACTGTGAAAACCATGCCAGTTTCTAATTTAGATCCTTCTCCTTTATTGCCGTAGTGCAGTATATTAGGAGAAGTATGAAAAATTTTTCCTATTCCATGTCCACAAAAATCTCTAACAATTGAAAATCCTTTTTTCTCTGCAAAAGTTTGTATTGCCTCACCTACATCACCTAAATATGCACCATTTTTAATAACCGCAATACCTCTCATCATGGACTCGTATGTTGTTGCAATTAGGTTTTTACTTTTTATTGAAACATCCCCAGCATAAAACATTCTACTTGTATCTCCATGCCAGCCATCGACAATTGCCGTAACATCAATATTAATAATATCACCTTCATTTAAGTATTTATCACCTGGAATTCCATGGCAAATAACATGGTTTACTGAAGTGCAACATGATTTTGGAAATCCTCTATAGAAAAGAGGGGCCGAATAACCGCCGTTATCTCTAATAAATTCGTAACATATTTTATCTAATTCAGTAGTAGAAACTCCCGGTTTAACATATGGAGTAATTATATCTAATGTTTCAGCTGCTAATTTTCCAGCAGTTTTCAATTTAGAAAAATTTTCTTTATAATTTTCTACCATAACTAAATATATTTAATTTCTTTATTAAGTTTTATCTCGTCACCGTCTAATTTACAATCGTAACAAAGAAGTTTGACACCAGATTTCAAAGCTTTCTCTAAGGAAACTTTATAATCTAGATCAATGTCAGCAGCTATACTAAAAGATTCACAGTCATTTCTTTGAATTAAATACAAAATATAAGCCTTAAATCCTTTTTTTTTAGATAAACATAAATCGTTTAAATGCTTAATACCTCTTGCTGTAGGTGAGTCAGGAAATTCTGCAATTTTATTTTTTCTACTTAAAGTTACATTTTTTACTTCTACAAAGCATTTTTCTTTATTATTTGAGATAAGAAAATCAAATCTTGTCTTTTCGGAAAATTTAACTTCACTTTTGATGGTATTATATTTAATTAAATCTTTTATTTTTTTATTTGTTAAAGCTTCTAATACAATTTTGTTAGTTAGATGAGTATTTATGCCGACCAGTTTATTTTTAGCTTTAATAATTTGAAGAGTATATTTTAATTTACGGTCAGGGTTGTCTGATTTAGAAAAAAAAACTATGTTATCCTTATCTAGCAGACCCATCATTGAGCCTGTATTGGGACAATGCGATGTAATAGTTTTATTTTTGTACTTAATATCAACAAAAAACCTTTTATATCTTTTGATAAAAATTCCTTGTAATAATGATTCTTTAAATTTCATGATGTATTAATATTAACAGATTATGACAAAAATAAAAAAAATAAATGCAGTTATTATAATAATTGGTAATGAAGTTTTATCTGGGAGAACCCAAGATGTTAATGTTGTTAACATTTCTCATTGGCTTAATGAACTTGGAGTTAAACTTGAGGAAGTAAGAATTATACCTGATGTTGAAAAAGCCATTATAAAAACTATTACAGAAGTGAGAAAAAAATTCACCTATGTTTTTACAACAGGAGGAATAGGACCTACTCATGACGACATAACGTCAAAATCTATAGCAAAAGCTTTCAAAGTTGAATATTCTTATCATCCAGAAGCTTACAAAATTTTAGAAAACTATTATGAGAAAGGAAAATTTAATATTGGAAGAAAAAAAATGGCAAAAACACCAAAAAATGCTTCTTTAATATACAATCCATCAAGTGCGGCACCAGGCTTTAGTATTAAAAATGTTTATTGTTTACCTGGAGTCCCATCAATACTTAGATCTATGTTGGGAGGAATAAACAATAAAATAATTGGTGGAAAAAAAATTTTAAGTAAAGCGATAAGTTTAAGAACTGTAGAAAGTGAAATCGCTATTCCATTGGAAAAAATTCAAAATAAATTCAAATATTTAGATATAGGAAGTTATCCATTTTTTAAACAAGGTAAAATTGGAGTTTCATTAGTTATGAGATCAAGTAATTTAAAATTAATTGAAAAATGCATGAGTGATATTGTTAAACTTGTAAAAAAGAAAAAAATTAAAATTATTATAAATAATTAAAATGATATATTATTTTGCGTACGGCAGTAATCTGCACCATCTCCAAATGCAAAAAAGATGCCCCAAATGTCAGTTTATTAAAAAGATGATACTTCATAATTATAATTTAACATTCAGAAGTAAATATGGAGCTGCTGATATTGAGGCAAAGAAAGGAAAAAAAGTTTATGGAGCCTTATATACAATCTCTCAATCTGCAGAAAAAAAATTGGATATTTATGAAGAATATCCAACGTTATATAAAAAGCTGTATTTTAAATACCAAGGAAAAAAAGTAATGACTTATATTATGCCTAAAAAATCTAAACTAGTTCATCCAACAAAAAGATATATAAATATAATAATTCAAGGATATAAAGATTGTAAGTTAAATATAAAAAATTTAAATATAGCCTTGTCACAGTTAAAACATATTCCACCTAGATAGTAATTATTTATGTATTTAGTTAATTTTATAAGGGTAATCATAAAGGACATTTCCAAACAATGACTTCAAAAGCAATTGTAACTTTAGCTGACAGTAATTATTTTTCATTACTTTTAGAGCTTATTCACTCGATTAAGAGGTATAAGGAAAGCGAAAGTATTTCTATATGTGTCTTAGATGCTGGCTTAACTGAAGATCAGTGCAAAATTTTAAAAAGTTTAGTTTATTCTATTAAGAAAGCTAAATGGGATATTTCAGTTCCTAAATATAAAACTTTTGGAAAAGAGTGGTTAAAGAGCCAAGTCTCAAGAGCCTTTTTGCCAAACTATTTTCCAGAATTTGAAAAGTATCTGTGGATTGATTGTGATGCGTGGGTAAATTCATGGGATTCAGTAGAGTTATACTTTAAAGCATGCGATGGTGGTAAACTTGGAATCACCCAGTCTGTTGGTCCTGGTTATAGAATTTTAACAAAAGTAAAATGGATTTTAGGAAAAATTGCTATAATTAAATCTCAAAATTATAAGCATGCAAAAAAATCTGGATTTTCTGAAAACGTTGCAAGAAAAATTGCTTTTGCTCCTCATATTAATATTGGAGTTTTTTCATTAGAAAAAGAATCTAAATGTTGGCTATTATGGCAAAATTTATTAAGAAAATCTTTATCAGCCGGTCAAGTCTTTGGATCTGAAGGCTTGGCTATTAATATAGCAGTGTATCAAGAAAATGCTGAGGTAGAATTTTTACCACTATATTGCAACTGGATAGCAAGCAATGTTTTGCCAAAATTTAATACACAAAAAAACACCTTTGTAGAACCTTATTTGCCCCATAATAAAATCGGCATATTGCATTTAGCAGCTGGAATTTGGAAAAACGGAAAAGACATGAGGACAAACAAAGACGTAAAAATAACCATTAAAACAGTTGACGACAAGAATATTGAAAAAACTTTACGTTATGAAGCTGAATAATTTTTTTTTCATTTGATAATTTTTCAATTTTTACGTAAACACATATAAGTAAACTAATGCCCTCGTGGTGAAATTGGTAGACACAAAGGACTTAAAATCCTTGCCCATTAGGGAGTGCCAGTTCGAGTCTGGCCGAGGGCACCATGAATATGAATATTAAAAAGATACATTTTACTATTGATAAAACTAGCAAAGCTAAAGCTTCTAAGAAAATTTTATTTAAAAATTATAAAAATCACACACCTATTAAATCAGATGTTATTATAGTTATAGGTGGTGATGGATTCATGTTATCCACCCTAAAAAAATATCAGAAATATAACAAACCATTTTATGGTATGAATAGAGGGAGCTTTGGTTTTTTAATGAATAAATTTAAAACTAAAAACCTACTAAAAACTATCTTAAAAGCTAAGCCTGTAGTTATTTCACCTTTAGAAATGAAAACTATAAACAAAGCTAACAGAACCAGATCTGTCATAGCAATTAATGAAATATCTTTATTACGACAAAGTAGACAAACTGCATCTTTACGTATTATTTATAGAAAAAATTCTTTAATTAAAAAATTGATATGTGATGGGGTTTTAGTTTCAACACCAGCTGGCAGTACTGCATATAATTTATCTGTGAACGGTCCAATTTTATCTTTAAATTCAAAAAAAATTGCAATTACTCCGATAAGCCCTTTTCGACCAAGACGCTGGAAAGGAAAAATTGTTTCATCGTCATCCCTAATTAAAATATTTAATTTAAATATAAAAAAGAGACCAGTTAGCGTAGTAGCCGATAACATTGAAGTTAGAAATATTAAGAAAGTAGATATTAAAGTTAATAATAAAATTAAATTTAAGTTACTTTATGATAGAGCAAATAGTTTAAGTAATAAAATTAAATTAGAAAGTTTAAAAAAAATAAATAATGCATAAAGAAAAAGAATCAACCGTTATAATTAGACCGTGCAAAGATAATATTTCTAGAATTATTCTTAATGAACCTAGCACATATAACGCGCTGTCATTAAAAACACTTAAGGCCTTAATTAATTCTTTTAACAAACTAAATGAAGACAAAAAAACCAAAGTAATAATTATAGAAGGTAGTGGAAATGGTTTTAGCGCTGGTCATAATTTAAAAGAAGTAATTTCATTGAAAAGTAAGCCAGAATATAAAAAATTATTCACTTTATGTTCTCGATTAATGATTTCTATTACCAATAATGATAAACCAGTTATTGCAAAAGTTCATGGTGCAGCGTTTGCCGCAGGATGCCAACTTGTTGCTACTTGTGATTTAGCGTTAAGTACTAACGAATCAATTTTTGCAACACCTGGTGTTAATATAGGTTTATTTTGCAGCACTCCAATGGTTGCTGTAAGTAGAAATGTAAGTCGTAAACATGTGATGAAGATGCTTTTAACCGGCGAACCTATAAAAGCAAACTATGCAAAAGAAATTGGTTTAATTAATGATCACTACGAAAGTTCTAATTTAGAGAATAAAGTTTTAGAATTGGCTTCCAAGATTGCTTCAAAATCAACAAAGATTATAAAATTGGGAAAAAAAGCTTTTTATAATCAATTAGAAATGCCACTAGAAAAAGCCTATACGTTCACAAGTGAAGTTATGACAAAAAATATGATGGCCCTTGATGCTAAAGAAGGTATTTCAGCCTTTATAGAAAAAAGAATTCCTAAATGGAAAAATAAATAAATGAATAACACTAATTTAAATCCGGAGTTGATGAAAAAGATATTAAGTTCATCAAAAATAGTTGCTATGGTTGGTGTAAGTTCTAAAAAAAAAGAAGTTGCAACAAACATCAAACGAAAACCATCTATTATAGTAATGAAATATCTTCAAGAGTTTGGCTACAAAGTAATACCTGTAAACCCTTCTGTAGTTGGAAATAAAATAAATGAGGAGATTGCTTATGAAAAGCTGAGCGACATTACTACTCCTATAGATATTGTTAACGTATTTCGTCCATCTAAATTTACACCTGCAATAGCAGAAGAGGCTGTTAAAATAGGAGCAAAAACTCTTTGGCTTCAATACGGCATTCAAAATGAAGAAGCTAAGAAAATTTGTAACTTAGCAAACATAAACTATGTAGATGATAAATGCATCAAGCAGGAATATCAAAAATTATTTTTAAAAATAAATCCTGTCTTTCCTGTCCTGCAATAATTTTTTAATTCGAAATTTGTAAGTGAATAAAATTAAGAACTAACCTTCTGAGCCAATTTCACT
>Ga0209501_10000564_pt1 | contig 45043 bp, 42 predicted proteins | sample ArcticOcean_MG_C_4_FD_187434 | JGI IMG/M metagenome (GOLD analysis project Ga0209501, IMG submission 187434) | Marine microbial communities from western Arctic Ocean - ArcticOcean_MG_CB4_134 (SPAdes) (version 2) | ecosystem: Environmental > Aquatic > Marine > Oceanic | place: Arctic Ocean...
CTCCTGCAACTCGTCGAGCGCCTCGTTCAATTCCTGGGCCCGTGCCTCTAGTGCCTCCTGCTGCTCGGCCCGCTGCTCGGGAGAGTCTCCCTCTTTCATGGCATCCGCGAGCGCCTGTTCCTGCTGCGCGAGTTCTTCCGCCTCCTCAGCAGTCGCGCGGAAATCCTGTTCCATCGCGGCGCGCTCGAACTCTTCGATCGCCGCCTCCAAGCGATCTCGAAGAGCCTCCTGGTCCCCAGCCAACTCCTGGAGCGCCTGCGCGGCATCCTCGGCGGTCATCTCTTCGACTTCTTCCGAAAGGTCCTCCAAACGCTCCTCGAGGCTCTCCGGCGCCATCTCGTCCAGAAGTCTTTGGAGCTCCCTGATTTCCTCCTGAAGCTCCGGATCGGCGAGTCCCGTCGTCTCCAAATCCCTGTTCAACTCCGCCATTGCCATTTCGAGGGAGTCCAGCGCCGCCAGAAGCTCCTGTTGAGCCTCCAGCGCCTCGCGCACCTCCTCTTGCTGGTCGAAGTCCAGGCGCTCCTCACCTTCGTCTGTCGGGCTCCGGCTTTCAGAATCACTCTGACTCGCGAGTTCGCGCTCGAGCTCCTCTGTCTCCGCCGCACGCTCTTCGGCCTGATTCGCCAACTCTTCCACGCCCCGCGCCGCTTCGTCCAAACGCTCCTGGGCTTCACGTCTCAGATCGGCGGCCGTGGGGGGCCGAAGCACGTACTCACGCGTCTGGCCCACGTTCGGGACCGGGGCGTTGTCTATGGCCCTCGCGAAGTAGCGGATGGTGTCGCCGGGCAACAGCTCCCACCGCGTGAGGTCGATGACCGGCCGCAGTAACGCCCCTCGAGTCCCACCGACCGTCATCGGCTGCACCACCGGAGCCATACGATCTCCAAACGCCGTCACCCTATAGACGACCAGCTCCAGGTGGTCCACCCCGTAGTCGTCCGCAGCTTCGATAACCAGCGGCTGTCTGAGGGAGACGGGGAGCAGTGTATCGCGCCCCGGGAGCAACACCGAAATATCGGGAGCCAAATCCGGTACTACGGTCAGTCCAAGCGGAGGCGGGAGAATTTCAGCCGCCTCGCCATCCACACCCGTGAACCGCCATTCGTAGCTACCGCTGATTCGAGGCGTCCACCGGCCGTCGAAGCCGCGACCGGCGACGCTGAATTCGACCGCAGACCCGATGTCGGCCTGGATTTCTGGTGCCCCTTCGAGAGGCACGAGCCCGGCGGACGCAAGCGCACGGCTCGCCTGCCCTTCGAAGGCGAACACGCTACCAGTCGGCACTTCGAGCGGGGGCACGACCACACCGTACTCCTCGGGTGCCCGGCCCGTGTGGGGCGGAAACGAAACCCGCACGATCAAGTCACCGACCAGGAGAGGGTCCACCGGTTCGAGTTCGTAGCGGAGGGACAGCGCTCCATCGGGAGCCTCTACCCAATATTCAGTCCGTGCCGAGACGTCTTGGAGCACGAACGATCCCTGATCTCCGTCCAGCACGATCTCCTCTTCCAGAGCCACGTCGCCAGCCGCCTGCCAGTGCACGGTCACCATGGCGCGGCCCGGAGCCGAAACGTGCATCGTCACATCCGAGCCCCTCGGCACTTCCACCGTCCCGGGCGTCACAACCAGTGCAGGAAGGGTCGGGCCCGCCAGCAACTCGAAAGGACTGGCCAGGCCCACCAACGCCATGAGAGATCTTCCTGGCGCCACGACGGTGAGGACCAGAACGAGCGGTATCAGCACCACGAAGCCGAAAGCCCCGCGCCGAATCCACCCTCCCACCTCCTGGGTCATGCGTCCCGCGAGATCACCATGTGCTCCCTGAAGACGTCCGACCGCGTTGTTGGCAGCATGATCAGCAAGAGGGGACGACACCCCGGGGGGAAGCACTCTGGCGAGTTCGAGGGATCCCTTGAGAAGCCCCGGCGCCATCCCGACTCTTTCTTCGATGCTGCTGGCGACGTTTCGCTCACCCAACCACGATTCCCCCAATCTCCGATGCACCAACCAGGCGGTTGCACACAGAGCGGCCACCAAAACGTCGATGAGCAGCGGCACCGCCGTTCCCTGTCGCCAACCCTCGGGAGCTACGCCCAACCACGCCAAAGAAAGGGCGGCGGCCATGGCGGTCCCCAGCCACAAGCCTAGAGCGAGCCGAGCCCTGCCGAGCAGATGGGTCTGGACACCCTCGACGATCCGAACGACACTCGCCGGCGCGGGGCTCATGGGACCATCTGGCTGAGGACGTACAAATAGAGATTCACGCCCATGCGGAGCGCCGATTCGCGCACGTCGGGCGGGTCGTCATGGACATCGGAATCTTCCCAGCCATCGCCGAGATCCGACTCGTACGTGTAAAAAACGACCAGCCGGCCGCCGTGAAAAACGCCGAAAGCCTGGGGGGCCTGCCCGTCGTGCTCATGGACTTTGGGCAATCCCTCCGGAAAGTCGTACATCATCCGAAACACCGCTTGGTCCGGCGGAATTTCAGCTAGTTCGTACTCCGGAAAGATTTCCGCCATCTCCTCACGGAACGACTCGTCCATTCCGTAGTTGTCGTCCGCGTGAAGGAAGCCACCGGCCAAGAGATATTCCCGGAGAGCCGTCCGCTCTTCGGGCGAGAAGCGCACGTTTCCGTGGCCAGTCATGTACAAGTAAGGGTGGTCCTTCAGTGCCGGATCCAAAGGCCGAACGGTTCCCGGCTGAGCGGACACCGGAAGTCCCGTTCTTTCCCGGATGGCCGTGAGCAGATTTGGAAGCGACGACGGGTTCGCGTACCAATCACCACCGCCTTCATACTGGAGGCGGGTGATCGACAGCACCGAATCAGGGGGCACGCTTGAACCCGCACCGGGCTTGCCCGGCTCGGTCGAGGTGAGGACCGCGAGTAGCAGGGCGAGCATTACAACCGCATCCCCCGTGCACTGTTGGCGACCGAACGCTTCAATCCCACTCCTTTGATCAACCCGACTCCTCTGAATCGCCCACTACCGCTTGGACGATGTCGTACGCAACGTTCTTCCTGATACCGAGGCGGGTCGACACTTCGCGCGCAGCCCGGCTCGGGGTGAGGCCCTCCTCGAAGAGGGCTCGCGCCAAGGCCTGAGCAGCGACCTCGTCCACCCGTTCACCCCGCTCTGCCGGGGACCGCGGGGAGATCACGACCGTCACTTCTCCCCGCGCTTTGTTCTCCTCGTAGTAGCGCGCCGCTTCCGCCGTTGTTCCTCTGAAAAACTCCTCATGAATTTTGGTCATTTCGCGTGCCACGACAACTTGGCGATCGTCGGCGGCCAGCGCCATCAAGTCCTTCAGAAGATGGGACAAGCGCTCCGGGGACTCGAACACCACGGACGTATGCTCGGCCGACGCGAGTTCCTCGAGCAAATTCCTCCGGTCTTTGGTCTTCCGCGGCACGAAACCGTGGAAAACGAAGGGGATGGTCGGAAAGCCAGCCCCCATCAGGGCCGTAATAACAGCGGATGGGCCGGGAACTGGCACGACGTCGTGTCCGGCGTCTAACACCGCCCGTACAAGTCGCTCTCCGGGATCGGAGACCAGTGGCGCGCCCGCGTCCGAGACCAGGGCGAGGGTTTCGCCGGCGTTCAACCGTGCGACGACTCGCGGGATCCGAGAGGCTTCGTTGTGCTCGTGGAGGGAGGTCAGCGACGTGCGAAGTAAGAATCGCTCGAGGAGTTTTCGGGTTCGACGCGTGTCCTCGGCCAATATTCCGTCGACGGCGCCGAGGATTTCGATCGATCGGGCCGAAGCATCGGACAGGTTCCCGATCGGGGTGGCTACGATGTACAGCGTGCTCATGCGGGCAGTATAGCAAAAAAGACGGCCGCTCGGATACCAGAGCAAGCGCTGAGCGAGAACGGCCCGGAGGCTTACGCCCCGGACCGTTCTCAATCTATTTCATCGCGACGACCATAACCGCGCTCGCGTCGCCAACGTACGGGCGAGGTGCGGGTCTCTCGACGAACGCCTTACATGTGCTCCTTGATTTTTGCCTCGAGTGTCGGGCGAGGTACCGCTCCGACGACCGTATCGACGTGCTCGCCGTCCTTGAAAAACAGGACACTCGGAATCGAGCGCACAGCGAAACGGACCGTCACGTCCGGGTTCGAGTCGACGTCCAGCTTCCCGACCGTGACCCCACTGGCGGCGTACTCGTCGGCCAAAGCCTCTACAATCGGCGCCACCGCACGGCAGGGACCGCACCACTCGGCCCAAAAATCGATCATCGTCAGACCCGTGGCTCCTTCGATCGTCTCAGCAAAATTCTGATCCGTGATCTCGACAATATTTCCGTTCACACTCATCACTCGATCTCCTTGTACCTTCGACGGGCCGGACCTACCATCCGCCCCAAGTGTGTTCCCTCGGACTGCAGCTACGCGCCCTCTATCGTACTATCCATGAACGGTTTTCCGCTCGACCACGTCGGCATCGCAGTTCCGTCCATTCAAGAGTCCGCGGCGATCTTCGAACCCATTACGGGGGCGACATGTTCCCCTATTGAAGAACTCCCCCAACACGACGTCAACGTTGCCTTCATCGGATCCATTGAACTCATCGAGCCTAGATCCGATTCCAGCCCCGTGGCACGTTTCCTCACGCGTCGCGGACCCGGGCTCCACCACGTCGCGTACCGTGTGCCCGATCTCCGTTCGGTCCTTCAACATCTAAATACTCGAGAGTTCCAACTCATCGACGAGGCACCCCGCCCGGGCGCACGCGGACACACCGTGGCGTTCATCCACCCCAAGTCGACCGGCGGGACGTTGATCGAATTGGTGCAACAGGGCGCGGGCTCGGTGACTCCTACCCGGCTTCCGTGATCTTCGTCAGCTCGATCACACTGATCAACCACCGATTGGAAGACTCCAACACCACGGTAAATCCGACATCCCCCACCCTCAGGCCCCCGGGAAGCGAAAGGTCTACGCCGATGCGATTGCTCGGCGCTTCCGCTCCGGGAACCGAACGCTCCGACATCGTCTCGAGGTCTCGAGTGTTGGCCGCCTGGAGAAAGCGCTCCACCGTCAAAGCGGGCGCCACCTGAAATTGGGACCGATTCACCGGGGCTCGACTCGTACACGCTCCGACCGAGGTGAGAAGGAGGATCCAGAGGGGAATACGTTTCACCGGTCGGACTCCAGGTCAAAGACAGCATTTCGACGCTCGAAAGTACGAACGCCATCGAGGTTATCCGAGACGACCGAGAGCGTCAAGCGGACCCGCACCCCGCCGCCACGCGCTTCAGCAGGGTGCCAGCTGGGATCGATTCATCGAGCGTGCGGCGATTAATCCTCGCGATTTGGTCGTCGGATACCGAAGAGGGATAACGATCGATGAACTGTTTGAGCGTCATCCGTGAATCCAGCTGGACGATCTCGATTCGAGCCGGCTCAACTCCCAAGACATCGGGATCGGTCACCGGCCTGAAGCTTTCGATGGTTTGCGACACCGCACCCTCATTGGCGCCCCACTGAGCGGCCGACGAATAACCCACGAGTTGGAAAACCGCGTCCCCGTGCTCCACGAAGAGAACGGCCCCCCGAAGCCCGCCGGCTTCGGTGTCGGCCGCGAAGAACGCCCGCCACCCCGTGAGGCCGTTAATCGATGTCCGGCGAGAGTCGCTGCCGCGAACGTCAACCTGGCTCAGGAACGTCGAGAGCGCCCCTTCCGCGCTGCTCTCACCGGCTTCAACCGTCAGAACCACCAGCGCAGTCTCATCCGATGAGATGGCGCCGACCTGCGACTTCTGGTTGACCGTGGTCCATCCCACTGGAAAATCGAGTGCGAACGCCATGTCTGGATGAAAGAACGTCCGCTCCTCGAAGAAGCCCTCCCGCGGGTCTTGACCGAAGGTCAGCCCGTTGAGGCTTCTCAGGTACTCGTCGGCCCGGCGCGTATATTCTGAAAAATCCTGGCCGGTCGCCGCGATTATGCCGCGGATGTCCTGCTCGCGGTTCACGGGATCCGGGTGCGTCGACGCCCACTCGGGAGGCCCTCCGTCTCTACTCCCTCCCACCAGCGCCAGGGTCTGAAAGACGCCGGTCAAAGAGTTTGGATCGTATCCAGCCCGTGACATGTAGCGCACGCCGAGCTCGTCCGATTGGGACTCGTCTCCACGGCCGTACCTCAAGTTGAGAAGTCCCAACCCCGCGGACAGTGCGCCCGCCGCGGACGCCACTTCGGAAGAAAGTACGGACCCTACGCCAATGCCAATCTGCTGAAGCTGCTGCCGGCTCATCTGGCTGGCGGAGTGGCGGGCGGTCACGTGGCCGATCTCGTGGCCGATGACCCCGGCGAGTTCCGCCTCGGAGTTCAGGGAGGCCATGATTCCCCTCGTGATGAAAATGAAACCCCCAGGAAGGGCGAACGCGTTCACGATCGGGTCGTCCACGAGCTTAAAGGACCAAGGCAACGCGGGGCGCTCGGAGCGCGAGGCCAGGTCCTGCCCGATACGGGTGACCGTCGCTTGGAGCTCGGGAGAGTCATACAGACCGAGCGATTCCGTGATCGATCCGTCCGCCTCCCGCCCCGTCTCGATTTCCTCGGACTCGCTCATCAACATGAACTGGCGCTGTCCGGTAGCGGGGTTCACCGCGCACCCGCTGGCGAACAACAACGTGTAGGCCAGAAGTGCCAGTCCGATCACGGGATCCTGAACACGCTTTCGAATACTCCTCATGAGCCTCCTCCCCCACATGTAGGCGTCGCACTCAAGTTGCTCAAAGATAAGGCTGGAGTGTCTCGCGGGGGCAAGGGAAAGCGGGGTCGTTTCATCTTGACGTCCGGTACGACCCGTACAAGCTTCCGCTCATGAGTGTAGCGCCCAACACCCCCGGCGGTTCCCCGCCACCGCGAGCGCGTCTCCCGTACCATCGCCACCGTTTCATTCCGATCTTGGCCCTCGTGTTGTGTTGGTCCTGCGAGGACGGGACCACCGACCTAGCGGAAGTCACGGCTGCGCGTGAGGGGTTTATCGCCACCTTTTTGGATTTGCGCGCCGCAACGGTGAACTCGGGATCCGCAGACATCGAAGATGCGGTGCGCGACAGCATTCTCAATCTACACGGTGTCACGGGGCAGGACCTGGTCGACTTCGTCGAGACCCATGGCGAGGATGTCGAGTTTATGAGCGACCTGTGGACCGAGGTCGAAGCCCGCCTAACCGAACGCCTCGAGCGGGACGCGCAAGACGCGGAGAACGAAGAGAGTGATGAAGCCGAAAAAGGGGAAGCAGCCGAGGACAGTGTCGGAGCCCAAGGCAGCGACGACGCGAGCGCCCGAATTTCTCCGTAGCTTCAGTGGAGCTCCGTGGGAATCCAGCTACTCCCACTCGATGGTCGCCGGGGGCTTGGAAGACACGTCGTAGCATACCCGGTTCACACCTTGGACCTCATTTCCGATCCGAGACGAAATCCGTCCTAACACATCGTGTGGAAAGGGGTACCAATCCGCGGTCATTCCGTCTCGCGAGGTCACCGCACGCAAAGCGATGACGTTCTCGTAGGTGCGATTGTCGCCCATCACGCCGACCGCTTGAACCGGCAAGAGAACCGCAAACGCCTGCCAAATCTCGTCGTACAGCCCGGCCGACTTGATCTCTTCGAGGTAAATCATGTCGGCCTCTCTGAGCACGTCGAGTCGCTCCCTGGTCACCGAACCGAGCACCCGGATCCCCAACCCGGGTCCAGGGAATGGATGCCGGCGAATGAATTCCTCGGGTAGCGTGAGTTCTCGTCCGACCTGCCGGACCTCGTCCTTGAAGAGTTCCCGGAGTGGTTCGATGAGTTCGAACGGGAGATCGTCTGGGAGGCCACCGACGTTGTGGTGGGTCTTGATTGTCTTCGACGGCCCGCCGGTCGAAAACGATTCGATCACGTCCGGGTAGAGCGTTCCTTGAACCAGATGACCCGCCCCCGTGCCTTCCTCAGCGGCGACCCGGGTAAAAACGTCGATGAAGACGTGCCCGATACGCTTCCGCTTTTCTTCGGGGTCTTCCACCCCCTCGAGTGCCTCCAGGAACTGATCCGTGGCATCCACCACCACGAGGCGCACACCCATGTGCCTACGGAATGTGCGCTCGACGTCCTCCCTTTCGTGTTTTCGAAGGAGCCCGTTGTCGACGAAAATGCACGTCAGGCGATCACCGATGGCCCGGTGAACGAGCGCCGCCGCGACAGAAGAGTCGACGCCCCCGGACAACCCGCAAATCGCAGTCCCGTCTCCCACCGCCGTTCGGATTCGCTCCACCGAGTCCTCGATGAACGCACCCGCGGTCCACGTGGGGCGGCACCCACAGATCCGCAGCAGAAAATTCGAGAGGATCTCTCCGCCGCGCGGGGTGTGAGCAACTTCAGGATGGAATTGGACCCCGAACACCGGCCGTTCCGCATGCCGGAACGCCGCCACGGGTAGCGTCTCGGTCGAGGCCAGGGTCCGGTAACCCTCCGGGGGACGGTCCACATGATCCGCGTGCGAACACCATACCTGGGTCGGCTCCTCCGGGAGGAATCCATAGAACAGGTCTCCAGGCTCGGCGACGGTCAACTCCGCCCGACCGTACTCTCGCCGTCCAACGGCCACCTCACTGCCCTCTAGCTGGGCGATGATCTGCATTCCGTAGCAGATCCCCAGCACCGGAACGCCAAGCTCGAGGATCCCACGCTCTACCGTGGGGACACCCTCGTCGTAGACCGACGCCGGCCCTCCCGACAGAATGATTCCCGTAGGGGACCACTCACGAATCCACTCGAGGGATCGCGTCGGAGGGTGGATCTCGGAGTACACCCGCTCTTCCCGAATGCGGCGGGCGATGAGCTGGGTGTACTGGGACCCAAAGTCCAGAATTAGAATTCGATCGTGCGTCATCAAGCGTCCCTGATCAAGATCCAGCCGGGAAGATCGTACCGTCCGCAAGTGCCTCTCCGCGCAGGAGGTCGTCGAGGGTTTCTCGGCGACGCGCTAGCGTGACGTCCGCGCCATCCACCACGATCTCAGCGGGTTTGGGCCGAGCGTTGTAGTTGGAGGCCATCACAAATCCATAGGCACCTGCCGTATGCACCGCGAGCAGATCGCCGGGAACCGGCATCTCCAGCATGCGGTCCAACGCAAGGAAGTCTCCGGTCTCGCAGATCGGACCCACGACGTCCACCACTCGGTGGACCGGATTGTCGCTGGAGACGACGGGCTCGATCCGATGGAAACCCTGATAGTGGCTGGGTCGTATGAGCTCTGTCATCCCACTATCCGTAATCACGAACGTCTTGGAGCCCGAGTTCTTCACGTACAGCACCTTGGTCACCAGTATCCCGGCAGCGCCTACGATGAACCGGCCGGGCTCCAAAATCAGGCGCAACCCCGTGGGAGCCAATTTCGGAATAACGAGCGCCGCCAAAGCCTCTACGGACATCCCGTCCTCACCGTCGTAACCCACGCCGAAACCGCCGCCCAAGTCCACAAAGTCGAGGTCGATCCCTTCCGTGCGAAGCGTGTCGGCGATTTCCAAAACGCGATCGAGCGCTCTCTCGTACGGGCCAGCCTCGAGGATTTGTGACCCGATGTGCACGTCGATCCCCCGGATCTCGAGCATCGGCTGGTCGGCGGCCCAGCGGTAGAGATCCAAGACGCGATCCACCGGGATTCCGAATTTGGACGCCCCGTGACCGGTTCGTGTGTATTCGTGTGGCGTATCCGTAACGATGTCGGGATTGACCCTGAGCGCGACGGGTGCGGGCGTGCCGAGCCGCTCAGCCACCTGGCGGAGCGCTTCGAGCTCTTCCGCGCTTTCGACGTTGAACGCGAGGATCCCGGCATCCAATGCCGCCTCCATCTCCGCTTCCGTCTTCCCCACGCCGGCGAAGACGATGCTCTTAGGAGCGTACCCAACGGTGAGGCATCGGTGGAGTTCTCCGACGCTCACGATGTCGGCTCCCGCCCCGAGCGCTCGGAGTCGGTTGAGAACCTCGAGATTGGAGTTCGCTTTGACCGAATAGGCCAGAAGATGATCCACGCCCGCGAAAGCCGCTTCGAATCGTCGATACGCGGCTTCGATCACGCCGGCGTCGTACACGTAAAGTGGCGTTCCGAATTCGGCGACCAGATCCGCGACCCTCCGCTCGCCGGCCCACAACTCGCCATCGATCCGCGGAAAGGGCTGAGTCACTGCCATGTGGTGCCGATCTGCGTCAATACGCTCTCGCCCACACGACCTCCATTGTGGCGTCGCCTTCGCCCCCGATGCACTTGGTGGGTGCCTCCGCGGAGCGAAACTCCTCTGACGGGATGCACCGGAGCGTCGCTTTCGTCTCCTCCTTGATCCGCTGCTCGACGGCGGGATCGCCGCTCCACCCGGTGTAGACGTAGCCACCCTCACCTTTCATGATCTCGGCAAGCTCGCCCATGGTCTGGACGCCCCGGTGGGAATTCGCTTCCCGCCGGGCCGTCGCGGCCTCCAGGAGTTGGGCCTGGAGAGCATCGAGCCGCCCGGGGATCGTGGCTAGCGCCTCTGATTCGGGCAAGAATTCTTTCCGTGGATCCCCCTCCGACCGCAAGCGCTTGGCCAACACCACTTGCTCCTTCTCCATGTCCTTCGGTCCAACCTCCATGCGGAGAGGGACCCCCTTTCGCTCCCACTCGTAGAACTTGTTGCCAGGACTCAAGTGCTCACGAGCATCGACCTTGGCACGGACGCCTCGATCCGCCAAGGAGCTTCGGAGAGCCTCTGCCTTTTCGAGGACTGGACCGACATCGTCCCCCCGGAGAATCGGTACGATGACCACTTGGGTCGGCGCGAGCTTGGGCGGCAACACCAGCCCCTGATCGTCACCGTGCGTCATCACGAGCCCGCCTACGAGGCGTGTGGAAACACCCCAGGACGTGTTCCAGCCGAACTCCTCCTTGCCTTCCTTCGATTGGAAAGTGAGTTCGAATTGTTTCGAGAAATTCTGACCCAAGAAGTGTGACGTGCCGGCCTGGAGGGCACGATTGTCCTGCATCATCGCCTCGCACGAGTAGCTACGAACGGCGCCGGCAAACTTCTCCGTGTCCGACTTGAGGCCGGTGACGGGCGGCATCGCCATCCAGTCCTCCATAAAGGTCCGGTAAACACCCAACATGCGTATCGTGTGCTCCTCGGCCTCTTCGCCCGAGGCGTGTACCGTATGCCCTTCTTGCCACAAGAACTCGGATGTACGGAGGAACAGCCGGGTGCGTAGCTCCCAACGCATGACGTTCGCCCACTGGTTGATGAGCAGCGGAAGATCACGGTAGCTCTGAATCCATTTCGCGAACATGGCCATGATGACGGTCTCGGAGGTGGGTCTCACCACCAAAGGCTCCTCGAGCTCTTTTCCACCGGCATGGGTTACGACCGCCAACTCCGGCTTGAACCCTTCGATGTGTGCCTTCTCCTTCTCGATGAAGCTCATGGGAATCAAGAGCGGGAAGTACGCGTTCTCATGGCCTGTGGCCTTGAACATGTCGTCCAGAGCTCGCTGCATGTTCTCCCAAATCGCGTAGCCCCATGGTCGGATGACCATACTCCCTTTGACGGGGGAGTAGTCGGCGAGCTCCGAACGGAGCACCAACTGGTTGTACCAGGCAGCAAAGTCCTCGCTGCGGGGCGTCAGATTCTTGTCGTCCGCCATCGTCAACTTGCTCGGTGGAGATGATCGTTCTCGGCGGATTCGCCAACTCGCTCAGTTCGGCGTTCTCGTCTCAACGCGATCGCTCCGGGCACGACGAAAAAAAGCAACGATGCAACCGCCCAGGAAACCCGGAAAGGGGCACCCATGAGCGTCTCGACAAGCCACGCCGCTAGCGCGCCCGCGACCAACGCGAGCGCCATCGCGATAGCGAGAATAAAATACTCCAGCGCATTCAGTCGACGAATGGCCCTCTGCATCGTACGCCGCCGGGTCTGACAATTTACTTTCGGCGTGGTCACTGAAGCTCCGCCAATGACACTTCTCGCTCCTGGCCTGAAGCCATATTGCGGAGTACCGCGTGATCGCGAGCGACCTCATCCGGCCCGAGGACGATCACTTCGCGAGCACCCGCGTGACCTGCCGCGACGAATTGTTTCCGCACCGACTGTTCGCGGAGCGCATACTGCACACCGACACCCCGATCTCGCTGACTGTGCGCGATGGCGAGTGCCAATTCACGATGCTCTTCGCCGATGATCACGATGAAGTAGTCGATCTCCGGTGTGACGGGCGGTGCCAGACCCCGCTCCCGGAGAAGCTCACCCAACACCACGTCCCCCATCCCGAAGCCCACCGCCGGAACGGCGTCCCCCCCGACCAACTCGAGCAGACGATCGTATCGTCCCCCCCCACAAATCGCCCTGGACACACCCTTGCGATCGAAAATTTCGAAGACGATCCCCGTGTAGTATGCCAAGCCTCGGACGATGCGAAGATCGAACTCGACAAAGGGCGCGAGCCCCATGGCCTTCAACGAACCGAAATAAGCGTCCATGCGGGCCAGTTCGACACCGACCGACTCGAGCGCTCCGAATTTTTCACGGACGATTTCGAGGCCTCCCTCGCTAAGCAGTTCGAACGTCGAGCGGGCGCTCGATGGGTCCAAACCCGCTTCGGTCTCGAGACGTTCGAGAGAATGGTCTGGGGGGGCGCGCTCGATTTTATCGATGATCGCGAAGGCCGCCGGAATCCGCTCGTCCTCGACTCCGATCGCCAACAGGATCGCGGTCAAGAGCCGTCGGTCTGAAACCCGCACCAGGATATCGTCGTGACCGAGCCCAAGGTCTCGGAGTCCGTCCAACGCCACTGCCAGTACTTCGGCGTCCGCCCCGATGCCCTCCTCACCGATCACGTCCACGTTCCACTGAAAATGCTCACGGAGACGCCCCTTCTGTTGCCGCTCGTAACGAAACAGTTGGGGGACCGAAAACCACCGAATCGGCTTCGCCATTGAACGGTGGCGTGCGCCGAGGATGCGGGCCAAAGATGGCGTCATTTCCGGCCTCAAAGTGACATCACGGTCACCCTTGTCCCGAAAGTGATAGAGCTGAGCGACGATCTCCTCGCCGCTCTTCTCCACGTAGAGCTCGAGCGGCTCCAAAGGCGGCCCGTCGTACTGCTGGAATCCGTATCGGGCTGAGACACGACGCCAGGCGCTCAAAATGTGCTCACGGAACAAAAGATCCTCGGGGAGGAAATCCCGAAAACCCGGAAGCCGGGCGAAGGTCTGCTTGGACATGCGGGCGAATCTATACCCACGGTACGGAAAGTACAGTGGACGGGGCCCTGACCTCCCCTAGAAGGCTGTTGAAGAAGTACAGCCTTCTAAGGAAGGGCCCGACCGAGTAGCCTCAAAGCGTCCCCCACAGTGTGCGCCGATCCGGTCACCACGATGGTACCGGAGCCCGCGAGTTCACGTGCCCGACACAGAGCACTATCGAAGTCCGTCTGGACCTCAGCAATCCCCGACCCGGCATCCAATGCGGCCGCGTGAGGGTCCCATCTGCGATCCAACGGTGCCGTGGGGGCCTGCGTGAGGATCGCGTGGTCCGACCTCTCGAATAGGGGCGGAAGCATCTCCCGCCAATCCTTGTCACCAAGTACAGCCGTAAGAACTACAACTGGGCGAGGTAGTTCTAGCCGTCGAAGAACCGATGAGAGGGCCACGGCCCCTGCGGTATTGTGGGCCATGTCGAACACCCACGTGGCGCCGTCGAAGCGCTCGACTTGAACTCGGCCGGGCCAATGCACGCGCGCGAGTCCCTCCATGAGTACTGCACGATCGGGGCGAAGGTGTGGCGGCATCCGCTCCAAGATCGCGACCGCCAACGTCGCATTGACGGCCTGATGTGCACCCAACAATGGGGTCTGGAGGTGGAGTTCGCCCCACTCCGAGGTCGCGACCCGGAACCCAGTGGACACCTCCCCGACGTCGATGAACATCTCCCTGGGATCAGACCCGATGCTCATGAAGGGAGCTCCAAGGGAGTCACAGACCTTAGAGAAAACAGATCGTATCCGCTCATCTGGCTCGGTCGTGATCAAAGGCACACCCGCTTTGATGATTCCGGCTTTTTCGAAAGCGATCTCTTTCAGGGTCGAGCCGAGATAGTCACAGTGATCGAGGTCCACGTTGGTGATCGCGGTAATAAAGGGAGTGACAACGTTCGTGGCATCGAGGCGGCCGCCCAACCCGACTTCGATGACAGAGACCTCGACGCGCGCCCTGTGAAACAAATGGAAGGCGAGCCCTGTCGCTGCCTCGAAGAAGGTGAGTGAGTGACGCCTGATTTCGGGACGAAGCTCGCGTGCCAGATCGCGTAAATCCTCGTCGGTCACCTGCAGTCCCCCGATCCGGTACCGTTCACGGAAAGAACACAGATGTGGTGACGTGTAAAGACCGGTCCGGTGGCCCGCGCAGTGCAAGACCGTTGCGACGCTCGATGCCACCGACCCCTTGCCGTTAGTCCCCCCGATATGGACACATGGAATTTCGAGGTGCGGATTTCCCGTCGCGCCGAGAAACGCTTCCACTCGCCCCAGACCCCATTCAATGCCGTGTGGGGCGTCTGGAAAGAGCTCATCGAGCAGGGGGTCCCCGGGCATCTTGGTCAATGCGTGGGGTGGCGGGGGTGAGGCGATTCCAGGGGTCCAGTCAGGACCCGACATCAGGCGATCATATGTCGGAGTAGCACTCCGAGGGTCGCCTTCATTTCCCGTCGATCCACCACACGGTCGATCATTCCGTGCTTGAGCAGAAAGTCCGAGCTTTGAAAGCCTTCAGGCAGCTCCTGACGAATCGTTTCAGCGATGACCCGCGGGCCCGCAAACCCGATGAGGGCGCCCGGTTCGGCCAGATTGACGTCCCCCAGCATCGCGTGCGACGCCGTGACCCCTCCCGTGGTGGGATCCGTAATCACCGAGATGTACGGCAATCCCGTCTCATGCAGGCGTGCGAGCGAGGCCGAGGTCTTCGCCAGCTGCATGAGCGAATAAATGCCCTCCTGCATCCTCGCGCCACCGGAAGCGCTCACTACGATGAGCGACTCTTTGCGCTCGACCGCGCACCGTCCGGCCCGCGCGATTTTTTCACCAACCGCGGAGCCCATGGACCCACCGACGAAGCGAAAATCCATCACCGCCAGCGTGACGCCCAAGCCATCGAGGGTGCCCGTACCCGAAAGCACCGCGCTCCTTCGCCCCACCTTGGCTTCGGCCGCCTTCAGGCGCGCCGCGTAGGGCTTGAGATCCTTGAACTTGAGGGGGTCCTCACTGTGTACCCCCTCGTCGATCTCTTGGAACGAGTCGTCATCCATGAGGATTTCGACGTACCTCTCCGGCGAAACTCGAAAATGATGCCCACAGCTAGGACACACTTGGAGGTTCTGCGCGAGCTTCTCCGCGTACAGAATTTCCCCGCAGCCCTTGCATTTGTCGAAGACGTCAGGCGGCAAATCCCGCCGATCTTGCGCCTTCAGACGCTTCTTGTCTTTACGAAACCAAGCCATTTAGAAGGCTGTTGAAGAAGTACAGTGGGTCGCGTTGGGGATGCCACGGCCCCAGCTCCTAGGCGGAGCGACGACGCCATAGCATTCGCTACGGCTAGGAGCTCCAACAACGGAGATGGGGTCGTGCCACCCCAACCCTTCAACGTGTACGCTCATGCCCCTCATGATCGTGGGCACATGGCGGTTGTGCGGTTCATCCTGCGTCTCTCCTCCTCGCCGTAGCCAGGCTACGACTCGTCGTCGTTCCTTGTCTGAACGCGCACAAGCGCCTTGTGCGCGACCCGCTGTACTTCTTCAACAGCCTTCTAGCGCCCACGCTCGCCAGGCCGGACCCGACGAGCTTGGCGAAGCGGACTTTCGAGCAAATGGGTCGGGATAAAAAACACCAGCACGAACATCAGCAAAGCCACCAGAAGACCTCCGCCAAGCAGCCAGACGTTCCGAATCGAAATAAAAATAATGGACGAAATGACCGCCGTGGCGGTAGCGAAAATACTCAAGCTGATGCGCCGGGCTTGCAGGTTGAGAAAGCGCTCCTGGCCTTGGACGTCTCGGGGATGGACGCGCACTCGTAGCTCCTCCCGTTCGGCGCGAGCGAGTAACTCGACCATCGTCCGAATGGCGGTTTGTGCTTCGCCGAGCAAGTCCTTCGCCATCGACACGGGTTGGCGGACGGACGTCTTCAGGATCTCTCCCTTCAGATCCCGGATCACGCGCTTGAGCAGTCCCAAACCGTCGAATTTTTCGTCGTAGCGGACTCCGATTCCCTCTAAAAGCACCGAAGTCCGGAAAAGATACACCAGCTCCTGGGGTAGCATGAGCGGCCACGTGTAGAAGGTGTCCAAAATCTCCTGTACGATCTCATCGACGCGATCCCGGTTCGAGAGTCTCACCCGCGCCATGACCGCAAGGATTTCCGTGGCCGCCTCGCGAATCTCGCCCCGAGAAACTTCGGGGCTGATCATGCCTAGTCGGTACATTCCGTTGATCATCCCGTCCAGATCGTCCCGCTCGACCGTCAGCGCGAGGTCCAGAATGTGCTGGCGCGTCCAAGAAGGCACCTCGAGCACCATCCCCCAATCGAGCACGACGATGGTTCCGTCGTCCTCGACCAGTAGGTTGCCCGGGTGGGGATCCGCATGCAGAAAGCCGTCCACCATCATCATTCGGAGATAGAGCGCCGTGAGGTGTTCCATCACCGCGTTGAAGTCGATGCGACCCGCCTCGATTTTGTCGTGCAACTGATCGATCTTGGTCCCGCCGCATCGCTCCATGACCAGGACCCGGCGGCAGGTGAATTCATCCAGAACCTCGGGCGCTCGAACGGTTCGATCTTCTCGGAAATAACGCTGGAAGCGCTCGATATTTTCCGCCTCTCGGTGGAAATCCATCTCTTCTCGCACCCGGTGGGAAAATTCACGCACGACGTTCGTAAGCGCTTGAACGTGATGGTTCGGGAAGAGAACATTGAGCCAGAACAACAACGTGAAGCCGATGTCCAAATCGAGCGCGACGACTTCCTCCACCCCAGGGCGCAGCACCTTGACCACTACCTGTCGCCCGTTGACGACGGCTCCGTGCACTTGGCCGAGGCTCGCCGCGGCGGTCGGCTCGCGCTCGAAGGCATCGAAAACGTCGTCCACAGGCCGACCCAACTCCTGCTCGACGACCGCGATGATCTGATCCGTGGGATCGGGAGGAGCCTGATCCTGAAGCGTGCCGATCGCCGTCAGGTACGGCTCCGGAAAGATGTCCGCCCGGGCGGACATGAGCTGTCCGAGCTTGATGAAGGTGGGCCCGAGCGCGGCCATCCGGGCCACCATTTTTTCGGCTCGTTTCTGATGGTGTCGCTCGCTCCTTCGAGCTGGAGCCCCCACGATGATCCACCTCTTCCGATCTCCTAGGAAGCCGAGGACCAACGGTGAGAGGGTCACGAGCACCCGGATCCCGCGGAAGAGGCTCCTCATCGAACCGCCTTCACAGAAGGACCGTGGCCAATCCCAAAAGAAGTAAGAAGCCGATCAAGTCGGTGAGTGCCGTCAAGAACACGGTCGACGCAACCGCGGGATCCTGCCCGATTCGGTCGAGCGCCGTAGGGATGAACGAGCCCGCGAACCCGGCCATCGCAATGTTCCCCCACGTTGCCAACAGGACAACCAAGCCCAGTCGTGGGTCTACCCCCATAGCCGAAGCGAGAAGTGCCGCCGCTCCCGCGACGAGGACGCCGATCGCTCCGCCATTCAACAAGGCCACCAGAATCTCCTTGCGGACTACCCGGCCTCGAGCCTCGAGTGGCCCTGCCGAAGTCGCAAGTCGTCGGATGGTCACGGCCAACGCCTGCTGGCCGGCGTTACCTCCCAGGCCCGCGACCATGGGCATCGCGACCGCCAAAAGGGTCGCAGCGGCGATTTCATTGCGAAAGAACCAGACTACCGCGGCCGAGAGACTGGCGGTCATCGTATTCACAAGAAGCCACGGGAGCCGCGCGCGGACGGCCTCGAATGAATTACCCCGTAGTTCCTCTTCGTCCGACACACCGGAGAAAAGGAGCAGGTCTTCTGTGGTCTCCGCTTCGATCACGTCGATGACGTCGTCGAAGGTGACGCGGCCCAACAGAACCCCGGTATCCGAAACGACAGGGAGAGAAGCCAGATTGTAGCGGGAGATCATGCGGCCGACCTCCTCCTGGTCCGCTTCCGGAAGTACGGAAGCGACCGTGGGCTCGACCAACTCACCGACACGGTGTTCCGTATCCGCTAGGATCAGGTCATCCAAAGGCACCGTGCCAAGGAGCGTGTTGTGCTCGTCGACGACAAAAACGGTGTAGAAGTCCTCCACCTCCCGACCCCGCACCCGCACCGCTTCGATCGCCGCGCCTGCAGTGATGTGGCCAAGCACCGACACGAAGGCCGTCGTCATGATCCCGCCGGCCGATTCTTGATCGTACTGCAGAAGGCCTCGGATCTCGCCCGCCTCTTGCGAAGGCAACTCCGCGAGCAACCGATCCCGTGCTTCGGGCGGCAGCTCGCCGACCAGATCGGTGGCGTCATCGTCCGACAACTCGTGCAGGAGCTCGGCGCCCTCGGCCGGAGCAAGAGCGGTCAGGAGTTCAGCCCGAACCTCGCCCTCTTCCATCTCCGCGAGCGTTTCCGAGGCCAAATCGGTCGGGAGCGCCCGCATCAAAGCCAAGCGCAGTTGGCCGTTGAGCGATTCCAAAACGTCCGCGACGTCCGAAGGATGCAACTCTTCTAACATCGCCTGGAGTTCGGAAACGTCGCCCACGCGGATCAGCGTGGCCATTCGCTCCTGAAGATCCAGGGATTGGTTGGTCCGGCTCGTGGTCATGCCCCGGAGAGTGGCGTCTTCAGTGGGCTTCGTCCAGTAGCTTCTGCACCAGGCGCTCTTGAAGAACGAACATCTCGCTTGAGTAGCGAGCCTCGGTCTCCGGATGGTCGAACCCCAATACGTGCAGGGTGCCGTGGATGGAGAGGCGGGCCAGTTCCTCCGCGACAGAGACGCCCGCCTCCGCGGCCTGAATCGCTGCCTGTTCGTATCCGACGTACACGTCTCCCACCACAGGCTCATGGCCCTCATACAGAGCAAACGAAAGGACGTCGGTCGGGGCGTCTTTCCCCAAGTGTGCGCGATTTAATTCGCGGATGGCGTCGTTGTCCAAGAGCGTCAGGGAAATTTCTCCGTCGCTGGCCCCTGAGTTCCGCAAGACGAGCGAAACAGCGGACCGGAGCCAACCCTGCGGCGTGCCGCCGAGAGATTCCCCGAAGACCTGAATTTCCATAGGCTAGTCGCGTAAGCCAAACGCGTGGAGGCCTGTCGAGGACAAACCGGACTCCAGCCTACGACCCGGGGTCGCCGTCACCGAGTTCCATCTGTTCGCTCGCCGGCGAGGCCGCAGCGACGTCCCCGCTCGAATTCTCATCGGATTCCTCTTCGGCGACATCACCCGGGGCGTTCGTGAGATGCCTTGTGGCGGGATAGTCGATTCGGTGATGATGGATTCCGCTCAACGCTTTCGCGAAAGTGTCCTTTAGTACCGTGATCTCACGCATCGTCAACGGCGCGTCGTCGAGTTGGCCGTCTTGCTGCTTACTCTCGATGAGGCCATCCACGAGATCACGGACACGTTCTGGCGTCGGCTCCTGAAGTACGCGCGTGGCGGACTCGATGGAGTCGGCCATCATCGCAATCGCTGTCTCCCGCGAGCGTGGTTTCGGCCCCGGATAACGATACTCGGCTTCATCGACGTTACCCTCGCCAAATTCCTTCACGGCACGGTTGAAGAAGTAGGCGATGAGCTGCGTCCCATGGTGCTCGGAGATGAATCGCTGAACGATTTCGGGGAGCCTGGCTTCCTTCCCGAGACGTAATCCCTCGACGACATGCTCGACGAGGATGGCCGACGAGGCATCGGGCTTCAGATTGTCGTGCGGGTTTCTCCCGGCATGCTGGTTTTCAACGAAGTAGTGCGGCTTGAGCACCTTGCCCACGTCGTGGTAATACAGACCGACACGACAGAGCAGACCGTGGGCGCCGATTGCGGTAGCGGCGAGTTCCGCAAGGTTCGCCACGTTGATTGTGTGCGCGTAGGTACCGGGGGCTTCGAGGGAAAGGCGACGCAGAAGCGGTGCGTTCGGATCTGCCCACTCGAGCAACGTCTGATCCGTCGTGATCCCCGTAAACCACTCGAACACGGGTACGAACCCCATGGCGATGATCGCACTCAACGCCGCATTCGATCCCGCCCACGCCATCGAGACCGCGAAATCGGTCGCGGAGCGCTCCCCGACCAAGCTGAGCGCCAGGAGCGTCACCGCGTAGGCTCCCGTGATGATCGCGACGAACACCCAGGTTTGTGCTCTGCGACGGACCACTCGAACGCTCATGGCGGCCGCAGCTCCACCGATCATCACAGGAAACAAAACGTCCGTAGCCGCGAACGGCGCTTGCGCGACCGTGAGCCCCGCCAAAACGAGTGCTATCACCACAGAAACTCGGGAGTCCCAAAGCACGGCCATCGCCAGCGCGACAAAGGCCACGGGGAGTGCCTCGGCCGGCAGATCGTTAGAAGCGATGACCCGAGCCACGATGAAGTAGACGACCACCAGAGCGCCTTGCAGCCCCAACCACCTCAGAGATCCGTAGATCACAGGGCGTAGGAAAAAAAGGAGCGCTCCGAAAATGCCCAGAAGGGACAAGTTCAGGAGGAAAGCCCCCAAGTAGAGTCCGAATTGCAGACCCGACTCCTCGAGCAACTGGAGGCGACGCAACTCCGACTCGTACGCGGACAGGCGCGCAAGATCCAACGCCGTTATGGGCTCGTTGGCCCGAACTATCGCCTCTTGTTCTACGACGTTTCCGCTCGATTCGGGAACCGCTTGGCGGGCGCGCTCCCGATCCGAATCGGTGACGACGGGATCGAACGCGAGGGAGTACGTGGTGTGGCGGATGACGATCAGGCGAAGTAACTCCGCAAGTTCGGGGCTGGTCGTCCGAAGATCACCGACGACTCGCGCGTTGAGGTCTCCCCCGATCACGACCTGTGCCCTCGGCACCGAACGTCGACCATCCGCACCCGCATCTTGAATCAGAACGACATCTCCGCTGAGCTCACGCTCCTCGGTAGCGTCGAGCACGCCCATCTCCGCATATCGCCGCACGCCGGCGATGGAGGTCGAGCGCAGAAGCTCCCGGGTTGTATCGTCCATGAGCAGAAAAGCTTGTTGCGGACTGGCCACCACGGACGACTCGATCAAGTCCGCGCGGAGGATCTCCGAGTCTCCAATCGCGGCGACCGAGTCGAGGTGCAGGAAGAATCTGCTCAGCCGGACCACCATCGTGTCGCCGGCCTCTGGCCTGTAGCTGAAAGTCGGGGACACACCCGCCGCGGCATCGGCCCTCTCCCGCTGAAGCTCAGCGGTCGACTTCGGTATGGTGAACGGCACCTCGGCAATAACCGGCTCGGTAAGGACCATGCCTTCTTCGAAGAAGCCGAGGGTAGACCCCCGCATCGGAGGAAAGAGGAGGGTGATCGTCATCGCAAGCACGAGCAGAAGCAGAAGCCGTGTCCCGTGGTACACGACCCCGTCCGGCCAGGTCGGCCTTACGTGTTCTGTAGGCCCCTCCACCGCAACTCCGTAGGTCGGGAGGCCAGCCGGGCTCACTGAGCCCCCTGGGCATCCGAGCGGGCATACGCCCGGATGATGTCCTTCACCAACCGATGCCGAATGACGTCCGTGTCGTCGAGATAGATGAATTCGATTCCTTCCACGCCACGTAAAATCTCTTCCACTTGGAGCAAGCCCGAATCTTCCCGGCGCGGGAGGTCGATCTGTGTTTTGTCCCCCGTGATCACGACCTGGGAGTTCAACCCCAGCCGGGTCAAAAACATCTTCATCTGCGCCGTTGTGGAGTTTTGCGCTTCATCCAGGATCACGAACGCATCGGAGAGCGTCCGGCCACGCATGTAGGCCAGCGGAGCGATCTCGATGGTCGATTCCTCGAGGGCTTTGCGGACCCGGTCGGGGGGCATCATATCCTCCAGCGCATCGTAAAGAGGCCTGAGATAGGGATCCACCTTGTCCTGCATGTCTCCCGGAAGGAACCCCAGGCTCTCTCCCGCCTCGACAGCCGGCCGTGCCAGCACGATCCGCCGCACCCGCTTCTTGTAGAGGGCGTCCACCGCGAGGGCAACGGCGAGATACGTTTTCCCCGTTCCGGCCGGCCCGATGCCGATGACGACGTCGTTTTCCGCGATGGCCTTGAGGTACTGGCGCTGCCCCTCCGATTTGGGGTAGATCACTTTTTTCGAGCCCGGGAGGGCGACCCTGACATCCGTTTCTGGGGACAAGACACCCTCGGGACCGCGCTCCGCCAACCCCTCGGCAAAGCGGGCGATGTCGTTGCGATCGAACGGCGTGCGCAGACGGGACAACTCGATCAAGTGTTGTACCAATGGAACGGCCTTTTCGACATGCGCCAACTGTCCGGACAAGATCAGATAGTCGCCGCGAAGGACGAGCCGAATATCATACAGGCTCGTGATTTCTCGCATGTTGGCATCGTTCGCCCCGGTCAAGAGTAGGGGGTCGACTCCCTCCGCATCGAGGCGGTGTTCCACTATCGAACTCTGACCGGAGGTCATGTCTCGTGACGTCCCGTTTCAGTCGTATGTAGCTCGGCCGATTCGCTCCCGCCGGGCTGCGCGTCTTCTGCCGCGGCCTCTCCCGGCAAGGCAACCGCCTGCGAAGCAGCAGCCTGCCTCAGGGATAGACCGAGCTCAGCGAGATCGTCTGCGTCAAGAGCCGTCGGCGCACCCTCCATGAGCGCGCGAGCCGCGGTGGTCTTGGGGAACGCGATGACCTCTCTCAAGCTCTCCGCGCCCACAAAGAGCGCGACCAGCCGATCGACTCCGAACGCTACGCCCCCGTGGGGGGGCGCCCCGGCGGAAAGGGCACCCAAAAGAAAGCCGAACTTCTGTTCGATCTCGTCGTCGTCCAAGCCGAGGAGACGGAGGATCCGGCGTTGAAGCGAGGGATCGTGGTTACGGATGCTCCCTGAGCCGAGCTCAACCCCATTAAAGACGAGGTCGTACGCAAGACCACGCACGCCCAACGGCTCCTCTCCCAGTCGGCCTTCGTCTTCCGGATGGGGCATGACGAACGGATGGTGGTTCGCCCCCAGAGTACCGTCGGGTCGCTCCTCGAAGACCGGAAAATCCAGGACCCAGAGCCAAGCGTTTTCCCTCTCCTTGGGGATGTTCAGCGCCTCGACCGCAGCCAATCTCGTTGCTGACAGGGCCGGCGAGGTCATCGCATCCGGTCCCGCCGCTACGAGCAAGAGGTCGCCAGGATTTGCCCCCAATTCACGATACGCTTGTTCGTCCATAAAACGTGCGAGAGAGCCCGACCCACCGTCATCCGTGCGCTTGGCCCACAACAACCCGGGCGCACCCGCAGCCTTGGCGCGGCCTTCGAGCGCCTCGATTCGTTTTCGGGAAAGTGACGCCCCGCCCTCGACTCGGAGTCCGCGGACCCGCCCCCCTTCACCCACCGCGCCAGAGAACACGGGGGCATTCAACCTCGCGAGAGCGGTCGTCCAATCCTGAATTTCCATCCCGTAGCGGAGATCCGGCCGGTCGGTACCGTACCGCTCCAGAGCCTCGGCGTGGGTGATCCGTACAAACGGGGCGGAAGCCTCGATTCGTGGCGCCTCTGCGGCCAGCGCGACCATGAGGCCCTCCATCCACTTGAGAATATCATCGGTATCGACAAAAGACGCCTCGACGTCGATCTGGGTGAACTCGGGCTGGCGGTCCGCCCTCAGATCTTCGTCTCGGAAACAGCGCGCGATTTGGAAGTAGCGGTCGAATCCTGCAACCATGCAGATCTGTTTGTAGATCTGCGGACTCTGAGGCAGCGCGTAGAATTCACCGTGGTGTAGTCGACTCGGCACCAAGTAGTCCCGAGCACCTTCGGGGGTCGGCTTCGTCAGAATCGGAGTCTCGATCTCGATGAAGCCGAGTCGATCCAGGTAGTTCCTACACGCGAGGAGCAGCCGGTGTCGCAGTTCGAGGTTCTTCTGAAGCTCGGGGCGGCGTAGATCGAGCACCCGATGCTTCAAACGGAGTTCTTCCGAAGGCAATTCGTCTTCAGGTCCGCGATATACCGGGATGGCCGGCGTGTCGGCCTCGGTCAAGTGCCGAAGGCTCGTGGCTCTGACCTCGATTTCTCCGGTCGGGATCTCGGCGTTCCAGTTCTCACGAGGGCGAACCACGACGAATCCAGTCACCGCGATGACGTCCTCGGCACGAAGCTGGTGAGCGAACTCGAGCGAATCGGCATCGGTCCAATCCGGCCCAATGGAAACCTGGACCAAACCGCTTCGGTCCCGGACATCGAGGAAAATCAGCCCGCCGAGATCCCTCCGCCGATGAACCCACCCCGCCAACTCGAGCTGCGCCCCTGCGTCCTCAGAGCGAATTCCCCCCAGCATCCGAGTGCGAAGTGCGGTTCGTTCGATATCGGTCTGGTTCATGATCAAAGTGAACCCGCTGTCGGAGTAACCGGGCTCGGTGAACTCACGTTGCCACCAAACCGAGAGAAGAAGCGCGAAAACAACACCAAGCCGAGTACGACCCCGACGCCATCCGCGACCCAATCCCCGACGCTGACATCACGTCCAGGGACAAAATTTTGGTGCCATTCATCCAAGGCGCCGTACCCCACACCGATGAGTAAAATCATCACCCACGGAAGGCTTGATCCGGTGCTTCGTTTTCCCCACCCGAGACACAAACCCAGAATCAAGTACAGCCCCCCATGGGCGAGCTTGTCAGAACCTGTCGGCAAGTCCGTACCGGACCACTGCAACTCGCTCAATAAAAAGAGGACCGCCGCCCAGAGAGCGGCCGGCCCCCAGCCGAAAACCCGACCCATCACCGAGCGCTCGATAAAGGATACAGTACCGGGCCCTCCTCGTGTGAAAAATTGGGAACGCTTCAAGTCTAACTCGGGCATCTAGGCGATACAAGAAATCGTCGTACCCTTAGGTGTGGCGTTATCTTTCCCCGTTATCGTTGCACCGGGACTCCGAAGCGATCGGGCGGCTCCGGCCCGAAGGACACCATCGATGCCCACCAAGAAAACCGATCTCATCGGCCTCCCGCCTGACGGGCTCGAGGCCGCCCTCACCCGGCATTTTGCGGCGCGTGGGCAGCCGACATACCGAGTCCAGCAGGTCAGAAAGTGGGTCTTCGACGAATGCGTCCCGATCATCGCCGGGATGACCAATCTTCCGGCGTCTGAGCGCGACGCGCTCGAGGCCGAATTCTCCCTTCTGGAACCCATCGCCGACACGGTATCACGCTCTTCGGACGGGACGGTCAAGCACCTGTGGAGACTCGAGGACGGAGAATTGGTGGAGTCCGTTTTGATCCCGACCACGGACCGTTTGACCCTCTGCATTTCTTCCCAGGCCGGATGCGCGATGGGTTGCACGTTTTGCGCGACCGGCTGGGCTGGGTTCCAGCGTCAACTCACCGCCGGCGAGATCGTGGCCCAGTACCGAGCCTCCCGGAGGTGGGCGCTCGAGCACGACTACGGGCGAATTTCCAACATCGTGTATATGGGAATGGGAGAGCCGCTCAGTAATCGACGTGCGCTGCACCCGTCTTTGACGATTCTGAATCAGGGATATGGTGTCGGCGCACGGCGGATCACCGTCTCAACCGTCGGTGTGGTCCCGGGCATCCTCGAGTTGGCGGCACGCGAAGAGCAGTTTCGGCTGGCGATCTCACTACACGCGCCCGAATCCGAACTACGGAGCCAATTGATCCCCCTCGAAAAGCGATACCCGCTGGAGGAAGTCATGGCCGCGCTCGTCCGGTTCGACAAGGCCGGCGGACGGAGAATCACGTTCGAGTACACGATGATCCGGGGTATCAACGACGCGCCCCACTTGGCGTCCGGCCTCGCCGATCTCGCTTCCTCCGTCGACGCTTTCGTAAACCTGATCCCCTTCAATCCGATCCCTTACCAGGACTGGAAAGCGAGCCACGGGAAGCGCATCGAGGAGTTTCGTTCTGAGCTGGAGCGCCGCGGTGTGGCCGTGGCGGTCCGGGTGCCACGGGGACGGGACATCGACGCGGCGTGCGGTCAGCTTCGGGCTACCCGCATGTCGGGCGTCAGCTGACGTAAGAAGGCCTCAACGTATACGGGATATGATCCGACCCCCGCGGACTTCACGAAGCCAGGGGAACGGCCTGAAAGAGCCCTTGTTGTAAGAGAAGTAAATGATGGAGGCGCGCCCCTCTATCCGCCAACCCTCCAGCAGCCCCCAGTAACGGGAATCCAGGCTCGTGTCCCGATTGTCGCCGAGCATGAAGTAGCGGTCCTCGGGGATGACCAGAGGACCCCAGTTGTCGCGCGTCGGGCGGTACGTCGCTTTCGACACCGAGTCGACCAGATTATCCGCTTGCCACGACATCCACGCGTGAGGGTCATCCCCCGCGGGATCGACGTGTTTGATGTAAGGCTCGTCCTGGACCTGACCGTTGAGCGTCAGGACAGCATCCTTCATCGAAACCGTGTCGCCCGGCATGCCGATGAGGCGTTTGACCAGTTTGAGATCGGGTTCGTGTGGCGGATCGAAGACCAGTACGTCCCCGCGACGGACCGCGGAATATCCGGGAATGCGCAGTTGCGTACCTGGAATCCGGACCCCCACGGCGGCCCGATTCGCGATCAGAAAGTCCCCGACCAATAACGCGTTTTCCATGGACCCCGACGTGATCACGAAGGTCTGAAGAATAAACGTGCGAATGACGAGGAAAAGCACCCCGGCCACCATCAACGATTTGACCCACTCTCCGACCGTGCCGTCGGGCTTGTCGGCTTGTGTCCTCGCGTGCGCCCTGGCCCTGATCTCGGCTCGGGCTTTGGCATCGCCTTTGGCCTTCACGTCAGTCGGTTTCGCGTCCACGACTGCGCCGCCACCCTTCTCTTTCTCTCCGCCGTTACTTCGTCGCTTCTTCTTCGCCATAGTCGCCTATCGTAGAAACCTGCGCGGGTCCCACCAAGGGGGATCCTCTACTCCACCCACGTCCCCGCGCCCGCCCACGTCGGGAGTCCACCCGCGCCCAAGCAATACGGTGACATCAAGGTAAAGGTTCGTATCGGGTTGGCTCTCGACCCATTGTGTACCGAGCGCTTTCCCCACCGCCGCAGCCGCTCGTGGCCTCGCCGATCGGTCGAGCACGACGGTAGAGTCCTGCCCAAAGGCATCCGCGTTGCCGAAGTATACAACGTCGAAACCCCTGTCCCGAAGGTGTTCGGTAGCCAAACGCGCCATGCCCACCGTTCCCCCGGCATTGAGGACCTCCACCCGGACGCGGCCCAACCCGTCGGCGGTAGCATTCAGAGGCACCGGCACCACGAGTTCCTGCTGAGGCGCGGGGTAGTACTGCGACACCGCCAACCCTATGAAAATTCCCGTAGCCAGGACGAGGCAAACGCCCGTGATCGCACGGAAGCGCCCGCTCATTCCCTCCCCTTCGCCAGGACGTTCCAAAGCCCAAGCGTTTGAGGGGGAACGAACCGCCTCTTTTTGATCAAGAACTGAACTCGTCTCCCGACGATGGCTTGCGCCACCGAGTCGAGGCCGGCCGGCATTTCAACACGCTGCCGGGCTCTCCATTTGGGTTGGAGTTTCCTCCCGGGCTCCAAGAAGTCCGCCACGTAGAGCGCTTTCCCGATATCATCGAAATCTGGGCTTCCAAGCGAGTGAAACGCGATGGCCGTAAGCAAGGGTTCGTCCTCCACCCCGGCCAGACGAAGTCGATCCGCCGCGGCGGGACCGTGGATCACCTCATCCGGAAGATGATCCAACGGCTTGGACAGGCCGGCGCGGAGATCGCCCGGGTCAGCGTCGCGTAATACGTCATGAAGATAACCCGCGGCGCTCCAACGCTCGATTTCCCACGGGTCATCACCCCGGACCTCGCCCCACTCCCGGAGCAGCGTCGCCACCCTCCCCATGTGTGCCCTTCGTTTCTTGCGGGCAACGGCCCAATCCGGTAGCACGCCCGTGGCCGCTGCGGCGACCCAGGGATGGAGTTCGCTCATTGGTGGCTTCCCACCGGGATCAACCGGCTTTCCATAGTCATGCAGAACATGCGTTCGGACATCGCTCAGCCATAGAGGACATAAGGAAAAGCATAGCCGAGGGCCTACCAAACGGCCAGCCGCCACCGGTTCTACACTATCTTGTCCTGATGACCATGCGATGGGATCCGATCCTGACCGCCGCTGTGGCGGCCGAGCTGAACGAGGCCCTGGCCGGTGCGCGGCTGACGGGGATTTTTCTCGATCACGGCGCGACGACCCTCCACGTGTACTTTCGCGACCGGACGGTCCTGGTGGATCTGACGCCCAAGAGTCTTGGCCTCGAGGTCCTCGAGAAGTCCGCACCCCCGGAAGGGAGCCGCACTTTCCCGTGCATTCTCGGATCGGTTCAGAGTATTCCGGACGAAAGAGTGCTCGTTTTTGTTCTGACCCGGATTCGCGGATTGGGCGGCCCGGTTCGGATCGTCGTCGATTTCGTCCCTAGCCGTAGCAACGCTTCGGTGGCCGAGGGGGACGACTGGACCGTCCGACACGTCCTGGTGCCTCGGTCCGGGACTCGAGCACCTCGGATCGGCAGCCCCTACCCCAAACCGAGCTCGGACCGGCGCGGCGTGAGTGAGCTTTTGGCTTTACGAGACTGGCTGGAAATCCTCGAAGCCGAGGAGACGCTCGCTGGAAGAAGGCAGCTTCTCCTTCATAAGGTCGCTTTTACGTCTTCTCTCAACGCCGACGCACTCGTGATTGGCTCAGACGAGGGGGGCGGACAAACGTCGCTACAAAATGGCTACGTGCTTTGGAGCCGGCTGAGGGAGATCGCTCTGGGAACCGGCGCGGGCCACCCGGCGGGCGCGGGCGCCGGGCAGTCTCGCAGCGCCGCTTTTGTGCTTCGATGCGAGTGGGGAGACCAACCGTACCCGGTCGAGCTGCCCGGGCCGGATCTCCGAACGGCCGCATCGCTTCTCGCAGCGGTCGCAGAAGTTCGGCGGGCCGCTGGTGCCGGGGCGGTCCTCACGCCGTCGCGATGGACGGACGTCTTGAAGCGAACCCTGCGCGCCTCGGGGAAGAGGCTCGGCAAGCTCACGCGGGAACTCGCGGCGACTGCGGACCCACAAAGCCTTCGGAGCCAAGCCGACATGATCCTCGCCCATCTCCACCTCGTGAAAAGGGGAGCCACCGAGGCGACATTTACCGGATTCAAGGGGACACCCGAAACCATCGTGCTCGATCCGACGCTTTCGCCTCAGAAGAATGCCGAGCGGTATTACGATCGGGCCGGTCGCGCAGACCGGGCGCGAGCAAACCTGCCATCGATGATCCAAGACGCGGAGTCCCACGTCGCCGAGCTCAGCCAACTTCTGGACCGGGTCCTAGCCGGGGCGGCCTCGGAGGAGGAGGTCCGCGGGGCGCTCCCCGAACCGGGGGGGGGAGGCCGGGGCCGGCCCGACCCGTCCACACCCGTCCTTCCCTACAGACTCTATCGGACGTCCGGAGGGTTGGAAGTTCGCGTTGGCCGTGGCGCAAAAGCCAACGATCAATTGACCTTCAAACACTCTGCACCCAACGACATCTGGCTTCACGCCAGACATTCGGCGGGCGCCCACGTCGTTCTTCGCTGGACGACGCAAGACTCACCGCCGTCTCGCGACTTGGAAGAAGCGGCCATCCTAGCCGCACTGCATTCCAAGGCGCGATCTTCGGGAAGCGTTCCGGTCGACTGGACGAGGAGGAAATACGTTCGCAAGCCCAGGAAATCTCCTCCCGGACGCGTCCAGCTGGATCGCGCTAAAACGCTGTTCGTCGAGCCCGATCCGTCGCTGTTGGATCGTCTCAAACTCGGGGAGTAGAAGGCTACGAACTATCCCGAGCGTTGGGGCCTTCGTCCATCGCAGACCTCAGCGTGGAGAGGAAGGCGCCCGCGCCCTCCGGGCCGCGCTGATCAAGGGCCTGGATGAGGGCGCTGCCGACGATCACGCCGTCTGCGACCGCGCTCACGAGCGCAGCCTGCTCAGGCGTCGAAATTCCAAAACCCACAGCCACCGGAAGCTCGACGATTTCGCGGAGAGCACTCACTTCCGCCTCCAAGTCCTCCGCCAAGGCCTCACGGGCCCCCGTCACTCCCGTTCTCGAGATGTAGTACAGAAAACCCTGTCCCTGCTTGCCGATCGCGGAGGCCCGGTCCCGTCCGGTCGTGGGAGCGATCAAACGAATCAAGTCGAGAGGCGACGTGAGAATGACGTCCTCGATGAGCGGGTCGGCTCCGGTAGGCACGTCCGTGAGTAGCAGCCCCTGTGCGCCGGCCTGATCGGCATCCTCGAGGAACGCCTCGAGGCCGTACCGAAGCAGCGGGTTCATATAACTGAAGAGAACCACCGGCGTATCCGACTCTCGTCTGAATTCGGCCAGGATCTCGAGCGTCCCCTCAACCGTCATGCCTCCCTCGAGTGCCCGGAAAGTGGACGCCTGGATCGTAGGGCCGTCCGCGAGCGGATCGCTGAACGGGATCCCCAGCTCCAACACGTCGCCACCGGCCTCCGCGAGGCCCCCAAGGACGTCGACCGTCGCCGCACGGGACGGAAATCCCGAGGTCACGTAGGGGACCAGCGTGGCACGCCCCTCAGCTTTGCGCTCCGCAAACCTCTCAGAAATAGTCGGCATAGGACTTCGTAACAGTTTGGCAGAAGGGCGCTCGAACGCTCGACCTCAAATGAGGTAGTCGCTGACGCGGATGCCGTACTGCTGCGCCTCCGTCGTCTTCACAATCGTACGCTCGCCCAAAGAAAGTTCCAACGTGACGGGCGTCTCGAGGGGAGCCCCGTTGGCGTCCTCTTCGGCCTCGGCGTCATCGTATTCCCCCCGAAGGACTTGAGCCAAATCGGCGCGGTCCTCTAAAGGCTGGGCGGTAGGGGTTTCTGCACCGTCGGTGATCTGGTCGATGCACCGGCACTGAAAAAACTCTAGGTCCTGCTCCCAAAGCATGGTCAGGAGATCCTCCGACTCCGCGCTCTTGAGCATTTTCGCCTGCTGGAGGACCCCCAGAACCAAGTCGAGTTCGTGGCCTTCGACGCCTGGGAGGAACGTGACGTCGCGGATACCATCCTTGTAAAGCAGGAACGCCAACGAATCCGAGCGAGAAGAATTTTCGTAGATCTGCTCGCCCGCCAACAAAAACTGGTGCTCCCCGACTAACAGATTAAGTCCCTCGACCTCCTGCCAAAGTCCTTCAAAAGCCTCACGCAGTGTGCTTAAAAACCGCTTGCGCACGGGGTTGTGTTCATCGTAGAGCTGAAACGACCGAAGTGCTTTGACTAAAACGCCAAAAAGCTCCCGAACTTGCTCAACCGGAAGGTCGTCACCAGGGTCGTCGCCCTCTCCCCAGTCTTCAAGCTCAACCGAAGTCTGGTCGGAGATATCTGGGGGAGTGTCGGTCAATGGTCTCTCGCGCTGATTTCGGAAACGTCTGTTTCAAAGATAACAATCTCTTTCTTCGACGCGAGCAACATGTGTAACGTCCTTGTCACCCCTCCCGCTCAAGCACACGAGCAGTGCCCCACGTCCTCGGTACTCCCGGGCGATTTTTTGTACGTGCGCGATGGCGTGGGCGCTCTCAAGAGCCGGAATGATCCCCTCCAACACGGACAATTGGTGAAACGCGCTGAGGGCTTCCTCATCGGTGACGGAGACGTATTGGGCCCGTCCGGTGTCCTTTAGATGGGAGTGTTCTGGGCCGACCCCCGGGTAGTCGAGACCAGCCGAGATCGAGTGTGCCGGCGCCACTTGACCATCGGAATCTTGCAGGAGGTAGCTCATGGCCCCATGGAGAACTCCTGGCCGTCCCGCCGAGAGAGTCGCGGAGTGTTTTCCGGAATCGAGGTCCTCACCCGCCGCTTCGACACCGATCAATTCGACGCCGTCGTCCTCTCGGAAGGCCTGGAATATGCCCATCGCGTTGGAGCCACCACCGACACAGGCCACGACGGCGGCGGGCAAGCCCCCGGTACGGTCGAGGATTTGTCCACGGGCCTCTTCACCGATCAGTGCTTGGAAGTCCCGGACGATACGTGGGAACGGGGAAGGACCGACGACCGAACCGATGATGTAGTGCGTCGTTTCGACGTTTGTAACCCAATCGCGGATGGCTTCGTTGGTCGCGTCCTTGAGCGTACGTGTACCCGATGCGACCGGCCTCACCTCCGCCCCAAGCAGCTCCATTCGGTAGACGTTCAATGCCTGGCGCTCTACGTCCACCTCTCCCATGTATACGATACACTCGAGGTCGAAGAGCGCGCACGCGGTGGCGGTCGCAACTCCGTGCTGACCGGCTCCGGTCTCCGCAATAATGCGGCGCTTTCCCATCCGGCGGGCAAGAAGAGCCTGCCCGATCGTGTTGTTGATCTTGTGCGCGCCCGTGTGGTTGAGGTCTTCCCGCTTGAGAAAAATCGGGCATCCCTCGACGGATGCTTCCAATCGCAAGGCGCGATAGAGGGGCGAGGGACGGCCCACGTAGTCGCGAAGCAGCTCGTCGAGATCTTCGCGGAAGCCCGAATCGGCCGTCGCCTCTCGGTAGGCAGCTTCGAGTTCGTCCAGAGCCGTGATCAGCGTCTCCGGAACGTACCGGCCACCGAATGGGCCAAATCGTTCGCCTTCAGATTTCATGATGTCCGCAACCTGCCATCGTTTGCGCTCACGACCCGCCTCGGGCGTTTCGTATGAATGCCCGGACCAACTCCGGATCCTTACGTCGCACGTGGAGCTCGACACCAGAGCTGACGTCGACCACGTCGGGTCGAAGAGCACGGACGGCGTCCGCTACGTTTCCGGGCGTAAGGCCCCCCGCCGCGACCAGCGTGACCTCGTCGGAAATTTGATCCCTCAGCACCCTCACACCCTCCCACGAGAACGATTTCCCACTCCCGCCAGCCTGGTCGGGATGCCACCCGTCCAGCAGCAGACCGTCCACTGACGCGCCCAGGGCCTCCACCGCCTCCGCCAAATCCTCGGGGTCTCGAACCCGAACCGCTTTCCAAATCGCCCACTTTCCTCGGCGGCGCAACTCCTCGACGTAGTCGCGATCCTCTTCGCCGTGCAACTGGATCACCGAGGCACCGGACAAGGTGGCGATACGAACGGCCTCGTCCAAGGATTCGTCAACGAGCACCGCCACCAGAGGAGCCTCGACAACGAGCCCAATGTCCACTGCGTCGTCGGGCAGAATGCTCCTCGCAAAGCCCTGCGAAAGAATCATGCCGAGGTAGTCGGCCCCCAGCTCCTCCGCCGCGATGGCATCTTCCATCGTAGTGATGCCACAAATCTTGACGGCGAGTTCTCTCATCTCGAACCGATGTTCACCGCGGACACCGCCTTTGGCGAGCCAACGCTGTGACGCCGGCGCCCGGATCCTCTTGTCTAAGGAGCGACTCTCCCACGAGTACCGCGTCCGCTCCCTTCTCTCCGACCCTGGCGACATCGGCCGGCGTGTGGATCCCGCTTTCGGACACCAGAACCACGTCGGGGGGGACTCGAGCCGCCAACGAAAGGGTAACATCGATCCGCGTTTCAAACGTTCGTAAGTTGCGGTTGTTGATGCCGAGCAGCCTCGCCCCGGCGGCGAGACCCCGCTCGACCTCCACGGCATCATGGGCTTCCACAAGCGCCGACATCCCGAGCTCCTCCGCCAGGATTCTCAACGAACCGAGCCTCGCATCGTCGAGGATCCGAACGATCAGTAGAATCGCATCCGCGCCGGCCGCACGCGCCTCGTACACCTGCGACTCGTCTATGACGAAGTCCTTACGAAGCAACGGAATGTCTACGAGCTCACGCACGGACGTGAGGTCTTCGAGACAACCACCGAAGTACTCCGCATCCGTAAGAATACTCAGAGCGGCGGCCCCCCCCGATTCGTAACTCGGTCCAAGGCCGAGTGGGTCGAGATCGGTACGGATCGCCCCAGCACCGGGTGAGCGACGCTTGATCTCGGCGATGACCGCCACCGCATCCCCGGCGCGGAGCGAGCCACAAAAATCCCTCGCGGGCGGCGTGTCCTCGGCCCGATCCCGGAGCCCAGGAAGACCCCCCCGCAAAGCTTCGACTTCGGCCCGCTTGGTCTCGACGATACGCTGTAGGATGTCCTCGGGCGGGGTCATCCTAGCGCTCGTTCGATCACCGCGGATCGGCGGTGACACGCGGGCTTGCATTTCGGGCAACCTTCGGGTAACCTCTTTTCGGGTCTTATTCGGTTTTTCACCATACCAAGGTTGTCGATATGCCCCTGACGAAGCGACAAAAAGAGATTCTCGATCATATTGAGAGCTTCATCGAAAAAAATGGGTACGCCCCGAGCTTCGAAGAAATCGCGGACGCGTTCGGATACTCCTCATTGGCGACGGTACACGAGCATCTGAGCAATTTGGAGCGCAAGGGCTATATCCGGAAGGCCTACAACGAGAGCCGCTCCATCGAGTTGGTCGCCGCGGCCGCGGGTGGAAACAGCGTCGAACTTCCGCTTCTCGGCGCCGTCGCGGCGGGGCTACCCATCGAAGCGATCGAGCAGCACGAGACGCTGGCCGTCCCGTCGGACATGGTGCGGTCCGGAAGCGAGAACTTCGTGCTGCGCGTCGAAGGGGAGTCGATGATCGACGAGCAGATCCGCGACGGTGACTATATCGTGGTGAGTTCCCAGAAGACCGCTTCGGACGGACAGATGGTCGTCGCGCTCGTCGGCGGCGATTCAGCAACGGTGAAGAAGATGTACCGGGAGCCGGACGGCCGAATCCGGCTTCAGCCGGCGAACCCCTCCATGAAACCGATCGTGGAAGATGCACGGAACGTGCGAATCCAGGGCGTCGTTGTGGGCGTCATCCGCAAGTATTGACCGAACGTATCAGCCCGGCCGTGCTACCACGCCGCCACGACCACGACCACACGTACGTTCAGCCTTCGGATCGGGTCGCTTTTCGCAGGCTTTCGAGCGCGTCGATCGCACTTCCGTCGTCGATGGCCTCGGCGGCGGCGGCGATACCCCCGCCGAGCGAGTCGTGGGTCTCCGCCACGTAGAGTGCGGCACCGGCGTTCATCACGATCGCAGTACGGGGGCCACCCCGCTCCTCTCCACCCAACACGCGCAGAACGATTCTGGCGTTGTCCTCGGGTTCTCCGCCCGCCACCTCTTCGGCAGTGCACGACGCCAACCCGAAGTCCTCTGGGCGGACCGTGTAACGGCTTACCATGCCGTCCTGGAGTTCAGCCACATCCGTGGGCCCCATGGGGCTCACCTCGTCGAGGCCCGCCTCACCATGTACCACGAGCGCCCGGAGATGGCCCAGTTCCTTCAGAGCCTCGAGCACGAGAGGAACGAGCTCAGCGTCAGCGACGCCGACCAATTGCCTGCGCACACCCGCTGGGTTGGTCAGAGGGCCCAGGATGTTCATGACCGTCGGAAACCCCAACTCTCGGCGGACCGGGCCCACGTGGCGCATGGCGGGGTGAAGCAACGGAGCGAACATGAAGACGATGCCCACTTCATCGAGGACCCTGGTCATCTCTTCTGGGCTGAGCTCGATCCGTACGCCAAGCGCTTCGAGCACGTCCGCGCTCCCACTCCGGGAGGTGAACGAGCGATTCCCGTGTTTGGCGATCCGCGCGCCGGCACCCCGAGCGACGATGGCGGCTGCCGTCGAAATGTTGAACGTGGTCACGGTTCCACCGCCGGTTCCGCAAGTGTCGATCAAAGAGTCCGGCGACGCCGACGCGATCGAAATCATGGCCTTTCGGAGAGCCCTCACGCCTCCAGCCACCTCGACCGGAGCAACACCTTTGACCCGAAGCGCCGTCAGAAGGGCGGCCATTTGCACCGGCGTCGCTTCTCCCTCCATAACGACGTCGAACGCGAATTCGGCCTCGAAGGCCGTCAGATGCTGACCTGCGGCCGCCTTTTGGATGACCACCCGAAAGTCGAAGGGTTCCAATGGATGCGCTGAATTTTGACTCATTCTTACGCCCTGCCTAACTTCCGGACGTGAACGCCGTGAAGGACAAACGCTTCAAGCTGATTCTTCAATATGATGGATCCGGCTTCCACGGCTGGCAAATGCAGCACGAGGAACGCACGGTCCAAGGGGAGCTCGAAGCCGCCCTGGAGCGCCTCACGAATGCTCGTCGCCCGGTGATCGGGTCTGGAAGAACCGATCGTGGGGTTCATGCGACCGGCCAGGTGGCGGTCGCCTCCCTTCCGGGCAATTGGCAGCCCGAAAAACTAGAGAAGGCCTTGTCTGCTGTGCTGCCGAAGGACATCTGGATCGAGAGCGTAGAACTCGCCTCCCCCGATTTTCATCCCCGCTACGATGCGGTTAAGCGGACGTACGTCTACCATCTCGGAATTTCGGCGGAGTCGGCTTCGCCCTTTCACCGCCGCTGGTGCTGGCCACTCGCCAAACCGACAGACGTATCGCTTCTCCAGAGCGCGGCCGACGTCATCGTCGGAGAGCACTCTTTCAAGGCGTTCGCGAAGTCTGGGCAACCCGAGCGCGGGGACCGCTGCAACGTGTTCGAAGCCCGTTGGGACCCCTGGGAGAAGCTAGGGCTTACCCTGCGGATCAGCGCCAACCGCTTCCTTCACCACATGGTGCGATATCTGGTCGGAACGATGGTGGATATCGCGCGACGCAAACGACCTCTGGAGGACCTCCAACCTCTTTTGGAAGAGCCCGACTGCGGCCTGCTCACGTCGCCTCCGGCCCCTCCTACGGGTTTGTTTCTCCACCATGTCACGTATCCGGCCCACCCCTCTGCGCTCGAGAGGGGATCTCCCCTAACGGAACACACGACTTCATGAAAATTTTCCTCGACACTGCGGACATCGACGAGATCCGCCGGGCAGCCGAAGCGGGCCTGATCGACGGCGTGACCACAAATCCGTCGCTCATGGCGAAGGTAGGAGCGGAGCGTGAGCCAGCGGAGCTGTTTTTGGATATTTGCGAGGCCGTAGACGGGCCTGTCAGCGCCGAGGTCGTCGCACTGGACGCCGAGGGCATGCTCGAGCAGGGCCGTCGTCTCGCGAAAATTCATGACAATATCGTGATCAAGGTTCCGCTTACCGAATCGGGGCTCGTCGCGTGCCGTACTCTTACGAAGGACGGCATTCGTGTGAACGTGACGCTCTGTTTTTCGCCGACCCAAGCTCATCTCGCCGCTAAAGCCGGGGCCACATACATCTCACCGTTCATCGGCCGAATCGACGATGTAGCCGGAGACGGAATGGAGTTAATCAGCCAGATCCGGCAGATTTACGACAACTACGACATCGATACCGAAATATTGGCGGCGTCGATCCGACACCCACAACACATGGTTCAGGCCCTCTTGATCGGCGCCGACTGTAGCACTTTACCACCGAAAGTTCTGTATCAGTTGTTGAAACATCCTTTGACGGACCAGGGCCTCGACGGCTTCCTCGCGGACTGGCAATCCCTCGGACGGGATCTGTGAGGGCTGTGCATCGGCGGGCCTATCGTTCACGATCTTGAATCCGTGGCTGACCCGACGATGAGTCTTCACAAAGTCAAAGCGATGTTGCTTTGTGCCGCTGCTATTGCGGTCCCCCTCGTGGGCTGCGAAGACGTCGGCAGAGCCCGCACCTCGGCGCTCGCCCTTGAAACGGCAGGGATCCCTCCGCTTTCCGCGGCGAGCGGGCAGGCCGCAGCGGGCCGGCCCCAGTCTCCCTCAGACCCGATTTCGGCCTCGAGAAACACGGCGATTGTCGAAGCAGCCGCTCGGGTGGCGCCTGCTGTGGTGAGCGTCAACGTGATCCGAACTGAGCAGGTAGAAGCCCGATCCTTCTTCGACCCTTTCCCCATGCCTCGCACCCGACGAAGTCGGGGCCTGGGATCCGGATTCATCGTCAGCGATGGCGGCGTGATTCTCACCAACGATCATGTGGTCCGCGACAGCGAGCGTATCATGGTGACGCTCCCCGACGGCCGGGACTTCGAAGCCGACTTGCTCGGCACGGACCAACTCACCGACGTGGCTGTGCTGCGAATCCGAGGAGACAACTTGCCCATCGCGCCCGTGGGCACGTCGGAGGGACTGCTCATCGGTGAGTGGTCGCTGGCCATCGGCAACCCGTTCGGCAACCTCTTCTCCAATTCTGAACCATCGGTGACCGCAGGCGTGATCAGCGGGACCGGGCGGCACATCATTCCGGACGACGAAGACCGCGTGGTTTATTTGGGAATGATCCAAACCGACGCGTCGATCAACCCCGGGAACTCGGGTGGGCCCTTGGTGAACTCCGTCGGCGAGGTCATCGGTGTGAACAGTTCGATTTTCTCCCGTAGCGGGGGGAGCGAGGGCCTTGGGTTCGCCATACCGATCGACCGGGCCCTCCGGGTGGCCACCGATCTCCTGGCCTCGGGCGGCGTCAATCGCGCCTGGCTCGGCTTCGAAGTGGACGCCGGCGAAGAGGACATTTGGGGTCGAACCCATGGAGTAGCGGTATCCAGCGTATCGCCGTCTTCTCCAGCGGCGCGCGCCGACATTTCGCGGGGGGACCGAGTGGTCAGCGCCAACGGCAGGGCGCTACGGACGCTGCTGGACTTCGAGTCCTTGATCTTGGACCTCCGCGAGGGTGAGTCCATCGAGTTGGGAATCGAGGGACGCAAGGGCATCGTGACGCTCATATCCGAGGCGCTTCCGTCCGTCTCCGCGGGGCGGGTCACGGCTCTGGACCAGATGGAGTTGATTACGGTCACACCCGCCATCGTGGCCGAACGCAACCTCAGCTACGAGACAGGGGCGCTCATTGTCGATATCCAACGCGACCTCGAGGGCCTGATCGGCTTACGAGCGGGCGACGTGATCCTTCAGATCGATCGGCTCCGAGTGGAGTCGGCGGAGCAAGCGGCCGAGATCCTGCGACAAGCGTCTGGGCGGGTCGCGGTCTACATCGAACGGAACGGAGAAGTGACGGTGCGGCGCCTCATTTTCGGCAGGCCCCGTGGCTGAAGACTTAGACCGCTATGTCCATCCCCTCGGGGAGCGCTACGCCTCCCGAGAGATGCAGGCCATCTTTGCACCGTCGAATCGTTACGGAACGTGGAGGCGTCTATGGTTGGCACTCGCTGCGGCCCAACACGAGTTGGGGCTCCCGATTTCGCAGCAGGCGCTCGACGAGATGCGAAGCGGACTCGACGAAATCGACCTCAAGAAGGCCGCGGAGTACGAGAAGCGGTTCCGTCATGACGTAATGGCCCACGTGCACCTCTTCGGAGACGTGGCCCCCGCTGCGCGCGGTATCATCCACCTCGGCGCGACCAGTGCCTTCATCGGCGACAACACGGATCTCGTCCTCCACCGACAGGCTCTTGTTCTGATTCGTGACCGGGTGATCCGATGTGTTTCGCGTCTGGCTCAATTCGCGGCGGAGTATCGCGACCTCCCCACGCTCGGCTACACACACTTTCAACCCGCCCAACCCACGACCGTCGGGAAGCGGGCCACGCTCTGGCTTCAAGACCTACTTCTCGACGTCGAAGAACTCGACTTTCGCCTCGAGACGCTCCGCTTCAGAGGCGTACGGGGCACGACGGGCACACAGGCGTCGTTCCTCGACTTGTTCGATGGCGATCACGAAAAGGTGGATGCGTTGGACCAGGCGGTGGCCGAGCGCATGAATTTCGGTGACGGGTACGGGGTTACAGGCCAGACCTACACGAGAAAAGTGGACGCCCAAATCCTGGGAACGCTCGCGAACGTGGCCGCGTCCGCGTCCAAAATGGGCCACGACCTGAGGCTTTTGGCTCATCTGAGAGAGGTCGAGGAGCCGTTCGAGGACGAGCAGATCGGCTCGTCGGCCATGCCTTACAAACGAAATCCGATGCGCGCAGAACGCATCTGCGCGATGGCGCGTCACGTGATTGTCTTGGCTCAGGACCCTCTGTTCACAGCCGCGACCCAGTGGCTCGAACGAACGTTGGATGATTCGGCGAATCGTAGGCTCTCCATCCCGGACTCGTTCCTCGCTTTGGACGGCATTCTGGTTTTATTGGAGAACGTCTCGTCAGGGTTGGTCGTCAACCCTGAAGTCATCCGTAAGAACTTGGAAGAACACCTTCCTTTCATGGCGTCCGAAACCATCCTCATGAGAGCCTCCTCGGCTGGAGGGGACCGCCAAGAACTCCATGAGCGGATTCGAAGCCATTCGATGGCGGCGGCGGGACGTATGAAGAATGAGGGTGCGCCCGCCGACTTATTGGAGCGTATTGCGGACGATGGCGCTTTCGGCATCGGTCTCGATGAATTGCGGAAGATCTGCTCCGCGGAGCGCTTCGTGGGGCGCGCTCCGCAGCAAGTGGATCGGTTCCTCGCCGAGTGGGTACAGCCGGCCTTGGCGCGCCTCGAAGCAGGCGCAAACGAACGTCTTGGAGAACCCGATGTCCGAGTCTGAAATGATGGGCGTGATGGAAACGCAGGTGCCCTTGCCCCTCCTCCACCAGGGCAAAGTCCGGGACGTCTACGACGCCGGGGACGATCGGCTCTTGATGGTCGCGAGCGATCGCGTCAGCGCGTTCGACGTGATCTTGACCCAGCCGATTCCTCGAAAAGGTGAAGTCCTCACGCAGATCACCGCGTGGTGGCTCGACTCGCTTCGTGGATCCATCGACCATCACCTGTTGAGTTGCGATCCTGACGACATCGCTGACCAAGTGCCCGCTTTACGCACGTCGAGAGCGTCCTGGGCGCGCCGAAGCATGCTGGTCCATCGCACCGAACCGGTCCTGGTCGAGTGTGTCGTCCGGGGGTATGTGTCGGGTTCGGCTTGGAAAGAGTATCGGACCTCAGGAACGCTCGCCGGAGAAGCTCTTCCGGTGGGTTTGATAGAGAGTCAAGAACTCCCGGTTCCGATTTTTTCGCCAGCGACCAAAGCGCAGACCGGCCACGACGAGAACATTCCTTTCTCGGGGGTCGTGGATCTGTTGGGGAGCGAAGAAGCCACGCGTCTCAAGGAACTCTCATTCGCGATTTACGGGCACGGGGTGAAGATCGCGAAGGAGCACGGAATCATTCTCGCGGACACGAAATTCGAGTTTGGGCATCACAAGGACGGTCGCCTGCTTCTGATCGACGAGGTCCTCACTCCGGACTCATCCCGATTCTGGCCGGCGGACCTTTACCAAGCGGGGCGCGGGCAACCCTCGCTGGACAAGCAGCCCGTCCGGGACTTTTTGGACGGTCTGTCCGACTGGGACAAGTCCCCGCCGCCCCCGGATCTACCCGAAGCGGTGGTGCGCGAAACGACCGACCGATATCTGGAGATCTTCAGACGACTGACCGGAACCGAGCTCGATGATTTTCGGCCCCCGAATTTCGGGTAACGGCTGAGTGCGCTTCGCCCGCGAAGGCTACCCGTTCATGCTCGGTGCCGCGCTAGCCGGTGGGCTGGCTTGGGGCATCGTGCCGATTTCGGGATCATGGATGATGGTGCCCGCCGGCTTGCTGACCGTTCTTACGGCCTTCGTCTTCTATTTTTTTCGAGATCCCGAACGTGCGGTTCCGACCGGAGAGGGTTTGGTCGTATCTCCGGGAGACGGCAAAATCATCGAGATCCGTGAGATTGACGAGCCGTCGTTCGTGCAGGGGCTGTGCCGACGCATCACGATCTTCCTGAGTGTGTTCAACGTCCACGTACAGCGAGCGCCGCTTTCGGCCGAAGTCATACATCGTGATTATCGTCCAGGTGAATACGCAGTTGCCTGGCACCCAAAGGCCAGCGAAAAAAACGAGCAGGCCTCTTTGGGGTTGAGCGTGCAGGGAAACCGAGTGCTCGTCCGCCAGATCGCCGGGTTGATCGCGCGCCGGATCATCACGTATCCGGAGCAGGGAGATCGCGTCGAGCGAGGCGATCGCATCGGTCTCATTCGGTTCGGCTCCAGAGTCGACTTGTTCATCCCGCTAGATTGGAGTCTCGACTGCGCAGTGGGCGATACGGTGGCCGGTGGATCCACCATCTTGGCCCGCATCGTCGGCCCGAATGAACACCCGGACGGCGGCTTGGACGACAGTCCGAACGACAGCACGAACAACAGCCCGAACGACGGCTCGGAGCGCTACCCGTGATCGATCGAATGAGACCCGCCCGGCGCCTACAGAGGGGCATCATCATCCTGCCCTCTGCGTTTACGATGGCGAACCTGTTCTTCGGGTTCTATGCGATCGTGGCGGCCGACCGGGGCGACTTCGGATGGGCGGGATGGTTCATCGTGTGGGCCGCCGTGACCGATCTGCTCGACGGCCGCATCGCACGCTTCACCCGAACCGGCTCCGCTTTCGGCGGCGAGTTGGACTCCCTGGTAGACGCGATCTCCTTCGGCGTCGCGCCCGCGTTCATCATGTACAAGCTGTACTTCTCCGATGGGGCCTGGAGCTGGGTACTCCCTTTGGTCTACGTGATGGCGGTTGTCGTCCGACTAGCGCGTTTCAACGTGGAACAAGGTGGAGAGGCGAAGCGGCACTTCCATGGGCTCCCCTCGCCCACGCCTGGCATGATCCTCGCGACCTTTTATCCGTTCAGCCAGACGCCCCTTTTCGACACGTACCTCGGAGCCATGCCCTGGCCTCAGATCATGGGCATCCTGCTGATCTTGCTCGGTGCTTTGATGCTGAGCCACGTTCCGTATGGTTTGGTACCGAAGCTGAGTTTTAAATCCACGAAAGGTGTCTTGGTCTCGTTATGGCTTTTCGGGAACGTAATCGCAGCCATCATGTTCCCGGCTCATTACTTCTTCCCGATGCTTTTGGGCTACACCGCCTGGGGCCTGATGGGGTCGGTCATCCACGGTCTGTTGGAGCGTCTCCCTGATCGCGACCCCTTGGAAGACACGTTGGAAGACGATGACGAAGACGGAAACGTAGAGATCCGGCCGGTCGACTACGGAGATTTGGCGCCGAAGGGATTCGACCGTACCCCAACAACTATTCATCTTGACGACATGGAGAGCGAAACGTGAGTCGTTTTCGCCTTGAGATCCGAGTGATACCGCGCCCGGGCCTTCTCGACCCGGAAGGAAAGGCCATCCACCACGCGCTCCGTTCCCTCGACTACGAACAAGTCAGTGAAGTCCGAGTGGGCAAACTTCTCTACCTAGACGTGGAGGCCGCCTCCGGCGAGCAAGCCCGGGAGGGAGCCGAAGCGATGTGCCGTCGACTTCTGGCCAACCCGGTCACCGAGGACTTCGAGATCGAAGTTCGAGATCCCAGCGAGGAGACGGTGCTTGCATGAGGGTCGCCATCGTCACTTTTCCGGGTTCCAACTGCGATTACGACCTCTACAAATGTGTTCAACTCGTCGGAGGAACACCCGAGTTTCGCTGGCACAGGGAAGTCGGTCTCGGCGATGTTGATATGGTCATGCTCCCGGGTGGCTTCTCCTACGGGGACTACCTACGGCCCGGCGCGATCGCCACGATGAGCCCGATCATGGATGCGGTCAAGAATTTCGCCAAAGCCGGCGGCCCGGTCCTGGGGATCTGTAACGGCTTTCAGACTCTCTGTGAGTCCGGCCTGTTGCCGGGAGCACTTTTACGAAATCGCTCGCTTCTTTTTTCGAGCCGTGATGTCCTACTCCGTGTAGAGAACGCGACTTCGATTTTTACGCAGGAGTACGAAGCCGGGCAGATTCTGCGCATGCCGATGGCACACGCCGAAGGCAACTATCACGCCGATGAAGAAACTCTCGACCGCCTCGAAGGAGAGGGCCGGGTTCTTTTCCGGTATACGGACGCAGCGGGGGAAGCCACCGACGGGGCAAACCCCAACGGCTCGGCCCGCTCGATCGCCGGTATCCTCAATGAGTCGGGCAACGTCATGGGAATGATGCCGCACCCGGAACGGGCCGTAGAGCCCATCCTCGGGTCGGTCGATGGTCTCGGCCTGTTTACCGCCCTACTGGCCAACCTCTCTGCTCTGGGAACGACGTGAATCGGGTCCGTTCCTTCAACGCTTTGACCAATGGATTTATTCGATCGTGACCGATAGACCGGGCAGTACCGGAGGCATAACGGTATCGAGCGTCGCCCCGAGGGAGGGCGACCCGAGCATCACGCCGGAGTTGGTGGAGGATCACGGCTTGTCGCCGTCGGAGTATGAGCGTATCCCCAAAATCCTCGGACGAGAGCCCACATACACGGAGCTGGGCGTATTCAGCGCGATGTGGTCGGAGCACTGCGGCTACAAGAACTCCAAGCGTCTCCTAAGCCTACTGCCGACCACGGCCCCATGGGTGATCCAAGGACCGGGCGAGAACGCGGGTGTGATCGATATCGGTGACGGTCTCGCACTGGCCTTCAAAATCGAATCACACAACCACCCGTCGGCGGTAGAACCGTACCAAGGCGCGGCCACCGGTGTGGGCGGCATCCTACGTGACGTGTTCACGATGGGCGCTCGACCGATCGCGATCTTGGACTCGCTTCGCTTCGGCGACCTCGACACCGGACGGGTTCGCTACCTCTTCTCTGGCGTAGTGAAGGGGGTCGGGGATTACGGAAACTGTGTAGGTATACCGAATATCGGTGGTGAGGTCTCCTTCGATCGTGGTTATGAGGGTAATCCGATCGTCAACGCCATGTGCCTCGGACTCATGAATGCCGAGGATCTCATCAAAGGTGAAGCGGAAGGAGTCGGAAACCCGCTCATGGCCGTGGGCGCGCGTACCGGAAGAGACGGAATCCACGGAGCCACTTTCGCTTCGGAGGAGCTCAGCGACGATTCCCAGGCCAGCCGCCCGCGAGTTCAGGTGGGCGATCCGTTCACCGAGAAGCTCCTGTTGGAAGCGAGCCTGGAACTCATCAAGAGTGGCCACATCACCGGTATCCAGGACATGGGCGCCGCCAGATCGGAA
>Ga0209501_10000566_pt1 | contig 45011 bp, 41 predicted proteins | sample ArcticOcean_MG_C_4_FD_187434 | JGI IMG/M metagenome (GOLD analysis project Ga0209501, IMG submission 187434) | Marine microbial communities from western Arctic Ocean - ArcticOcean_MG_CB4_134 (SPAdes) (version 2) | ecosystem: Environmental > Aquatic > Marine > Oceanic | place: Arctic Ocean...
CCGAATGGGGGCGGATATTAATGTTCACGGTTCATCTGCTATCGTGCGCGGTGTTCCTACCCTTTCGGGTGCGCAGTTAATGGCAACGGATTTGCGTGCATCCGTTTCTTTGGTGTTGGCAGGATTAGCAGCGAACGGAGAGACTTTTGTCAACAGAGTATACCATCTTGATCGCGGTTATGAGCGAGTGGAAGAAAAGCTTTCAGCCTGCGGAGCTGAAATAGAGCGGATAAGTGACGACTAATTAACATGTTAATATGGCAGTTTAAAAAGTGTGGATCTTAAAACTTTCCGGATTAGCATTAGTATTCAAGCCCCATCACCTCTGGCTTTATTGATAAAAAACGTTTATTAAATCGCCCTTTCTTGAAAATGACTGGGGTGGCTACTCGTGCTAGCTAACGACAAGCTTATTTTTGCTTTGCCTAAGGGGCGAATTCTTAGAGACGTTATGTCTTTGGTAAATAAAGTTGGTATTGAGCCCGAAGCGGCTTTCGAGGATGGTGATGATCGTCGACTAAGATTTGCTACCAACGATCCAAACATTGATATTATTCGAGTTCGTAGCATCGATATGGGCACTATTTTGTCCTTCGGTGCGGCGCATTTTGGAATCGCTGGTGCGGACGTGCTAACGGAGTTAGACTCGCGTGAGATTTATGCTCCTCTAGACCTAAAAGTTGGATTTTGTCGAATGGTGGTAGCGGAGCCAGTTGATCTTGCAAGCCAAGACAATCCTGCCCGTTGGAGCCAAATTCGCGTGGCAACCAAATACCCGCAGATAACTCGTCGGCACTTTGCTTCCCGGGGAGTTCAAGCGGAATGTATAAAACTTCACGGCGCCATTGAAATTGCGCCGTCATTGGGTCTTTGTAGAAGAATAGTGGATCTTGTTTCTACGGGTGAAACACTTCGCGCTAACGGATTGGTGGAAGTTGAGCAGATATCAGTTATTACATCGCGTCTGGCAATAAATCGAACGGCCATGAAAACCCGTCCTGTGGAGATGACTGCTTGGATTGATCGTTTCCGTGAGGCTGTTGATGACGCTTATAGCTAATATTAGGAAGCCTGATTTTGAAAAAATATTTGGCGAATTCCTAAATTTAAAGAGGGAAACGATAGCGAATGTGGATGCTATTGTTGAGGCTATAATTGAGCAGGTTCGCCTAGATGGTGATGCAGCTTTGGTCGAGCTTACAAAAAAACATGATCGGCATGACATCGATACAAATACGTTGCGATTTACAGAAGATGAAAAAGCTAGATCGATCCGATGTTGCACTAAAAAACACCTTAGCGCTCTTAGCGTTGCTACCGAACGTATCAGAGATTATCACAAAAGGCAGCTGCCTGAAGATTTAGATTACGTTGATGCAATCGGAGTTCGGTTGGGATACCGATGGAAGCCTATCTGTGCGATTGGATTATATGTACCAGGAGGTACAGCTTCTTATCCCTCGTCCGTATTGATGAATGCTTTGCCGGCTAAGGCAGCGGGAGTTCAACGTATTGTTATGGTGGTACCTACTCCTGACGGTGAAATTAATCCATTGGTTCTAGCGGCTGCAGATATCGCCGGTGTGGACGAAATATATAGAATTGGTGGAGCTCAAGCTATAGCCGCTCTTGCTTATGGGACAGAGTCTATAGAGGCGGTAGATAAGGTTGTTGGACCAGGAAACATTTACGTTTCGGCCGCCAAAAAGATGGTTTTTGGTCAGGTGGGTATAGATATGATAGCAGGTCCGTCGGAGATATTAGTGATTGCCGACGGGAGCAATGACCCAGATTGGATTGCTGCCGACCTTTTATCACAGGCAGAACACGATACTTGTGCGCAGGCGATACTTATTACTAATAGCAAAAAGTTAGCGGAACAGGTACCTATTTCAATCAATCAGCATTTAAACAATCTTTCCCGCGCTGCAATTGCAGAAGAAAGTTGGCGGACGTTTGGCGCTATATTCGTTGTTGAACAACTTGATCAAGCCATACCTCTTGTTGATAAGATCTCTCCCGAACACCTTCTGTTGGCGGTTAAGGAACCAGATGCTCTGGCTAATCACATTAAGAATGCCGGGGCCATATTTCTTGGGCGGTATACACCGGAAGCGTTGGGTGATTATGTGGCAGGTCCAAGTCACGTCCTTCCGACCGATAGGAGCGCGAGATTTTCTTCTGGCCTAGGGGTGCTCGATTTTATGAAACGGACTAGCCTAATTGGAGGTGACGCCAAATCCTTCAGGGCTATTGCTCCAGCAGCATTAGCTCTTGCAGAAGCTGAGGGATTGGATGCACATGCTTTATCCCTGTCTATCAGGCTGGATGCTGATAATGGAGGATAGTCCTTTAGAGATTAAATGTTTAACTTTAAGTGTTTTGCAAATTCGATTTTGATCTCTTGGCATTTCAATATCGGAGCGTGCAACAATAAAATATTGGATAACACCACCTCCTTTGGTCCAGTTGTTAGTCGTGAGGAAAAGAGATTAAATAGTATTTATGTTTGAAAATTTTTTTACTTTGGTTTCCATAAGGTGCAACCTACTCGGAGAGATTTGGTTAAATAGACATAGTAGGGTATGAGATTTGTGAAATTAAAGGTTTGAGAAAAGAATTTATTAAATTCCATTTGATTGAGCTAATAACGCTTGATTTCCCAACTTAACCAGATCAATTTGATGGCCTCAAGAACAGCTTATGGGTGATTTATGGCTAAAGAAGAATTACTAGAATTTGAAGGTACTGTTACCGAATTGCTCCCCAATGCAATGTTCCGCGTAAAATTGGAGAATGAGCACGAAATATTAGCGCATACCGCTGGTAAAATGAGAAAGCATAGGATCAGGGTTTTGGCTGGAGATCGTGTCAATGTTGAAATGACCCCCTATGATTTATCTAAAGGTCGGATTACCTTTAGGTTTAAATAGTATTTTATTGACAGGGGAAAATGGTCCGATGACGGACCGATCATATTGTTCCTTAACGCTTGCTTCTGCATCGCCTCGGCGGCTTGACCTTTTGCGCCAGATAGGCATAACGCCAGATGAAATTTACCATCCAAATATAGATGAAACGCCAATACCAGACGAATCACCGAGGCGCTTGGTTGAACGCCTCGCAACTTTAAAGGCTTTGGCAGGCGCTAACAAATTTTCTCGAACATATGTCCTGGGTGCAGATACGGTAGTTGCGTGTGGACGAAAAATATTAGGAAAAGCTGAGGACGAACAAACTGCCCGCTCCTACCTGGAATTGTTGTCGGGTCGTCGTCACCGCGTATTCGGGGGAATTTGTGTTATTGATCCCGCTGGAATTATTCAATCAAAGGCGGTTGAGACAATAGTTACTTTCAAAAGACTCGAAGAGAAAGATATATGCCTATATTTATGCGGAAAAGAATGGCGTGATAAAGCTGGGGGATACGCCATTCAAGGGCGTGCGGCAGCTTTCGTAAAGAAAATTAGTGGGTCTTACCCAAATGTTGTTGGATTACCCATATATGAAACCGTTAATCTTCTTGTTGGCATGAGGTATAGAATGATCGAGGAAATCTAATCGATGACCCTGGAAGTATTTATTCGGACAGGTCCAGGGGAAAGAAGGGTTTCTCTTACAAAAAATGGTAAGTTAAATCGGGTTCAGATTGACAGAACTGGCGAGAAAAGTGCGGTAGATGGAATCTACTTTGGACGCATTACCGAAGTTAATCGAAGTCTAAATGCTGCTTTTGTTGACATTGGTATGGACAATGCGGGTTTTCTTGCGGCTGTTGACGCCCAAAGTTTTGACCATTCGCGTGAACGACCTAAACCCGTTGGGCAGTTGTTTTCTGAAGGTGAGGCTGTCTTGGTACAGGTGACACGAGATTCTTTAAATGGGAAAGGGGCAAAACTTACTACCAACCTCAGCATCAGTTCTTTCAATCTTGTACTTAAACCTGGGCGCCCGGAAACTTCTGTCTCGAGGCAAATTGAGGATCAGAAAGAGAGGGACCGCTTGGGACGCATTCTTCAAGAAATCTCGCTATTTGACGCTGGCTTTATAGCGAGAACCCGAGCCACATTTGCATCGCAAAAAGCATTGGTTCGGGAAGCTGAAATGCTTGGTAAGGACTGGAATAACATAAAATCTTTGAAAAAGTTGAAAAGGCCTCCTTCCATCTTGTTGGAACCGCCAGTTCCTTTAATAAGTTTCCTGTTGAATTCATATGAAGGTGAGTTGGAACAGATACGGGTGGACGACAGGCAATTATTTGCGGACATTCAGAGAGTTCTTGATAGAAGGGTTCCGGAACTTTTGCCGGTTTTGGAACTTCATGATAGCGTGGAAGAAATCTTTGCTATGCACGATTTGACTGATCAGTGGGAGCAAGTCATTTCTAACACCGTGCAATTGCCGTCAGGAGGTTCTCTTATAATTGAGGAGACGGCCGCGATGACGGCTATTGACGTAAATAGTGGTAAACATGTTCACGGAATACGCCCCGAAGAAAGTAATCTGGCGATCAATATTGAAGCGGTCACAGAAATAGCTCGACAGGTTACACTTCGCAATTTAGGGGGCCAGATAGTTGTTGACCTTCTTTATCAAAAACATCGCGAGAAGCGAGCATTAATAATGAAAACTTTCCAAGAGGCCATCTATGAGGATAGGCGAAATATTAACTTGATTGGTTTTACACGTCTCGGCATGTTTGAGCTTACGAGGCGTCGTCGTGGAAAATCTTTAAATCAGAAATTATTTAAACCCTTGGAAAACCTAAAATCGCCTCTCACATTGGCGTTGGATGCTCTTTATCAGGTTAAGAGGGAAATGCGCATTAATCCTGGAAAACTATTTTTAATTCACACTTCTCCAGAGGTGACTGAGGCATTTTGTTCTGGTCCAGCGTTAGAAGCAAAATTGGTATTGGAAAAGGAGATGTGTAGTCCGATTGAAGTTAAGAGCAAATCAGGACAAGCTTTTCCAGAAGTCAGTATAATAACTGATATAGGTGGGCATTAAGTGCAAAGTTGATGGTAGTTTAATGAAGTCGTTAGTCTCCTGAATGTTGAGGTAGTATTTAAATGAAAAGCCTCACATGTCCCCTCTGTGGTAAAAATGCTCAAGATAAATATAGGCCCTTCTGTTCTTCTCGTTGTGCTAATTTAGATTTGGGTAATTGGCTGAATGAAGATTATCGAGTTTCAGTAATTGAAGATGATGATCTAGACGACGTTGGGGATGTTTGATTTGGATAATTACTTCATAGTCTACTTGAAAAATTTACGAAGGAAGGCATCGGATTGGTCTTTAGAATATCCGGTCAGCGTAATTAATTGAAGCTCTTTAGTATATCATCCAGTCTAGAGAATAGGTGCCCGAAGCTCACAAACCTTTGGTTCAAAAAGTACTGCAGCGGTTTTATTCTGTAATTCTCCTAAAGTTATATTTACAACTTTTTCTCTAACTACGAGACCTTCTTCCGTTACATCAATAACCGCAAGATCGGTGAAAATTTTATTTACCACTCCCGTTCCGGTTAGCGGGTAGGAACAATGCTCCATAATCTTGGGTTGCCCATCTTTTGTGCAATGCTCCGTCATTACAAATACCTGTTTTGCCCCAACTGCCAAGTCCATGGCTCCACCGACGCCAGGTGGCTTGGAGTTATTAAGAGTTGCCCAATTTGCAAGATCTCCAGATTCGGAAATTTGGAATGCCCCCAGAACGCAGAGGTCAAGGTGTCCACCCCGTATCATAGCGAAGGAGTCGGTATGACTAAAATAGCTACCTCCTTCTAACAAAGTCACAGGCTTCTTCCCTGCATTAATCAAATCTCCATCTTCTTGTTCTTTATCAGGTGTGGGGCCCATTCCCAGCAATCCATTTTCACTATGGAATACAATTTCGCGATCTTTAGGAATATAATTGGCTACCATTTCCGGCATACCAATGCCTAGATTGACATAACTTCCTTCTTCAATTTCCTGAGCGATGCGCCAAGCAATTTGTTTTCGGTTAAGTGCCGTGTTCATTGTTCTTCTCTCAATTTGATAACCCGGTCGACGAATATGCCAGGCGTAACGACATGTTCAGGGCTAATTTCTCCGAGTTCCTTGATTGTTTTAACTTCAGCTATCGTCAATTTTGCGGCCATAGCCATTGTAGGGCCAAAATTTCTTGCCGATTTATTATAAGTTAAATTCCCCCACCTATCTCCCACATCAGCTTTAACGAGTGCTACATCCCCTTTTAATGGTGTTTCAAGAACATGAAGCTTGCCTTCTATCTCTCGGGTTTCTTTATTAGCTCCCAACAACGTTCCTGCTGATGTAGGAGTAAAAAAACCTCCAATCCCGGCGCCGGCTGCACGCATGCGTTCACTAAGGGTGCCTTGGGGAACAACTTCAAGCTCAATTTTCCCTTGATCATAAAGCTCTTCAAAAATGATAGAACCGGCGCTTCTCGGATAAGAACAGATAACCTTTGTTACTCTCCCAGCTTTCATTAGAGCTGCTAAACCGAATTCCCCTTCCCCGGCATTATTTGAAACAATGGTGAGATTAGCAGCGCCCTGATCAATTAAGGCCTCCAGAAGCCGGATTGGTGATCCTGCATTGCCAAACCCACTTACCAAGATGGTGGAACCATCTTCTATTCCGGAAAGCGCTGCATCTATAGTATCAACTCGTTTATCAATCATTATAAATCCCTGAACATTTTAGACTATTGATTAGAATTCTCTGTTCCCTAGGTCAATATTACTAAAGTTATAGCGTTATAGAATGAATGCACTACAACACTAATTATAGTACTCGTTTGGAGTGCTTTGACATATTGATTTGAATGCTTTGGCTATAAGATTTTATATGCCAAAAACCTAGTAGGAATTAGAGACAACTTTGCCCCTAATTTTATAAGGACATCCAAAATGATAAAAGCGGCTATCGTGGGTCTGGGCTGGTGGGGGCAGCATATTGTTTTAACCCTTCAAAACAAAAGCGAAAAGCTAGAATTCGTGCGGGCGGTGGATATAGATCTTAAAGAAAAATATAAATTTGCCAAAGAAAACGGGCTGTTACTATCAACTGATTTTGAGGAAACTCTAAATGATAGCAACATAGATGCAATCGTGCTGGCAACGCCTCATTCTCATCACGAAAACCAAATTATTAGTTCAGCTAAAGCTGGTAAACATGTTTTTTGCGAAAAGCCTCTAGCGCTTACCAAGAGAAGCGCCGAGAGATCAATAAATGCCTGTGAAAGCGCCGGCGTCATTTTGGGTGTGGGTCACGAAAGGCGCTTTGAGCCCGCAATGATAGAAATAAGGCGGATGATCAAGACTGGTGAATTGGGAAAGATTATGCATGTTGAGGCAAACTTTTCGCACGACAAGCTAGCAAATTTACCACCGGACAATTGGAGAGTTTCATCGAAAGAAAGTCCTGCGGCAGCTATGACGGCTACGGGTATCCACCTAACCGACGCCTATTTGAATATGTTTGGTCCTATTAAGGAAGTTTACGCACAAACGGCCCGGCGTAATGATGCCAACAAGAACGGTGATGTGCTATCTTTCCAAGTCAGGTTTCAGAATGGAGCTACAGGTTTTTTTAATTCTGTCCTGGAGACACCGCTTTATTTGCGATATTGCGTGTTTGGTTCAGATGCATGGGTTGAGGCGAGAGACTATCACCATCCAAGTGAGGTGGGTTCCACTTACTTTTCCGTTTGCCGGGAGGAAGGAGAAGTTCAAAGCACTACCTATGCGTGGGAGGACACAGTTCGTCTGAATTTTGATGCTTTTGCGGAGGCTTGCCTTGGAGGTGCGCCATATCCATTTACGACTGAAGAAAAATTACAGAATATTGCTGTCTTTGAAGCAATCTGTATGTCAGCGGAAAGTGGCAAACCCATGGAGATTGAGTAGAAATTTGATCCCATTCAAATCTCCGGGTCAAATAAATTGTAGTTAAATTTTAGGGGTTCCCTTGAAAATATTTCTCTGGAAAAAGTGAGCAACTGGAAACCCTCTTGATTAGATCTAACGGTTGATCTAGACATAAACTTTCCAAAGGACCAAAGAAATTTGAGTTTTGCTGTTTTGAATCACTTTTTTTGGGTAGTTTTGACTAAGGAGGATAATTAATGTCCAGGGGTACGGCAAATTTTGGTATTACAGGTGTAGATTGGCAACAACGTATTAACTGGGACCGTTTACGCAATTATCGCCTCGAGCGAGCTCGTCAGAAAATGAAGGAGCACGGCATTGGAGCAATGCTCCTCATGTATGACGAGAATATCCGTTATGTTACAAGCACTTTGACACCAGGGTGGAACCGCCTAAAGCCGGGTCTCAGATATGCTATGCTGTGCGGTGATGGGGCCCCTGTTTTGTTTGAACAAGGTGATATCGGAACACAGATAGAACGTCATGCGCCATGGATCCCTCCGGAAAATATCCGGTATTCATATGCTTGGATCAAAGGGGCGGCTGGGCCGGCGTCCACCCAGCAGGTGAAGAAATTCATGGAAGCTGCAAAATTTGAGATGAAGCGACATGGTGTTGAAGGTGAAAAGTTAGGCGTCGATTTTATTGATATCAACATGCTCAAGATCTTTGAAGATGAAGGCATCAACTGGGTGGACGGTATGACACCCATGATGCAAGCCCGCGCGGTAAAAAATGAAGATGAGCACGAATGCATGAGGATTGTTGGTGCTATAGGTGATGCGGCACACTGGGAGACAATGAAGTTTTTAGAGCCAGGGGTCACCGAAAACCAGGTTACCGCCCATATAATGCAGTTTCTCTATAACATCCCAGGCATAGAAGACGTTGAAGACGTTATCGTCTCTTCGGGGCCAAACACCTGGCCAAATTGGAGAAACTTCTCTGATCGGATTATTCAGCCGGGTGATATAGTCTTTATGGATTTAGCAGCCCTTACCTGGAATGGTTACAAGTCGTGTTATTACCGTACATATTGTGTTAGTGCAGAACCTACTAAGGAGCAAAATGAATATTATGCGAAAGCCTTGGAATGGCTTCAGGCATCCATTGATGCCGTGAAGGTGGGGACAACAACCAGGGAAATAGCTGAGAAATGGCCATCGGCTAAGGAAATATGGGGTTACGAGGAGGAAGACCAAGCCGCCGCCAACTTATGGGGGCATGGTTTGGGTCTTGCTCAATATGACCCACCGGTGATATCGAGAATATGGTCGCTAGACCATCCCATTGAGATTGAGGAAGGTATGGTTTTTGCTCTGGAAACACAGCATGGAAAACCGCTCGAATGGGGTTGCCGGATTGAGGAAATGGTTATTGTCCATAAAGATGAAACCGAGTTAATCACTCATTTCCCGATTGATCGAATTATGCCGGTCAAGGTTATATAGCGGCTCATTATATAGATTGACGCGGTTATTTAATTAGGATGGCCCCCAATCGGTTTCTTGGGGGCCTCTTCGTTTGAATCAATTTGATACTCTTTTGGTTGGTTAAATAAAATGGTTCTACTCGTTGTCCCGTTAAGTTCATTTGAAGCTGCGAATGCTGAAGTCTATGGACCAAAAGCCGCTAACCAAGCGGCGTTAGGCCATGCTGGTCTGCCAATCCCGGATGGCTTTTGTTTAAGCTCGGATGCATACCGTGTACAGCTGGAAACAAATAACTTGAAGAAAGTGGTAGAAAAACTGCCAAATGCGGATAACCGCGAGGCACGCCTCATTGTCAACGAAATAAGAATGGAGCTCTTTGACAAACCCATTGCGTCTGAGATTTTGGAACCTTTGCTTGAGGCTCGTGCAGATCTTTTGGGCCGCACCAATGCTCCGTTGGTGGTTCGCTCATCTGCATTAGTAGAGGACCGTGAAGGGTCCAGCTTCGCGGGTCAGTTTGAGAGCTTCCTGGGGTTAGCAGATGAGAAAGAATTTATGACAGCAGTGCGGGCCTGCTGGGCCGCACTCTGGTCTGTCAGAGCGCTTCGTTACATGGGGACCCACGCCATTGATCCCTCAGACACCGCCATGGCATTGTTAATACAGCCGTTGATTGATGCAGTCTCGTCTGGCGGAGGCCTAAGCCAAACTGCCGAGGGCGGTATGATTTTGAGTGCCACCTGGGGTCTAGGGGAGGCTATCGCTCAAGGCGAAATCGTTCCCGACCGCTATGAACTGGATGTGAATGGTACCATCACTAGCGTCGATACGGGGCGAAAAACTCACAAAATTGGCTGCCATCTCCATGACGCAACACCTTCAGCATTAGTTTCCAAGGAAATGGCAAAATTGAGATGTTTGAGTGATGAACAGGTAATAGAACTTAGCGGGTATCTTAAACAGGCGGAAACGATGATTGGTATGTCTGCCGAAATTGAATGGGCCAGAGATGAGATAGGCTTTAAGATACTTCAGGTTCGGCCATTACAGATGGAAGACACAACAATTTCTGACGAGAACTGGGCTAATCATCCGGGCCTTCGCGGTCACCCTGCTGGAATTGGTTGGGCTTCTGGCCGTGCCTGCGTCATCAATTGTGAATGTGAACTCAGTCGGGTTGCTCCAGGGGATGTGTTAGTAACTCAAGTTGCAGGGCCTTCTTTGAGCCAGGTTCTGCCTATGGTCTCCGCCGTCGTGACAGAATTGGGTGGCAGCACTTCTCATCTTGCTTCTCTCGCACGGGAAAGGGGTATCCCGATGGTCTTGGGCGTATTAGATGCAACTCAAAATATTCCTGATGGGACCCAAGTTGCTGTTGACGGTGTTGCAGGTGTGGTTAAGTGGATGGAAGAGTAATCAAAGTAGAAGCTAAAAACGAAGCCGTAAAAGCATATAAGGTATAGACTTGTTGTTGCGATTTTCTTGCTTCTCGGTCCGATCTCTTGATTAAACATATCAGAAAATTCAAGTAATTAAACTGCCGCTCTTCGTACCTTGGCTCTTTTTAACCACTGAAAGTGTTATAATAACTCGAACCCTCTAAAAAGGGGTATTAGCAATTACCTTTAATTTTTATATTGTGACGATGCCTTATTAGATTGAGATAATTTTATGGGGGGAGAATAGCATGAGATTCAATTATGCTAAGGGGATTCATTCACGACAGGCCCATGCAGATTTACCTGAAGGTACTTACGAGGAGGAACTTGGTAGAGACGGGTTCTTTGGAGATCAAGTATAGTTTTATCGCCTAAATCCTAACACTAACTGGACTAGGATAGAGGGGCCGCTACAGCCTCACTCAATCCAAAGTTACGATTTAATTCCAGAAGATATGAACGACCCACATGGTAGCCCCGTAAAGTTGTTATATAACGAAGACACCTCTCTTTCCATTTCCCACCGCCGTGGGTCGATGCCGTTTTTCTTTCGCAACGCCGACGGTGATGAATTGCACTTTATACATAAAGGAGGAGGGCGTTTCGAATCAGACTTTGGTGCGATGTCCTTCGAGGTTGGGGATTATATCCTCGTTCCTAAGGGAACAAACTATCGATTTGTCTATGATACGAATGAAATTTTTTCCATCATTGTTGAATCGCGGTATGCGATTAGCTTTCTAGATCGCGGCGTTATTGGCCAACATGCACCATTTGACTACTCAAAACTCGAGACCCCTGAACCCGATCCGGTTTATGAAAGCGATCAAGGCGAATGGGAGCTAAAAATCAAGAAATGCGATCGGTTTACATCTGTGTTTTACCCTTTCTGCCCAATGGATGTTGTGGGATGGGCTGGGTCTCTTACAGTGTTAAAGCTCAATGTCCGCGATATTAGTAATCTGATGAGCGAAGGCATGCATTTGCCTCCTAGTGTCCATTTTACCTTTACTGCAAAAGGCTTATATGTGTGTACATTCCGACCTCGCAGCCTCGAGGGAAACCCAAATGTAGAGAGGGTACCTTGGGGGCACAGGAACATTGATTTTGATGAGGTATTTTTTAATTCATGATGGTCAATTTACAATGTCCAGAACGGAAGGGGGAAAGGGTGCCGCTACGGGATCTATCAGCCTTAACCCGGCGGGATTGCATCACGGACCAGAGCCGGGTGTTCGTGAAGCATCTCGAAAAAATTGGCAAAAAGATGCTCGATCTGAAGTAACTGCATTGAATATAGATGTGGAATTACCACTTACAATGACTGATGCTGCTAAAGCCGTAGAAGTGCCGGAATACTTTAAGACTTGGGCCGTGTCTGAAGATTAAATTAGCCGAAGCAAGGGCCGGACTGGCCAAGTTAACTATAATTCAACATTCTAGTGACAAAATGTTTTACCTAAGACGAGCTTTCCGTTGCAGAGGTTTTTATTTGATCCATCATTTGTTGGAGCATTTCGTAGGGTTGCGCGCCCACAAGACTGTATCCTCCCGCTACAAACGTAGGGACACCGGTAACGCCATATTCCCTAGATTTTGCCCAGTCGGCATCGACAGCATTTTTATGCGAGCGGTCAGCAAGGACCGCTTTAACCTCATCTTTGGGTAATCCTATATTGGTTGCGATGTCAACAAGAGTGTCCTCATCCCCAATATTTCGGCCATCAACAAAATAGCCCCTATAAAGGGCATCATGAATTGCATTGTAGTTGTTTCCACGTCTGCTTTGTTCATCCGCCCATTTGCCCAATTCTTGGGCTAATCGGCTATTATAGGTATGGGTCCGTTTGCCGTATTCAAGTCCTTCTGCATCCATTAAGCCCTTCATACGAGTATACATGGCGTCTACGTCTACATTACGGCCGGCAAAAAGTTCCTCTAGCGACATTCCGTCATCTGGTGTTTCGGGGTGCAGGGGAAAGTGTATTAGGTCAACTTTAACCGAATATTCTTCTTTGACTTTTTCAATACGCCCGGTACTGAGGTAACACCAAGGTCAGACGTAGTCGGAGAAAATCTCTAATATTATCAAATTTTTAGACATTAAATATGTTCCTCTTTTGTCTTTTCACCACTTTTATGTTCTTGATTTACTCCACTCTGCATACTTTTTCACACCAACCTCCGCAAGTTTTTCTTGCTCAATTTGTCGAACGTAGAAATCCACCATCTTGTCTGATTGCCCAGTAATGGAACCAACCTGCTTCGTTGTACAATCAGCGTACAAGAAATGAAGAACAGCGTTCTTTCTGAGTCCAAGGGTCTTATATTCCGATGCGCTTAAACATTTTCGTTTGCTAAGTGAATTTTCTTCCCAATTGTCGTAAGTCCATACAACCCTGCTTTTTTGTAGTGAGAATTTTCACGCCTTCCGAAAAATAATGTCGAACAATTATTTAAGTTCAGGGTGAAGAGGTATCCACAGTTCCTTGCCGGTTTTTTGTTAGATAACTTTAATTGTATCATCCTTGATATCAGACCACGACATATTCAAGACATCACCTATTCTTTGACCCGTAGAAAGGCAAAACATCATAACCCTTTTTTTGATTGCCTAAATGTAGATTGGTTTCTTTGGCATTGTAATGGCATTGTAAAATTCTCTGAATTGAAATTGGCCAGCGATTTAGCTCTAAGCCTATTTATTCAAATCAAAGAGAATTTGGTAGATCGCAATACACTCTGAGGACGATAAAAAAGAGGCTAATTAGCCCCCTCAGAGCGGTTTATGAATGATTCTCGCACCTAGGGTAGGATGGATATTTAAAATTACGCCGCAACAGGTTCCTGAATTAACCGATACAGGCTTGAGCGGCTAATGCCAAATCTTTCGCAAATTGTTCTCACATTTTGATCTGGTTGATCCATGAGGAGCTTCATTTTCTCAATATCAGAATCTTGGAACTTTTTCGGGCGACCTCCTAACCTTCCACGACGGCGGGCAGATTTTAATCCGGATTTGGTTCTTTCGACGAGCAATTGACGCTCAAATTGGTTAATGCCGGCGAAAACATTGAATATCAGGTGACTACCGGCACTCGAAGTATCAAGTTTTTCGGTCAAACTGACAAACTCTGCGCCAACTGCCTCAATTTTGCTGGTTATTTCCAGCAGGTCTTTCAAGGAACGGGCTAATCGATCCATCCTCCACACGACCACCTGATCGCCGACACGAAGTTTGGATAACATTTTGTCAAGTCGAGCGCGGTCACGCTTCGCACCGCTTTCCTGCTCTCCAAATATGGATGTACATCCATATTTCTCTAAAGCATCCATCTGCATCTGCGTATCTTGGCTGGATGTTGAAATCCTTGCATACCCAAAATTTTCTTGTGTCATGATATATATGTCCTATAAAGGTATCTTATAAGAGGTGGGTTATAGGATGGATCAAGGGGCGTTTTTGGTCGATATTCGAATGTCCCATTAACGACCCGTTTTTAAGACGATGAACTTAATTTCAATTTTATTAAATCTCAGGTATTGGGATAGAAGAAAGATGCTACAGTGGTCCACTGACTCAAAACTAGGAGGCCGACAAATAGAGCAAGTAACAAGAGGATTGGTAATAACCAAAATTTTTTGCGTACTTTTAAGAACGCCCATAGTTTCATTGAAAATTCCAAATTAAAAACTCTAAAAATTAAGTCTCATCAGATGCAATCTCTGTAATAATATTAGTAGGTATGTGAAATCAATTCCCTTTTTTTTCAATCGTATCAGGCACTTTACAAGATGCGAGAAATTCACCTTTTAATGCACGATGAAAAATTGATGCCAACGTTCGGTAACCCTTCTCATTAAAATGGCTCGGATCGTTGGGGCCATGCAGATAACCTTTGCGAATAGTGTGGTTCCTCAGAGATTGTCGTGTGTCGATGAACTTTACGCCCGCATTAAATGCTGCACGCCGTGTTGCGCGGCACGATCTATTGCTGGTCTCCAATACGCTTGATATTTTGAATTGTGTTAGGTTCCTGCGTTCTCTCTTGCTTTCACTATAGTATTTGTCATTCAGGGCAATCGTTTCCGATATAAATTGATAAGAGTTCATCGCTGATGGGAGGTAAACTGCCCAAATTTCAGCATTTGGGAAAAGTCGCGTCAAATATTCGAGCGATACTTGGAACATATTAGCACCCCATTGAATTTGCTGAGCGGTGAGGAAGGCAAGAGATTCCACAGTTTTATCCGGATATTTAATTATTTTGCCGCCAGCCCAAATCAAAGTAGTTGATTTTTCATATCTCTCCCAGTTTTCATGATACACACGGCTCGAAGCGTAGGATCTAATCCATCTGTCGTCCGGAGAAAATGCTGGAATACCTCTGTCGAAAATGTTTTTCGTCACCAATTTAGCGAGTTTAGTGCCGGTATCGATAAGATGAGCGTTTCTTAATAAATTCCATCGACGCCCGGCCGCTTTAACACCGTCTTCACCTCTTTTATTCACGACTGATCTTAAAAAATCGAGATTTTCGAGCTGTTTCCAATTAATTCCCATGCGCTCAAAAGAGGCGAGTTCATCGGCTGTATCATTTCCTTCGATAAAATATATTAACACTCTTTTCGGTTGGGGGACGGAGTTGCCCCAATATTTATTTAGTCCAAAAAACTCCCGCGTTGTCTGATAGGCAATTGAATCGCTCGGATAACCGCCCCTATAACCAAATGATATAACATCATCACCAGACATTTCATGCAATACATGTGCAGCGTTGAATTTTGGATTTCCAAAATTAATCTCTTTCATCAGCCAGTCTCCGAGGCCTTCAGCATGTGAATCACCAATGATCAAAGTGTAATTTTCAGGAATGACGCTTCTCTTGCTTACTTGTGCGAGGGATTTGAGACGCCCCAGTTGTTCGTGCTGTTTTATAGGGAAATACATCAAAACGTTACGCCACGTATATTCGACCGGAATATAAAATAAAATAAATGCCGCAATCGCCAACATCAGATTTTTTTGCCAGGATTTCATATTCTACGACCTTTGTTAATTGTATTGCTGCACTGCAATGTATTATCCCTAGGTGTTGATTTCAAATTTGCGCTGATTTTCTGAATAAATAATTACGTGCGAATTAATCTTGGTAAAAAAATCTCGCTAATGCCGGTGCTAGAAATCAAAATAAATAAACTTTGCCGAGCTACCCGCACTAATAGCAATTGCCGACACCCAGAAAGTAACGACGACAGGCCAAACGACAATTGACGGAACTCGGTGTAAAAACCACCTAATGCGTGCATGTCCGTCAATAACGTGAGTTGCGTAAAATGATGTTATCAGTAGCAAGGGGAAAGCAAATATTGCGACCAATTCGTCAATATTATGCCATCCGCCTATAAAAGGGCCGGCAAATATACGCTGCGCTGTTTCCAAATCCTTTGCCCGAAATAATATCCATGCAAATGAAACAAAATTAAAAGTCAGTGCGATTTTTACGCACGTAGGTATATTATTAGTCCAATTGAACAACCGAAACCTTCGGACGATATGGGTCATGGCGATGCCGATACCATGGACCAAACCCCACAATGCAAATGTCCAACTGGCTCCATGCCAAAGCCCGCCGATGACCATGGTTAGTATTATGGCGCCAATTTGCCGGTCAAATCCAAACCGATTTCCGCCGAGTGGTATATAGAGATAGTCCCTCAGCCACCGAGAAAGTGTTACATGCCAACGCCGCCAAAAATCAACAAGGGAAACTGCCCCATAGGGGCGGTGAAAATTGTTCGGCAACCGTACTCCAAGGACAATAGCAAGCCCAATGGCCATGTCCGTGTAACCGCTAAAATCGCAATATATTTGCAGCGAAAAACCGTAGATAGCGATTAAATATTCTAGACCACTTGGATTGGAACCTGCCAGATAAACTTGATCGACGAATACGGCTAACTGATCTGCAAACACCAGTTTTTTGACAAGGCCCACCGAAAAAATGGCTATCCCCAGGGTGAACCTTTTGCCCACAGCCCTTCGCGGAGATTTGAGTTGGGGGATAAGCTCGTGCGGACGAAGGATAGGACCGGCAATCAGGTGTGGAAAAAAGAGTACGTACGCCGCCATTCGCGAAAGATTTCGTTCCACCGGGAATTGGCCTTTATATACGTTCACCACATAGGCAATAACCGTAAAAGTGACAAAAGAAATGCCAAGCGGGAGCGGCCAGTCAACAAGCTGAGAATCCACATCTGAAACCAAGCTGAGCACAGAACGCCATATAAAATTTGTGTACTTCACTGTTAGCAAGGGAAGAAGAATCAAAGTAATGGTCAGTAATAGCCGCCGCTTACGAACTTCGACAGTACTTGTGGCATCGACAACGATGGCGCCACCAAAGGAAAGTCCAATAAGCAAATATGGAACCCACAATAAATACGGATTCCAATAGGCATAAAAAATGGTGCTGCCAAATATAATTAATAAATTTCGATACCTGCGCGGCGTCAGTACATGGCAGATGAAATATACTGTAAAAAAAACAAAAAAGCCCAGATCGCTAAAAAGCATTTAACTGTTCGGTACTAATTTATCATTTATTGCAAATTTCGTAATAGCCATTATTTGCCCACCAACAAAACAGGATAGATTGTTTCAGCCATGATTTTGTGACCCAGACTGTTGGGATGTGGATCACCAGGTATAGCCCAGATATCGTCAGGTATGATGCCCGCCATTGCTGGTAACAGATCAATAAATCTATATCCCAGTTCAGTGGACAAAGCCGCCATCTTGTCATGAACAAATTCTAACTTATAATCAATGAGATTATGGATGTCTGGGGTCATCGCCAAATAGAGGCGGATACCTTTTTTGTCAGCAAAGTTGGAAAGCCGTTTTAAAGCTTGCTTCATAGCCTTGAATCCGGGAGAATTGTTTGCATAGAGGGATTTGTTTCGGTCCATCAAATTATCTGAGCCGAAAGATTCCGTAATTCTATTTAATACCAGCCAAATGGTAAACGCCAACTGGCTGTTGCGAAGAATAAAATTCGCCTTTGGAGGCTCCAGGATTTCAGCATCGTTAATAAAATAGTGAACCACAATATCGGTGGGCCTAATCAGTTGATAATTAGCGAAAAATCCCTCCACATACCGGACGGCGTTATAGTTTGCAATTCCAGCATTAAAGACGCGATTATCTTCGCCATCTTTCAGGAACATCGCTTCCAATCGAGCTGTCAAAGTTTTTTCTTCTGCGACGCCCCATCCAAGCGTGATTGAACCACCCAGAAAAAGAATACGCCTATGCCCTTTTCCATCCTGACCTTGGGAAATAGAATTTCCCCTGAAGCCGAGTTCGTTGATCCTAATTAATGTCTTTTGCAATGTTGACCGACTTAATGGTACGTGTTCGTGGCCAAGCACCGAGTTAGAACTCGGTCGAATGAGTTGATTTGAGTACCGCCACATTTCAATATCATATACATCTTGTGCACGGTTCTTAATTCGCAGAATTCCCTCTGCCGCGCCCAAGCATATAATTATGGATCCTGATAGCAAAACCAAAGCAGTTGTAAAACTTTTAACGTTGATTTTAGATATTATCATTTTCGGGAAATGGAAGTTCCTCAATTGGAATAATCTCGATATGAGTTTGCCTATATAGACTGACAAAAGAAAAAACTATTAGTAATTTTTCACCACTTCACTTGCGAGACATTGATAAATAGTGATCCCAAATGGGTTAATAAATGGTGTAGTGTGTTGAAATCAAACATTTTACATGGACTGAGGTAACACCAAGGTCAAACGTAGTCGCTAAAAACGTCCAACTTAATCTGATCAGTCATATTTTTACTCCTTTTTCTACGTTAGCAGTTTGTTTTAAGGCTAAAATTAAGTTCTTGGTAGCATAGAATATTGGCGAGGGGGAGTTTGCCTGTTAGATTGTATTTGTACCGAATTTAGTCATTGGGGAATAGAAAAGATGTCTGTACAAACTAAGATTGAGGAGAAGATTGTTGACGCCATCCCCGTACTTGGATTGGAAGTTATAAATGAAAGCTACATGCACAATGTGCCACCGGATTCCGAATCGCATTTTAAAGTAGTAATAATTTCTGATGAATTTACAGGGCAAAGGTTGCTGCAACGGCACCAAAGAGTAAACCAGATACTTGCGGATGAACTCGCGGGAGAGATCCACGCTTTATCAATTCAAGCTCTAACTGCCGAGGAGTGGGACAATAAAGGGGAGAAAATAATGCCATCTCCGAAATGTCTGGGTGGCAGTAAGTCAGGCTAATAATTCAACGGAACTATTTTCCCATAACAGAATGTATAAACTCTAAAGAAATATTAAATATACTAAAAAATACCACTTTTAAACAAATGTGAACTTACAATCCATTGATTTAAAATAATTTATTATTTAAAGTGGAAATTGGTGAAATATCTGTATATGATATTTATTCTAATTTTTGATATTTTTTTGATGCTTGATAATTACACTCCTCCATTAACAACCAATGGCTCGCGCCTAATTCGAGACAGTATTTATGATCGTATGCGTGCGGATATTTTGACTTGCGCGTTAACTCCCGGCGCACTTATTCAAGAAAAGGATTTGGCTACCCGCTATGAAGTAAGCAAGTCACCTGTTAGAGACGCTCTCCTCAGATTGCAGGAACAGGGTCTAATTGAGGTTATACCCCGAAGGGGTTATCGAATTCAGCCAATATCTGTTTCTGATGCTCGAGAACTCTACGAAATCAGACTCCTTTTAGAGAGGGCTTGCATTAAACGTGCTATCGAAAATGCTACAAATCAGGATTTGGCCAATCTCGATCATTTTCGTTCGGCAGGTGAGAATAGCAGTCTTGCCGAGTGGGTAACTTATAATAGGGATTTTCATCGTGCTATTGCCCAACTTTCGAGTAACGCTCGACTTACGAGGATGACCCAGGATGTTATTGATCAGTTTGATCGACTAACTTTTATGGGCGTGGTGACTGCACCATCAGACGCGTCTTCGGAAAAGTTGGTAGGAGAACATTGTAGCATTATTGATGCTATCCAGGCACGTGACAAAACAGCAGCTGGACGCTTAATAAACGGTCACGTAATGAAATCACAGAAACGGTTCTTTACCGTTTTCGAAACCCCCCCAATTATTAAGTGAGTGATATGGTCGAAGGACGGATAATTGAAGTTACTGAACAAGGTCGACCTGAGGTTATGCAGGTGAGATCTTTTAACTTTCCAGATCCCGAAGAAGGCGAAGTTCTCATTGATCAAAAAGCCTTAGGAATGAATTTTTTAGATGTCTATCACCGTTCGGGAGTTTATCCCCTTTCCATGCCGACTGGCATCGGCACCGAAGCGGCGGGCATTATCGCTAAAGTTGGTGCCGGCGTTACAGAGTTCAAGGAAGGTGATCGAGTTGCCTATGGCGGCGGCGCGCCCGGTGGATACGCCGACTACCGTAACGTATTGGCAACCCGCATTGTCCCGATCCCGAATAATGTTACAGATGAGCAGGCTGCAACAAGCCTGATGAAGGGTATGACCGTAGAATATCTCTTGGAACGGGTTTATTCTGTGCAGCCGGGCCAAATGATATTATTCTATGCGGCGGCTGGGGGTGTTGGGTTGATAGCCGGCCAATGGGGTAAATCCCTAGGAGCACATATGATTGGTGTTGCCGGTGGACCAGAAAAATGTCAACTCGCACTGGCAAATGGCTACGAAATTTGTCTGGATCGTCATGCTGACGAAGATGTGTCGGCTAAAGTAGCAGAATTGACCAACGGTATTGGTCTGCCTGTAGTTTATGATTCTATTGGTAAAGACACTTATACGACAACATTAGACTGTTTGGGTCCCCGTGGTTTCTTTGTTTCATTTGGAGCAACTTCGGGCCCCGTGCCGGCAGTTCAAGCGACGGAACTTCAAAAACGAAACTCACTCTATTTTACCCGGCCTACTTTAGTAACTTACACGGCTGATAGAGCCGATCTTTTGATGTCATCGAACAAGGTGTTTGCTAAGTTGGGTTCTGGGGAAATAAAAACGGAGGTGGGACAAACATATAAACTAGAAGATGTTGTGAAGGCACATCAGGATTTTGAGGCGGGTAAAACAAGGGGTTCAACTCTGATTATGCCTTAAATGTGGTGGATGATCATTTTAGAAAGTTTTAAGAACTTGAAATACACTTGTGATGAAGATGAAAGTTTGGCGTAAAGAATAAGGTAATAGGTAAATAACCAGATAGAGAGATAGATTTTGAAACCTTTTGATTTTGTTAAACCAGATGACCAGGAGGGTGTAATTTCAACACTCGTAGCGCATAGTCCCCGTGTTCGTATATTGGCGGGCGGCACAGACTATTTGGTTGAGTTGAAGCATGTCAGTCAGTCACCGGGCACAATCGTGGATGTTTCTCACCTGAGAGAGTTGAGAGGTATTGAAGAAGTTGAGGATGGTCTTCGCATTGGTGCTGCTGTTACCCATACTGAAATCATGGCTCATCCATTGATAGAGAAACATGTGCCAGCCATGATCCATGCCGCCCATACCATCGGTGCCGTTCAAACCCGTAACCTGGGCACCTTAGGGGGAAATTTGGTAACGTGTGTGCCGTCTATGGATTCTGGCCCGACCCTCGTCGCACTGGAAGCCAAAGTTACGATAGCTGGTCCTGGTGGTTCGCGTTGCATACCATTGACTGATTTTTTTGTTGGACCTCGGAAAACAATTTTGGAACCAGATGAGCTTTTGATCAATATAGTGATCCCTAAGTGTAACCTAGGTAAACCAACGTCTTTTTATAAATTTGGGCTCCGCAAAGGCCAGGCCTTAGCTTTGGTTAATGCGGCGTCGAGCCTTTGGGTTAAGGGTGGTAAGTTTAAGGACGTGAAAATATCCTTGGGTGCAGTCGCACCAGTTGTGATCCGGTGCCCCAAGGCCGAAGCCTCCCTGGAGGGGCTTCCTATCAGTCAGGATGTTATTCAGGAAGCTGGCCGTATTGCTGTAACTGAAGCAAAACCCATAGGTGATTTTAGGGCTTCTTTGGAATACCGAAATGATCTAATCGAAGTGCTTACCCGGCGGACGTTAAATAGCGCTATTCAGACCGCTAATCAATCTTGAGGAGGAGATCCAGTGGACGTTAAATTAACCATCAATGGAGAAGAAAAGAGTGCCTCAGTCCCACCAGAGACCACACTTCTTAGGCTTCTGCGAGAAGAATTTAATCTGACCGGTGCAAAAATTGGATGCGATGTCGGTGACTGTGGAGCCTGTACGGTTATTGTAGACGGTATTGCAACGAATTCCTGCCTAATGTTGGCAGGCCAAGTGCAAGGCCGTTCAATAGAAACCATAGAAGGTCTTGCTAATATGGATGATTACCACCCCTTACAAAAGAATTTTGAAGATTTAGGTTCACTTCAATGTGGATTTTGCGGACCGGGGATCATCCTATCTGCGAAGCAGTTACTCGACGATAACCCAGATCCGAACAAGGAAGAAATACAGGATGCCCTAGCTGGTAATCTTTGTAGGTGTACGGGTTATACTAAAATTGTTGAAGCCGTCGCCGATGCGGCACGCGAAATGCGTGGCAATCGGAAAGCCGCTTAAGGGGAGGCTATAATTATGGATGAAAATGTAAAAACAGCAGAGCGTGAAGTCACTTTAGAACGGCTCAGGGAAATTGACGATGACCTGCGTTTGCCGGCAGTGCCGGAACAAGTTTCCTATCCAATAGAAACATTAATACCAGAGGCACGAACCCAAACCCCCGCCGTTGGACAGCGGGCCTCGCGTCCAGATGGACGACTTCACGGATTAGGACAGACTAAATATATAGATGATTTGAGCTTTCCGGGGATGATCCATGCCAAGATAAAAAGGGCCGGAATTTCGAAAGCGCGTGTCAAGAATATTGATGTTTCCGAAGCTGAAAAGATGCCAGGCGTCATGGCAACTCTGGTAGGGAGTGAGATCCCGGTAAATTCGTTTGGACCGTCTTATCAGGATCAGCCCGTCATGGTTAATGGGACCGTATTTCATGCAGGCGATCCTGTTGCCGCCGTTGCAGCAACTACGGAGCAATTAGCTCTTGATGCTTTAGACAAGATTAAGATTGATTACGAACCTCTTGAGGCAGTCTACGATCCGATAGAAGCCATGAAAGACAACGCACCTCAAGTACATGAAGGTGAAAGTAATATTTATTCCTCCAAAGTGATCCAGAAGGGAGATGTGGAGCAGGGCTTTGAGGAATCCCATCGCATCTATGAAAACACCTTTAGTACGCAAATGGTGGAACACGTGCCGATGGAACCTCATGCATCTATCGCTGATTGGGATGGGAATGGTCGGGTAACCCTGCATTCGAGCCTTGGGCGTATTACATTAGGTCGTGCAGATATTGCCCGGACTTTGAACATGCCAATTAATCGTATCCGTATTATTGCGACAGTGGTTGGCGGTAATTTTGGTGGAAAAAATGAAATTACGACCGAACCAATTTTGGCACTTCTATCCAAGAAGACTGGCCGTCCTGTAAAGGGGGTTTATACCCGGGAAGATGAATTCATGTCATCCACGACCCGCCACCCCTTCATCATGGATTATAAAACCGGTATGAGCAAAGATGGTAAGATACTTGCTCGTAAGGTGCGACTTGTATGTGATGGAGGGGCCTACTGTTCTTGGTCGGAAACTACCTTGGGTAAGGCCTGTATTTTGTCGGCTGGGCCGTACAATATCGAAAACCTCTATGTCGAGGCATATGCGGTCTACACAAACAAGACTATGACCGGTGCCATGCGTGGGTTTGGAGCGCCGCAAGTTTGTTTTGCTTATGAATCTCAGATGGACGATATGGCTCACGATCTCGGTATTGATCCTCTAGACATCAGGCGCATGAATGCCTTTCACGAAGGTTCAGCTAGCCCAACGGGCCAGGTGCTCGAAAGTGTAGTGGTGAGGGACTCGCTTGAAATGGCTGCAGAACGCTTTGGATGGCAGGACTGGAAAAAATGAAACAGAAGGGAAAAGGTATAGGCTGTATGTGGTACCCGATTGGGTTTACCGTTGCTGCAAATCCTAGTGCGGCAACCGTAAAGGTCAATGAAGATGGTACTGCGACATTGCTAACCGGCACCGTAGAAACTGGGCAGGGTTCTCTCACGGTACTGGGTCAAATTGCCGCTGAGGAACTTGGTATTTCGACCGACGATGTGCACGTTGTTTCCGCAGATACGGACACCACGCCCATGGATACGGGGGCGATCGCAAGCCGGACAACCTATGTAACAGGTAACGCAATTAAGCTTGCCGCTGAGAAAGCTAAGGAAATCCTATTTGAGGTAGCGGCTCCTATGCTCAATGTGAAGCCGAGCCAGTTAGAAGCCGTTGACCGAAAAGTCCAGGTAAAGGGTTTCCCGCAACGCAATCTGCCGATTAGTGAAGTTGCCTTGCAAGCTCAGGTTGTGCAAGGCCGACCATCTATCGGTAGCGCGTCATTCAATCCTCCTACGGTAGACATGGATCCAGAGACCGGACAGGGTAAGCCCTTTTCTACATACGTCTATGCAACCCAAATTGCAGAAGTCGAAGTGGATGACGAAACAGGCCAAGTAGATGTGCTCTATATGTCTGCTGCTCATGACTGTGGCACCGCAATCAATCCAATGCTCGTTGAGGGCCAAATCCAAGGCGGAATTTCTATGGGTGTTGGTTTTGCCCTTCAGGAAGAAATATTATTTGATGAAAAGGGCGTTCAAATTAATCCCAATCTTACTAACTATATTATGCCGACTAGTTTGGATATGCCCGAAATAGACGTGGATATTGTCGAAAATTTTGATCCTACTGGACCTTTTGGCGCCAAGGGTGTGGGTGAGCCGACAGCCGTTCCTACCGCGGCCGCAATATGCAACGCTATCTTTGATGCTGTAGGAGTGAGGGTAACTTCTTTGCCAGCAACTGCTGAAAAAGTCTTAAAATTGATCAAGGAAAAGAGAGCAAACGAGAATAAGCAACTGGCACCTGCTGAGTAACAGCCGTAATTTTTTCAATAACAAGGACGGCTTAATATGGCGATACGGAGCACTTTACCTCCGATTGATTTTATACGAATGAGGCGGTCGGTCATGGCGGCTAATATAACTAAACCTGGCCCCACTCCTGACGAGCTAAAAATTATTATCGATGCTGGCTTACGTGTTCCAGACCATAGCCGCTGCGGGCCTTGGCGGATTCAGATTATTGGTAAAAAGGGCCAGTTTTCTTTGGGTGAACTTTACGCTGAGCTATTCGCAGCCGAGAATGAGGAAGCAAATGAAGATATGATTGAGTATTGGCGTCAACGACCGACCACCGCTCCTTGTCTCCTCGCCATTACCTGCTATCCCAATCAGGAAAAAATCTACAAGGTGCCCTTGATTGAGCAGCAAATGTCGGTCGGCGCGATGTGCCAGAACCTACTTAATGGAGCTCACGCCTTAGGTTATGTAGCACAGTGGCTAACAGAGTGGCCGAGCTACCACGACAAGGTAAAGAGGCGTCTCGGACACGATCCATCTATAAAAATCCTGGGGTTTATTTTTATAGGGACCGCCGTGGCGCTACCAAAGGAGCGTAATCGTATTGGTGCAGGAGAGATTGTCAGTAATTGGGATGGCTAGCTCGCATAAATTTACTGTACCTTACACTACCATTGGACCGAAAAATTTGGCACGGAGTTGACGTTATCGTTCAATTGGGTAGCCAACGATACTCCCCCATTCGGTCCAGGAACCATCGTAAATAAAAATGTTATTATTACCCAGGACGTGGGTTAAGGCAGTCCAGGCAAAGGTAGCGCGGTGTGAAAGTCGGCAGTAACAAACCACCTCCTTATAATCGTCTGGTATACAGCCAACGTTTTTAAATATTTCCAGAAGTTCCTCAGGTTCTTTGAAAGTATCATCCGGATTGAGGAGGTCTTTATAATACAGGTGTTTTGCGCCAGGGATCCGTCCCCCTCTTTCGGCGCCATGGTCAAAATTGCCGTATTCCATAACCCTCTCGCCGGAATATTCCTCGGGGCTACGAACGTCTAATAGAAAACGACTTGGTTCTTTCAATTTATTAAGCAGATTTTCCCGGCCCAATTGCATCCTAACGTCACCATTCTGTGCGACGTAATCTACTTGCTGTACCTCAGGCACCATATCGGTTATGGGGCGTCCCTCGATTACCCACTTGGTTCGGCTCCCATCTAGTATGAAGATTTCTGGATGCCCGGCCATGGTCAGTGCCCAAAGTGCATAGGTTCCGTACTGTACAGGATCTCCATACAGCACGACCCGGTCTTTTTCAGAAACACCAACTTTTCCTAGTCGATTTGCGAGTTCACCAGGTGTTACAAATTCTCGATCGGAGTCATGCCAGCAAAGGTCTTTCCAATAGAAGTTTACTGCACCAGGAATATGACCTGTTTGATACGGGGCCTCATCGCCTAGTTTAGAAGAGACTTCGATTACTTTAATCGTAGGGTCCAACAGGCGATCGGCCAGCCAATCGGTCGAGACAATGGGGGATGTCATAGTATACTCCCAAGGAAAGTTAATAGGCCGTATGTCGTCAATTTAAGGCGACACAAAAAAGTACGATTTTAACTTTGTCATTCCCGCTAGATTAATATGGGAGGTCTGCTTTGTGAAAACTTATCTTTATTTGACAGGATATTTAGGTTCTTCACCCGCCAGTACGGCAGCCATATCAGAGGCTACGGTCGTCTGGAGATCCAACAGCGCATCTTCAGAGTAGAAGCCCGTGTGAGGTGTGATAATTACATCTTTACGGCCGACGATAGGATCATCGGCTGTGGGTGGCTCATTCGGTAGCACGTCGAGACCAGCACCGGCCAGTTCGCCTTCATCTAAAGCTGCGGCGAGGTCGTTGGTATTAACTAGAGGGCCGCGGGCGGTGTTTATAAGAAAAGCGGTGGCTTTCATTTTTTTGAAAGCATCCATATTAAACATATTTTCCGTCTCGGGCGTCAAAGGCACATGGATCGAAACGTAGTCGGATTGATTGAGTAAGTCATCAAAACTAACATTGCCCACATTCAGGCGTCCAAACACCTCTTCGGGGCAGTAAGGGTCGAAAGAAACAATATTCAAACCAAAGGCCTGAGCTTTGATGACAATCTTCTGAGGTATATTACCGAGACCAACCAGGCCCAATGTCTTCCCACGCAGCCGAGCAATCGGCACAACCGCAGGCATTTCCCAACGACCTTCTGAGACGAGATTATTGGCGTATGTGACTTTTCGAGCTAACGATAACAAAAGGGCCATGGCATGGTCGGAGACTTCGTCAAGACAGTATACTGGCGCATATGTCACAGTAATGCCTTTAGCGGCGGCGGCGGCGACATCGATATTATCTATCCCTATGCCAAAACGACCAATGACCTTGCAGTTATTCAGACCCTCAATGATTTCAGCTGTGACTTGACCATATGTAGTGAGTACACCATCTGCATCGGCTGCGACTTCGAGAATTTTTTCTGGCGTTGGCTCATCAGCCATCCTTATTTCAGCATTGACACGCTTGAGAGCTTTTCTTGCCGGATCAAGTGTGGGAAAAACTGAATCAACAACAGCGACGATTGGATTTGCCATAAAATTAATCCTCCTAATTCATTACCAAAAAAATTAATTCTTATGAATTAGGGGGTCAATAGCATTCAGATTACACCCTGACCAGTAAATTATTTTCAGCCGAAAACAAAGATTTATTTAATCTTTTTTGCCAAATTATGGAATTCTTTATAGAGAAGCGAGAAGTCATCTTCGCCCATACCTGCTTTGATCGCCTGTGCAATATATTTGTGGGTGCTTCCACCAATCTCAACCGGTAAACCTAAGTTTTTTGCCATTTCCACTGCCATGCCCACATCCTTATTCAGATTGTATATCCTTGATCGGGCATCCCAGGTGCCGGATAGAATATGGTCTGGAAAGCGCCTTTCACTCGCGTAATTGCGCGCGTTACCAGCATTTATTACCTCTATCATGTTGGCAAGCGGGATGCCTGCCTTCTCGGCCATTAGGCCGGCCTCGCAAATTACCAAGAAGTTTGTATGCACCACCAAATTAAATATTAGTTTCATAGAGTGGCCCGAACCGCTTGGGCCTAAATGGTAGAGCTCCGTTGTAAAAGCGTCGAGGACGGGACGTGAACGATTGAAGGCTCTCTTATTCCCACCAATCATCAACTTCAATGTACCATTATCAGCCCCAGTTGCACCGCCAGTCATGCCGGCGTCAAGATAATCTACATTCCTTGCTTTAGCCCGGCGGGCTAACTTTTTTGTACGAACAGGATCTGAAGTGGTTAAGTCATAGATGATTAAACCGCGGCGAGACTGACTGAGTACACCTTTTCGTCCGTTTAAAATACGCTCTATTTCAGCTGTGCCTGGAACGACTAAAAAAATTATGGAGCACTTTGCTACCATTTCCTTAGGCTCAGAGAGTGTTGCCTTCCGGCTAAATTTATTCATTGCCTCATCGGCGATATCCCATACCAAGACGTGGTGGCCAGCACTTATGAGGTTACGTGCAATACCACCTCCCATATTACCGAGCCCGATTACGCCAACAAATTCAGTTTTTGATCTAGCCATGGTTCAGGTATTCCGGTCAGTATTGGCCCAGCAATTATCCACGTTCAGAGACGTACCGGTAATTTGTATTATCGCAGTGACTAATGCGCCACTCTATAGGCCGGCCATCCAACATTTTAGCAACACGGTCAATCTCCAATAGTGGTTGCCCTATTTCAATTTGTAGAAGCTGAGCCTCCTCCTCTTCGGCGGCAATCGCTTGGAGATATTCTTCAGCTTTTCCAACTGTTATGCCGTACTTTTTTTGGTAAAATCGGAAGAGATTATTTGGAGGTTTAATCTCCGTCCCGAGGCCTGGAAAATGTTCCAATGGTAAAGTGATTAACTCTACAATTGTTGGTACGTTGTTGAAAAAACGCATTCGCCGTAACTGAATTACCTTTGAGCCTCGATCCAGTGTTAGCTTTTCGGTTTCCTTTAGAGTGGCGTTCCTCTCTTCACAACTTATTATGTGGCTTTCTGGCAGGACACGGGTGCCGTCAAGACCCACGATGTTAAAATAAAGGCAAAGTGCGCGGCGTTCGGTATGTTCCGAAACGAAAGTACCGAGCCCTTGACGCCGGAAGAGAAGGTTTTCAGCGACCATGTCGTTTAGTGCTTTTCTTACAGTGCCTTGACTGACGTTCAGTTCAGAAGCAAGCTGCATCTCGCTAGGTAAGGCGTCTCCTGGTTCCCAGACACCATCGATCAACCGCTGGCGAATAATATTATCTACCTGCTGATAAAGGGGTTTGTGTAAAGACGTTTCTCGGGTGTGATACCGCCGCAGATAGTTTGAATTTGCGGGTATGGAACTCTTTTGTCGCATCACTTTAAATCACCCCTTTGTTTTTTTACAAGCCATTGCCATAAAGTTTTCTTTGCATATGCTTTGGATAGAACTTGATGACAAATATTTATATATTTCAAGTCTAAGTAACATATTTATGATTTATCACGTAGAAAGTGTTAGAGGGAAAGTTAATGTCAGAAACTATGATATTGAGGATCAAAGATTTGCCTGTGCATGCGCGCGGGGACGGTGTTGAAACCACCTTAATCGCTGGAAAAGATGTGTGTGGTTCACGTATTACCACGGGACTTACAAGTTTTCCTCCGGGCAAAGAAGTTCCAGTTCACAAACATAATTGTGATGAACAGGTGACCCTCATCGAAGGTGAGGCCGTCGTTGAAATAGAAGGAGAACGTTCAGAAGTGAATGTAATGGATACGACTTACATCAAGGCCGGGACGTGGCACCGTTTTCTCAACGTGGGTGATGACCGCATGACTATATCTTGGGTCTACGATACGGATGAGGTTACGCGCACCTTCCAGAAAACAGGTAAAACCGTAGAACATCTCTCTGGCGGGGACGTGGTCACGAAGACATGAGTGATTCTCGCTTTTCCAAAGATCAAATCAGTTTATTTATTACCCGGGCACTAGAGACGGCGGGCATGCCACCTAATGATGCCGGAACAGTGGCTGATCTTATGGCTGAGGCGGACTTGAACGGTGCAGACGGTCATGGGATTTTTCGCCTTCAAAGTTATATTCGCCGCATCCAGGAAGGTGGGATTAATCTTTTTCCCAATATTCATGTTGAGCAGGAAAAAAGCGGGATGGCTTTGGTAAACGGTGACAACGCACAGGGCCATCTAGTCATGAAGTACTGTGCTGAGCGGGCTATCCAAAAGGCAAAAAAAAGCGGTGTAGCCTGGGTTGGAGCCCATCACAGTAATCATGCGGGACCGGCTAACCTCTACGCGAAACTGCCATTAGCCCATGACATGATAGGTCTCTATGTGGCCGTTGGAAATGCTAATCATTTACCTCCTTGGGGCGGTACAGCCATGTTGCTCTCTACGAATCCAATTGCAGTTGCGGTGCCAGCGTTGGAAGAGCCGGCAGTGGTTCTTGATATGGCAACTACGGTAGCGGCTTATGGGAAGGTAAAGACCGCAGCCCAACAGGGGCAAGAGATGCCAGTCGGATGGATGATTACAAAAGACGGTGAACCTCTTATCGATCCGACCAGAGCGGACGAGGGATTTCTGCTTCCAATCGGAGGACCCAAAGGAAGTGGTTTATCTCTCGTTTTTGGATTATTGGCGGGTGTTTTAAATGGGGCAGCCTTCGGAAGAGATGTTGTTGATTTTAATGCGGACTTCCAAACGGCCACAAATACTGGCCAATTTATTGTCGCCATTGATATTGCTGCTTTCGGAGATGCCAATAGTTTTAAACGCCGCGTCGATGATGCTATTCGCGCCATTAAGAGCTCACCAACCCTGCCGGGGTTTGAGGAAGTATTACTGCCTGGCGAAAACTCCTTTCGTAAGCGCAAGGACTATCAAGTTAACGGAATACCTCTCTCAAATGCCCTTCATGAAGGATTGGACAATTTAGCTGAAAATCTTGGAATTAAGAAAATTTCTTATTAGTCCCCTTAGTTTAAATTAATCCTCGTAAAATTCCTCCGGGTCTATGGGTAGGGGAATTTCCTTACCTAACTTAGCTGCCCGATCCATGGCCATTGTATGGATTAGGTTGGAGTGACCTTCAGCAGCTGTGGCGTGCGGTGTATCTAACCCACCTTGGATGCGGGCAAACCAGGAGTTGGTTTCTTCTCGCATAGGACCCCACAACTGCCCATTATAAATATCGCCCGGCGGGTAACTGGTGAGGAAATCCACGTGGCGTTCAACGGATGGCTCAAACCCCTCCGGTACATAGCCGCCAGGCAAGTTTTTATAGGTTGCCAATATTAGGTCACGGTGTGTGTCTTCAATATCAATCACCCCTTCAGTACCAACAATCCCAATTTCCAATCCATAGACAGTGCCTGGCCAAACCACTGGTAAACCCCAGCTTATATTCATGGAAAATATGGTGCCGTCCTCGAATGTAAATATGCCAAAGGTTGAATCCTTTGTTCCCCAATCAGAGAGCGCTTTGTCTACAGACTTGGCGTAGACAGAGACTGGTTTTTTGCCCTCCAATAGCCACATGGACATGTCGAGGGAGTGGGTGCCGGATACGACCATGGGAGTGAGGTTTTGGCGTTTATTGGTTTTAGCGATAGTTGCGATGGGGACCATGCGGTTCATAAAGGCACGCGTAACTACAGAGTGAACTTCACCGATCTGACCTTGGAGCAAACGTTCCTTTACTGTAAGGAAACGGCGTCGGAAACGCTGTGTGTATCCTACTACAGCATCAAGGTTGGCGTTATTGATTGCATCTAAAATCTGAGCTGATTCACGGGCCTCCGTTGCTAGAGGTTTTTCGATAAACAGTTTATGGCCTTTTTCGACCGCCAGAAGTGTCGGTTCGGTGTGCTTGTTTTCCTCTGTGATAACCATAACCGCATTGACTTCGGATCGGTTCAAAAGTTCTTCAAAGTTGGTAGTAAAGAAATCGGCCCTGGCGTCTTCTTTTAATTTTCTACCGAGGTCTTCCTTTACATCACATAGTCCCAGCCATTTTACACCCGGGTAGTCACGGGCTAACTCCGCGCGGATACGTCCTATGGTTCCACAACCGATGATAGCTAGTCCAATTTCATTAAGAGTTTCAGTCATTTATTCCTCTTTGATTTATTTGCTCAGGGAAATGAGCTGATTTAAAATTCAGCTATCTAACGGTTTAACATCCAAACCACGTATGTATCTGTATAGCAAGTCTGCGTAAACTGACTTTGTGGGTGGATTTTGCCAACTAGGATATCTTTTGAAAAGCCATTTGTAACGACCCCTTTATCCTAGATACTAATTGCAGTTTAGAGTTTTAGTTTCTGGGGGCCTTGTTTGGAAACCAGTTTAGAGTATTAGGTGTAAGGTTAATAATGGCAAATATAAAAGACGGTAATGTGATCAAAAATTCTAACGATAACCCAGAAACGGAATTCCGGAAAAAGCGTTGGTATCATCGCCGTGACGTCAGATTAGGGCGTGTGAAACCTCAAGATATAAAATTTCTTTCCAGGAAGTACTGGATTGAAAAAATAGATCTCGCTCCGCCTGAATAAAGCTGAGTATATAAAAAGCTGAGTATATAGGGTCAAACCAGATGTAGTGATGTATTGGCCGAAGGTTACACGGCTTTTTGTTTTTCTGCTTAATTTAAATCTAGGAGAAGTTGTTCATCTACGTTTTCTAACGTGGGTTGGAAGGGAAGCTTAATAATGTGTGCGACCAGAAAGATTTTTATCACAACGGCTTTAACCTCAATATAGTCTTTGATTATATTTTCAAAATTTAGTTTTCACCATCAATGGAAACAATAACGTTTCCCGTTGCTTCGCCTGATTGAAGAAATTGATGGGCCTCCGCTATTTCTTCGAGTGGAAAGATTCTTGAGACCATATGGTGTGTTGAACTTTTTTTAAGCCAATCGTTTAGGTCATTACAGGCGTTTCCAAAATCATCTTCAGGTATCTTGTACATAAAGACCCAACGTAACATACAGTTTTTTTGCATCATCGGGTAGAAAGGTAAAATTGGTGTAGGTTCGATATCTGAAGCGTAGGCAGAAATGATACCGTTGTCCTTTAATAGTGCCACTGTTGATGGGAGATTGACGCCGAATGCGACCTCTACAATGCGATCGACGCCTTGGCCGTCCGTCGCGTTCATGATTTTGGCGGAAACGTCCTCTTCCTTGTAATTAATGACCAAGTCAGCACCAGCGGCTTTGGCCTGGTTTTCTTTCTCTGGGGAGCTACAAGTTGTAATCACTCGTTCAGCACCACCCCATTTGGCGAGTTGAATTGCGTAATTACCAACTGCACCGGCGCCACCGGTAACCAGCACGGTCAGACCTTTTATGGGGCCGTCAGAGAACAGGGCACGGTGGGCCGTGACAGCTGGAATACCGAGACAAGCTCCCGACATCAGTTCTATATTATCAGGTAGATGTATGGCATGGTTTTCGCGGATTGAGATGTAATCGGCGGCTGTGCCGTGGGCGCGCTCCCACTGGCCGCAATAAATCCAAACACGTTCTCCAATACGGTTTTTTGGTACACCCGTGCCTACCTGATCAATAACGCCAGAGCCATCACTATGGGGTACGATTGCCGGATAGGCCATTTTTTGACCACCAAACCCTAGACGTCGTTTTGTATCTGAAGGGTTTACCCCCGAAAAAGACAGTTTAACCCGAACCTCACCTTGCTCTGGTTCCGGCGTTGGCAAGTTGCCTAGCTGCAACACCTCAGATGCGGGACCCTGTTTTTCATACCAAGCTGCGCGCATTGTATCTATCTCCAGTCACATTAGTTTGGTATTAAAATTCAGGGCAACAATATCGACAATCATTTCTTGGGTTTCTAAAAAAAGTTTTTTAGGTTATAAGCCCAGCCCCATCTTTTAGGCTCATTTGGCTGTGACCTATGAGCAATAAAAATAGCTTTGTAAAGTCAATGAGGGAATAATTTGAAGACAATTTGAGCTAAAAATCGTTGACCATTGGTTATATCTGCATATTAATAAAACGTTAGCTTCCGCAGTTAATATAAAATCAATATAAGTAAGGGAAGCTACAAATAGAAACTAGGGGGTAGGAGTGAAGCCTTCACCGTTTGATTACGTCAAACCGGCGTCGCTGGGCGAGGCACTGAAATTGCTTAGTGACAGTGACGGGGAGGTAGTGGTCCTGGCCGGCGGCCAGAGCCTGATGCCTACTTTAAATATGCGGTTGTCGTCTCCCTCCTTACTCATTGATATCAACGGTATCACAGAGCTCGATGGCATTGAAGTTGTTGAAGATGTTATTCGAATTGGTGCATTGACGCGTCATCAAGTTGTCCAATCCTCTGCCGATATAGCCCAGCACGCCCCCCTAATTGCTATGGCGATGCCTCATATCGCACACCCCGCAATCCGCAACCGCGGTACGTTCGGCGGCAGTATTGCGCTTGCAGATCCCGCCGCCGAATTACCAGCTTGTCTGTGCGCTTTGGGAGCTACTATTGAAATTGCTGGGAATAAAGGTCACCGCGTAGTTTCTGCAATCGATTTTTTTAAAGATCTCTACGAGACTGATCTGTCAGATGACGAATTATTGACGGCCGTCGAAATTCCAACGCTAGCCGACGGATATAAATCTGCATTTGAGGAATTAGCTAGACGTCACGGAGACTATGCTATGACAGGTTTAGCTGCTCATGGTCTGATTGATGGTGACAAAGTTTCTGATTTGCGCCTGGCGTTTTTCGCCGTTGGTGGAACGCCTGTGTTGGCTAAAAACGCGTCTGCGGTGGCCGAGGGGAGAAGCGTCGACGATGCGATGCTTTCGGCAGTTCAGTCGGCTCTCGAAAAAGATTTGGATCCCTTTGATGATTTAAACTGTTCTGCCGCCGTTAAAATGCTCTATGCCAGGGAATTGACCAGCCGCGCTTTAAAGGCCTTGATAAGATGACAAATAAGATTGAAATAAACACTACCGTCAATGGAGAAACCGTCAGTCGTATGGTGGAGCCAAGAACTAACTTGGTTGATTTTGTGCGGTATGATTTGGAACTCACCGGCTCTCATGTCGGTTGCGAGCATGGTGTCTGTGGAGCCTGTACCATTCGCTTAAATGGAGAAATCGTGAGGGGCTGTTTGATGTTAGCCGTGCAGGCGGATGGTGGTTCAGTTGAGACCATTGAAGGTCTTTCTGAGAGCGGAAAAATATCTGATTTACAAGAACAATTTCTGAATAGAAATGCCGGGCAATGCGGTTCATGTACTCCGGGGATGCTCTTGACGGCAGATGCGCTCCTGGAATCTAATGCTTCGCCAACGAGAATGGAAATAAGAGAATTTATCTCTGGAAATTACTGCCGTTGTACTGGCTTTGAGGCCATTATCGATGCCATTGAAAAAACGGCACAAACACGCCAGAAGGGAAGCTGATCAATGTCTGGAACTGAGGGTTTGAGCATACATGATCGACCAAATAGTTATATTGGACGAAGTATCCCCAGGCCAAATTTGCCCCGTCTGCTAAAGGGTCGAGGCAGTTACGCGGATGATGTAAAACTGCCCCGGATGTTGCATGTTGCGTTTCTTAGATCTCCCTATGCCCATGCGGACATAGTCTCGATTAGGACTGATAAGGCCAAAGGGGCTTCCGGCGTAATTGCTGTGTTTACCGGTAAGGAAATTGCGGAAGTATGTACGCCTTGGGTTGGTGTCGTGACACATCTTGAGGGTCTCCGTTCACCGCCTCAAGATGCTCTCGCAGTGGATCGCGTACGTTGGCAAGGAGAGCCGCTAGCAGCTGTCGTTGCAGAGAGTAGAGCCGTTGCTGAAGATGTGCTCGAATTAATTGAGGTTGAGTATAGTGAGTTACCTCTAGCAGTGGATATGGAGTCAGCTTTAGATAGTGATGCCGAAGTTATTCATGACGAGTATGAAGATAACCTGTGTTGGGAACGGAACATAGACGTAGGGGATGTTGATGCGGCGTTTGCGGATGCCGATGTTGTAATCGAAGAGGAGTATCGTTTTGGTCGACATACGGGCGTAACTCTGGAAAGTCGCTCTATTGTTGCGGACTACGATGCTGGTGAAGAGATGCTGACCCTTTATCAGTCTACCCAAGCACCACATATGAAACAGGCCCTGTTTGCAAAGCACCTTGGACTAGAGGAGCACAAGATAAGAATAATTTGCAGGGATGTCGGAGGCGCCTTCGGTTTGAAGGCCCATGCCTACGGAGATGAGTTTGCTACGGCCGCTATGTCGAAGATCTTAAAAAGGCCAGTAAAATTTGTTGCCGACCGAATGGAGTCTTTTCTATCAGACATTCATGCCCGAGATCATGTGGTTAAGGGTAAAATAGGGGTATCGAAGGCTGGAAAGATACTAGCTATTCAGATTGATGACCTTACTGGTATTGGGCCTTATTCTGTTTACCCGAGATCGAGCGGGATGGAAATCAACCAAGTCTTAAATCTCACCGGAGGGCCGTACGTTTTTGAAAATTACAAAGCGCGTGGAAGGGTAGTGTTTCAGAACAAGCCCCCTATGTGTCAGTACCGTGCCGTGGGACACCCAATAGCGATATCTGTTACAGAAAGTCTCGTCGAGTTAGCAGCGTCGGCCATAGAAATGGAGTCTATGGAAATGCGGAAGCTAAATATGGCTGCCGATGATGATTACCCCAATAAAACAGTAACGGGTATCCCGCTGGAGAACCTCTCCCACCAAGCTTCAACGGACAAGTTGATGGAAATGGTAGATTATGCACAGATCAGAGAGGAACAGAAGAAATTAAGAAAAGAAGGGATTTATCGAGGTATAGGTTTCGCGGCTTTGATTGAAGTTACTAACCCCGGCCCGGCATTTTACGGTGTAGGTGGTGCTCCGATATCTGCTCAAGATGGTTGCTCTGTTAAATTAGATGCAAAAGGGAACTTAATTGTCGGAACCAGTATAACCGAGCAGGGGCAGGGAGCTGAAGCCGTAATCTCGCAAGTTGTTGCGACTGCCGTGGGTATTACCCCGGATAAGATTAAGGTGATAAGCGGTGATACGGAAAACACACCATATGGCGGCGGAACTTGGGCTTCTCGCGGAACGGGTATAGGTGGTGAGGCTGCTGCCAAGGCTGGAAGAGTGATCAGGAGTAATATCCTGGATGTGGCTGGAATTTTGCTGCAAAGTGAAACACAAACTTTAGATATTCGAAACAATCAAATTGTTGATAGTGAAGACGGAAATGAACGGATGAGTGTCGCCGAAATTGGCAGGATTGTCTATTACCGTGGAGATACTTTACCTAAAGATTTTCAGGCAGAGATGATGGCAGTCCAACATTATTTTCCTAAGAACTATCCCTTCGCGTTTACGAATAGTGTTCACTGTTCCCATTTAGAGGTGGATATCACTACAGGTTTTATTAAGCTACTTAAGCACTGGGCTGTCGAGGATTGCGGCACGGTTATTAACCCTCAGAATGTCGATGACCAGGTAAGGGGGGGCGTTGCGCAGGGTATAGGTGGAGCCCTTTATGAGGAGTGCCTGTATAATGATAAAGGGCAGCTCTTAAATGGAAATTTAGCCGATTATTTGGTTCCTATGGCGGTTGAATTACCAGAAATGATCGTTGGCCACGTAGAATCGCGAACTTTTGACTCCGATCTCGGTGCAAAAGGTGCTGGAGAGGCAGGTACGGCTGGATCCCCCGCGGCTATAATGAATGCTATTAATGATGCCTTGAGCCCATTAGGAGCTAAAGCGACCAGGCAACCTTTTACCCCACAGCGGATATTGGAGGCCTTGGGTAAAGTGTAAGTTAGGCCTTGATCATTACATCGGTGGGGATATAACATTAGTCGACGTCCGGCTCAGTATAAGAATTAGGGAACAATTAGTTATGGGCCGTGGATGGATGTGGTTTTAGCAACGTTGAGGGAGGTACAAAACATGAATATATTTAGATTATCAAATTTACGTTCTCTGTTAGCAGTTTTCGCGGTTGCTTCATTTGTATTTGTTGCCACGAATGTTGCCGCAAAAGATCCAATTAAGATTGGATTTAGCATGGCTCTGACCGGTCCCCTCGCGGGCGGCGGTAAGCAGGCCCTTATTGGTATGGAAATGTGGGCTGACGATATTAATGCCAAAGGGGGTATCCTCGGGCGACAAGTGGATCTGGTATATTATGATGACCAAACCAAAGCCAGTAACGTGCCCACTATTTACGCAAAACTGCTGGATGTGGATAAGGTGGACTTCGTCGTATCCGGATATGGAACCAACCTGATTGCACCTGCGATGCCGTTAGTAAAGCAACGAGATATCGTCTTCATGGGTCTATTCGGTATGGATAATAACAAAAAATGGAAACATGATAAATATTTCCAGGTTATGCCGTCGGGACCAGATCCTGCAGTAGATTTTTCAAGGGCGTGGTTCGAGACCATAATGCAGTTGAACCCAAAACCTAAGTCCATTGCCTTTGTGGCGGCAGATGCGGAGTTTGCGCGGACACTTAAGGCCGGTGCCGAAGTTAACGCTAAGAGGCTTGGTATGAAAGTTACATACAATAAGAATTTCAAGCCAGGTACGCCTGATTTTACACCGATTATGCGTGCTATTAACGCGACGAACCCTGACGTCATTTATGTCGCAGCCTATCCAGGGGGTGCGCAAGGTATGACCCGAGCAGTGAGTGAAGTAGGAACCAAGGCTGTGGCCTTTGGTGGAGGAATGGTCGGTCTGCAGTTCGCCGGAATTATGAAAACTCTTGGACCTAAGTTGAACGGTATTCTCAACTACGACTTCTATGTGCCAGAGCCAAACATGAACCTTTATCCGGGTGTTGTAGATCTTTTAAAGCGCTACCAAAAAATAGCGCCCGCAAAAAAGGTTGATCTCAAGGGCTGGTACCTGGCTCCATGGTCTTACGCATATTTGCAGATACTGGGTGATGCCGTTAATGCGGTAGGAAAGATAGATCATGCTGCGATTGCCAAGTACATTCACGCCACTGAATTTACCACCGTCGTTGGAAAGGTTAGATTCGGCAAGAATGGAGAATGGTTAAAAGGCAGAGTTCTGACGGTTCAATGGCAGAATATCAAAAAGCAAGGTGACCTTGAGCAGTTCGCCCAACCTGGAATTCGTAAAATCATGGCACCAGCTGCGTTTGCGACTGGAAAAGTACAGCCATTTAACTCTTTGCGCTAATTCCTAAACCTTTGAAGTTCAACAATTAAGTAGCAGGTGAGAGTTTTCTCACCTGCTACTTTTCTTGCGAGATAAAGATTTGTTTTCATTTGAATTACTGTCTAACGCAATTGTGATAGGGATTTTACTCGGGGGTTTTTATGCTGCTCTGAGTATCGGTCTTTCCTTGTCATTCGGTTTACTTGACATTGTTAATATTGCCCACCCAGCCTTTATCATATTAGGGGCATTTATCTGCTTTATATTTAATTCCTCTTATGGGTTAGATCCCATATTAGTCGGGATTATTTTTGCTCCTGCCTTCTTTCTCTTGGGAACATTGATTTACAGAGTCTATTACGAAAGTTTCGAAAAGACCGGAGCAACAGCTCTCCGGGGATTAGCATTTTTCTTTGGTGTCATGTTTATTATCGAAGTATTACTGATCATTTATTTTGGTGTTGATTACCAAGGGGTGCAGGCTGAATATATAGATTATAAACTTACATTTGGAGTAGTAGATATTCCATTTAGAATGTTTGTACCCTTTGTTGTTGCGATGATAATGACATTGGGTCTTCAGTATTTTTCTTCAAAGACATTTTTTGGACGGGCTATGCAGGCCGTAGCTCAGGATACCCTAGCTCTTAGGTTAATGGCGATAGATCCTTCAAAAATCAAGAGAATAGCTTTTGGTCTCTCTCTAGCTACATGCAGTGTGGCGGGGGCGTTGTTTGTTATTGTCATGCCCATCGAGCCATCCATAGGACGACTATATATTGGACAGGTATTTGCCATTGTAGTTCTGGGAGGCTTGGGATCACAAAGCGGCACTCTGATTGCGGCAATGCTCCTGGGAATGGTTGAGAGCCTGATATCAACATTTTTTGGTCCCTCCTGGGCGCCAGCAGTCGCTTTTAGTGCTTTGATACTTGTTTTGGCTATTAAACCAACCGGAATTTTAGGAAGAGTTGGAGATACAAGAGGGTGAAGTCAAACCGCTTCTATTTGATCATGCTGGGCCTGGTCATTCTTAGTTATTTGGCAACGGCCTTTATTGATAATCAATACCCCTTCTATGCCGGGTTTGCGATCCTTCAACTCATGGTTATGGCCCTCGCTTGGAATATTTTGGGGGGTTATGCGGGATACGTAAATTTTGGTAGTGCCGCATTTTTTGGGCTTGGTGCCTATGGAGCGATCGTCTCATATCAGCTTTTTGCCGCTCCATTGATAATTCAGATACTAGTCGGCGGTTGTGTTTGCGCCCTACTCGGTCTTGCGACAGGGTATCTTACTTTAAGGCTGAGAGGCGTTTACTTTGCGATTGCGACCCTCGCATTGCTGGTTGTTGCAGAGACATTAATTCACAATTGGGATTACGTTGGAGGTGCCGCAGGGGCTTATATCCTTCCAAGTAGAACTCTCGAGTTTTTGGGAGTCCTGATTGTCGGAAAAGAGGGCGGATTATTTAGTAATAATAAAGAACTCCTGTTTTTTCTCTTGTGCAATTTGGCACTCTTAACAATTATTATTTGCAGGATTATTGAAAATTCAAAATATGGCCGCGGACTTGCCGCCCTCAGGGATAATGAAGAAGCAGCAGAAAGTATGGGTGTCCCGACACTGAAATTAAAACTGATTGCAACAGTAATCAGCGCTTCAATTATGGGGATCAACGGCGGATTTTTTCCATATTTTATGACGTTTATTGAACCCACTTCCGCCTTCAGTCTCGATATCTCGGTTAATGCGCTGGCGATGTCGCTTATTGGGGGAACAGCTACATGGCTGGGTCCAGTACTAGGTGCTATAATTTTGGGGACACTTCAGCAAATTGCAACAGTAACGATTTCTTCGGAAATTAACCTGCTTATCGTCGGCCTGTTCCTTGTTGGTTTTGTCATCTTTGCGCCCGACGGATTTCTCGGACTTATAAAAAAACTTGGTAAGCGCGGAGACTAGGTGAGATGCTGGAGATAAGGAACTTAACCAAAATGTTTGGAGGTTTCACAGCACTTTCTGACATCAATATCAGCGTTGAGCCGGGGGAACGCCTTGGCCTCATTGGGCCAAATGGTTCCGGTAAGACAACGTTGATCAACTGTATTTCCGGATCAATACAGGACTATGAGGGTGAAGTTGATTTTAACGGCCAAGGACTAAATGGGTTGGCAGCTCATAAAAGAACGAGGGTAGGTATCTCACGTAGTTTCCAGATCCCTAAACCATTTACCAGCATGACAATTAAGGAGAACCTCCTAATTCCTTTGGAATATGCTGCCCAGGGAGGGGATTTGAGCAGAGCTTCGATTTATGAAGAAGCTGATAAACTAATCAATACCTTAGGTTTGAACGAGAAAGCGGATCAACTAACGTCGGGACTGACCCAAATTGAAATGCGGAAACTTGAGCTTGCCCGGGCAATGGCTGCAAAGCCTAAATTACTGATTTCCGACGAGGCTATGGCTGGGCTTTCTAGTTCAGAGGTGGATGATATTCTCAAGATATTGATTGCCCTCAATGAAGCGACCAAAGTAACGATAATTATGATCGAACACATTATGCGAGCTGTTATGAGTTTTTCGGAGAGAGTAGTGTGCCTAGATGCGGGAAAGGTTATTGCAAACGCCACACCGAATGAGGTGATAAAAATCCCAGCTGTAGAAAAGGCCTACTTAGGTGAGTAAACTCGTCATTGAAAATATTAGTGCCGGATACGGTTCGGTCCAGGTTCTGCATAACGTCAGTCTTGATGTGAACTCCGGTGAGACGGTTGTTCTGTTGGGGACCAACGGGAATGGCAAAAGTACACTGTTAAAGTCGATTATGGGCCTTTTACATCCAAGTAATGGCGCAATTAGGCTAGAAGTGGACGGACAGGAAACCGACTTAATTGGCAAGAGCACCGAGGAAATTGTAGAAATAGGGATCGCGATGGTTCCTGAAGGGAGACGACTTTTTTCATTACTGACGGTTGAGGAGAACCTGACCCTAGGTGCGTATCGCGATGCCGCGCGAAAAAAAATAAATGACAATCTTGATTTCTGCTTCACGACGTTTCCTAGGCTCAAAGAAAGGCGAAAGCAACAGGCGGGTAGTCTGAGTGGCGGGGAACAGCAGATGGTTGCCGTTGCACGTTCTCTAATGTCCGACCCGACTATCTTGTTGGTTGATGAGCCTTCTGTTGGACTAGCTCCCATTCTCGTGAGTCAGATGATTGCCAAAATAAAAGAGCTGAAAGAACTCAAAAACCTTACTGTTCTGATGGCCGAACAAAATTTTAACCAAGCCATTAAGATTGCGGACAGGGGTTACGTAATCGTTCACGGGCAAATCGAGTTTGAAGGAAAAACAGCGGCAGAACTTGCAAACAATGAGATGATTAAGCAGCTCTACTTAGGAGCTTAAACTTACCCTATTCCTGGTTTTTCAATTCTTCCTAAATGGCAATTGGGTTGGTTTCTGAGCGTCTTGATGTGACCTCACCAACAAATGTAGTTTTATTCTCTTCCACTTTATGCCAACATTCAGGCATGAAACGATTTCTGCTGCCCGTTCTGACGGGTTTTGTACTCTTGTTGTTGCTCTCAACATCGGTGTCGGCAAGAGATCCAATTAAGATTGGATTTAGTATGGCTCTGACGGGAGGTCTCGCCGGAGGTGGAAAGTAGGCTCTGGTGGGAATGGAATTGTGGGCTGACGATATCAACGCAAAAGGGGGTATCCTCGGTCGGCCAGTGAAGCTGATATATTATGATGACCAAACCAGAGCCAGTACTGTGCCGGGTATTTACGCAAAACTGCTGGATGTGGATAAGGTAGACTTCGTCGTATCCGGTTATGGAACCAACCTGATTGCGCCAGCAATGCCGTTAGTAAAGCAACGAGATATCGTCTTCATGGGTCTATTCGGTATGGATAATAACAAAAAATGGAAACATGATAAATATTTCCAGATTTTGCCGTCGGGACCAGATCCTATCGTAGATTTTTCAAGGGCATGGTTCGAGACCATAATGCAGTTGAACCCAAAACCTAAGTCCATTGCCTTTGTGGGGGCAGATGCGGAGTTTGCGCGTAATTTGAAAGAAGGAGCTGTTACTCACGCAAGGGGGTTGGGTCTCAAAATTACCTATAATAAGAATTACAAGCCAGGTACGCCTGATTTTACACCGATTATGCGTGCTATTAACGCGACGAACCCTGACGTCATTTATGTCGCAGCCTATCCACCAGGTGCGGCGGGTATGACCCGAGCAGTGAGTGAAGTAGGAACCAAGGCTGTGGCCTTTGGTGGAGGAATGGTCGGTCTGCAGTTCTCCGGAATTATGAAAACTCTTGGACCTAAGTTGAACGGCATACTCAACTACGACTTCTATGTCCCTGAACGAAATATGACCCTTTATCCGGGTGTTGTAGATCTTTTAAAGCGCTACCAAAAAATAGCGCCCGCACGAAGAGTTGATCCCAAGGGCTGGTACCTGGCTCCATGGTCTTACGCATATTTGCAGGTACTGGGTGATGCCGTTAATGCGGTAGGAAAGATAGATCATGATGCGATTGCCAAGTACATTCACGCCACTGAATTTACCACCGTCGTTGGAAAGGTTAGGTTCGGCAAGAATGGAGAATGGTTAAAAGGCAGAACTCTGACGGTTCAATGGCAGAATATCAAAAAGGAAGGTGACCTTGAGCAGTTCGCCCAACCTGGAATTCGTAAAATCATGGCACCAGCTGCGTTTGCGACTGGAAAAGTACAGCCATTTAACTCTTTGCGCGGCGAGTTCGCCCTTGCCGCTGGACGGGCGATAGAAGACCCAAGGGAAAATAGGAAACTTAAATATGCTAATAAGCATTCCTCATCTTATGAAGGTAAGTTACGTTTACTCGAGAAATTAGAGAAGAAAAGCTTGATCACCAAAGAGGAAGCTGCGGGTAAACGGAACAAACTTGAAAGACTTCGCAGAGAAAGTACCCGACTGAAGGACGAAAAAAAACAGAAACCCAAACCCAAAATTATTGCCAGGAAAACTCCAACCCTCAAACCAGTGCAAAGAGTTGCCAAACGTCCTGATGATGTTGCGGTCATCATTGCCAACTCGAATTATACAAAACAGGGAAAAGGTATTCCCAACGTCAAACCTGCCTATACCGATGCAAAGAACATCAAACGATACTTCATGGAATCACTGGGTGTTCGTGAGGGGAACATCATCTATCTCAAAGATGCGACCAAAGCACAGATGACAAGTGTCTTGGGCAGTAACGATGACCACAGAGGCAAACTCTTCAACTGGACTAAACGAAACGTTTCAAAAGTCTATGTCTATTATGCAGGGCATGGTGCCCCTGCTGGTGACAAGGGAACCACCTATCTTGTTCCTTCTGATACCGACAGTGAAACGGTACAGCTCACTGCCTATCCTTTGAAACAACTGTACTCCAACCTCGGTAAAATCCCTGCCACATACATCACAGTCATTCTGGAAGCATGCTTCTCAGGAAATAGTCAGGGTGGTAATTTACTGGTCAATACATCAGGTATTTCTGTTGTTCCCAGAATGCCTTCTACACCCAAGAGGATTACAGTGATATCTGCCGGTGCTGCCAATCAGGTTGCTTCATGGGAGAAAGATAAATCCCAAAGTCTCTTCACCAAATACTTTCTGAAGGGAATGTCCGGTGAGGGAGACAGAAAACCCTATGGGAACAGTGACGGCAAAGTCTCTCTCAGAGAACTGAAGAAGTATCTTGATGGCAACATGACCTACTATGCACGGAGATACTATGGCAGAACCCAGCAGGCACAGATTGTTGTGAACGGCAAAGAACTCTCACCCACCAACT